>Ga0209267_1000146_pt1 | contig 50223 bp, 41 predicted proteins | sample GraSoiAngelo_137_FD_185894 | JGI IMG/M metagenome (GOLD analysis project Ga0209267, IMG submission 185894) | Grasslands soil microbial communities from the Angelo Coastal Reserve, California, USA - 14_0929_09_30cm (SPAdes) (version 2) | ecosystem: Environmental > Terrestrial > Soil > Grasslands ... | reverse complement strand
AGCGCGGAGAATACCGCCGAGCCCGACAAGATTCTGTATGACAAGGCGATAGATGACGTCAAGCACGGACGGCATGAGGTCGGCCGGCTGAACCTGCAGACGCTCATCAACACCTACCCGGACAGCGACTATCTTGCCAAAGCCAAGCTGGCCATCGCCGATTCGTTTTACAAAGAGGGCGGGACGGCGAATCTGACCCAGGCTGTCCAGGCCTACAAGGATTTCGACATTTTCTTTCCCATGTTGCCTGAGGCGGCGTACGCACAGTTGCAGGTGGCCATGACGCACTACAAGCAGATGGAGAAACCAGACCGCGACCGCACGCACGCCCGCGCGGCTGAAGAAGAGTTCCAAACGTTCCTGTCAAAATATCCGACTGATCCGCTGGCACCGAAGGCGGAACAGCATCTCCGCGAAGTACAAGAACTACTGGCGGAAGGCGATTTCCGCATTGGTTACTACTACTACGTGAAGGAAGACAAGAAGGCCGCAGAATCCAGACTGAGAGCGATCGTAAACCGCTACCCCCTTTACAGCAAGTCCGACCGCGCGCTGTGGATGCTTGGGAATATCTGGGAATCCACCGAGAAGAAGGAGATTGCCGCTCCTTACTATGCGAGAATCGTCCGCAATTATCCGCTATCGTCTTTGGTTCCCGATGCCAAGAGCCGACTGAAGGCACTTGGAGCACCGGTCCCACAGGCCGATCCTCAGGCCGTCGCCTGGATGACGGCAGAACAGAATGCCCCCCGGCAGCGTGAACTGTTCATCAAGAAGCCGCTGGCTCTGATTCATACCGGCCCGGGGCAGGAGTTGCGGGCGGCGGCCATAAACGGAAAGCCGACGATGACGCCGGAGGCGGAGAGCGAAGCGGGAATTGATGTTTTGGCAGGCGGGAGTCAGCCGCGAATCGGCGGCGGTGGCCCCGGCACAGGAATCGTCGCGACTGTCAGGGCAGGAGGCGGCAGCGTGACTGCTGACGGAGCGGAGAGTGTGGCTCCGACGACAGTGGGAAGCGAGGCAACTCCCGCGACGCAACCAGATCCGAACGCGCCGGCGGCGACAGAGACTTCCGACGGTGGTACCACTGCAGCAGGAACTGCCGATGCCGCTCCCAAGACCGACGCAACGCCGCCTACTGCGGCTCAGGGATCCGATGCCCTCAAGACGGACGGCTCGACGGAGCACGACGGAACCCAAAATGGAACCAACGGGAGCGGCAAGAAAGAATCGAGCAGCAAGAAAAAGAAGGGACTGAGAAGAATCGTCCCCTGGTGAGATGTTGCCGTAGGCGAAGATCAGGAGAAAGACCGCGGGGTGCAGGCTGACAGGGCCGCACCCTGTGCGCTTTTTGGCTGGGCCGGTGGCAGGGGCCAGAACGCTAGTATTCACTTCCGACACACGCCTGCCCTGTTGAGATTGACGCGTACTTCCACGGGTGCTCCAATACTCAAGAGTAGGTCATTCGGCATGGTCGCGCGCTGAGTGTGGCACACGTGGGTAGAGTATCGTCGGAGGACGTTCGGTGGCCAAGATTCTGGTTGCGGACGACAACAGCAACATCCAGAAGATGGTGGGGCTGGCCCTGCGAGATCAGGGCATCGAAGTCGTTGCCGTTGGCAACGGTGAGGCGGCGGTACGTAAGATTTCAGATATTCGCCCAGACCTGGTTCTCGCTGACGTATTCATGCCAGTTCGGAACGGGTATGAAGTTTGCCAGTACGTAAAGTCGGATCCCTCGTTAGCACATATCCCGGTCATCCTGCTGGTGGGCGCATTTGATCCGCTCGATGAGCAAGAAGCCCAACGAGTTGGAGCGGACGGCGTGTTGAAGAAGCCGTTTGTTCCGCCGGATCCCCTGATCTCGATGGTTAAGTCCGCTTTGCAACGCGCAGCGGCGCTTCACGGAAACACCAGCGCCGCTAAAGCGCCGGAACCAGTAGTCATGAAAGCCTCGGACCTCCTTACGCCGAGTGGTGCGGCCGGGCCAGCGATCGGCGGTACGCCTGTCGAGACGGATGCACCCCACGCGGCGATTGTGTCCTCGAATGAAGAAAGTTTTGTGGATGAAGTGCCAGCGCGCCCTGAACCTGTGCGAATTGATAGCGGTTCGCAGATGGTGGCTTTCGGAAGCCTCCTGGAAACGCCTGCGGAGGAGAGGGAGGAAGATATCGGCTTTCTGCCGCCGGCGCATCCGGAATTGGCGACGGAGCGCGATTGGCGCGATCCGGATTTGGAGGAAATGGACGAGGAAGCGGAAGAAGAGAAACCGGATGCGCCATGGCGGCGCGAGGAAGCGGATAGTTATACCGATGCCGGATCCACGAGCGGGGCGAAGGATTGGCGCTCCGGTAGTTTCGAGCAGATCCTGGCAAGGAAGGCTAAGGGAGAATCGTGGGAACCGACAGACGAACAACCGGAACTGGTTGAGGCCGCGCCCGCGGCGAGCAACCTTATGACGGAAACCCCCGTCCCGGCCAGCATCCCGGAGGCCATCGAGCTCACCCGAGTGATTTCGACTACGCCATTTGCGGTCGACACGTGGGCCACCGCGGCTTCGCCAGTTTCGCAGGAAAACAGTGCCACGGAGACTGTCACGGCGGTGGAAGAAGTGAAAGAACGCGGGCCATCTTCCGCGGAACCGGTAGTTGCCACTGTACCTGAAGTGCAGCCAGTCGAACCGGAGACAAAAACCTCCAAGGAGTCGTGGTTTTCTGTTCCATCAAACCCCTGGAGCGCCGAGATGGAAAAGGCGAACCGCCTTGCTTCGGCGTGGGATGCTGCGGTGCCAGTGGCTGCTCTTCCGGCTTCGAGCAACGGAGCGGAAAAAGCTGCCGGTGCGGCCAGCGAGACGACTCAGAAGGCGCTCGAGGAAGCGGCCCTGCCCGCGGCCGCTGTTGAGGCCGTCCGTGAGGAGGCGGCTTCGGTTGCCGAAGGCGCGAGACTTACAGCGGAGGAACAAGCTGCCAGCGAAAACTCCTATGCCCGACAAGAGGCCGCAGAGGCCGCCGCATCCAAAAACAACACGGACGACCTCGTTGCCAAAGTACTCGCCAGGATGAGTCCTGAAGTTCTGCAGGCGGTTACACGAGAAATCCTTAAACCTGTCGTGGAAGCAATGGTCAAAGAAGAGATGAAGTTGAAGAAGTCCTAGTCCCCTGCCCCGTAGCTTCGAAGGCCTACTTTGTATTCATCCGCATGGAACCGTGCTTCGCAGGGCTGTGCCTGGGCCCCCCGAATTGACGCAGCCGCTTTTCCCCTCGTATAGTCGAAGATTACTCTGAACGACAGGAGATGCGTCGAGAGCGGGCAGCCAAGCTAGCCCCTGCACTGGAGAAGCGCACCGCATGGCTCGCGAAATAGCCAAGGCGTACGAACCGCAGCAGATCGAACCGCGCTGGGCAGACTTCTGGGTAAAAGAAGAACTGTTCAAGGCGGATGCGAATGCGCCCGGGCCGGTGTTTTCGATCGTCATTCCGCCGCCGAACGTGACCGGATCTCTGCACATCGGGCACATGCTGGACCATACGGAGATCGACATCCTCACACGCTGGCACCGGATGAGGGGATTCAACACACTCTATTTGCCGGGAACGGACCACGCCTCGATCTCGACGCAACGGGTGGTTGTGCGGCAATTGGCGGAACAAGGAATCGATTATCGAAACCTGGGACGCGAAGAATTCGTGAAGAGAGTGTGGAGGTGGAAAGAAGAGTCGGGGGGCATGATCACCCGGCAAATGAGACAGATTGGGGAGAGCTGCGACTGGTCGCGCGAGAAGTTCACGCTTTCTCCGGAATTGTCACGCGTGGTCATTGAGGTGTTCGTCCGGCTCTATGAGGAAGGGCTGATCTACCGGGAGAACCGGCTGTTGAATTGGTGTCCGGCATGCCTGACAGTGCTGAGCGATTTAGAAGTGGTGCACGAGGAGCGGCAGGGACACTTGTGGTATATCAAGTATCCAGTCGTGGGGACGCCGGAGTTTCTCGTGGTGGCAACGACCCGGCCGGAGACGATGTTAGGCGATACGGCCGTGGCGGTAAATCCGGAAGATGAGCGGTATGTGCACCTGGTTGGCAAGAAAGTGCTGTTGCCACTGATGAACCGCGAGATCCCCATCATTCCCGACGCGATGGTCGATCGCAAGTTCGGGACAGGTGCGGTAAAAATTACCCCGTCGCATGATCCCAATGACTTTGAGGTGGGACGACGGCACAAATTGCCCCAAATCGACGTGATGACCGACGATGGCAAAATGAATGCGGTGACGGGAGTCTACCGGGGGATGGACCGCTTCGAGGCGCGGGGAAAGATTGTTGAGGATTTGAAGGCGCTGGGATTGATGGAACGGGTCACCGATCACACCAGCGCTATTGGGCTTTGCGAGCGGAGCAAGACGATTGTCGAGCCGCGCGCATCGACGCAATGGTTCTGCAGGATGAAGCCGATGGCGGAGCCGGCGATTGCGGCGGTAGAACGAGGGGAGATCCTGATCGTGCCGGAGAACCGGCGCGAAGAATACTTCAACTGGATGAGGAATATCCGGGACTGGACGTTGTCGCGGCAGCTCTGGTGGGGACACCGGATCCCGGCATGGTATTGCAAGGAAAACAGGCACGTCACGGTGGTGCGCGAAGCGCCCGCGAAGTGTGCGACGTGCGGGTCGACAAACCTCGAACAGGATCCCGACGTTCTGGACACCTGGTTCAGCTCGGGGCTGTGGCCGTTTTCGACGCTGGGCTGGCCTGCAGACACGCGGGATTACAAAACGTACTATCCAACGAGCCTGCTGATCACCGGATACGACATCCTGTTTTTCTGGGTGGCGCGGATGATCATGATGGGAATTCACTTTACGGGCAAGATCCCCTTCCGTGCCGTTTATCTGCACTCGCTGGTGCGTACCGGGAGCGGCGAGAAAATGTCCAAGTCCAAAGGGACGGGACTGGACCCGGTGACACTCAATCAGCAGTACGGAACAGATGCGATGCGCTTCTGCCTGGCGGCTATGGCCGCGCCGGGGACGGACATCGTGCTGACCGAGGACAAACTGGCAAGCGCACGGAATTTTGCAAACAAGATATGGAATGCGGCGCGGTTCCTGTTCGTGAATCTGGACAAGTTCGAGGAGCGTGGGGCGAACTTGGAAGAGCTGGCGGCGCCGGAGGTGCGTGCAAAGGCGCCCTACGCCTATGGTGGCAGCGTTCCGCTGGTGGATGCGTGGATGTTTGCGCGGCTGGCGGCAACTGTGGAGTCAGTCAATGAAGCGCTGGCGAATTACCGGTTTCACGAGGCTGCTCAAGGCGTGTATCAATTTTTCTGGGGTGACTTCTGCGACTGGTACATCGAATGGGTGAAACCGGAACTGCAGAGCGCGGATAGCGCGCGGGCAACTGCAGCATGGAAGAATTTGTTCGCTGCGTTCGATGCGGCGTTGCGTCTACTGCATCCTTTCATGCCGTTCCTAACCGAAGAGCTGTGGCATCAGTTGCCGCAGAAAGTGGGCGCCAAGTCGATCGCATTGGATCAATTTCCAGAAGCGCAGGGCCACTGGAAGAACACAAAAGCGACGGCGGATGTGGCTGCCATCCAGGAAGTGGTCACGGCGCTGCGCAACATCCGAGCGGAACTGAAACTTGACCCCAAGAAGAAAGTGACGGCGGACTTCTCCACCGGCGATGCCGGTACGGGTGACCTGGCTCAGGCGAATCGCGGGGCGATTGAGAGATTCGCGGTGTTGTCAGAACTTCGCTTGATTCCGCGCCAGCAGTTGGAAACGAAAAGAGAGGCCGTGCGCTCCACGGCCACGTTTGACGTGCGCATCGCGTATTCCGACGCTGTGGATATCGCCGGGGAGAAGCCGCGCCTAAGCAAAGAGATCGAGAGTCTGCAGAAGGCCATCACGTCGAAGGAGCGGCAGCTCGGCGATCAGACGTTTCGGAGCCGCGCGCCCGAGAATATAGTCAAAGGGTTGGAAGTTACACTCGCGGAACAGCGCATCGCGCTTCGCAAATTGCAAGAACGCTTGTCGCAGCTCGACGGAGATTCATAGTTCTACGAGGTCTTATGGATTGGAATTCTCCCTACATCGCTGACCTTGTACGGCGTGCGCTGGACGAAGATATCGGCACGGGAGACGCGACTACCGCGGCGACGATACCACCGCGAGTATCGGCACGGGCTCATGTTCTCGCCAGGCAAACCCTGGTTTGCGCGGGACTTCCGATTGCCGAAAAGATCTTCCGTGAGCTGGATCCGGAGATCCGCATCACCTGTCCGCACAACGATGGGTCGTTTGTAGAACCTGGCGCGGAGATCGTGCGGATGAACGGGAATGCCTGCGCCATCCTTACCGGCGAGCGGACCACGCTGAATTTTCTGGCACATCTTTGCGGCATCGCCACGCTGACACGGCGCTTCGTGGAACAACTGGCGGGCACGAGAACCCGTATTCGGGATACCCGGAAAACGACACCTGGTTTGCGAGCGCTCGAAAAATATGCAGTGAAGACGGGCGGCGGCTCCAACCACCGCTTCGGACTCTACGATGCAATTCTGTTGAAAGAGAATCACATCGCGCTGGCCGGCGGTATGAAAGAAGCGCTGGACAAAGCGCATACCCATACGTCTCCCAAGGTGCCGCCGCCGCGGGCTGCGAGCGCCTACGATGCGGCCGGGTTGGACCCCGAAGTCGTCGGCCCGGGACCGCTGGCCGTGCAGATCGAGGTTCGCGATCAGAAAGAATTGGTTGAAGCGCTCCGGGCTGGAGCGGAGGCGGTGCTGCTCGACAACATGACTCCGGAACGTGCGGCGGACTGCGTGAAGATTGCGCGCGGGATTCGCGCTGAGTGCGTGATCGAAATCTCCGGCGGGATCACCCTCGATAACGCGCGAGCATACGCAGAGACTGGCGCCGATTTTCTTTCTTCCGGGATGCTCACACACTCGGCGCCTGCCGCAAATCTCAGCCTGCTTGTAGACAACATCGAGGAAACGTAAGCTTAGGCGGCGCCCAGGGGCGCGGTGAGACCCCCATGACTCAGGAATCCCTACCTGGCACAACCGACCGGAGGCTGGCGGGACTGCTTACCTTGCTGGCGGAAAATGCCACCATGGTGACCAGCGGCACGCGAATCGCCAAAGAGGTTGGCGTCTCGCGTTCTATGGTGTGGCAGTGGGTGGAACGACTGCGCGAATTGGGCGTGAAAGTAAAGAGCCAACCGGGCACCGGATACTTCCTGGAGCAAATCCCCGATATCCTGACTCCGGACATGCTGAAGCACCGGCTGAAAGGCAGTCTTTTTGGGAAGCGCATCTTTCATTTTTTTAGGACGGATTCGACGAATCGAGTAGCACTGGAATTGGGGCATGCTGGCGAACCGGAGGGCGCGGTCGTCCTGGCGGAAGAGCAAACTGCGGGGCGCGGCCGAGGGGGACGCGCGTGGCATTCCGAACGCGCGACGGGCATTTATGTAACTTTGCTTCTCAGGCCAAAACTCGCCCCCGTACAAGCTCCCTTGCTAACCATGATGGCGGGACTTTCCGCGCATTCTGCGGTGCAAGCGCTGACCGGGCTGGAAGTTGACCTGAAGTGGCCGAACGATCTGCTCGTTCGAGGAAGAAAACTGGGCGGGATCTTAACGGAGATGCACGCGGAACCAGGTCAAATTCGATTTGTGATTGTGGGAATCGGTCTGAACGTGAATCAGGAGAAGTTTCCCGGCGAGCTTGCCAATCTAGCGACTTCCCTTCGCGCGGAGACGGGCAAACCGCAATCGCGCATGGAGCTGCTGGTCCGGTTGCTCCACGAATTCGAGACCGATTACAATCGTTTCTTGCGGGAAGGAGTGGCCACCGTGGTGGCGCGCTTCGAATCGGTGTCTAGTTATGCGCGAGGCAAGCGCGTGCGCGTAACAAACGGAACAGAAAGCTATGTGGGAACAACGGCAGGCCTCGGGCCGGAGGGATTGCTGCAAGTGGAACGTGACGGCGGACAGCTGATGACGGTGATCGCGGGCGACGTCGCGGAGGCACGCTAGATGCTGCTGACCATTGACGTGGGGAACACCAACTCGGTGCTGGGCGTTTTTCGCGGCGAAGAGCTGATCGCGAATTGGCGTTTGACGACGGCTCGTGAGCAAACCATCGACGAATATGGCGTGCTGACGAGAAATCTGTTCACTCTGGCGGGCCTCGACCGGGACACCATCACGGGAGTGATCATCAGCTCGGTGGTGCCTCCGGTCAATCGGACACTTGCAGAAATGTCGCGAATTTATTTTGGGAAGAAGGCGCTCTTCGTGGAACTGGGTGTCAAGACCGGGATGGCTGTCCTGGTGGACAATCCCTCCGAGGTGGGCGCGGACCGCATTGTGAACGGCGTGGCAGCGTTTCACCAGTACGGCGGGCCGTGCATCGTAGTGGACTTTGGCACGGCGATCACCTTTGATGCGATTTCCGGGAAGGGCGAATACCTCGGCGGGGTGATCGCGCCCGGACTGGGGATTTCGTCGGAGGCGTTGTTTGCGCGTACGGCGCGGCTGCCGCGCGTGGAGATCAAGGACCCCGGCAAGGTGATCGGAACAAACACGGTCACGCACATGCAGGCGGGTTTGTACTACGGCGTGGTGGACATGGTGGACGGGATGCTCACGCGCATGAAGAAAGAACTCGGCGAAGATGCCAAGGTTGTTGCGACCGGCGGGCAGGCGAAGCTCGTGTCGAAAGGCTCGAAGCACATCCAACACACCGATGAATTCCTAACCCTGACCGGCTTGCGATTGATCTGGGCGAAAAATCAGCCGGCAGAACACGGCAAGAGCGCGACAGCGGCGCCGGCCAAGAAGGCGCAGAACTAACCCGCGGCACTGGCGGCGCGTACGGAATCGCGGCCCGCGTCCGGGTATCCGGCGGCGCCCCACCAACGAAATGGACGGCTGGAACTACTTCAATTATTTTACGGAAATAGAAGAATACTTTTGGAAGAAACGCGGGGCGCATCTGCTGGTGTCGCCGCTGGATTGGGCGATTATGGAGGCGTGGCACAAAGCCGGGGTGCCGCTGGAAGCTGCGCTGAAAGGCATCGACAGAGCATTTGAGAGCTATCAGAGGTCGCGAAGGGGAGCGGCCAAGCCGCTGAAAAACCTGGCTTATTGCACGGACGCAGTGCTGGAAGCAGCCGAAGAACAGCAGGAAGCGGCTGCGGGGAGCGCGCCGAAAACTGCGCCCGCGACGGCCAGCGAGGCGTTTTCGCGAGATGAATTGAAATCGTATTTTGCAAGGAATGTGGTGCATTTGAATCGTGCGGCAGAAGAGAGTTTCGAACGACAGCTAAAGATCGCCGGCGGGTTGACGGAAATTGCAGAATCTCTGAAGTCCTGCGGCCAGTTCCTCGATGCGCCGGGGGCGCTGGACCTGGAAGATCTAGAGCGCCGGCTGACAATTCTGGATGAGAGGATACAAGCGTTGCTGACTTGTCATGCACCAGGAGAACTCATGCTCAAGATCCGGCGCGAAGTGGATGGGCAACTGGCGATGTACCGGCGAAAGATGAGGGCCGAGCAACTGGCGATGGTAGAGAAACAGTATGTGCAGAAACGACTGCTGGAAGAGTTTGGAATCCCGCGCCTAAGTCTTTTCTATTTGTCTTAGCGTGAGCCGACAAATTGGCTCTGTATCCGGAAACAAGACAGAGCGGTTTGAGTTGCGCTCACAAGGGCGCCTTTTCTTAAGACAGGACACCTAATTATGGCTGATGAACTAAAAGTCTCGATTGAAAAACTCATTTACGGCGGTAACGGTTTGGCGCATGCCGATGGAAATACCGTTTTCGTGCCGTATGTTTTGCCTGGCGAGGAGGTGCGGGCAACCACGAAATCGAAAAAGAAGAGATTGATCTGGGCCGAACTGCTGGAGGTCACTTCCCCGGCCAAAGATCGCGAAAAAGCAAAGTGCGCTCATTTTCAAAAATGCGGCGGCTGCCACTACCAGCACATTCCGGCAACGGAGCAGTTGAGACTCAAAAAGGACATTCTGCGCGAAACGCTCTTGCGGCTTGGCGGAATTGCCTGGGATGGCGCGATCGTGGAGCATTCGGCGGAGCCCTATGGCTATCGAAACCGCGCGCAATGGGCAGTGCGAAGCGGGATGCCTCGGGCGCTGGGATATTTCCTGCCGGAGAGCTCCATAATCGTGCCGATTGATGACTGCCCCGTGCTCTCGCCGCGCCTCGCGAGCACGTTCGCCCAGCTTCAGGAAATGGCCCGCTCCGGCAGGTTGCCAGAAGGTATCCAGGAAATCGAAGCCTTTGCCGACTCGCTGGACGAAAAGATTGCGCTGAACGTGGCGTTTGAGAAATTCCCGAAGCCCGCCACGGAGCTTGCATCTACCTTCCGGGACGTTTTGCCCCAGATCGAAAGTTTGCTTTTGCTGGACAAAAAGAAGAATCGCTTTGAATTGACGGGACCGGGTTACTTGACGCACGAAGCCGGCGGATACAAATACCGGGTCAGCCATCTTTCATTCTTTCAGGTGAACCGATTCCTGATCGAGGATTTGCTGAAGACGGTGACGGCGGATGCGCATGGCGCGCTGGCGCTGGATTTGTATTCGGGAGTTGGTTTCTTTGCGTTGCCGCTGGCAAAGACGTTCCAGAACGTGGTGAGCGTGGATGCTAACCTCGCCGCGACACGAGATCTTTACGCCAACGCGGAGGTTGCCGGTGTCACGATCGTATCGCACAACGAACATGCGGAAGAGTTTCTGAAAAAAACCGAAGAAAAACCAGACTTCGTGGTGTTGGATCCGCCCCGAGCAGGATTGGGAGCGGAACCCGCAGAGAAGCTCGCGGAGCTCGGCGCCAAAGAGATGGTGTACCTTTCCTGCGATCCATCCACACTGGCTCGTGATCTGGCGGTGCTGACGGGCTCACGCCGGAAACGGAAAGAAAACACCGGGCCAAACATCCGCTACGAAATCACGGAAATGCATCTGTTCGATCTGTTCCCGCAGACGTTTCATATCGAAACCCTCGCGAGGTTGCAAAGAGTGCCATGAGGCTGCCGGCCCCAGCGATGACCGCGGCATTTGCCTGCGGCATGGTGATAGACCTGCACCCCGCGGTGGTGCGAAATGGTGCGCCTCTTATTCTCCCTTCCTCTTCTTTGGTGACGATAGTTGTTCTCCTGCTGGCCGCCATCCTTCTCCTCAGGCTCGGGCATCGGGGCGGGCTTTCTCAAATCCGGGAACATGGTCCTGTTGCGAAACTCTGAATCGGGCGTGAACCGTCTTCCCCGGCCCCGCCGAGACGCGAAGAATTGGCGCGCACCGACAATCCGCATCGAACCCGAGCTGGGTGGCAATGCTTTTGGCTGGGATGGCTTCGAGGGAGACTTTTTTCTGGCCCGAGTTTCCTCCGGAAGGGGTCGCTTCTCGAGTGACGAGCAATGACTCGCTGGTGCCTAAGCCGCGCTCCAGGCGGACGGAGCATCCGAAAAACAAGTGGAACGCGAAGTTCTCTTCTAGAACAGCGCGGAAGCAATGCACTCGGGTGCGCTGAAGATCGGACATCACGGAGGCAAGAATTCAACTACGCCGGAATTCCTCGCGGCCGGCGCGGTATATATGTTGACGGATGGAAATCATCTGCTTCGTTGCGTGTCCAGGTACTGCAAACGCTACCGCGTCAGTGCGGACGGAGACGCCAGATGGCCAGCAAGACCAAGAGTAGAAATAAGAAGCCAACGGGGGCCTGCCACTCATGGTTTTTCTTGTACTGGGTCAGAGAGAAGGACCCGGCCGAGTCTCGAGGCAGTCTCGCGGCGGTCAGACGAGGAATAAAAAGCGGGACGGCGCGTGCATACTCTTCGAAAGATGCCCGGTGGCGAAGGTGGAGTTCAGTCGTTTCCCTCCGCATCACGATGGAATAAAAAATCGCGAAGTAGAAAAAAAGGATGGAGACTGAGATCCACGAGCGCGTGGCAATTCCGGCTCCGAGAGCCAGGATGGCGCTGCCGAGATAGAGCGGATTTCGAGTGTAACCGTAAGGGCCGGTGACGGTGAGGACTTCCTGCTTGTGAAGATAGCCGGCTGCGTACGCGCGTACCGACAGACCGACAGCTCCCGCCAGGGCCCCCAACAAGATGCTGCCAGGTGTGGGCCTGGAGAAACCGAGAACTGCTATCGCGAGCGGATAGCCCAGCCGTACACGCCAACGCACAAAAAAATTGCCGACCCCGCTCATCGGCGAATCTCAACCTGCCGGCGAACCGCGTCGAACACGTCGTCGACGGCGATTTCCAGAATGGAAGCAGCGGCTTGGTCGCCTCGTTTGTAGGTGGTCACCGCGTGCGGACTACGCAGAACGATGTTGATGGGAGAAGCGTTGCCACAGCCGTCGCTCATTCGATAGGGACCATTTCGCGCCGGGTCTGTTGGACCAAAGATGGCGACGGCAGGCGTTCCTAGAGCGGCCGCCAGATGCAGCGACCCGGTATCACCACCGACGATGCAGACCGCATTGCGCAGAAGAGCCATGAGTTGGCCGATTGAACCATTGTAAGCGATGGGGTCGGCTGCCCCGCTGGCGGCTTTGACCACGGAGACTACCCCATCTTCACCGGGGCCATAATTCAGAACCGAACGCAGTCCGAGCGTGCCGCGGATTTTCTGGCAGAGAGCGCCGTAGCGATCCGGCGGCCAGCATTTCGAGCGCCAGCCCCCGGCGGGGCTCAATACGACGTACCGTTCGATAGCCATGCTTCGCAGGAGTTGCAAGACAAACACTTCCTGAATCGACGGCACCGAGAGGACGACGGACGCCACGCCCTTGCGAGCACCAGCGCGCTGCGACAATTCTCCATTCTGATCGGCGATGTGGGTCTGTGTGCAATGGACGCCATCGGTGTAGAGGATCGGTACGCCGAACTCGCGAACCGTTTGCGAGGAAAATCCGATTCGGTGTGAAACGCCGGCGAAGAACGGCAGTGCCGAAGACTTCCACAACCCTTGATAGTCGATCGCAGTCGTGAAGTGCGCCTTGCGGATTCGTCCGATGATTTCGCGCAAAGATTGGAAGGAGCGAGTCTCCGTCTCCCAGACGTCCGTTGCCAACTCGCTGCTTTCGACCAGCGCTTTCCAGCGGGGATGCGTCAGCCAAACGATTTCAGCTTCCGGAAACGATTCGCGCAGACCGGCGACGGCGGGAAAGGTGTGGACGATATCTCCGAGGGAACCAAGACGCACGACCAGGAGGCGCGGCTCAGGCATGCGGCGCCTTACGAATAGACTCTAGCAGCTGTTGCGTGGAATGCTCCTTGGGGTCACCCACGATGGCCACGCGGATGCCAAGCCGTGCGGCGACGGCACGCTCCGGCACACTCTCGGCGGCGTAGTCGGTGCCTTTGGCGTGGACATCAGGGCGCAGTTCTTCCAGAAGAGCTTCGACGTTGGGTTCGCCGAATAGCACGACGTAATCCACGCAGCGAAGCGCGGCAACGAGTTGGGCACGCGCGTTTTCATCGAGGATGGGGCGGCCGGGCCCTTTGAGTGCGCAGACGCCGGAATCAGCATTCACACCGACAACCAGAACGTCGCCTTCGCGCCGGGCACCTTCAAGATAACGAATATGTCCGACGTGCAGGGTATCAAAGCAGCCGTTGGCAAAAACAATACGCTGGCCGCGGCGCTGGTGTTTCTGAAGGCTCTCGCCCAGCGCAGCTCGCGCGATAATTTTGGAAGCGGCTTCACGCATAACTTAAGAGCCAGCTCCGGATGCCTCGCCGCGGATGGCGTCGAGAAGCTCTTGGCGCGAAATGGTAGCCGTTCCGCGCTTCATGACCACCAAGCCGCCAGCGATGTTGGCGATGTGCGCAGCCTCCAGAGGAGATGCCCCGCAGGCCAGAGCCAGAGTGTAGGCGGCAAGAACGGTGTCTCCGGCACCAGTGACATCCACGGCTTGATCGCTGCCGTGAACGGGGATCTGCGCGAGGCGATCGCCTGGTTCGAAAAGGGCCACACCGTGCCGTCCTCTGGTGACCAGGAGTGATTGCAATTTCATCTCCGAAAGAGTTTCGCGGCCTGCGCGCGTGAGCTCGCCGGTATCTTGACCGATGGCCGTGTGATGCTCCGCCTCCAGCTCGGATTCGTTGGGGGTAGCGGAAGTGATGCCTGCCTTCGCATAACGGTGCAGCCGGTAACGAGCGTCAAGTGTGACCTGCAGCGAACTCTTGCGCTTCGCGGATGCCTGCTGCACAAGCTCCGGAGTCGCTATGTTAAAGCCGTAGTCGGACACCGCCAGTGCGTGCGCATGGCCGAGACTTGCCGAAAGCCGCTGCTGGAGCTTTTTTCGAACCACGTCCGGCAGAGGCCCTTTCGGTTCGTAATCGACGCGCAAGACCTGTTGTCCCACAGTGTGCGCCCAGCCCGCCAGAAAGCGGCTCTTGGTCGGCGTCGTCCAGCCCTTCACACGGAAAATCCCGGAAATGTCGACTCCCTGGCGACGAAACTGAACGATCAGCGCGTCTCCGGCGAAGTCATCGCCCACCGCCGTGACAGGCAGGACGTGCGCGCCGAGAGACGCAAGGTTGTTGGCAGCGTTGGCGCCGCCTCCAGGAACAATTTTAGTTTCGCGATGCTTGAGGATCAGGACCGGTGCTTCACGAGAGACGCGAGAGATTTCGCCATATTGGAATTCATCGGCTACGAAATCGCCGAGGAGAACCACGGTCTTGCTGGTGAATTGCTCGACGCACTCGCGGAGGGCGAGAAGGTCGACGGAGGTTGAAGCTGGTTTTTGCGCGCGCGAACGCTTCATTTTTGTTGCCTCAGGATCCAATCCGCCGCTTGGGTGAGGTCATCGGCGATAAAATCGGGCTGCCTGGACCACTTCACCGAATGCCAGGCAAGCTCGCCTTCACCGTAACCTGTGCGGACGAGCACGCCGCGCGCACGGGCGTTTCGCGCGAGTTCCACGTCGCCGTGACGATCTCCAACTACGAAGGAGCGTTGCAAATCGAGCGCGTGCTCCGACGCCGCGCGGTCCAGCATGCCGGTTCTTGGCTTGCGGCAGGTACAGTTATCTGCGGAGATGTGCGGACAATAATAGATCGCGTCGATATTCGCGCCCCCTTCGGCAAGTTGTTTCGTCATAAGCTCGTTCACGGTGTGCACGAGCGATTCCGGAAAGTAACCGCGCCCGACGCCAGACTGATTGGTGACCACAATGACAGGCAAGCCCGCTTCGTTGAGCCGGTGAATGGCGGCCGCGACAAAGGGAAACATACGAAAACGGCTGGCGTGATTCAAGTAGCCCACTTCCTCGGCGATGGTCCCGTCGCGATCGAGGAAAACGGCGGGTCGCAACGAGGATTGCTCAGGCACGCCGCACCTGGATCGAGGACAGCCAGGGTTTTGCCGCGGCCTGCACCATGTCGGCGGTGATTGCGGTCATGCACCGATGATCGGTCGGGCAGCGGCGGAGAAAACATGGGCTGCAGTAAGGCTTTTGCTGAACAATGCTGCAGCGCGGCGTGACCGGGGCCGTTCCGTGCGGATCGGTGGGGCCAAACACGGCGACGATGGGCAGGCCAACAGCAGCAGCAATGTGCATCGCGCCGGAATCGTTGCCGATGAAGAGCTGGCACTGCGAGAGCAGCGCAGGCAGATCGGCAATTGCGGTTTTCCCGGTGAGATCAATGGGCGGCCGGGGCATTTCGGCGGAGATGGCCGTCGAAACGTTGGCCTCGGCGGCAGTTCCAAAGAGGATAATCTCGGCTTCCGTCTCCCACTGTAGCCGATTTGCCACCTCGGCAAAGCGCAAAGGCGGCCAGCACTTTGCTGATCCGTAGGACGCGCCGGCCGCGACGGCAATCCGCATGGCACCCTGGCGCACGCCGGATTTCGAAAGAAATTCATCGGCACTCCGGCGCTTCTCGTCGGGAACGCGCAGGCCAATAAACGTGTCGTCCTTCACGGAGTGCCCCCATCCCGCGCGGCGCAGGAGTTCCAAATAATAATACGTTTCATGCGCAGGAATTTCCCCCTGCCGGGGGAGGGGTACGCTGTGGGTCAGCAGAAAGCTACGGGCGTGGCGCGCGTATCCGATACGCTCTGGAATTCTCGCGCGCCAGGCCAGCCACGCGGCATCGAACGCATTTTGCAGCAACAACGCGACATCGAACTTCCGCGCGCGAAGTTCCGCTGCCAGCCGCTCACGGCCGGAAAACCCTGCGTGCAAGCCTTTCGGGTCGTAGGGGATGAGTTGATCACATATCTCTTGATCGCGATATATATCCGCGACGTAGGGTCGCGCGACGATCATGATTTCCGCATCAGGAAAACGCTTGCGCACCGCGCGAAGCGCCGGAAGCGCCATGATGGCATCCCCGACCCAGTTCGTCGCGCGTATGAGAATCTTCACACCGCCGCTCCCGCGCCGGCTGCGAGCGTTTGATCAAGAACGTTTCTGAAATCAGCCTCTGGAGTCACTGCCAGGTCGATCACCGCGATGTAGATCGGGACTTCTTCAAACTTGGGATCGTGCAAATTCTGTGCGTCCTTTTCGGTGGTCACAAACGCGTTTGCACCAGCCTGCTTCCCTACCCGCCTGACCTCCACGATGTCACGCTGTGTATAGCGGTGGTGATCGGGGAAGATTGCTTGGCCGCAAATGGCAAGCCCCCAATTTCCAAGATCGCGGAAGAACGCGTCGGGATTGCCGAGGCCGCAGAAGGCAAAAAACGGACCGGCACCGATTTCACTGGCAGAGAGAAGAGTGCTCTCACCTCCGAAGCGGCGGAATCCCAGCAGCCGCGTCGAGGCAGCGAAAACCGGATACTGATTGAGCTTCCCGATCGCCTCAAGCGTTCCCGATGCTGTTTCGGCGCGGGTAAAAACAATCAAATTTGCGCGGCTCATGGCCACCAGTGGTTCCCGAAGTCTGCCGGCCGGTAGTAAAGACTCCCCCGCAAGCGGTCGCGACGCATCCATCAAAAGAATATTAAGGTTGCGGGCAAGCTGGAGATGCTGAAAACCGTCATCCAAAAGAAAAACGTCGATGGACTGCTGCGATTCGAGCCGGCGCCCCTCGGCGAAGCGGTTTTTGCCAACTCCAAATGTGACGCGGCCCTGCAAACGGAACTTCATCAACTCGATTTCGTCGCTTGTCCCATTCGTGCCTCGGTAGCCGCGACTCAAAATCGCAACGCGCTTCCCGTCCCCCAGGAACTTCTCCGCGAGCCAGATAACCATAGGCGTCTTGCCGGTACCACCAACGGTCAGATTCCCGACACTGATGACCGTCCCTTTCAGGCTCTTCTCTTTGAACCATCCGTTGGCATAGAACCAAACCCGCACGCGAACTCCGCCACCATAGAGCAGCGAGAAGGGCCACAGCAGTCGCCGCAATAGTGACAAAACATTCATCGAACGGCACCATCCATCTGCTTGGCCAGTTCGGTCATGGCGCGATCGGTCGCGCCGCGAGAGTCCTCCACGAGCCGTCGCGCCGTCGCGCCCATCTCTTTCATCCGCGGTGGATCGCGGAACAACTCAATCCAGGCCACCCCGACATCTTCGGGGCTCTCTACTTGCACGGCGGCGCCCGCCGCAACAAAACGCGCGGCAATTTCCGCAAAGTTTTCCATCGACGGGCCAAACACGGGGATCTTACCGAAGGCCGCCGGTTCGAGGATATTGTGACCGCCGGCAGAAACGAGCGAGCCTCCGACAAAGGCACCGTCGGCCAGTCCATAAAGCGAGGCCAGCTCACCAATACTGTCAAGCAGGAGAACGGTTACGTCGTCGGGGATGGTGGAGTGATCGGACGACTGAATGGCGTGCGGCTGTGCCGGCCCTGGGATTGGCAATCGCGACCGCCGGATGAACTTGCGATGCGATTCATCGATTAACTCCGCAGCTTCATCAAAACACTCGGGCTTGCGGGGCGCCAGCACAAGCAGCGCCTTTGGATACTCCCCTTGTAAAGTTCCAAACGCGATGAGCGCGTGCGGCTCTTCGGTGGCGACGACGCTTCCCGCAACGATGATCGGTGATCGGCCGCTGCGCTTGATCTCCGTTGCAAGCCAATTCGACAATGGCGTGGGCCGAGGAAGCTCCAGGTCGTATTTCAAATTTCCACTAACCCGGACACGCTCCGCCGGGGCGCCCAGGACCCGCACGCGCTCCGCGTCTTTCTCGCTCTGCATGAGGAAGGCGCTGGCGTTGGACAATGCGTTTCTCAGGAAGGGACGAAGAAAAAAAGCAAAAACACCGAGATAGCTCTGATAACGTGCAAACGAGCGGTCAGAAATGCGCCCGCTAACGAAAAGTACAGGAATCTTGCGCCGTCCGGCTTCTCGCAGGAAATTCGGCCAGATCTCGGTCTCCAGCACCAGCACAACCGACGGTCGCACGGCACCGAGGGCGCGACGGACGCAGAAGGCCCAATCCAGCGGAAAATAGATGATGGCATCGGCAAAGGGCATGCGTTCGCGCACCAGCTGCTGCCCCGTTTTGGTGGTCGTGGAGATAATGAGAGGCCGCTTGGGGTAGGCTTCTTTCAACCGCCGCGCAAGAGTAATGCTGGAAAGGGCTTCGCCGACACTCACGGCATGAATCCAGATCGCGCCCGTGGACTGCGCGGGCAGCTTGGCGAGCCCCGGAAAGGAGAATCCCAAGCGTTCTCCGAGGTTAGAGAAGTACTTTCCGTGGCGCATTCCCTCGACCAGCCAATAGGGAGCTAGCAGAAAGGCCGCTAGGCCCATGAGAAGGCTATAAATGAAATACACTAAGCGTGGCTCCGGTCTGTCCGCGCTCCGCCAGTAGCAGGCGGCGTGCGAGGCAGGGCAACCCTGGACAACCCCCAGGAATCGAAGGCCTCAAGATGAGAAAGTCTATTATAACCCGATGCGAAAACTAACCCTCATCCTTCCCTTTGTTGCCGTCTCGCTGCTGGCGGCCAAACAGGGAGCCACGCAGCAACCGTCGTTGCTCAAGACCACTTCTCTGGAATCCCACGAAGGCATGACCATTACGGCCCGGCCATGGACCGACCCCGCGCTCTACAAGGAGAAGTTCCCGAAGAAGTCGCCCGTGGCGGCAGGCATCATCGCCGTGCAGGTCGTTTTTCGAAATGATTCCGACGACAGCATGAAGGTCAACCTGGAGCGCATTCGACTAAACCTCATCCTGTCGGAAGAAGAACATCAGGCGCTGTACCCGCTGTCGCCGGAAGAAGCGGCCGACGTGATCACCCATCCCTCCACGAAAAACGTAACCAGTAAGAGATTGCCCATCCCCTTGGGCGGCCCGAAGACCGGACGGGACAAGAAATGGACGGAAGTGGAACAGTCTATACGCGACGCGGGAGTGCAAGCGAGCGTGGTGGCGCCGCACGGCACGGTGCAGGGGCTTCTTTATTTCAACCTGCGAAGCCAATTCGAGCTTCTGAATAGCGCTCATCTATATGTGCCCGAGATCGTGGCCCTCGAAAAGAATCGCAGCCTCATGTACTTCGAAATTGACCTGAGCCGGTCCGCGGAACGTTGAACGACCCGGGACTTACAGTTCAAACACACCGGTTTGCGCGCGTCGCCGCCGTCGGCTAACATGACGTGTGCAAACTTTCTCCAACCACACTGGACAAATGCTCGCTCTTCTCGATGATCTGAACCCCCAACAACGGCTGGCCGTCGAAACCATGGAAGGCCCGGTGCTGATCCTCGCCGGCGCCGGCACCGGCAAGACCCGTGCGGTCACGTATCGCATGGCCAATCTGATTGCCAGCGGAGTCCCCGCCGAAGCCATTCTTGCGGTCACGTTCACCAACAAAGCCGCGGAAGAGATGCGCAATCGTGTCTCGGACCTCCTGTTGCGCGCCGGGGTCCCTCCTGGGGGGCCGTGGCTTTCCACGTTTCATTCGCTCTGCGCGCGGTTGCTGCGGCGCGAATCGGCTGCCGCCGATCTGCCGCGGGGTTTTGCGATATACGACGATGAAGACCAGCTTACGGCAGTCAAGCTGGCCATGGCCAAGCTGCAGATCGAAGACGAAAGTCTGACGCCGCGGAATGTTCTCAGCCGGATCAGCCATGCGAAAAATCATGGCCAGACATCCGAGCAGTTGCGCGCCGAAGCGTTCGACCAAAACGGGAGGCGCATCGCCGATATTTTCGTGGGATACGAAAAGCTCCTTCACGACAGCAAAGCCTTGGACTTCGACGACCTGCTCCTGCGATCGGCGCGTTTGCTGCGCGAATCCACGGCGACGCGGCAAAAGTGGCAAGCACGCTTCCAATACATTCACGTGGACGAATATCAGGACACTAATCGCGTGCAATATGAGCTGCTGCGGCTGCTGACCGGGCCGAAGCAAAACGTTTGTGTTGTGGGCGACGAAGATCAATCGATCTATCGCTGGCGAGGTGCGGACGTTTCCATTCTCCTGAGTTTCTCCCGGGATTTTCCCGCTGCTCGAATCGTCAAACTGGAGCGCAACTACCGTTCGACGCAGAATATTCTCGACGCCGCCGGCGCGGTGGTCGCGAACAATCCTGAGAGGCTGGGCAAGTCGCTGAGCGCGGAGAAAGGCCCGGGATCGAATCTGAAGTATCTGGAGGCGCGGGATGCGCAGGCTGAAGCAGAATTTGTGGCTGGTGAGCTCGAGCGCATTCTCAACGACGATTCGGACCAAACGTGTGCGGTGGAATATCGCACTAATTTTCAGTCGCGCGCCTTCGAAGAGGTTTTCCGTCGCCGCGGCGTGCGTTACAGACTCGTGGGCGGTTTCAGCTTCTACAATCGTGCGGAAGTGAAGGATGCGCTAGCCTACGTGCGCCTGGCAATGCATCCGGAGGATGACATTTCGCTACTGCGGGTCATGAATGTGCCGCCGCGCGGCATCGGCAAGACCACCGTGGATGCGCTCCGCGAGTCCGCACGCGCTGACGGAACGCCGCTTTGGGCGGCCATTGAGAAATTTATCTCCGGTGCATCGGCGGGTCGTGCGGTGACTCCCTTGCGGGCGTTCCAGGAGCTCATCCGCAAATTACAGGATGCGCTTGCCACCCAGGAACCGCCCGGATTCTTGCATGCCGTTCTTGAGGAATCCGGTTACCTGGCCATGATCAAGGACCGCAACACCCCGGAGGATGTGGCCAGGCTGGAAAACCTGGAAGAGCTTGCTCGTGCCGTGGCCGAAGGCATGGAAGCTGGAGAGACCTTCGCCGACTTTCTCGATGCCGCCGCACTCGTAAGTGACGCGGATCAATTTGAAGGCAAGCCCGGCGTGACGCTGATAACCTTGCACAGCACTAAGGGCCTGGAATTCGATCACGTCTTCCTCACGGGCATGGAAGAAGGCATCTGCCCTCACAGCCGATCCATAACTGAAGAAAAAGGAATCGAAGAGGAACGTCGTCTCGTTTACGTTGGGATGACTCGAGCCCGGCAGTCGCTCACGCTGACGCGCGCCGTGTACCGGCGCATCTTCGGCAATGAGCAGCAACTGCGCGCTTCCCTGCCGTCACGTTTCCTTGCCGAAATTCCAAGGGAACTGGTGGACACAGTTCGCGGATCAATGGCAGAAATTGGCGAGACCCGACGCTACGAACCCGACCCCGAGTATTCCTATTCGCCGGAAGAATTTCTCCGCCGTGTGCGCGGCGGGCCAAAGCAGGCAGAAGCCGCGCCGCGCCGCCAGCCGGCTCAAGGTTCCTCCGGGCGCCCCGCTGTAAAACGCGGCGGCAATTCGAATCCCATGCTGGGACGCAAAGTACGTCATCCGAGCTTCGGCGTGGGAACCATCGTGGGGGTGGAGGGCGACGACGATGACCGCCGTGTATCCGTGAGCTTCCCCGGACGCGGCACGAAAAAGTTTATCGAGCGGTACGCACAACTCGAACAGGCATAACGTGCGGAACCTGCCCGTGAACACCAATGCGCCGGCAGATTGCGCAGATTGCGCCGGGCGGTTGCGTGATGGGGCGTCTCGGGGTACAGTGAGGCGCTTTCATTCCTTAAATGCGTAGCCAGTATTTTCAGCTTCCGGTTTGCCCGGATGCGATCGGAGAGCATGGGTGGGATCACACCTCTTCCGCTGCAAGAGTATCGATCAACTGCTGTCGGATTCGGAGAACGCTGAGGTCCGATTAAAAAAATCTCTGGGATGGCTGAGCCTAACCTCGCTCGGCATCGGCGCGGTCATCGGCTCGGGAATCTTCACCATCGTCGGCACGGCGATCGCCGGACAGAAGTTTCAAGCCTCGTCGATTCTGAATGCTCCGCTCCTGGAATACCTCATTCACCGCTCGGCGTCGTTTGGACGACCTGGCGCGGGACCGGCGATCGCCCTATCCTTTATCCTGGTCGCTATCGCCTGTGGATTCGCATCGGTTTGCTATGCCGAGCTTGCCGCTATGATTCCTATTGCAGGCAGCGCGTACACCTACACCTACGCTACGATGGGCGAACTCATCGCCTGGATTATCGGCTGGGACTTGATTCTGGAATACGCCGTGAGCAACATGGCCGTCAGCGTTGGGTTTTCGCAGCACTTGGTCAACTTGTTGGACTGGTTCGGCGTGCATCCGAATCCTCGCTGGATTTCGCCCGCCTACCTCCCCAGTGGACTCTTCGACCTCGAAGGCAACGTGCTCTATGGGCCCGGGTGGCATTTCGGCTTCAACTGGCCGGCGTTCATAATTGTGATGCTCCTGACGGTCATCCTAGTTCGTGGTATCCGCGAGTCGGCGGAGACCAACAACGTGATGGTGATGATGAAGATCATTGCCATTCTTGTGTTTGTTTCGTTCGCCTCGCGCTTCATCCATACGTCCAATTGGCATCCCTTCGCTCCCAACGGTTGGCCTGGCATTCTGACGGGCGGATCGATCGTATTTTTCACTTACATCGGTTTCGATTCGGTTTCTACGGCGGCGGAAGAATGCAAGAAGCCGCAGCGCGATTTGCCAATCGGCATCATCGCCACACTAGTCGTCTGTACCCTGCTCTATATCTCGGTCGTCGTCGTGCTCACCGGACTCGTTCGCTGGGATACCCTCGTCGATGATGCCGCTCCCGTCGTCAACACGCTCAAGAGGCTGCACATCTCCAGCATACGGCTGATAGTCCTGATCGGCGCACTAATGGGGATGACCTCTTCTCTGCTCGTGTTCCAGATTGGGCAAGCACGCGTATGGTTCGCCATGTCCCGTGACGGCCTTTTCCCCCGGATCTTTGGCCGCGTCCATCCGCGCTATCAAACGCCGGATTTCTCCACTTGGATGGCCGGGTTTGTCGTGGGCATTCCCGCAGGTCTCCTCGATATCGGAACATTCGCTGATCTCTCGAACATCGGAACGCTCTTTGCTTTCGCGCTGGTGGCCGGAGGCGTGCTGATTCTCCGCTACCGCGAACCGAATCGCCATCGTGCTTTTCGTGCACCCGGAGGGCCCTTTGCTCCGATCTTGACGATTCTTACTTGTCTCCTGCTAATGGCCGGCCTCCCCATCATGAATTGGATCCGCTTCTTCGCATGGATGGCCATTGGTCTTGTGATCTATTACAACTACGGACGCAAACGCAGCACATTGCGTGCGGCCAACCGGGCATAGGGGAATCGCGTGATGGGGCGAGCGGTCATTCGGCGGACGTGGCGACGGAAGAGCGCCTTAGCTCTCTGTGCCGCGCTCGGACTATCGCTCCCCGATCATGCATTCGCTTGGGGAAAGAATGGGCACAGGCTAGTCGTGAACAAAGCCATCGACACCTTGCCCCAGGACATTCGCCCGTTCTTCGAATCCAACCTCGCCTTGCTCTCGCAGCATGTTACCGATCCACTGGATGCCATCGCCAAGTCTCCCGCTGAGAGGCATAACCATTTCATTCTTCTCGACAAATATGGACGATTCCCGTTCGAAGCTCTGCCTCGCAACTACAAAGCCGCGGTAACCAAATTTGGCAAAGCGAAACTCGATGCCAACGGACTTCTTCCCTGGCAAATCGGCGTGTATAGCGAGAAGCTGACAGAAGCGATGAAGGCCGGCAAGTGGGACGAAGCAAGACTGGACGCGGCTATCCTCGCGAACTATGTCGCGGAAGCGCACGATCCGTTCAACACCACGGACAATTTCGACGGACATCTAAGCGCCCAACCGGGAGTCAACGAGCGCTTCGCGACTACGCTGATCGACCGCTATTCGTCATTTTTCCCCATGCGCCCCAACGACGCGATTTTCATCAACGACCCTACCGATCGCGCATTCGAAGCGTGCCTCAGCTCTCATAGCTGGCTGGAGACTATTCTTCTCGCTGACCGCAACGCGCGTCACGGGGAGAACTCCTTCACCGACGAGTATTACGATCGCTTCTATAACCAAGCAGCGGCAATATTGATTCGTCAACTCTCCGACGCGGCAACCGATGTGGGCTCTTTCTGGCTAACGGCGTGGGTAAACGCTGGCCGGCCGCAACTGCCGCGCTGATCTTTCGCGGATGACGCCGCCCTTGCTCTCCAACCGAATTGCCTTGCTGCCCAAAGCGGAGCTGCACCTCCATCTGGAAGGCTCCATCCAGCCTGCCACCGTCTGCTTGCTGACGGCTCGTCACGGTCTCGTCATGACCGAGCAGGAAGTTCGCCAGCGCTACGCCTGCGCCAACTTTCCCGAATTCATTCAAGCCTTCAAGTGGGTCACTTCTTTCTTGCGCGAACCTGAGGACTATGCGCTCATCGCGCGCGACCTCGCCGAGCACTTGCTCACGCAACGGGTGGTCTATACGGAAGTAACCCTGTCCATCGGTGTGATGCTTTTGCGAAAACAGCGGCCGGAAGCAAATTTCGAAGCCCTTCTCCGCGCCACCGAGCCGTTCCAAAGCCGCGGACTCCGATTCCAGTGGGTATTCGATGCCGCCCGGCAATTTGGCGCAGACCGAGCGATGGAAGTCGTGGAATGCGCAAAGCGCTGCGATTCGAAAGCCATCGTGGCCTTCAGCATCGGCGGCGATGAGTTGAGCGTTCAGACAAGGGAATTCCGCCCCGTCTACAACCGGGCCGCTCAAGTAGGTCTGCACCGATTGATGCACGCAGGCGAGGTTGGCGGGCCGGAGAAAATTCGCGAAGCCATCGAATTGCTGGGTGCGGAGCGCATTGGCCACGGAATAGCCGCGATCAACGATCCCGAGCTAATGGACTTGCTCGCCGAGCGAAACATCCCGCTTGAGATATGCCCGACGAGTAACATGAAAACGGCGGCCCTGGCCCGGCAACTTCGTTGCCAAGAGGCAAGGATCGAAGATCATCCCCTTCCAAAATTCCTGCGCCACGGAATACCCATTGTGCTCTCCACCGATGACCCGGCCATGTTTCAGACGACGCTTCACGAAGAGTACGTAAACGCCGCACGCATGGGATTACGAGAACACGAGCTGACGCAAATCGTCGCCATGGGTTTCGAATGCGCCTTTATGCCTGCGGGCGAAAGGCGTGGGGCATGAAGCGGGAGGAGGCAATGTTATACTGACGGCATGAAAGCACACGTCTGGGTAATGCCAAAACGCACGGTACTTGATCCCCAGGGACAGACGATCCAGCACGCCCTCTCCGGGCTCGGCTACTCCGCGGTGCGCGACGTCCGGCAAGGGAAATTCTTCGTTTTGAATCTCGATGGCTGGAGCCGCGATGAAGCGCAGCAACAGCTCGAGCATATTTCAAAAGAAGTGCTCACCAACACGGTCATCGAGGAATATCGCTTTGAGATCGTGGACTGAGCCGCCGGTCTCATGAAAAACCTGTGCCACCTACCAAGGAGTTCCGCCGGCTTCCTCTGGTTTGGCGTTTTCACCATCCTCGCGCTCGCCGGCTGCAAGCAGAACGGGCACACTTCCGATCCGCGCTTGCGGCAGATCGACGAAATGCCGGACTCTCAGTTGCCCTCGGGCGCCGCCAGATCGCGAGTAACCTTTTACCTGAGTTCTCAGAATTTTCCCGTGGAAGACAGCTGCGATCACCACGAAATCGTGGCCATCGTTCATCACGTGGACACGGACACGCTTCAGCCCGCCACCGCACGCGTCACGTTTCATTTTGATACCCGTAACAATCTGAAGTCCTACGAGCTTGTGACCGCGGCAGGCACTCTCTCCCAACCTTAATCTGATTCACGACGCGCTGCCTGGAATTCGTCTTGGTAAGACTGCCAGCATGTTACGCTGCTAGAAACTCTCTCTAGGAGACGCCGCGCATGTGCGGAATAGTCGGCTACATCGGGCCCAGGAAGGTTGTTCCCGTTATCATCGAAGGTCTGCGTAAGCTGGAGTACCGTGGCTACGATTCCGCGGGCATCGCCGTCGTAACCCAGGACGGAAAAATGGAAATTCGCCGCGCTCCGGGCAAACTTCGTAATCTCGAAGAGGTTATCTCCAAGTCGCCGCTGGAAGGCACCTACGGCATCGGGCACACGCGCTGGGCCACCCACGGCCGCCCCACCGAAGAGAACGCCCACCCCCATCGCGACTGCACTGGCCAAATCGTCGTTGTACATAACGGAATCATCGAAAACTACCTCGAGCTGAAAGAGAAGCTGCAGAAGGATGGCCACAAGTTCGTCACCGAGACCGACACTGAGATCGTGGCCCACCTCGTGGAAACACATTCGCAAGGCGGCCTTCCTCTTGAGGAAGCGGTGCGTCGGTCGTTGAAGGAATTACGCGGCATCTACGCCTTGGTATTCGTCTCCGCGAAAGATCCTCAAAAGGTTGTTGCGGCGCGCCTGGGCCCGCCATCGGTAATTGGACTCGGCGATAAAGAATACTTCGTGGCCAGCGACATCCCTGCACTGCTCCAGCACACGCGTGAGATCTTTTTCCTCGTGGACGGCGACATCGCCGTGCTGACAGCACAAGGCGTGCGCGTCATGGACCACGACGGCCGCCCCGTCGAGCGTCCCGCGCACCACGTAGCGTGGGATCCTATCATGGCGGAAAAGGGCGGCTACAAGCACTTCATGCAAAAGGAAATTTTTGAGCAGCCCCGGGCCGTGCGCGATACCTTGCTCGGGCGGATCTCGCAGGACACGGGAAGAGTCTTTCTGGATGAAATGGCGATTACGGAAAAGCAGTTCCGCGAATTTCAGCAGGTTCGAATCGTCGCCTGCGGCACCAGCTGGCACGCCGGGTTGGCCGCAAAATTCATGGTTGAGCGTCTTGCCCGTCTTCCTGTCGAAGTCGATTACGGAAGCGAATTCCGCTATCGCGACCCCATTCTGGACTCGAAAACGCTGACCGTGTGCATCAGCCAATCTGGCGAAACCGCGGACACGCTGGCCGCCCAGCGCGAAGCAAAACTCAAGGGCTCGCCCTCACTGGCGATCTGCAATGTGATGGGGTCCATGATCACGCGCGAAGCGAATGGCACGATTCCAACGCACGCCGGGCCGGAGATCGGAGTGGCCTCCACCAAGGCTTTCACTTCGCAATTAACCGCGCTGCTCCTGCTCGCTTCCTATCTCGGCCAGGTTCGCGGCAGGTTAAGCGAAGGTGCCGCCAGAACGTTAATGCAGGAATTCACGCGCATTCCCCACAAAATCGAGGCAGTTCTGCAAATGGATGAATCTGGATTTTACGAAAACCTGGCGCGGCAATTCTTTCGCTATACCGATTTTCTCTACCTTGGCAGAGGAATCCACTACCCGATCGCGCTCGAAGGCGCGCTGAAGCTCAAGGAAATCTCTTACATCCACGCTGAAGGCTACCCGGCCGGCGAAATGAAGCACGGCCCCAACGCGCTGATCGACGAGAATCTGCCGGTGGTGGTCTTGGCGACACGCGACGAATCCGACCCCGAAGCAATGACGCGCTACGAGAAGAGCGTTTCCAACATCAAGGAAGTCAAGGCGCGCGACGGTATCGTCATCTCTATTGTCACCAAGGGAGATCATCTCGCACGCGAGGCCTCCGATCACATCGTCGAACTTCCTCCCGCGCCGGAGTTGTTGGTGCCCTTACTGGAAATCATCCCGCTCCAATTGCTCGCGTATCACATCGCCGTGCGCCTCGGATGCGACGTCGACCAGCCGCGCAACCTGGCGAAATCCGTCACCGTGGAGTAGTCGGGGCCGTTTCCGTTACTATAGGAATATGCTTCGTTATTTTCGCCCGTGTCTCGGCGCTATCTCGTTCTTCTTGCTGCCGGCCGGATTTCCTACTCAGGCTCCGGACGCCGTCACCGCACCATTGCACGAAGTCCACGCCGACGGCGAAAAACTCTTGAACGAAGCACAGGTCATCGCGATAACCGGCTTGGTCACCGGCGCGCAGATCGGCCGGAATGATTTGCAAACCGGCGCCGACAGGCTCGTGCAAAGCGGGCTATTCGCCAAGGTAAGTTACAACTTCCAGACGAAGTACGCCGGCATCCTAGTGACCTATCACGTGCAGGAAGCCCCGCGAATCCCGGTGTACTTCGACAACATTCCGTGGTTTTTGGATTCAGAGCTGGGCAATGCCATCCGCAATAAATTTCCTTTCTTCGACGGAACCCTCCCGGAAGCCGGGGCCGTGGTGGATCAGGCCAGCGAAGCTGTGAAGGATTTACTCTCGACGCGCGGATTGCAAGTGACGCTCGCGCACACGGTAATCGCAAATCCGAGCGGTGAAGGTAACGTACAGGAAATCATGGTCGAAGGCGCGGCACTCCAAATCGCGAAGCTGGAATTCGGCGACCCTTCCCTGGCCGCCTCCAAAGCCGTACAGCAACATCTATCCGAGATCCTTGGAAAGCCGTATTCGCGGGTAACCATCGATCTCTTTCTCTCCGAAGCAGTAAGGCCCATTTATCTGCAGCAGGGGTTTCTGCGCGCGAAGCTCGGTCCGCCGGAAGTTCGGCTCACGGGTGATCCCCATTCTAAGCTGCCCTCGCAGATTCCTGTCTATGTGCCGATAGCGTCGGGCGCGGTCTATCGCTGGAAAGACATCCATTGGACGGGAAACACGCTGGTATCGGAATTCACCCTGGACGGCCTGCTCGGGATCAAGCCAGGAGAGATCGCCGATGGCATGCAGATCGAAGCAGGCTGGGATCGCGCTCGCGAAGAATACGCTCATCGCGGCTATCTGGAAGCAAAGCTTGATGCGCTTCCGGCATATGACGATCAGGCGCATACCGTCTCCTACTCGGTGAGCATTCAAGAAGGACCGCAATTCCACTTTGGCAAAATGGTCCTCACTGGAATTTCCCCTGCTGCCGAGCGAAAGCTGCACGCCGCCTGGCCCATCGCTGCGGGTGAGATTTTCGACAAAGCAAAGTTCGAGGAACTGTTGGCGAAGCTGCAAACGCACCAAGAACAGGTCTTCGGCGAGTTACCGGTGCATTATGAGAACGTGGGCCATTGGCTGCAGACGGATGCGGGAAGCGGAACGGTTGATGTGCTGCTGGATTTCAAGTAATTTCTGATGCGGTGCGAGCTGCGACGTGAGCGGCACTCTGAGATATACTCAGCACTGGAATGAAGGAGCTTATTCACATTCGCCATCAGCAGGGCTCCACGGTGTCCGCGGAAGAAAAAGAAAATCTTCTTCTCGCTCGCTTCGCCAGCTTCCCTTCTCTTGTCGTCGCGCTCTCCGGTGGCGCGGATTCCGCTTACCTGGCCTGGGCAGCTCACCGGGCGCTAGGTGCCCAAGCCCTATGTGTCACGGCGCTCTCGCCGAGTTACTCCGCCCACGATCGCGCCGTTGTGGAAGAGTTTGTGAACAAGTTGGGCGTGCGCCACGAATTTATCGAAACGCACGAAATGGATAATCCCGCGTACCGCGCGAATGCGGCTGACCGTTGTTATTTCTGCAAAGACGAACTGTTTTCCGCGTTGGACGAATTAGCGCATGCCCGTGGTTTTGCCATCGTCGCCTATGGCGTCAATGCCGATGACCCGCTCGATTTTCGTCCTGGCCATCGCGCCGCGCGAGAGCATCAGGTGCTTGCTCCTCTTCTCGATGCCGGCCTCAGCAAGGCCGAGATTCGGCTTCTCTCCCACCGTGCCGGGTTACCCACCTGGGACCGGCCGGCCTCCGCTTGCCTGGCCTCGCGTTTGCCCTATGGCACGGAAGTAACGTTGGAGCGCCTGGCACTAGTGGAACGCGGCGAAGCAGCGCTGCGCGGGCTTGGATTCCGCCAATTCCGCGTACGGCTCCACGATCGGCTGGCGCGCGTGGAGATATCGCCCGAAGAAATGCCCCGCGCACTCGCACCGGAAATGGCGGTCGCCATGGCGGACCGGCTAAAAGCAGCAGGCTTTACTTATGTCGCCCTGGACCTGGAGGGATATCGCCAGGGCTCTCTGAACGAGACCCTTTCTCCCGCCGGCCCGCGTTCTGCCCGGGGAACATAATTCCCTGCTCGTGCGTAACTATAAGTGGGATGGCACACGTCTCTCGACCGTTACGGAGGATGAATGGCGCGCCACGGCAACGTTTGCTTACCGCTTGTGCTCTTTTCGGCCGCCGTGGTCCTGGCCGGCTGCAACAGCGGGGCTTCGGTTAGCGGCACCTTCGATCGCAACTATAAGGTGAGCGGTCCGATTCGCCTGGAACTCACCAACGCCTCCGGTGACGTGGACATCACCGGCAGCGCCGATGGCAAGGTGCACGTGCGCGGCGAAGTCCGCGCATCGGGATTCGGCTTTGAAAATCCGCGGACGCGCCTGGACGATACGCTCGCGAATCCCCCGATCGAACAAAGAGGCGACACCATTCGCATCGGAAAAGAAATGTCTCGCATGCGCAATATCAGCATCGCTTACACCATTCAGGTGCCGCGGGACACGGAAGTCAGTTCCACCCTGGCATCCGGAGCTCAGACGATTCGTGGCGTGCGCGGCCCGGTGAAAGTGCAGGCCGCTTCAGGGGTCATCCGTGTGGAAAAAATAGAGCGCGACACCCAACTTACCACCCTCAGCGGGACCGTGTCGGCCACTGACATTGGCGACGATGTCCGCGTATCGTCCGCTTCGGGAAGTGTGACGGTGTCGAACGCCCGGGGCGACGTGCGCGTGAACGCCATTTCCGGCATCATTAGCGTATCGAATCCCGGGGGGCGAATCGAAGCGGATACCGCCAGTGGCGAAGTCGAGATTCATGGGGCAGCAAAAGACGTGAAGGCACATGCAGCCTCGGGACGCGTTTTCGTGCAGGGAAATCCAGGCGCGGACAACTACTGGGAACTTAGGACAGTATCCGGTGCAGTTCAACTGGGCGTACCGGCCTCTGCGAATCTCCATCTCTCGGCGGAAGCGGTCTCCGGCGAGATTCGCACCGATATTCCGATCGTCATTGAAGAACAAGGCAAGCATTCTCTTCGGGCCCACATGGGCAGTGGTGGCGGCCGCGTGGACGTGCATACCGTCTCGGGCGAAATTCGCGTGAGCGGCACGAAATAGGCTTGTGTACCTGCAGGTCCTCGTTCTCGAAAAAACAGCTAAGAGCTAGCGACAATTCTTCCCGATACCCTTAGAATTCACCTGTATGGCTCCTCAGCCCTTCTCCAGGTGCGCGATTTCGATTCTCTTTCTTTGCGCGGCGGCTTCTTCACTCTGCGGTCAGGCCCCAGCGCAAGATGAAAAGAATCAGAACCCATTGCCGCCATGGTCCAAAGCCGTCTCCTCCGGGCAGACCGCTCCCGCCAAGCAATCCTCGCCGGAAGTAGAATTGCAGCAAGCCATCAGCAGCTCCGGGAACGACCGCGCGGCACTGGTCCGGAATTTGGAGGCGTTCCTAAGAGAATATCCGGATTCGCAGCAGCGGCCACAGATTTACCGCGCTCTTGTGGAAGCCAGCATGCAATTGCAGGACAACGCGCGCGCCGCCGGCTACGCGGAACGCATCGTCGCTCTCAGCCCTGACGACATCTCCATGACCATCTTGACAATTCAGCTGCTCGAACAGAACGGCGACGAAGCGGCTCTCCGCCGGGCCACAAACTATGCCACCCGCGTGTTGGAATTTGTCGAACGCAGCTCGTCCGCGAAATCGCCAAAGGTTTCCCAGGAAGAGTGGACCGCGGAGAAGAACCGGGATCGCATGTCCGTGCTGACGATGCGCGGAAGACTCGAACTGAAATTGAAGGACACCGTTGCGGCTCAAAAAGATCTGGCGGCGAGTTACGCGGTCCTGCCCAGCGCGACGGCCGCGGAGCAGCTCGGTGAAATCGCCGAATTGAAGAAGGATTCGAACGGCGCGATCCAGCAATACGCGCGCGCGTTCGCGCTGGCCGACGCAACGAACGGAAACGCCAGCCGCCGCGAGATCCGGCAAAAACTGGGAAATGTCTGGCGGCTTGCCCACGGCTCGGACGATGGTCTGGGCGATTATTTGCTCCGCACTTACGATGACGCCTCGCAGGCCTCCATGGCGGCCAAGCCGAGGAGAAATGCGGACGCCCACGAAATCGCCGATTTCACGCTCAGGAGAGCGCCCCAAGGGCCGGCTTTCCCGCTGAAAGACACCAGGGGGAAAGTCCTGGTCGTTAATTTCTGGGCCACCTGGTGCGGCCCTTGCCATGTGCTTGAACCTTCCTTCGCTCGTGTCGCTGCGGACTTCCAGCCGAATCCGGATGTGTTTTTTCTGGCCGCCAACTGTGACGAAGACGAGTCTCTGGTGGCTCCCTATCTGGCGGCGGACAAGCCTCTCACGGCGGTCGTATTCGCAGATGGTCTCGACCGGTTCTTCACCGTCAACTCTTTCCCGACGGTGATGGTGATCGATCGCGCCGGGAAAATTGCCTATCGCTCGGATGGTTTCGAACCTGACACCTTTGAGGCCAACCTCGAAGCGGCCGTCCGCCGCGCGCTGGCTCTGCCCCGCGCGTCACCGCCTGCGGGAAACCCCACCCCCTGAGCGCGCCGAGCTCTAGCCGCGCATCGATGAACTTTGCGGATGTTTCTCGGCCACTTCCTGAGCGGCCAAGATGGTGTTGACGTGGATTCGAACGGTGTCTTCCACCCGTCGCGCGTAGCCGCCGGCAAGTGTGGTCACGACGGGAATCCTGCGGCGGCGCGCTTCCTCGAAAACCTGCCGATCGCGTTGTTTCAAACCTTCTTTCGTCAACGCCAGTCCTCCAAGCTGATCTTCGCAGTAGGGGTCGGCGCCGCCAACGTAAAAAAGAATATCCGGCCGAAAATCGTCCAGCGCCTGCCGCATCGCCGGAATCAGCACTCCCAAATACTCATCGTTATCGGCCCGGTCGGCCAGGTTGAGATCGATGCTTGATGGCGGCTTGTGCGCCGGATAGTTGTTCTCCTGATGAATGGAAAGCGTGAATACCGTAGGATCGTTTTGAAAGATGGCGGCGGTGCCGTTACCCTGGTGCACATCCGTATCGACAACCATGGCCTTTTTCACCGCGCCGTCCGCCTGCAGTTTTCGAATCCCCACGGCCACGTCATGTATCGCGCAGAATCCTTCACCATGCTCGGGATGCGCATGATGAAATCCCCCGCTCAAATTCGAACCGAAGCCGTCGCGTAGCGCTGACTGCGCGGCCAGGATGGTTCCACCAGCGGCAAGCCACACCGCTTCGACCAGTTCCAGCGAATACGGCACTTCCAGCAGCATCACTTCGCTGGCGGTAAGCGTGCCGGTTTTCAGTTTGCGCAGCCAGTCTGGCGTGTGAACACGTAGTATGTCTTCGTCTGTCGCAGGATTTGGACGCAAGAAATCTTTCTGCGTGGCCACGCCTTCGCGGAGAAGCATTTCATGGATGAGACGGAATTTCTGCGATGGAAAGACATGCGGACCGAGGTTCAGGTCGTAGCGTTCGTGATATACCAACTTAAATGGAAGCATGTGGCAAGAAGCAATCGATTCTGGCGTCTGCGCCGCTAGTCGGAAACCCTTAGGAACTAATTCTCGCGCTCCAGGATGAAGTCGGGGAGCGTGGCGAGAGCCCGGGCATACTCGGAGTCCAGATGGCCGTTGAGACACCCCTTGGCGCGATGCGCGAAGTCTTGCGCCAGATTGCGGGCACGGCCGAGCGCGCCGGATTCATGAACCAACGAAACGATGGTTTCCGGCCGCACGGAATTAAATTCTTTTTCTTCCAGCACGCGGGCGACAAGCTCGCGCGCGTCGCGGTGGCCGTTTTCCATCGCGTAAATCAGAGGCAACGTGACTTTACCCTCTTTCAAGTCGCTGAGAACAGGTTTGCCGAGTTGCTCCGCTGACGCCGTAAAATCAAGCAAGTCATCGACAAGTTGAAACGCTAGGCCCGCGTATCGCCCATAGTCGGCCAGGGCCTGCTCTTCTTTACCCTCCAGACCGCCCAGGACCGCGCCTAGCCGCGCGCAACCGCTGAAGAGACAGGCAGTCTTGTAAGTAGCGAGCCGCAGCGCGTCGTCTTCTGTCACGTCGATACGGCCGATTTTCGCGAGTTGGATCAGTTCGCCTTCGACCATTTTCCGAGTCAGGTCGATCAGAATGTCGAGAATACGAAAATTGCGCTCTTCCATAGCCATCTGAAAGGATTGCATGTACAACCAGTCGCCGGTCAGCACGCTGCGATGATTGCCCCATCTGGAATTGGCGGACGGGCGGCCGCGGCGTGTGTCGGCGCTGTCGATGACGTCGTCGTGGATCAACGTCGCGCTGTGAAGAAGCTCGACGACGGCGGCTAGGCGAATGGCGCTGCGGTCCCTGCGGCCCGCATAGCTCGCGGAAAGAAGCAAGAGCGCGGGACGCATGCGCTTCCCTCCCCCGCCCAGCAGATAGGCGACGATTTCAGAGACAGGTGGAAAGGCGGCATCACTCTGTCGCGCGAGCTCTTCCTCGACCAAAATGAGGTCGTCGCGGACGAGATCAAAAATCTCTTTAGCCGTGAGAACCGCGATGGCAAATCTCCTGATCTAACCCTTGTCCTTCAGACCTGGGGTCGCCAGAGTTGCTGGCCGAACAAGACCGAAGAAGCGGCGAAAATTCTCGGATGTGGCGGCGGCAACTTCATCCGGCGACAAGTTTCTCACACTCGCGAGCATGTGCGCTACCTCGGCAACGTAGGCGGGTTCGTTGCGCTTGCCACGTCGGGACTGCGGCGCAAGATAAGGAGCGTCCGTCTCAATCAAAATCTTCTCCAGCGGCAATTCCTTCGCTACGTCGCGAAGGTTCTGCGTTTTCGGATAAGTTGAATTGCCCGCAAAGGAAACCAGGAAACCTATCTCGATTCCGCGCCGCGCATCCTCGAGCGTGCTGGTGAAGCAGTGCAGAATGCCGCCGAGTCCAGTTGGTCGCCAGACCTCTTCCAAGAGCTTCAGGCAATCGGGCCATGCGTCGCGGCAATGAATGACGATCGGCAGTTTTGCACGCTGTGCAAGATCCATCTGGTCGCGGAATACGCGATGCTGGACTTCGCGCGGAGAATGATCGTGGTAGTAGTCGAGACCGATCTCGCCCCAGGCGATGACTTTGGGATGCTTGGCCAGTCGGGCCAGGTCATGCAAATGTTGCGGCATTACCTCCTTCGCTTCGTGGGGATGTATGCCGACAGTGGCGTAAATCCAATCATGCTGCTCGGCAAATGGTAATGCGGAATCCAGTTTCTGCGGGCCGGGGCCGGTGCCAATGGCGAGCAGCGTCGAGACGCCAGCCAAACGCGCGCGATCGAGCACGGTTTCGCGGTCCTCGGCGAATTGCGGGAAGTCGATGTGCGCGTGTGAGTCGATCAGTTCCATGGAGGGCAACATGATTTTTGTGACCCCGGAGTGGCTGTGCCAAAAACCTACTTGAGCCGGGCGCCGATTTCGACGTCTTCGTCGGGGAAACCTGCGAGGACAGGGCGGCCTTCGGGGCCGACGGAGGCGGCGATGATCATGCCGTTAGATTCGACGCCGCGAAGCTTGCGCGGCGCGAGGTTGACCACGACGGCGACTTTGCGGCCGATCAGTTTTTCCGGTTCGTAGTATTGCGCGATCCCGGCGCAAATCTGGCGAATCTCGGTGCCGATATCGACGGTGAGCTTGAGCAATTTATCCGCGCCAACGATGCGTTCGGCGGTTTTGATCTGCCCGACACGCATCTCGATCTTGGCGAAATCCTCGATGCCGATTTTCTCCGCCGCGCCTGGCGATGCGGCAGTGGTGCTGCCGGCGGCCAACGCGCTCGCGGGCGTGGGCGCGGTAACGGGCGACGGCTGCTTTTGTGCTTCGTTTTCCATGGATTCCATCCTCTCGATTGCTTCTGCTTTTTCGATGCGCGGGAAAAGCGCTTGAGACTTGCCAAGTGGCGTACCCGGCATAAGCTGTCCCCAGCGGAGTTGGTCTATCGGCCAATCACCCAAAGTGGTTGGCTGGCCCAGCTGTTTCCAGAGTTTGGTTGTCGACTCCGGAAGAACGGGATGAGCTAAAACTGCTACAAATCGCAAAGCTTCGGCGGCATTGTACAAAACCCTGGATAGACGACCGCGCCTGGTGTCATCCTCAGCCAGAGCCCAGGGCTTGTTGGTGGTCAAGTAGGTGTCGACTGCCGAGATCAAGGTCCAGATTGATTCCAAGGCCCGTGAAAAGTGAAAGTTTTCCATGCTCCAGACTGCCAGCCCCGCGCTGGGACTACTTACCGTCATGAGCTCAGCGATTTGCCGGATACTCTGCCCAGCTTGATCTTCGCTGTCTGAAAGTTTGTCCCCCAATAGCGGGTCAGGAATCTTGCCGTCGAAATACTTTTCAATCATGGTGAGCGTGCGGCTGGCGAGGTTTCCGAGGCCGTTGGCGAGGTCGCTGTTGTAGCGCTGGACGAGGGCCTCGTAACTGAAATTGCCGTCTTGGCCGAAGACCGTTTCGCGCAGAAGATAGTAGCGAAGAGCATCCATGCCAAGGACATGCACGATCGGCCGCGGACGAACAACGTTGCCGAGCGACTTGCTCATCTTGGTGCTGTCCATGAGCAGCCAGCCATGTGCCCAGATTTGTTTGGGCAATGGGAGGCCGGCCGCCATCAAAAATGCCGGCCAGTAGACGGCATGAAATCGAATAATTTCCTTGCCGACGAGATGAACATCCGCGGGCCAGAAACCAGTTTTCTCATACTGCGGCCCGCCGACAGCACTGAGGTACGCGGTGAGCGCGTCGAACCAGACGTAAAAGACATGCGGTTCTTCGCCAGGGACGGGAATGCCCCAGCGAATCGTGGTGCGTGTGATGCTGAGATCCCGGAGGCCCCCTTCGACAAAGCTGAGAACTTCATTACGGCGGGCTTCCGGTTGAATGAAGGCCGGATGCTTAGCATACCAGTCGAGAAGCGGTTTTTGAAATGCAGAGAGTTTGAAAAAATAATTTGCTTCCGTAACGGTTTCCGTTGGACGGCCGCAATCGGGACAGTTCTCGCCAGGCTTCACGTCCACGTAGGCATTATCGTAGATGCAGTATTGCCCGGTGTAGTGTCCGGGGTAGACGAAACCGTTTTCGCGGCATTGCTTGAAAAGCCACTGCACGGTATGTGCGTGCTTTAAGTCAGTGGTGCGGATAAATTCGTCGCCTTGAACACCGAGTTCGTCCCAAAGGGCGCGCCACTCGGCGGCCATCTTTGCGACAAACTCCGATTCGGGAACACCAGCCTTCTTGGCGGAGCGCTCGACGTTGACGCCGTGTTCGTCGGTGCCGGTGGTCAAGAGCACGTCGTAGCCCTGCATGCGTTTGTAGCGGCGGATGGTGTCACACACGACGGTCGAATAGGTGTGGCCGATATGCGGTAAGCCGTTCGTGTAATAGATCGGCGTGGTCAGATAATATTTTGGTTTTCCTGTCATTTTTTGAGTATTCAGTCTTCCGTTCTCAGCTCTAGGTAAGAAAAGCGGGCGGCCCCGCTACGACCCATGGCCTTCGCGACACCTTGCCAAGCTGGGGCGCAGCCTACCGCGGCCGGCTGCCTCGCGGCAAACCGAAATCAAATCGAAGAGGCTACGATGTATCGCGCCCCTGACGAAACCAAGCATCATCACGAATGCGCCTCATAGGCGCGGAGGGCTTCGCTGATCACGCGCTGCAGTGGCACGTTTTTTTCGACGGCCAGCTTGCGGCAGTCGTCGTATTCAGGCGCGACGTGCAGGATGCGGCCGTTCACGCGGGAAATCTTGATGCGCACGTCGCCGAAAGCTGTTGTGACATTCAGGAATTCGCGCGGCAGCGTGCGGCGTTGCGCCCGGTAGGTGCGCGCGCCGAAAGTCGTGGTTTCGGCAAAGATCAGCGAAATGAGCGTATTGGTATCCTGCGGCTTGCACAAAACCGTGAGCAGCGTGCCGGGACGATTCTTTTTCATTTGCACCGGTGTGGTGTAAACGTCGAGCGCGCTTGCGGCCAAAGCCCTTTCCAGGAAGTAGCCGTAGATTTGAGGATTCATGTCATCGAGGTTCGCTTCAATCACGGCAATTTCTTCGTCGAAGCCGGCGACCGATTTTCCCGAGGCCTCCCCGATCATGAGGCGGACAACGTTGGGCTGGCCTTCGAGATCAGCAGTGCCCGCTCCGTAGCCGATGGCGGTGACGCTCATCGGCGGCTGCGGACCGAACCACTCGCATAACGTGGCAACAATGGCCGCGCCGGTGGGGGTGACGAGTTCCTTTTGTACGCCGTTGGAATAGGTGGGCTTGCCTTGCAGCAAATTCGCAGTGGCGGGCGCGGGGACAGGCAAAATTCCGTGCGCCATTTTTGCGGTTCCGCCGCCGACGTTCAAAGCGGAGCAAGCGAACTCTTCGATGCCCAGAGCGTGAAATCCGATGCACGCGCCAACAATGTCCACGATGGCATCAACGGCTCCCACTTCGTGAAAATGAATTTTCTCGAGAGGCACGTCGTGGACGCGGGCCTCGGCTTCGCCAAGTTTTGTGAAGATCGCGGCGGCACGGTCGCGCACACCAGGCGCGAGCTGCGATTTCTCTAGAATTTCAAGAATCGCGCTGAGCGAACGATGCTTCGACTGATCTTCTGTCTTCACCTTAACGTGGGTGGCGGCCATGCCGTTCTTCCAAACTCTTTCGGCCGTAAGTCCCCAGCCAGGGACCCGGAGGCCGCCCAGTTCAGTGCGAAGCTGTTCCTCGTCACAGCCGGCATCGACCAGCGCGCCAAGGGTCATGTCACCGCTAATGCCGGAAAAACAGTCGAAATAGGCGAGTTTCATGGGATGCCGCCGTGCGGGTGGGATTGCTGCCTGAAACGGCTCTCCGCCAGGTGCAGATTGATACTATCGGCGGAGCGTGAGGGTGTCAAACGCTGGCGCTGACTTGTGATTGGTGATGGGACTGCGACAGCGGGGGCTTTGAAACGTCATGAGAGTGGGAGGAGCCGGGGTACACCCCGGCTATTTATTGGAATAGGTCGGGACCTGCTTCATTGCAAGAGGCCTTTCCACCACCGTCAGAAGAGTGATTCTTTGACCGCGAGCTGCAGGGCTCTCTATACTAAGAAACCTTGAGGATGATCGCTGGGCGGAACGAGGACATGTGTATCAGAGACTGACGGACCGGTTGCGCGAGACGCTGGCGGCGCACATTCTGAAGCAATACGGCCTGGAGCTGGCGATTGTGCTGGAGCGGCCGCCGAAGATTGAGATGGGCGAGGCGGCTTCACCAGTTTGTTTTGAATTGGCGAAGCAGTTGAAGCGCGCGCCGCGGCAGATTGCGCAGGAGATTGCGAATGGTTTGGGCAGGATCGATGGGATCGCCAGAGTCGCAGTGGCGGGTGGAGGGTATTTGAATGCCTACTTCGACCGAGCGGGATTTTGGGAGAGCGCGCAGGCAGAGGCGGCCCGACTTCAGACCGCGGACCTTCACGGGCCAAAGCCTCGTTTGCCGGTAGGCGATGACGCCGCACCTGAAGGTACCCCCCACAAAGAAGCTACGCCGCGTGATTCAATCGGAAGAGGCAAAGAAGAGGGCGGCCAGGGCCGGCAGTCCCACAAAATCATCGTCGAGCATACCAGCATCAATCCGAACAAGGCAGCGCACATCGGACACGTGCGGAATGCGGTGCTGGGCGACACGATGGTGCGGATCCTGCGGCACACAGGTAACAGGGTGCAGATTCAGAATTACATCGATAACACGGGCGTGCAGGTGGCGGATGTGGTGATCGGCCTGCTGCAAATGGAAAAGGTCACGCCGGTTTGGGTGCGGAACCGGGCAGCGGAACCAAAGTTCGATCACTACTGCTGGGAGCTGTATGCAAAAGCGACGAGCTTCTTTGGGGCGGACAAGGCGCGCGCGGCGAAGTTGCGCGGGGAGACGCTGAAGTCGATCGAGGAAGGACAAGGGGAGGGCGCCGAGGTTGCCCAAGTCGTGGCGGATGCGATTGTCGGATGCCACCTGCGGACGATGGCGCGGCTGGGTATCAGCTACGAGCTGTTGGCGCGGGAGAGCGAAATTCTGCATCTGAAGTTTTGGGATGCGGCGTTCGAGATGCTGAAGAAATCGGGCGCGATTCAATTGGCGACGAGCGGGAAGATGGCGGGTTGTTGGATCATGCCGTGGGAAGAAGAGGTAAAAGAGGTTCAGGAAGTAAAGACGGTCAAAGAGGTAAAGGAAAAGACTCCCGAGCAAGAGGAGGAGAATTCGCAGGCCAAGATTATTGTGCGTTCGAATGGGACGGTGACCTACGTTGGGAAGGACATTGCCTACCAACTTTGGAAATTCGGATTGTTGGGGAAGGATTTTCACTACCGGAAGTGGCCGAATGCGCCGCGGGGGCCAACGGTTTGGGCTACCACAAGTGGGTCGAATGATCCGGGCGCACCGCACTTTGGCGAGGCGGCATCGAGCGTTTACAACGTGATTGATGCACGGCAGTCGTATTTGCAACGGGTAGTGGCGGCGGGGTTGCGAGCGCTGGGGCATGGGAAAGAGGCGGAGCAGTCGATTCACTTGTCGTATGAAATAGTGGCGCTGACGCCGCGATGTGCCGCGGAAATGGGCTACGAGCTTACGCCCGAAGAGGCCAAGAAGCCGTATGTGGAAGTGAGCGGACGCAAAGGCTTTGGTGTCAAAGCGGACGATCTGCTGGACAAGCTGGTGGCAGCGACGCTGGCGGAAGTGCAGCAGCGGCACGCGGAGATGAGAGCAGAAGAACAAGAGTTGACGGCCCAGGCAATCGCCGTGGGGGCGTTGCGGTTTTTTCTGCTGAAATTTACCCGGAATGCGATTATTGCGTTCGACTTTAAAGATGCGTTGAGTTTTGAGGGAGAGACAGGGCCATATTGCCAATATGCGGTAGTGCGGATACGCGGGATCAGGCGAAAGGGTGCGGAAGCAGGGGCGACCAACGTTGACGTAACTAGGGAATCCGTTAGTCAACTACTTTCGGGTGCGGAGGGAGATTCTCTTTGGGAGTTACTGGTCGCCGGGGGTTCGCTCGACTACGCGGTGGATGCGGCGATTGCTACGCAAGAGCCATCGTTCCTGGCGAAATATGCATTTCAATTGGCGCAAGCGTTCAATAACTTCTATCACCAACATCATATCCTGTCGGAAGCGGACGGGCAGAAGCGGGCCTTTCTGCTGCGGCTGACGGAGTTGGTGGAGGCGCAGATGGTGCAGGCGCTGGGATTATTGGGGATTGCAGCGCCGGAGAAAATGTAGCCAGAAGACAAGCGTGCGCTGCACTGAGGCAGGCCCCTACACCGAACTGACCTCGGGCACCTAATACGACAACACCAGGTGGACGAGGGTGCGGAGGGCCACGCCGGTGGGGCCTTTGGCCAGCCAGGGCTTGGCGTCGTCGTTCCAGGCGGTGCCCGCGATGTCGAGGTGAATCCACGGCGTGTCGCCGGTGAACTCCTTGATGAACATGGCGCCGGCAATGGCGCCGCCGCCTTTGCCGCTGCCGATGTTCTGGATATCGGCGACAGTCCCCTTGATGAATTCGCGATAGTCGTCGTCGATGGGCATTTGCCACATTTTTTCGCCGACGGCTTTCGAACTGGCGAGCAGTCGGTCGGTGAAGGGCTGGTCGGAGCCGAAGACACCGACGTTGACGTTGGCGAGCGCTACGACGATGGCACCGGTGAGAGTCGCAGCGTCTACGAGATACGTGGCGCCAAGCTGCTTGGCGTAGTGAACACCGTCGGCAAGGACGAGGCGGCCTTCCGCGTCCGTGTTGAGGACTTCGATGGTCTTTCCGGACATGGCGGTCTGGATGTCGCCGGGCTTCTGAGCTTTGCCGCCGGGCATGTTTTCAGAAGACGGGACGACGCAGATCACTTTGACACTGGGCTTGAGGGCAGCGAGTGCTCGCATCACGCCGAGCATGGTGGCGCCCCCGGCCATGTCGTATTTCATTTTTTCCATGCCGTCGGCGGGCTTGATGGAGATGCCGCCAGTATCGAAGGTGATGGCCTTGCCGACGAGACCGATCACTGGTGCGCCAGGTTTCAAGTTCGCGGGAGTGTAGGTGACGACGATGACGCGGGGCGGTTCGGGACCACCCTGGGCGACGCTGAGCAAAGCGCCCATCTTGAGGTCAGCGATTTTCTTTTCATCTAGAATTTCTACGGAAAGTCCGGCTCCCTTGGCCATGGCTTCGGCTTTTTCGGCCAGGATGCGCGGCGTGAGCTTGTTGGACGGCTCGTTGACGAGGTCGCGAGTGAAGTTTTGCGCCTCGGCGATGATGCGGCCTTTCGAAAGGCCCTTCTCTGCCGACGCACGTTCGGCGTCTGAGGAACCAGCGAGCAGGACAGTTTCGATGTTCTTGTCGTTTTTCTTTTCGGTCTTGTATTTGTCCGTCTCGAAATTGCCAGCGAGCACGCCTTCGGCGATGGCTTGGGCCGATTCTTCGGCGGCGTGGCCCTCTCGAACGAGGAAAGCGAGATTTTTGACGGAGCGCGCCTTCAGATGCCGCAAGGCGGCGCCGGCGACTTTGCGAAGCGCTGCAATGCTGTATTGCTCGCGCTTTCCTACTCCGACTAGCAGTAAGCGTGCGGCCTTGAGGCCCGCGGGCGCATGGACCAGCGTGAACTCCAACATTTTGCCGGTCAATTCCCCGCTTTTCGCCAGCTTGCGCAGGAGTCCTCCGGCCGCCTGGTCGATCTCGGCGATGCGGCCTTGAACAAGGTCGGTCTCTTCAAATACGTAGGAAACCAGGGCATCGGTTTCGATTGCTGCGAACGGCTGGGTAACGAGCGTGATCTGCATGGTGCGCTATCGCCTCCGATTGCGATACATGGATTGTTCAATTTCCCTGCGAGCTTCCTTGGTACGTTCGTCCTGGCGGCGATCCCACGACTTCTTGCCCTGTGCCAGAGCAATTTCGATCTTGGCGATGCCGTTACGAAAGTAGATCTTCAAGGGGATGACCGTCAGACCCTTGGACTCGGTGCGACCGGAAAGCCTGTCGATTTCCCTCTTGTGAAGCAGGAGCTTTCGCGAGCCCAATGGCTCATGATTCCAAGGCCCCCCGGGTAAGTACTGTGCAATGTGCGCGTTAACGAGCCATGCGCTGTTGGCCTTGAAATCGACGTAGGCATCGCGAATGTTCGCTTTGCCCTCGCGGAGGGCCTTGACCTCGGTGCCATGAAGGACCAGGCCAGCCTCATGTTTCTCAAGAATTTGGTAGTTATAGGAGGCGGAGCGGTTTTGTGCGACGATGTGCTCGCCGGACTTCGCTGAATTCTCTGTCTTATTGGCAGGCTTGGCCACAACTTTCCATCATAACTTCAGTATTAAGACTTGTCACTCTCGACACAAGGCAAGGTTGTTTCATTTAGGCGGCCAACCCAGCATCCTTGCCGGGCCTCTAAATCGAATGTTAGACTGCTTGTTTAGGCTTCATGTCGAGGCCTCGGAGAGTGCATGCGCCGCTGGGGAAGCCTATTTCTGTGTGTTGGTCTCGGACTGCTCGCCGTGGGCTGTCCCAAGGGCCAACCCGATTACAACCAAGGTAGGAAAGCGGAGACGCTTCAGGATTACGACGCCGCGTTCGCCTTCTACCAAAAGGCCGCCAAGGCTGACCCGTACAACGCCACTTACAAGATCAAGCTGAACCGGGTACGCTTTGAGGCCAGCGAATTGCACGTCAAGCGCGGTGTTGAACTACGGAAACAGGGCGACCTCCAGGGCGCCGCGGGCGAATTCCAAAGGGCGCAGGCCATGGATCCTTCGAGCCCTGTCGCGGACCAGGAATTACGCAAGACGGTCGAGATGATCGCGGAGAAAAACCGCGCGGCCGATGCGGCTGCTGAGCTGCCGACTGATCCGAACGAGCCACCCCTGGCTGCGATGCCGCCTGAAATCAAGCCGCTCTCGCGAGCTCCCATTAATCTGAAAATGTCCAATGACGCAAAGATCGTCTTCGACACGATAGGGAAACTCGCGGGGCTGACGGTGATCTATGACCCGGACTTCCCTGCCCGGCGCATCACGGTGGAATTGAACAATGTGACCATGGAGCAGGCGCTGGAAATCGTGTCGTTAGAGACCAAGGCTTTCGTGAAGCCGGTTACGGAAAATATTATTTTCGTGATTCCGGATCAGCCACAAAAACGCCGGGACTACGAAGAGCAAGTAGTCAAGACATTTTACGTTTCAAACACGGTTCAGCCGCAGGATCTGACCGAAATTGTGACCGGATTGCGGCAATTGCTGGATCTGAAACGAATCCAGCAGCTCAACTCGCAGAACGCCATCATTGTCCGCGACACGCCGGACAAGCTGCTGCTGGCGGAGAAGATGATCCGGGACATCGACAAAGCCAAGCCTGAGGTGGTGGTGCAAGTCGAAGTGCTGGAGGCGCGCACGGATCGCCTGCGGGACCTGGGCATTCTCCCCGGGCAGACGGCCAGCATTGCCATCAACCCGAACAGTAGCACGACGAGCAGCTCTTCAGGCACCACCTCCACGACGAGCAACAGCGGAATCACTCTAAACCAACTTCGCCACCTGAATGGAAGTGATCTTGTCTTCACGCTGCCGAGCGCGACAGCAAACGCAATCCTCAGTGATACGAGCACGAGGATTATCCAAAATCCGGAAGTCCGCTCGGTGGACGGCCAGACCGCCAAACTGCGCATTGGCGACCGCATCCCTATTGCCACGGGCAGCTTTCAGGCGGGTGTAGGCGTCGGCTCGACCGGCGGCGCAGGTTTTGTAAACCCACTGGTGAATACGCAATTCACATATTTGGACGTCGGGGTGAATATAGACCTTACGCCCCGTGTGCATCCGAATCGCGACGTCAGCCTGAAATTAAAAGTGGAAGTCTCTTCGCATACCGGCGATCAGGCGATTGGCGGAATCACGCAACCCATCATCAGCCAGCGGGTCATCGAGCATGACATCCGCTTGAAAGAGGGCGAGGTCAGTATACTTGGCGGCCTGGTCCAACGAACTAACAGCAAAACCCTGGAAGGCTGGCCGGGACTCGCGAAGCTACCCCTGCTGAGATATCTCTTCTCACATGACAAGACGGACCACCAAGAAGATGAAGTGCTGATCGTCCTGACACCCCGGATCGTGCGTATTCCCGAATGGACCAAAGCGAATCTGCGGACGATGTATGCTGGCTCTGACACAAACGTGCAAGTCAAGCGGGAGAGTGAGATTCGCGCACCTGCGCAGCAACCAGCATCATCGCCACAACCTAAGACGAATCAAAATACGGGAGCGGGAACGCCGACTTCTGCGCCAAGTGCCACGGCCCCCGCGGCTGGCACTGCTCAGGGAGCTCCCGCGGCAAAGATTCGGTTTGAGCCGCAGAGCTTGTCGTTGAAGGCCGGGCAGACAGCAACAATCGGCGTTGTGGTTGACAACGTGAGCGACCTCTTCTCCATCCCGCTGTTGCTCCAGTACAACCCCGCGGTAATCAGCGTAGAAGAGGTGCAGCATGGCGGGTTCCTCTCAGGCGGAACCCAGGAAATCGCTATCGTGCAGCAGGTCTTTAAGGAAAAAGGACAAGCGATAATTTCCGCAACGCGCCAGCCCAACACACCAGGAGTGAGCGGAAGCGGGACGCTGATCGGCATCGTCGTCAAGGCGCTGGCGCCGGGCTCGTCAAACCTGTCGATCGTGCAAGTGAATGCGAAAGATTCAGAGCAGAAGCTGATACCGTTGATAACACAAGAGGCGACGCTGCAGGTCCAGCAGTAGTCGAATTATGCGAACGATGTTACCCAAGATTTCATACCGCGGACGAAGCCGCAGAAGAGTCCACCGGAGGCCGTCTTTCTCCGAAGCTGGAATGACGCTGCTGGAGTTGATCATCGCCTGCGCCATTCTGCTGATTCTGTCATCCGCTGCCCTGCCGATCGCGAAGTACACTGTCATTCGTCAGAAAGAAGCTGAGCTTCGGCGTGATCTCCGCGAAATGAAGGATGCCATCGACCGGTACAAAGACGCGGCCGACCGAAACCAGATCCGCGTGGAAATCGGGAGCGAAGGCTATCCCCCAGATCTGGAGACTTTGGTGAAGGGAGTGCAACTCGGCGCCAGCAGCGATCGGAAGATTCGTTTTCTGCGGAAGGTCCCGGTGGACCCCATGACGGGGCAGGCCGACTGGGGACTGCGTGCCGTTCAAGACGATCCCGATTCGACGAGCTGGGGCGGCAAGAACGTGTTTGACGTATACTCGAAGTCGATGGGTACGGCGCTCGATGGCACCAAGTATTCCGATTGGTAGATCGAACGAGGATTTGAAATGAAAATGCTGTCGCAAATTCGAACGGGCAGGCTGTCGTTGCGGACGCGTCGCATCGGGCTGTTCGAAGCGGGGTTTACGCTCATCGAATTGATGATCGTCATTACGATCATCCTTATCCTCATCGGCATGGCCGCACAGCGCTATGAGAAATCGGTGCAGCACGCACGCGAAGCAACCATGAAGCAGGATCTCTGGGTCATGCGGCAGGCGATCGATAATTACACGCTGGACAAACAGACCGCCCCGCAGTCCTTGGAAGATTTGGTGCAGGCGGGGTATCTGCGGAAGGTTCCCACAGACCCCATGACGGGGGCAGCAGACTGGGTGCCACAGTTCGATAGCGTGGTGTTAAGCGCAGAGCAATCGGGAACGGGCATGATTGATATTCATTCGAATTCCGACAGAGTTTCTCCCTTCGAGAACACCCCCTACAACGAGTGGTAGTTCCTTCTGACGGGTTTACAAAATCATTGCGCCAGCTGCCTGCACGTTGCACTGATTTTGACGGAAGCTTGCTCGTCCGATATAGGTTTCCGTTAGTGCTCGCCAATGATTCTGACCGGTAATAATCGGCAAGCCGGAAGTAATACGCTGGTCGCTCGGAATTTTGGGCACTAAGCGGGCACCTGAAAAGCGCAGAAGAGTGCCAAGTCACGTAATATCAACGCGCGGCTTGGAGCGGCCTAGTCGCTCGTCGGGCAACTATAACGACAGCTGCAAACGGGCATTTGCAGAAAAATCTAAGTTGTGTGTTATGATGCTTCTGCGGGGTGGAGCAGCCTGGTAGCTCGTCGGGCTCATAACCCGAAGGTCGTCAGTTCAAATCTGACCCCCGCAACCAATTTTGAATGACTTGAAACGGCTTGGAGGATGCTCCCTCTGAGCCGTTGTTTTCTTCGGTAGCGATTCGATTCCCAAAGATGTCCGTCTGTCAGGCAAAGGGGTTGGAGATCGTGACGCTTCCAATCTGCTGTCCATCCTGAAAGTCTTCACTGTAAAGAACTCCACACTGACCCTCGATGGCAGAAGCGACGATCAACGAATCGTACCAAGGCAATTGGAACCTCGCTCCAACCCGTAGCGCCTCTCCATACAAAGCTTGCGAAGAGTGCACTGACAGGAGCGGACGAAACGTGGTCGACAAATATTGTTCTGCGTCGACGGCACTCATAGGTTTTGAGAAACGGCGCAGTGCAACGTTAAAGAACTCTTGCACCACTTGATAGCTAACAATTCCGCCGCGCGTCTCAATTGCACTTCTGATCAGCTTTCTGGCTTGCGCAGCCTTCTTCGGCGAACTTGCGTCAAAGGAATACACGAAGATGTTTGTATCGAGAAAGAACCTACCGTTCATTCATCTCGTCCCGCTTGAAGCGCCGCCCCGCCTGTACATGCTTCAGTCGCTTCATCAGAGCGTCGAACTCCTGCGTGCCACCGCTTCGTGCTGTGAATTGCTCCAGCCATTCGCGGAACATAGCATTGAGCGTCTTATGCTGCGATTTGGCCAACAGGCGCGCTTGCTCAATCAGTTGCTCATCTGCACTGAGGGTAATGTTTTTCATACGAAAGCAGTGTACACGAGTTTCGTGTACCTGGCAAGCCTCCTCGCAAAGCTAAAGACCGTCGTGAACGCTTTAACAATGGTATAATATATGTTACCATCGAAACGACGATTGATACCCGCGAGTATAAAGACCGTGGCGGTCGCAGTCCTTTTCGCGAGTGGTGCGGCGTCGGAATTCGATCCGTCGTACCCTAGGCATTCGAGATTTTAACTATTTCTCTTGACAATTCTGACCCTGGGTATACTGTCGTAATGTTCAGCCGAACCGCGCCGTTCCCTCCTTGCGCGCGGCGAAGTTCGGCTGACTCGACTGACTCGGCTCTCGGCTCTGTTCCCCCGTGTCAATCTTGGCCGTCTTGGGGACGAGTGTGTATCTGATTCTTCTCACGATTGGACACCCAACCCTTTCTCAATCAGGAACCAGGCCAAGTCGAAGTTGAGCCCAGGATTACCGAAGAACGCCACAGTTGTGTACGAGGAATGAGAGACAACGTGAAAGTCACAGTGGATGGCACCCACGCCGACTGCAAGCCAGCCCATATCGAGGGGACGGGTAAGTTCGATCGCAAAGACTACTCGGTTACAGGCGACCTGAACGCGGATACGCGTTCGTGCAGGAAGGTCAACGACCATACGTTGACGTTTACGAACAAGAAGGGCGACCAGGTTACCATGAGCGGTCGTGGCGTGGTGTCAGCCGACGGCAAGACCCGCACAGTCGCCCTCACCGGAACTGATTCAACAGGCAAGAAGAACACCAGCACTGCGGTGTACGACAAACAGTAGTGGGAGCACAGGCGCAGAAAATGGCGGCCCCGGCATGTAGAAGCGAGAGATCTGTAGCCCGGTATAGGTTCGCACGGAGGAGCCTGCCCAAAGCGGAAAGATCGCTCCTCAGTGCAGAGCCTCGGTGGAGTATGGTGTTCGCGGCCCCACTCTTTCTGCGGACACTGCTTCGTCTTGTTTTCCTGTGCCCCCATCGGCATAAGGGTCCTCCGCTAACACTGCGCCAGACAATGCCATCTAACCTATCCGGATGCCTATCTGCCTGTGGCCGAGAAACCTACGTCACTTGCTTGGACTGCGGTCAGAGATTCGCTTTCGACCTCAAGACAAGGCGACTGGTAGATTTCTGGGGCGTCCGTGACGCAGAAGCACTGGCAGGAGTTCGTCGGAGGGTTAATAGGTTCTTTTTGCCTCTACGAAGGCTCGCTGCGAGGATCGACACGCTGAATATGACGGTTTCGATGAGCGGGCTTGGCAAGTCCATGCTCCGCATCATAATTTTGAAGAAGAGCCAGCAAGTTCGTTTCGGAAGAAGTGCCGCGCTAGCCTCTTCCGCGTCTCACATCGTTCCGGCTAGGAGGGCCTTTCACAGATCGCAAGCAACGCAGGCCGAGCAATCTCCGGTTCGTTCCTCAGTGGCTGTCGCATCCAGCTCCTCGAACAGAAGAGGCGCGTCACGGTTGGGCTCCATTCCAACGCTCAATTGGAGTCGTGGTTTGGACCTCTGGTGGTCCAAGAATTTCTCGCGGGTATTGCATTGGAAGACCTCCGTCTCCGCAGGATTTGTCGGAAGTATCCTGGTTGTCCTGGCCCAGCAAATGAGTGTGTCGGAGGATTTTGCCCGCTTTATATGCGGTTTTCTGGGATTTTTGTTCTGCGCGGTGGCTCTGGGCTGTGGAGCGTCGCTGCTCGTCTATTCGACTAGGACGCAATCGCAAATTCCTGCCAGGTGGTCGAAACGTTTTGCATCATTTCATCGCTAATTGCACCACCCATCCTGTGCCTCCCGAAAGTCTCGAAATGTCTGAGCGGAGTGGGGTTATATTTCTTTCATAATTCTCGGCGATGCCCATTTCTCTCACGACACTCCTCGCCACTCTGTCCTCGATCTTCCGTTCGCGTGCTGCCCTCGGGCTCGAGAACCTGGCTCTGCGCCACCAAATCGGCGTACTTCAGAGGTCCGCAAGAAAACGCCCGAAATTGACCTCCCGGGGACCGCCTGTCGTGGATCTGTC
>Ga0209267_1000142_pt1 | contig 50636 bp, 41 predicted proteins | sample GraSoiAngelo_137_FD_185894 | JGI IMG/M metagenome (GOLD analysis project Ga0209267, IMG submission 185894) | Grasslands soil microbial communities from the Angelo Coastal Reserve, California, USA - 14_0929_09_30cm (SPAdes) (version 2) | ecosystem: Environmental > Terrestrial > Soil > Grasslands ... | reverse complement strand
GTTCAGTGGCTTCACCCCGCTACGGAGGTTGCCATTATAGGCCGCCGAGATAGACGACCAGCTGCCGTTACTGCCCGAACCCAAGCATGAGTTCAAGCTTCCTTGGCCGAATCCAAGCGCCCGGAGGGAACCACCAGTGGTGATCTCAACGCTGCCGGGATGTCGACCGGTGGCGGATTCGGGGTTCGAATTGGAGAGACAGTCACGGAGGATATCCTTGCTGGCCGTGACGGGACTCCTTAGCCACAATTGGACCGTGCTGGTTTGCGTGGGGGTCGCGCCGGCGGGTCCGCCGCTGTCGAGGAAAAGGTTGCCATTGGTGTGTACACGGCCTCCGAAGTCAAAGTTGGGACCCGGGAAAAAACTCAGGTCGGTGTCCGAGTATATGCCGAACTGGAAGAGCGGAATTCCGACAGTCTGTGTAGTGCGCACCAGTTTAGCTTCGCCGCCGGTTACAGTGCGAGCCGCGACAGTCAGGGTATAGGTCGTTTCGAGAGCATTCATTCCTTGAAACGCACTGGAGCCCGATTTGATCTGGGCAAACTGAGCCAGGGGGTTACCTCTGGCGTCCCTGGCATAGGCAATGGAGTACGTGCTGGCGCCGAGAACATCCACGTAGGAAACTCCGGTGCTCGAAGGAAGAACCGGGGGCTGCGTTGCCAGGGCATCAACTTGTGCCGCGGATGGGGCATAGGTCGTGGCGAAGAGCGTGCCCAGGTCTGCAGTGAGCTTCTCCATACCGGATTCGGCACCGTAGAAGGCTCGGCTTTGCTCGTTGTTCATGCCGGAGAGTCTTTGACCCTCGGTCACCAGGAGCATGAATCCCACCACCATGGCAGACATCAGCAGGAGCAAAAGAAGCGTGGTGATGAGCGCAATGCCTGATTGTTCTCGCATGGTTGTTTTCAGCGATCTCATTGGCAGCTCCTCATTATCAATAGGTATTGAAATAGGCCATGCTGCGGAGAGCAACTTGGGTGGCCAAGTTAGTGCGGACGTATTTGCCAGTGGTTGCCGCGGTGGTGGTGGAACGCGCGCCGAGGTAAACGTTGACGGAACGGATCTGGTTTTCATTGTCACCCCCGGGAGCCGGCAGCGTCGGAACCGTAAATTGGTTCACCGGAGCAGGCGTGGTGCCATCCGCAAAATTGAAAGAAAACTGAAGGTTTTCAAGAGTCTCGGCTACCGGTTGCGGGGTGTTAAAATTCACCGCGCGCATAAGCATGGGATGTTTGGGATCGGTAGTAGCGTCCAGAAAGTAGGTGATCATCCACACGCGCGTGCATGAGGTGGCAGGATAGTTGCCGTTCGGCGCTGCTGGCGCTCCGGGGTCCTGAAGGGTCAAGATCGTTCCGGAAGTTTCCGATGCCGTCCGCCCGTTGAGGTTAAATGCGTCGCCGGCGTCAAATTTCACGATTTGGCCAGCGACCGAACTGACGGTTTGCAGGATGCCATTGGGATTATGAGCGTTGAAGAGCATCAGCAGGTCGCCGGGATTGACCGGAATGCCCGCCGCACCGAGAGTCACGCAGCCTGGAGAGGTACCAAAGTTAATCTGGGATCCATCCGCGAAAATTGCTCCCGTCGGACAGGTCGGGCCAGTGATGGGCCTCTGATCGAGCGCCAGGGTGTTGTCGGCGTACAGGATAGTGATGATGTCAGTTGCCGGACTGGAAGTCCCATCGGGGCTGGTGACCGCAGGACCCAAACCATTGCCAGGTTCGACGGCCGGGAGAACAACGTTGCAGCCCTTGTTCGCAGAATTGGGTCCCTGGAAAGTCAGGTTCAATACCGTGGGAGGCCGCTTAACTGGTAGGCCAACGTTGCAGCCTGACGCGTTGATGGTGTTGGGGATGGAAATACCGCCGGTGGGAATGCCGGTTCCTGTTTGAATCAGATCCTGGACGATCAGATTGAGTCCCGCGCGCATGTTGTCGCTCATGTCCGAAGTCTGCGTGACATTGGTGTTGGCCTTGGTGGAATCGCGGAACATCAGCACCGCGGCCGCCAACGCAACCATGGTGACGGCCATTCCGACAATCAATTCCACGAGCGTGAAACCTGACTTTTTCTTCATGAGCTGCTCCTCAATACACGATCACGAGAATTGCGCGATAAAGCTGACCAGGGTGTACTGCCGCGACATGGAACCGACGGTGTAGGTTATGGTGATGCTGATTTGCCGCAGACCCGATTCACCTGGAACATCAATGATGTTGATCGTGCGGGTCATGTTCTTGAGAGACATCACCACGTCATCCGCGGTACCCAGAATCTTGTCGGGGCCGGCACTCATGATCACTGTGTCTGGGTTGGCGGGGTCGTCATCCGCCGTGCCGTAGAGCCCATCGGGGCCGGCGGCAAGGAGCGGTTGCGGAGGAACCAGAAAAACACCGTCAGTGGTGCCGCCCGACCCGGTGGCGTTGCGAATGTTGGTCCACAGGAGCAACTTGGAGTCGCGGGCCGCAAAAATCGTCTCCACGGCTTCTTCAGCCTTCTTTTCGGCGATGTAATCCATCTGGGTCATGTTCGCTACCTGGATGCCCTGCGCATAGACGGCGGCCAGAGACAAGATGCCGAAGGACAGAATCACGATGGCAATCATCGCTTCGAGCAGCGTGAAGCCCGACTGTGGATTGCGGTGCCGTCTATTTCGCGACATGATCATCCCCCTATTCCTGCCACTGGCTGCCGTCCCAGTGGTATTCACGCACACGGCCCGTGGCCCCAAGGATGGAGATGGCGCGGGCCGTCGAGGGCCTGCCGGGAATGCCCATGAAGACCGTGCCGTTTACTAGCGTGTTTCCTCCGTCGACAAGCGCACCAGTCGTCGAGAATTTCATGATCGGCGGACCACCGGAGACTCCCCCGAAGTAGACGGGGGCGGTATTTCCAAAATTGAAGGGCGCCGGAAGATCCGGAACGCCGGGCAAGATTATGTACTGAGCCCCACCCTCGAATGACACGGTGCTCGCGGGAGGCGCCGTACCGAGGAGCCAGATTTCAGTAATGGTCAGTTGGTTCGTTCCCACAAATTGGACCTGGACCTCGCGGCGATGAGCGATGGCCCTTTCGCGAGCCGAACGCAACTGATAGAGGAGTTGGTCCATGGCCGAGTTGGCCCTGAAATTCGGCAGGATGTTGCCGTAGTTGAGCAACGCCATCCCCAGAATGACGGAGATGATGGCCACTGCGACGAGAAGCTCCATCAGGGAGAAACCTAGTTGCAATCGGTTTGGGTGCTGTCTCATGCGCGAGCTCCATCAAATCTGCTGGGTCGAGCGCAACCTGGCGCTCTTAAAACAGCACGTGCGCACCCAACGGGTCATCGTAACTAAGATATTTAGATTGAATGGGTTAGACGGAGGCGTTGGGGGGCCAGTACGAGAGTACTGTAACGAAAGGTTACAAATTGCGCCGCCGCCTCAGTACTCGCGGTAGTACATGATGATTATCAATCGATTAGCATAAGGAAGCGGCGTCGACGCACCATTCCGACAATTGCGTGATGCCAGCGGCCGGTCCCTGCACGACGAAACGGCGATGGTAAAGCAACAAGGCGCGCAATCCGGCGAGTTCCTCACCTCCTCCAGCCCTTCCCGGACCGCCGTGCAGACAACTGGGCACCACGTTGCCGTGGCCGGTGTGCTCCTGGCCAACGTTCGAATCCACGACTAACACTCTTCCATGGAGGTCGCCGATACCAAGCACGGTGTCGCGGGTGAAATTCGCATCGTTCGAAAAGACCGAGGCAACCAGTGAACCTAGCCCTCGCCGGGTGATGGCGATGAGTTCCTCGCGAGTGTCATAAGCCACGAGCGTGGCCACCGGGCCGAAAACCTCGAGGTCATGCACATATTTTGCAGCAAGTCCATTCTTCGAGGAGAGAAGCGCCGGTTGCACAAAGGCGGACTTATGCCGATCGGCATCGAGCGGCTGGAAATTCTTGTCACCGCCGAAGAGGACCTCCGATTCTTCCTTCAACTTGGCCAGCCCTTCCAGGCAGGAGGACTGCTGCGCTTTGTTCACGACCGGCCCTACCTTTACTTCGGAGTTCCGCGGATTGCCGACTTTCATGGAACTCAAACTTGCCGTCACGGCCTCGCCAAAGGCTTTGAGCAGTTCGCGTGGAACCAGGACGCGCCGGATGGTCGTGCATTTCTGACCGGCTTTCAGGGTCATTTCGCGGACCACCTCTTTCACTAGCAGGTCGAACAAGTCCGTGCCGGAAGCCACATCCGGCCCGAGAATCGCGCAGTTAAGGCTATCCGCTTCGATGTTCACGCGAACGGAACGGCGGAGGACGTTGGCATGGGAGCGAATGCGCGCAGCGGTATCGGCCGAGCCCGTAAAACAAACGATGTCCTCTTCTCGAACGTGGCCCAACAGTTCGCGAGCGGAGCCGCAGATGATGGAAATCGCACCCGGCGGCAAAATACCCGCCTTTACGATATCTTCCACCATCCGGTGCGTCAGCCAAGCCGTGGGGGAAGCTGGCTTCACCACGATAGGGACGCCGGAGAGCAGCGCAGGCGCAGCCTTCTCGCAGAAACCCCAGGCGGGAAAGTTGAATGCATTGATGAAGACTGCAACGCCCTTGGTGGGCATCAGAAAATGCTGCCCGACAAACGTATTGCTCTTCGAGAGCGCCACCAGGGCGCCTTCCTTCAGCATTTTTCCTTCTGCCAGGGCTCGCCCGATTTTCGCGTAGTACTTCATGGTGTAAATGGCACCGTCCACATCAAACGAAGCATCCGCCGGGGTAGCGCCCAGGTTGACGAGAGAGAGCCGAAAGTATTCGTCACGATTTGCAGCCAGGGCCTCGGCGATCTTGGCCAGCAGATCCGCCCTTTGGGTATAGGTTAGCTGCCGGAGCGCAGGTCCGCCGTGAGCGCGTGCAAACTGAAGAGCTGCCTCCAGATCCATGCCCTCTGAAGAGATGCTCACCAGCTCGTCTCCAGTCACTGGATCGACGAGCAGTTCTCCGCTGCCTAGGCCTTCACCCCACCGGCCAGAAACATAGTTAGGTAGCCTCATTTGCCAACCTCCCCGGTCCCAGGCCCGAGAGACTCGAAAACCGTGAACAGGCAACCAACTTGGAATAATACTGCATATCCCTACAAAATTGAAAACTACCTCCTTCCTCAATGCTAGCCGTAATGCGATCTCGAATGACAATGAAAACAAATGTCTTAAATACGATCGAGCTGGCCCAGACCCCGGTTGAGGCTTGCTGGATGTCGGGCCAGTGCTACATCCCTCTTGACCGTCCGGTGCTCGCATGTATTATAATGCATACTTCACTCCTGAAGGCATGCACACTCACACCCATTCCAAAGTTGCCAGTCTAGATCGGGTGACGCCGAGTGCGGATGGGGATTTCCTGCTTTTTCTCGGCAAGCGCGTTCGCCAGCTACGCCACCTAGGAGGGATGACCCGCAAGATGGTGGCGCGGGAAGCGGATGTGTCTGAACGCCACCTGGCGCAGCTCGAATCGGGCGAGGGAAATGTATCGATCGTGCTGCTGCGCAGGATTGCCAGCGCACTCGATGTTTCTCTTGTCGAGTTGTTCGCTCCGGAGGTTCGAGAGCCGGGCGAAAAACACTTAATTCAGCGATTTCTCGAACGCCTCCCCAATCATCGCCTGGAAGACGTGGTGTTCCGGCTGATGCGTGACTTCAGTCCCGGAGAAAAGTCGCGTCGGAAGCGCATCGCGCTGATTGGGTTGCGCGGAGCCGGCAAGTCTACGCTGGGATCCAAACTGGCGTCTGAGAAGCGCGTCCCCTTCATCGAACTGGATGGTGAAATTGAGAAGGATACGGGAATGCCGCTCGGAGAAATATTCTCGCTCTACGGGCAATCCGGCTATCGAGCGATTGAGCGGCGCACGCTGACGAGAGTGCTTGCGGAGCATGAGTGCGCAGTGCTGTCGGTGGGAGGAGGCGTGGTATCTGAAAAGGAGACTTTTGACTACCTGGTCTCGCATTGCTACACCATTTGGATAAAAGCGCAGCCGGAGGAGCACATGTCACGGGTGCTGGAGCAGGGGGATTTTCGCGCCATGGCCGGAAATGACCAGGCCATGGAAGACTTGCGACGGATCCTGGAGGCCCGGGAACCGCTCTACCGGCAAGCGGATATGGAGCTCGACACATCGGGCAGTTCCGTGGAAGCTAGTTTTTCGAGACTCCAAACAACATTGCAGGCTAATTTCGAGTAGGAGGATCTCGTGGACGTTGTCGCGACGCAAGAATCCCAGGGAAAGATGGAAGCGGTGGACTTCCAAACAGATCCTTCGCGCTACAAACACTGGCGGCTCTCCTTCGATGCTCCCGTGGCCACGCTGACCATGGATGTGGCTGAGGACGGTGGGATCCGCCCGGGGTACAAATTGAAACTGAATTCTTACGATCTCGGAGTGGACATTGAGCTGCATGACGCGCTGCAGCGCATTCGATTTGAACATCCGGAGATTCGTTCGGTCATCATCACCAGCGCCAAGAACCGCATTTTTTGTTCCGGGGCCAACATCTACATGCTTGGGCTTTCCTCGCATGCCTGGAAAGTGAATTTCTGCAAGTTCACAAACGAAACACGCAATGGGATCGAGGATGCCAGCGCGCATTCCGGTCTCAAATTCCTGGCCGCCTGTAACGGAACAACGGCTGGCGGAGGGTACGAGCTGGCGCTCGCTTGCGATGAAATCATTCTGGTTGACGACCGCTCCTCCGCGGTTAGCTTGCCGGAGCTTCCGTTGCTGGGCGTTCTGCCGGGAACGGGTGGGCTGACGCGTGTGACCGACAAGCGCAAAGTTCGCAGAGACCAGGCCGACATGTTCTGCACGAATCCGGACGGCGTCCGGGGGCAAAGAGCGAAGGATTGGCGGCTCGTCGACGAGGCCATCAAACCCCAGCAGTTTGCCGAGCATGTGAAGCAGCGCGCCCTGAAGCTCGCGGGGCAGAGCGACCGACCTCCGAACGCCAAGGGAGTGGTGCTTACGCCCTTGAAGCGATCGGTCGATGAAGCGGGACTGCATTACCATCACCTGGATGTCGCATGGGATCGCCATGCGCGCACCGCAACATTTAGGGTGCGCGGTCCGGGCTCCGTCGCCGAAGACAGTTTGGAAAAGGTGCTGGCTGCCGGAGCGAACTGGTGGCCGCTAGAAATGGCGCGCGCGCTGGACGATGCCATCCTGACTTTGCGCACCGAGGAACTGGACTTAGGCTTGTGGATTTTCAAAACGGCGGGGAATCCCGACACTGTTCTGGCCGTCGACGAACTCATTTTAAAGCACCAAGACAATTGGTTCGTTCGCGAGGTGCTGGGAATGATGCGGCGGACGTTCGCGCGGATCGACGTCACCTCCCGTTCCATTTATGCCATTGTCGAGCCGGGTTCCTGCTTTGCCGGAACACTGCTCGAATTGGCGCTCGCTGCCGACCGCATCTACATGCGCGACACCCAGGAGGGCGAAAACGCGGCCGCGCTGGCGCTCTCGAAAATGAATTTCGGGCCGCTTCCGATGGTAAATCATCTTTCGCGGGTGGCGGCGCGGTTTTACCGGGATGAGGCGCAAATGGAAGGATTGCGCACCGCGATGGGGAAAAAGCTTACCGCTCGCGAGGCCCTCGACGCGGGACTCGTTACCGCCGCACCGGATGATCTCGACTGGGAAGACGAAATTCGCCAGGCCATGGAGTCCCGCGCCGCGCAATCCCCCGACGCTCTCACCGGGCTCGAGGCGAATCTGCGTTTTGGATCCAGCGAGACGCTGGAAACGCGAGTTTTTGGCCGCCTTTCGGCTTGGCAGAACTGGATTTTCGTCCGCCCGAACGCCGTTGGCACGAGCGGCGCGCTCAAAGTGTACGGCACGGGCGCACCCGTAAAATTCAATTGGGAAAGAGTTTAGAAGACCGGCGCGGTTCCGTCCGGCTCCAGGAGATGGCCATGATCAATTACACCGAGAAGATTCCCAATAACGTCGATTTGGGCAGAGACCGGATCCTGCAGCGAGCCCTGGAACATTGGCAGCCCGCGTACATGGGCTGGTGGTATGACATGGGACCGAACGAGAGCCACAACTACGAGGTGTACCTGCGAACGGCCATCAGCGTGGAACCCGACGGCTGGGCGCAGTTCGGCTACGTGAAGATGCCGGATTACCGCTGGGGAATTTTCCTGCAGCCGCGTGACGAGAAGCGCGAAGTGAATTTCGGAATTCACAAAGGCCAGGCGGCTTGGCAAGAGGTGCCCGGCGAATACCGCTCGACTCTGCGTCGCGTAATTGTCACTCAGGGAGATACCGAACCAGCTTCCGTGGAACAACAGCGAATGCTGGGCACGTCTTGTCCGTCGATGTACGATCTGCGGAACATTTTTCAGGTGAACGTGGAAGAGGGGCGCCACTTGTGGGCCATGGTGTACTTGTTGCACCGTTACTTCGGACGGGACGGCCGCGAGGAGGCGGAATCTTTGCTCGCGCGGCGATCCGGAGACGCCGATAATCCGCGCATTCTCGGCGCGTTCAATGAGGCGACGCCGGATTGGCTGGCCTTCTACATGTTCACTTTCTTCACCGACCGGGATGGCAAGTTCCAGCTCTGCGCCCTGGCGGAGTCCGGCTTCGATCCCCTAGCGCGAACCTGCCGGTTCATGCTGACCGAGGAAGCACATCATATGTTTGTCGGCGAGACGGGAGTCAGCCGCATTATTCAGAGGACTTGCGAGGTGATGAAGGAAAACAAGGTCGAAGATCCGGCGGATGTGCGGGCGCTCGGTGTAATTGACTTACCGACGATCCAGAGATACTTGAACTTTCACTACAGCGTCACGCTCGACCTTTACGGCTCGGATGTTTCCTCGAACGCCGCAAATTATTACACCAGCGGGCTGAAAGGGCGCTTCCGGGAAACCAAGCTGGATGACGATCACGTGCTGACGGAGGCGGAATACCCCGTTTCTGAAGTTGTGGGCGGTAAGATCATCACCAAAAGCGTGCCGGCGTTGACGGCGTTGAACGAGCGCTTACGCGATGACTACATCGATGAGATTGCCGATGGAGTTGGCCGCTGGCAGCGGGTGATTGATAATGCCGGCATGCCCTTCCGGCTGACCTTGCCGCACAAAGGTTTCCATCGCGAGATCGGCAATTTCGCGGGGCAGTTTATAAGCCCCGATGGAGAAGTTTTGAGCGAAGAAGCATGGAAGAACCACGAGTTCGAATGGCTCCCGAGCTCCAAGGATTATGCCTATGTCCAGTCGCTGATGAGCGGACGAGTCGTGGAGCCTGGCAGGTTTGCGAATTGGATTGCTCCGCCGGCGCGCGGGATTAACAATCAACCTCTAAATTTCGAATACGTTCGATTCAATTAGTCGACCGGGTGAAGGCCGAAGCTTCGGCGAAGGGCGGCGATCTCTGGAACCGATCATAGACATCCATGTCCACATCATGCCGTACCACATGGTGAAACCGTCAGCGCTGGATTTGATCAAGCAGGGGCGCAAAGACTACGCCGATGTGGAGCGATACTCGGCCGATCCAAGGGCATTTCTCGCCTTTCTGGACACTCTCGGAGTGGAACGCGCGGGGCTGATCAACTACGTGGCCCCAAAAATCATCGGATTCACGCCGGAAGTGAATGATTGGAGCGCCAAGTATTGCAGCGTGGCGCCGGATCGTCTTATCGCCTTCGGTGGAGTGCTTCCCGGGACGGTACGCGATCCGGGCGCGGAAGTGGATCGCCTGCTAAAGCTCGGGATTCGCGCCATCAAAATGCATCCCTCGCATCAGGTGCTTTCTCCCAACGATTACATGGACGGCAACCGTGGCCTGGCAGCGGTCTACGAGCGGGCCCAGGCAAACAACCTGCCGATCATGATTCACACCGGGACTTCCATCTTCCCAGGCGCGAGAAATCTGCACGCGCAACCGATGCTTTGCGATGATGTGTGCATTGACTATCCCCACCTGGTGGTCATCCTCGCGCATGGCGGCAGACCGCTGTGGATGAACGAGGCGTTTTTCCTTATTCGCCGTCATAAAAACATGTACATGGATATCTCTGGCATTCCGCCGCAGAAATTGATGGAATACTTTCCGCGAATCGAAGACGTGGCAGATAAAGTTTTGTGGGGCACAGACTGGCCCGGGCCGGGTGTTCCAGCGATCAAGGGCAACATAGAGAAGTTCAACGCTCTGCCCATCGGGGCCGCGGCGAAGCGCAAGATTTTGTACCACAATGCGGCGCGGTTGTTTCCCCGATGAGTGTCTCTTGGTGAGTGTTGGAGATTCGCCGCCGTTGATTTTGCATCTCCCGGTTCTCGGCAACGAACAAAACTCATGCCATTCTTCGACCAAGCCATCGAAACAGCCCCACGGGAACGGTTGCAAGCGCTTCAGTTTCAGAAGTTACAAAGACTTCTTGGCCAGGTTTCCGGTCGCAACCGGTTCTACACCAAGAAATGGAACGACGCCGGGATCGTACCCGGTAACATCCGGTTATTGTCCGACCTCCAGAAGTTCCCCTTTACATCCAAATGGGAGCTGGTGCGCGCGCAAGAAGAAGCGCCGCCATTTGGCACCAATGCGACTTTCCCCGTGGAAGCTTACACGCGCGTTCATCAGACATCCGGAACCACGGGCACCCCGCTGCGGGTCGTGGACACCCCGGAAAGCTGGGAATGGTGGGGAGACTGTTGGGGACATGTTTTGAAAGCCGCCGGTGTGACGGCAGCGGATCGCGTGTTCCTGGCCTTTTCGTTTGGCCCTTTCATCGGCTTTTGGGCCACCGTCGAGGGAGCAAGGAAAATAGGCGCGATGGTGATTCCCGGCGGCGGCTGGGATTCCCTCCAGCGCTTGCACATGATGCGCGAACTAGGAGCGACCGTGGTGTGCTGCACCCCGACGTATGCGTTGCGGCTCGCGGAGGTTGCCCGCCAGGAACACTTCGACATGCGATCGATTCAGGTTCGCACGCTGATCCATGCGGGAGAGCCGGGAGCAAATGTGGCGCGAACAAAGTCGCGCATTGAAAAGGAGTGGAACGCGAAGTGCTTCGATCACGCCGGCGCTTCCGAAGTTGGTGCTCACAGCTTTGAATGCGAAGTTCAGCCCGGGGGAATTCACCTCATTGAAAGCGAGTTCATCGCTGAAGTGCTCGAGCCGCAAACCGGCGAGGAAGTACCCTCCGGCGAAGTAGGAGAACTGGTGATCACAAATTTGGGGCGGGCAGGGTTTCCCGTTATCCGCTATCGGACGGGAGATCTAGTGCGTCCAAATTTGTCCATGTGCGCTTGCGGGCGTACCTTCGCGCGCTTCGACGGAGGACTGCTGGGCCGGAGCGACGACATGGTGACGATCCGGGGTGTGAACGTGTACCCTACGGCGATCGAAAACGTAATCCGTCAGTTCGGCAGTGTGAACGAGTTCCAGGTGACCGTGACAACTGTGCACGAGATGCACCACCTCGAGGTGCAAATCGAAGTTGCATCCGGCAATGATGCTGACGAGGTACGGGCGCACATGGAGCAGGCCATCTACCACGCCCTTTCGCTGCGCGCCACGGTCAAAGTGGCAGCACCGGGCACTCTCACCCATTTCGAGATGAAAGCCCGCCGGTTCCGCCGCCTGGATCACCCTTCGGGGAGCCCCTCCTCATAGCAGATATTTCGTCAACCTTCCCGAGAAACATGAGCCGTGCTTGGTCTTGAAGTTTCCTGAACAGCCGTTCTATTTCTGAACAATTGTTCAGAACTTATTGACATCAGCGATTTGAAGGCGGACACTATGCTGCGGGCTGCCGCTGCAACCGGTCTTGGAGGAAGCCCATTGGCGAACATGGTCACCGACCGTCAGCGTAATGGCCGCTTGAAGCGACGCTATCTTGCGCGCCGGCTGGAAATCCTGCGCGCCGCAGGCAGGGAATTTCGCGTGCGCGGGTTCGCGGAAACCGGCATGCGCGATATCGCTGCGGCAGCGTCTCTCTCTCCGGCGAATCTCTACAACTATTTTCGTGGCAAGCACGATATTCTCTTCTTTTGCCAGGACAATTCGCTTGATCGAATGATCGCCGCGCTCGACAAAGCTCGCCGGATGAGAACAAGCGCGGCGGCCAAGCTTCGCATGGTGATGGCCTCGCATTTGCGATGTTTGCTCGACGAAGTGGAGGGATCGGCGGCACATCTATTAACCGCTCGATTGCCACCTCGCCAGCAGCGCTTCCTCATAGCAAAACGCGACCGCTATGAAGCAGGGGTGCGCAAGCTGATCGCCGCTGGCGTTCGGACGGGAGAGTTCGTTCCCGGTGACGCGGCTCTCGTGGTACGCGCGATTCTAGGCAGCCTCAATTGGAGCGTCCAGTGGTTCAAGGCGGAAGGACCGCTGACGGCCGCACAGGTCGCGGATGGATTTGCAGACTACCTGATCCGCGGATTGTTGGCCAAGCCGGGTGTGTTCCGGCGGAATTCCTGGGAGCGAGAGGCGGTTCCCATTACCCGCGAGAGCGCTTCAGTAGAGCAGAGGAAGCGCTCCTCAGCCAGATAATTGTCTTCGAGGTGCCTGAACGTGAGCCCACTGCCTATCGCATCGCAGAAAACGTCGCAGATACGATTCACGCTGAACGGCGAAGAAACCGATGTCTCCTTCGCGCCCTATAAGACTTTGCTGGAAGTACTGCGCGAGGATCTCTTTCATACCGGCACGAAACACGGCTGTGAACTGGGAGAGTGCGGCGCTTGCGCCGTTCTTCTCGACGGCCAACCAGTGCTTTCCTGCCTGGTGCTGGCCCTCGAATGTGGCGGAAGGCAAGTACTCACCGTCGAAGGGCTCGGAGAAGATGGACACCTGCATCCCTTGCAAGATGCTTTTGCCGATCTCGGAGCGGCGCAATGCGGCTATTGCACGCCGGCAATTCTGGTCACGGCCAAGGCTTTGCTGGATCAAAACCCGCACCCCACACGCGATCAGATTCGCGCAGCGATTTCCGGAAACCTGTGCCGGTGCACCGGCTACTTGCAGATTTTCGAAGCCGTGGAAGCCGCCATGCTCAAGATCGCAGACCAAAAAAGTAAAGTGCGGTAACGTAAATTGTACCGCGAGGGCGCGGACAGCCCACCCAGGGAGGGCGCATGCCGGATGAAAAAGACTCGCGAACGACACCCGCTGATGCTCCAGAGGCCAACGGGAATAAGCTTCGCGTGATCGGCGTCCCTCGGCGCAGAGTCGATGCCCGCGCGAAGGTGACCGGCCAAACGCGGTTCGCCGACGACATTTTCCTGCCTAGAATGGCGCACTGCAAGCTGCTGCGGTCTCCCCATCCTCACGCGCGCATCCGAAAAATCGACACCTCGCGCGCCGCCGCACACCCAGGAGTGTATGTGGTGCTGACGGGGAAAGACGTTCCTATCCAGTACGGGATTCTTCCTGTCAGCCAGGACGAGCAAGCCCTTTGTGTTGACCGCGTTAGACACGTGGGAGATCCCGTCGCTGCCGTCGTGGCGCGTGAGGAACTAACAGCATTTGAAGCGCTGGACTTGATCGATGTCGACTATGAAATCCTGACCACCATCTCCGATCCCCAGGAAGCCCTGACGACTCCCGAGCCGCGCATCCACGAATACGGCGAAGAGGGGAACATCCACAAACTCGTGGCTCTGGAATTCGGCAACGTGGAAGAAGGCTTTGCCGAAGCAGATGAAATCTTCGAAGACACGTTTTTCTTCCAAGGAAACACTCATCTTCCCATTGAGCAGCACGCTTCGGTTGCCATCAAGGATCCGGAGGGAAAGCTGACCGTGTGGTCCAGCACGCAGACCCCTCATTATCTCCATCGTGCGCTAGCCAAGGTGCTGGAACTGCCGGCCGCGCATATTCGCGTGATCGCCACTCCCAACGGGGGGGCCTTCGGGGGAAAGAGCGACCCGTTCAATCATGAAATCGTGGTGGCCAAGGCCGCACTCTTGCTCGATCGGCCCGTCAAGATCTGTTTGACGCGTGAGGAAGTTTTTTATTGTCACCGCGGGCGCCATCCGGTGCTGATGAAATTCAAAACTGGTGTGAAAAGGGACGGCGCGATTACTGGAATGCATCTCCAGACGTTGATCGACGGTGGCGCGTATGGCTCGTACGGGGTCGCCAGCACGTTCTACGCTGGCGCATTGCAAACCACCACGTATCATATTCCGCGCTATCGCTATCAAGGCTGTCGCACCTTCACAAACAAACCACCCTGCGGACCCAAGCGCGGGCATGGCACTCCACAACCGCGCTTCGGTCAGGAAGTCCAACTCGACAAGATCGCGGAGAGACTCAAGATTGATCCGGCGGATCTGCGGCTCCGCATCGTGGAATCCTCAAACTCCGTGACGGCAAATTTCCTCCAGCTGGGAACGGTCAATCTCGCCGAATGCATCCGCCGCGTCGCCAAAGTGTCCAATTGGAAAGAAAAATTCCGCAACCTTCCGGAGGGCCACGGCGTCGGTCTGGCTTGCTCCGCTTATCTGACCGGGGCGGGCCTTCCCATTTACTGGAACAAAATGCCGCACTCGGGAGTGCAACTGAAATTCGACCGCAGCGGCGGCGTAACGATTTTCTGCGGGGCTACAGAGATCGGACAGGGATCGGATGATGTTCTCGCCGGAATTGTTGCCGAGGTTCTGGGCATCGACACGTTTGACATTCGGCTGTTCACCGGCGACACGGACCTCGGGCCAGTGGACCTGGGATCGTATTCGAGCCGCGTCACACTGATGGCCGGAAACGCAGCACTCCAAGCCGCGGAACGCGGAAAGGCCATCCTTCGAGAAGCCGCGGCGGAAAAACTCCAAGTACCAAAAGAACGGCTGTGCTTTGCTGGGAAACGGGTGTTCGATTCCGCCGCACCGGAAAAGGGCCTCACCTTCCAGGAAGCTGTTTGCCTGGCCGAAGCTCGTTTCGGCACGATTGGCACGGTGGGCTCCTACACTCCGCCGACGTCTCCCGCGCTATACAAGGGCGGCGGTGTAGGGCCGTCTCCGACCTACTCTTATTCCGCTGCCGTCGTCCAAGTGGAAGTAAATTCAGTGACCGGCTGGGTCACCGTTCCCAAGGTCTGGATTGCGCATGATATCGGCCGCGCGCTGAACCCGACGCTGGTGCGCGGTCAGGTCGAAGGCAGTGTCTACATGGGTCTCGGTGAGGCGCTCATGGAAGAGCAGGAGTTCCGGCGCCTTCCGAAAAAACTTTCTCACGCGCTCGTTCATAAATTTCCTTCCATCCTGGAATACAAGAGCCCCACCTCGCTAGATATGCCCGAGGTTGTCACCGAGCTGATCGAGGAACCTGATCCTCGCGGCCCTTATGGAGCGAAAGAAGTCGGTCAGGGTCCGCTTCTCCCGATCATGCCCGCAGTCGCCAACGCCGTCTACGACGCCGTCGGTGTGCGGATTGATGAGATTCCCGTCACTCCGGAAAAAATTCTGAAAGCCCTTGCCGAAAAGAAAGCGGGACGTGACCCGCGTTTTGGACCGACCGATTTTCCGCATATCCATTGGCCGGAAGCCTTGCGCGTTCCTCCTCCATGGGAAGGGGGCGACGGCCATGCGGTGAACGAGGTTCCCCGCCGGCAAAAATCTCGCCAGGAGAAAGAGAAGGTACTCGCTTCATGATGCGGCTGCCGGTTTTCGAATTTCGCGCGCCGCGCACGCTCCAAGAAGCCGCGCGCATTCTAGACGGCGAGAGGGCCAATGCCATGCCGCTCGCTGGCGGCACGGACCTGCTTCCCAACATGAAACGGCGGCAACAGGTTCCTCGGACGCTGATGAGCCTCCGTCACATTCAGAGCTTGAGCGATATTGAATTGAGCCCTTCCGGCTTGCGGCTCGGTGCGTGCCTCACGCTCGCCGCTATAGCGGGAGACCCGCGTTTTCGGAATGGCTTGACGGCGCTGGCGCAAGCGGCTTCTTTGGTGGCCACTCCGCAGATCCGCAACTTAGCGACGCTCGGTGGAAATGTCTGTCTGGATACGCGCTGCAATTACTACGACCAAAGCTATGAGTGGAGAAAGTCGATCAACTTCTGCCTGAAAAAAGACGGCACGACCTGCTGGGTTGCTCCGGGAAGTTCAAAGTGCATGGCCGTGTCCTCGACAGACACGGGTCCGGCGCTGATGGCGCTCGGGGCGCGGGTCCGTCTGGTGTCGCACTCGGGAGAGCGCGAGGTTCTTCTCTCCGATCTGTACAACAATGATGGGATCGACTACATCAAGCGCAGACCGGATGAAATTCTGGCGGAAGTATTGCTGGATTCTTTGCAGGGATGGAAGAGCACCTACTGGAAACTTCGCCGCCGCGGCTCGTTCGACTTTCCCGTGCTCTCCGTCGCGGCAGCGGCGCGCCTCTCCAGAGATAAAGTGGTCGAGGGGGCGCACATTGTCGTGGGCGCGGCAGCCTGCCAACCGCTGGCCGCTCGGGAGGCGGCCAACTCGCTGCTAGGCCGCCCGTTGAATCAGCCGGCCATCGAAGAAGCCGCCGCACTCGCGGCCCGCATTGCCAAGCCGCTGGACAACACGGATTTCGACATGACCTGGCGCAAGAGAGTTACCGCCGAATTCGTGGGCTATGCCCTGCGCGAGCTGCGCGGAGACGATGTGCGGTCCGAGCGCGAGAGCTTCACGCGCTATGCTTTCGACTGATCCTGATTTCCAAATCTGCCTTTCTCTGCCATCGTTCGGCTGAAATCCTGAAACAAACACTTTCACTCGCTGCCCGGCCATTTCAATTCGGATTCTCGAGGAGCACCGCAATTCCTTGCCCACCGCCAATGCAGGCCGCGGCGATTCCATAGCGCAGTTTCGAGTGACGGAGTTCACGCGAGAGCGTAAGAGCGAGCCTGATGCCGGTGGCCGCCAGCGGATGCCCAATCGCAATCGCGCCGCCATTCACATTGAGTTTGTTGCGGTCGATCCGCAGCTCGCGCTCCACAGCGATGAGCTGCGCGGCAAACGCTTCGTTGATCTCGAATCGATCGATCTGACCTAAGGTGAGCCCGGCGTCACCGATCAGCTTTCGAATCGCCGGCGCCGGCCCCATGCTCATGATCTCCGGTCGCAAGCCTACCGTGGCTACACTCGCGATACGCGCGAGCGGCTGGATTCCCTTCGATTTTGCATAAGCGCCTGATCCGACTAACGCCGCTGCCGCACCATCCACGATAGCGGAACTGTTTCCTCCCGTCTGAACCCCGCCAAAAGCAGGCGGTATCTTCGAGAGCGCTTCGAAAGAAGACGGACGAACGTGAGTATCCACCGTGAGACTCGCCACTCCCTTGGGCAGCTGAATGCCACGCGGCCGGTAGCCGCTGAGTTCGAAAGTTTCGCTGACCAGGGAAACGATTTCTCCCGACAGAAAACAACTCTTTTGCGCCGCGACCGCGCGCGAAAAACTCAATTCGGCAAATCGGTCCACGTCTTCGCGCGTAATCTTATACGTCCCGGCAACCGTTTCCGCGGTTTCCCCCATGGTGACGCCCGGAGCGGTATCGAGCAGCGCTTCCCACAAGAAATCCTTGAACTCCACCTGGCCCATGCGAAAGCCACTGCGATGAGTAAAAGCAGCGACAGGATTGCGGCTCATGGATTCCGCACCGACGCAAAGACCAAGTTCGATCTTCTTTAGCGTGATGGCATCGGCAGCCTGGCTGATTGCTTCGATGCCCGTGCCGCACACGCGCTGCACGAGCAGCGCCGGGCGGTCGGTGGGAACGCCGGAGTAAAGCCCGATGTGACGCGGCAGGACGTAAGCGTCAAAGCTGGTTTGCGCCACGCTTCCGGCGGTGACGGAGCCTACATCCGGTGGGGCAATCTTGGTGCGTTCGAATAGCGCACGCGCCACTTTGATGCCCAGGTCGATCGGCGAGACAAGACCCAACGCCCCACAATAGTCCACAAAAGGCGTCCTGACCCCGTCCAGCAGCCAGATATCCTCGTAGGCGATGAAAAGCCCACTCGTTCCCGTACTCATGACGTACTTCCCTCGTGCATGGGGAGTCGGCGCGAAACGCTGGTGGCCATCCTTTATACAATAGCTAAACCGCGCGCCGAACCCCTTCGAAAACTTTGATCAGATGCTTCATATCGGTCGTAATCGGAACATCACCAACGGTGGTGACAATACCAGGACGCAGATCCGAGATCCAAGTTGGGATATCCAGAAAAGCGGGCTTACCGCGTGCCTGTTCCGTTCGAAACGCCTCCAGCGGCAGGGCCATACAAAGGGGGAGGTCACCAGTTGCTCTTGCAACCTCCCGTTGGCGCAAGGCCATGACCTCCGCAGGCGCGCATTTGACGCAATCCCAGTGCTGTCGAAAGACCAGGTCCCAGTCGAGTTGAGGACGGGGAGCACCGGGGAGATGGAGCAGAGGAAGCGCTTCATAGAAGCGCACCACATTGATTGTGGGCGCGAGCAGATTCGCCCAGATATCGCAGCTCTCCACTGAGAGAGCTGGCACAATTTCTTCCTGGACGATGATCATTTCCGCTCCGGCCTCCAAGAATGCGGAGGCCATCTGCGTTACGACCGAAGCCGCCAATTCCTGCGCGGCGTCGGATAAGTCCTCGCTCCGCAAAGTTTCTTTGTGCTCCAACCGGGTGATCCGCGTTGCGAGAGTCAACGGACCGGTGACGCCAGCCATGAGCAGGAAATCGCGGTTCGGGAGTGCCTTCATCCTTCGGATCACTTCGACAGCGACCGGCACCCGCCCTTTCTTGGCGGCTTCTTCCGGCACGTGCAGGCCCGCTGGCAATTCTCCCAACGGCGCGGGACGAGGCCAGTGAATTGTGGGCGCTTGGTCATCCGTTATCCGTTGCAGCGTTGCCCCCAGGGCTTCTACTTCAAGGTAGGGATCGAAGTAGCAGGCCACCCCGTCGGAGCGCAGATGCGTTCGCATTTGTCTGAGAGCACTTGAAATCTTTGTAGGATTGCCCAGAAATGTGCCCAGTGGGACATTTTCCACTTTGGCGCCGAGAGAGAACACAATCGGCAAAAAGAGCGGTCGAGACGGGACAATCCCACTCAGCAGCCCTTTGGCCATCTGCCGGGGAGTGGGACTCTGTTCCATCAGCTACGGCCTGAAAACCGGTCCAGTCGCCTTGGCATCTGGCCAGGTTCCATAGAATTGCAGTGCTTCCTTCGGTGGAGTCTTCTTGTTCCACTCCTGGTGGAAACGATCGAACGATACCCCGCGCGCCAGTCGGGCATTTCTCTCTTCCAGGCGCTGTTGCTTGGTCTTTTCCACATCGATTTTGCGGCGCTCGGGTTCATAGGCTATCTTGTAGATGTTCTCGGCTGTCCAATCCGAAATGATGCTCTTTTTCAGATCCTCCATCACGGATTCGGCATCTCGTTCTAGTGGATCACCGTAGCCAGGGCCCCCACCACTGAACCCGAAGAGTAAATCACCCTCCTGATAGACCTTGGGAGTGCGCGCCACGAGCTCGTATTTCCAATCACCTTGAATGGTGTTTTTCTGCAGCATATCCAGGAGATCCATGGTGAGCGGAGAATCCGCTTTTTTCATTTCGTCCAGCAGACCGGGCTTGCGCACGCTGATTCCAGGAATCGTCGAAGAGGCATATCCCCCGAAAAGAGGCTGGCCCAGCGGCACCTTGCTTCCGTTTCCCATGCACATGGACACCATATCGCTGACTTTGTGGATCATCCACTGCTGGACAGCACCCGATCCGCCCCGATGATGCCCGTGGCCGCAGGAGTCTTTCCAGTGCTGGGAGAGCATCACGGTCAGAGGCAATTCACTCTCAACCTGCTCCGAGTCCGGAGCACGGCCAAACGCACACCAGGCGAACCCGTAGGAATCCATGCCATCGTTGGCCGCTCGCCCGCCCTGTCCCTGAGTGTTGAGGGAGAAAGAGAGGACGTCGGAAACCGCCAGTTTCCACTGCGAGAGGCCCGCGCAAATCTGCGCGGTGTGTTGACTGCCCGGTGCAGCGGTCACCTGCTGCCAAAGCCCCGCGCAGGAGAAGGCCATCTTGGCGAAACTGTTGTGCGTGGCGTTGCGACACTGCATTCCGATATAGACGCAACAGCTGGTCGCCGCGGATTTGTCGGGATTGAGGATGATGTTGGGCGGAAAAATGAAATCGATGGAGGCAAATGTGGAGCTGCAAATGGGCAGGTCGTGAAAAACATATTCGTACATGAAATTCGCGATGTGTCCAACCACCGCCTGCGAATGAACGTTGTATGAAGACGGATTTTCCGGAGAAGTCCCTTCGAAATCGAAAATGAGCTTCTCGCCTTTCTTGGTCAACGTGAGGTAGCATGCTCGCACAAGAGCCGGTGTCCAGCCGATGGCATCGTTGAAGAGGACGGCGCGAAACTTCCCTTCCGGCAAAGATTTGATTTTCTGACGGGCGCCGGACTCCGCAGTTTCGAGCATCTTGCGAAGCAAACCGACGAGATACTCTTCGCCGCGCTTCTCGACCAATTCGAGCAATCGCATGCGGACTCTGTCTGCCGTGGTACACCTAGCGCGCAAGTCGGAGATAAACATCGCCGGCGCACGAAGACCATACACTGAATAAAATTCCAGAAAGTCATTCCGCAGTTGATAGTTTTCCCCGATCTTGATGGGTGGCAGGTTCAGCCCCTCTTCGAATCGTGACTTGGCGCTAACCGGCATGCCGCCAGGTTCAATCGCACCGGTTTCCGTGGTGTGCAAAGCAGCGGTCGTCCATGCCAATAGCTTGCCCTTATGGAAGACCGGCATCAGCGCCACCTGGTCCGGATTATGAATACCTCCATAGAGGGCGTCATTGGTGTACCAGATGTCGCCAGCGTGAATCCCCGGATTTTGCGAGTAATACTTGAGAATAAATTTGATGACGATCGGCTGGATGATGGCATGCAGATAGGTGCCGCAAGCCGCGTTGATCAGATCCCCTCCCGCCGTGAAAATCGCCACCATGGAATCGCCCGACACCCCAAAGTAGCTTCGCGAAGACCGGATGAAAATCTCCATGGCCTCATCCAGGATGTCGTTGGTGACCTGCACGCCGATCTCATAGTCGCCTTGACGGAGGGTCTTCGCGCAATGCTCCTCGTGGGAAGAAACCTTCGCCGGCTTCAGCCATTCCAGTTTTTCGGCTAAGGTGGGTATGGGCATGAGTCTCCTGGCTTCCCGCCGATGGCCTAACCTTCCAGAATCCCAAGACCGCGTTCGTCCACGGTGAAGGTCATCGGAGACGGCACGACCAGCGTCGTGTATTCTCCTTCGACCACCGCCGGCCCTTCGATCACATTGCCGGGACGCAAGGACTCGTACGCGTAAATCGGTGTGGTCTTAAAGGATCTTGCCTCCGGCCAGAACACCGGCCTTTGGCCCTTTCGCGCGCCGCCGGGATCGCTTCCTTCAACCTTCATCCTAGGCATTTCGACTTTCTTCGTCGGAACGATGGCCTTCAATATGAAACTCTCGATAAAAACTCCGCCTTCGGGATTCACGACGAAGGGACTGAAGGCCTCGCTGAATTCCTTTTCGAAAGCCGCACAGAGAGCGTGAACGTCTTCCTGGCCACAGAGCGCCAGCAGCGGAGAGAGCGTACGCTTCACATGAAATTGCCCTCCATAAAGCATGTCGAGTTCGAGCACAAAAGCTGCCCCCGGAATGTCTAGCCCATCCGCCAGCAGATCCCGCTTCGCCTGTTCCATTAGATTTTCGACCGTGCCATTAAATGTAGAGAACTCCTCGGTAGGTTTCTGCGTCCCCGGCTCCAGCAAAGTAATTTTCTTCGAGGCTTCATAGACATGCATGATGTCCATGGTGGAAGACCCGAAAGCGCAGAAGACCGGAGAGAAATGGAAGACCACGGCTTTTCCTACGTCGCCCTTGTATCCCTCGACGTGTGTCGCACCCGCTCCGCCGCCAACGAACAAAACAAAATCTTCCGGACTGTACCCGCGCAAATGAACTTCCTTCATGATGGCAGAGGCCATATTTCCATTCACGATCTTTCGAATGACCTCCGCAGCCCGCTCGCTATCGATCCCCAGCGGCTTGGCAATCTTGTCCCGGATGGCCTGGACTGCAGCATTCTTATTCAACCGTATCCTGCCGCCAAAATAATATTCGGGGTTGATGTAGCCAAGCACCACATCCGCATCCGTAACGGTCGGTTCTTTTCCTCCACGGTTAAAGCAGGCCGGCCCCGGCATCGAGCCAGCGCTTTTAGGTCCGACCTGCAACTGATTCTGCAACAGCTTGTTCGGCCAGGCGATCGATCCCCCGCCTGCCCCGATCGACAGCGTCTTGATCATGGTGATGCCCACCATCCACTTATCGATGATCGGCCGGAAATCATAACTTCGCACGCTGTCCTTCACCACCAGTCCGACGTCAAAGCTGGTACCTCCCATATCCGTCATGATCACGTTCTGATAGCCAAGCGTTTTTGCGACGTGATGCGCGCCCATCAGCCCCGACACGGGACCGCTGTTAAATGTCCGGCTTGCCGTGGTGCGAAATACCTCCGCAATCCCACCGGAACTCTGAATCATCAACAATGGCTTCTTGTAACCGCGCTCGCGCAGCTTATCCCACATGGCGGACAGTTCGATCTGCATGGAGCGCTGCAAGTATGCGTCGAGAATCGCCGCGAGGGTCCGCTCATATTCGCCCAGCTTGCCCACCACTTGCCCCGCAAGCACCACCGGCAGATAGCCAATGTGAAACTCCTTGTACTCGTCCCGAATGATCTCCTTCACGCGCTTTTCGTGCGCGGGATTCAGAAACCCCCAAAGCAGCGACACCACAAATCCCCTTGCGCCACGATTCACCAAATAGCGGACTTTCCTCCGCAGATCGTTTTCATCCAGAACTCGAACCACGCTGCCGCGAGAGTCGATGCGCTCTTTCACGCCCACAATCATGTCGCGCGGAATCAGCGGCTCTGGTTTTTTCTGGATCGCCAGGTTCCGCCGTTCGGCCACCCGCGTTCCATCGATCCACTGGGCACCGCGGCCGATCAGCACCACATCCTCATGACCCTCGGTGGTGATCAACCCCAACCGCGGCCCTTTCCTCTCAATGAGGCGATTCATCGCAATCGTGGTGGAATACCGAATCATGTCGATGGAAGGAAGCAGCTCCACCATCTTGAGGCTGAGCGCGCTCGCGCCTTCTTCAATCACCCTCGAGAAGCAAACGGAAAGATCGTACGGCGTGGTAGGAACTTTCTTGATCAGAGTTTTCCCGCCGAAATTGAGCACCAGATCAGTAAACGTCCCGCCTACGTCGATATCAATGGAATTCATAGAGCGACCTCGAGACGCTGCGCACGAATAAACAATTCGCCCTTCCGCAGCCTCTCTTTCAAGCTGTCCAGATCAATCTCAATGTCCCAGGTGATGGGGTGCCCCGGCGGAAGGTATTCCGTCTCGATCTGCGTGCCGCAACCAGGACAGTAAATCTCCACAATCCGCACCCAAAGCGGGTCCGGAGAAAAGTTGAATTCAGCTAAAACCAGCGGTGGATGAATTTCCCGCGGGTCGCGGTCATATAGCAAACAGCCCTTCTTGTAATTCTCCCGCGCGGGCCCAATTTCATGCCCGCAGCGGTTACACAGCCACCGCTCCTGTTGAACATCCAAATCAAGGTATTCTGTGACCCGGATGCGGCTCTGCTCGTCGGACGCCATCGCGTTTCCCTCGTTTCCGTCAAGGTGTACTGCCAAATCTCTTTTTTCTAACGTCTGTTCAGTTTCGCGTTTCCGAATTGGTCGACCACTAGTGTCCATCCTTCCGGAACAAAATAAGTGCTGTTGGCCCCTTCGAGCACCGCGCAGCCTTCCACACGATTCCCTGGCTGCAGCAACTCCCAGTGAAAAAGCTGCGCTTCGCCCTTCGAACTTCCCCACGCAACTCTTCTAGCCCCTTTGATCGCGTGGGTCGAATCGGTTCCCTGTAGAGGCCTTTCCACAAGGGCCGGCTTGGGCATAGCTTTGCGAATTTGAACGCGCAGCAAGTCAATCACCATCAAGTCAGCAGCAACCCCAGTTTTTGCCTCGCACATGGCGCGAAGATTTCCGCCGTCTCCAATGGACGCTTCAGAAAGGACGATCGCCCCAGCCGTCTTGCCGGGAACAGCGACTTCGAGCTCTATCGAGTATTCGATTCCGTCCGGTTTGATCCCCTCACCGAGCAGATCTCTCAGGCTCTCCGCCTTGATCTCCTGAATCATGCCATTGAGTCCGTCCGCGGCAGCATTCGAAATCGAACTGATCGGCGGCGTACGCTCATACACATGAGAAATGTCGGAAACGGAGGATCCGAACGCGCTGAACACGGGGCCAAGCGAAAAGAAATAAGCCTGCTCCAGTCCAACCCTCTCCGCAACGCCGCACGCAAACAGCCCACCGTTTCCGCCATAGGCAAAAAGCGTGTAGCCGGCAAGATTTTGCCGCAACTCCGTACCGGCATGCCCAATCAGATTGGCCACGGCGGTGAACGCTATCCCGATGACTTTCCGGCAAGCTTCCTCAATCGATATTTTCAGCGGCCCCGCCACCAGCTCCTGAATCACACCGCGCGCTGCGTCCCCTTGAATCGCTTTCGTGCCTCCAAGAAAATACTCCGGATTGATAAGCCCCGAAGCCACGAATGCATCCGTGAGGGTGGGCCTGACTCCCCCGAGGCCATAGCAAGCCGGCCCGGGAAGCGATCCCATACTCTCGGGCCCCAGCGTTATTTCTCCAGACTCGCCGTTTTCCCGAGCCTTGACCACGCTCCCACCGCCAAGGGCCATGGAGCGCAGAAACGGAAGTGAAATCTCGACGGGAATGCCAAAAATATCCGAAGGCTTCCTTTGCACCGCCTCCGAATCTCGCAACACGCTCACTTTCGCCGTGGTGCCTCCAACATCCAGCGCAATGACGTCGCCTGTCTTGTAAACTTTGGCAAGATGCGCGCTGCCGTGAATCCCGAGAATCGGACCGGACTCAATCGTATCGATCGCCTTGGTCTTGGCAATCCCCGCAACGCCTCCGTTGATGTGGCTCACCAGAAACGTTCCGATGTAGCCGTGCTCTTGCCGCAGATCGTCTTCTGCTTTAAAAAGCGTAGCCGCCAGCGCGCCGTGCGTGTAGGCATTGATGATCGCGCAATAGGTTCGCGTCGCGTCGTCGGCGCTTTTTGAAATATCACTTCCGGCCAAGACGGGAACGGAGCCTAGGAAGTGATCCGGGTACTGCTGATCAATGATGCGTTTGATTTGCATCTCCCGTTCCGGACTGCGGTGCGCGCCCTCGAGACTGACGCAGATGCGCCGCACTCCGCCTTCCAAGAGTGCGCGCACGCTGTTCATGATCTCCGTCTCGCTGGTGGAAACGGCCACTCCAATCACGTCGCGTTCGGAGAGTATCCCTTTCAGCACCACGCTGTGCGCGTCCGGTGCGTACAGATTTTTTTCGTGACCGCGCGAAACCAGTAATCCAATCCTCGGTCCCCGGGATTCCGCGAGTACGTTGGAAGTAATCGTGGTGGACCAGCGGATAAGCTCGAGGTTCTCTAGGAAGGCGTCCACATCGGAGTAACCCAGCTGGGTAGCTCCCTCTCTGAGGCATTCGAACAGGCACACCGTCAAGTCGTGCGGCGTAGTGTCAACCTTCACGCACACCAGCTTCTGGCCATCGATGAAAATCCCGTCCGTCAAGGTTCCGCCGATGTCGATATCCGCGGTCAGCATGATGGCCTCATGGCTTTGTTGTTTTGATGGCCCTTACAAATTCTTCCGCGCGAATCGTCCACCCAAAGAAATTCTCGACGTTGAAAAGGGTCGCTTCATGCAGCGTCGCCGGACCCGCTGGCATGGCGCCATCCGCAATCAAGATCGGCCAGTAATCCTGGAAATAGGCGTCCCGCAGAGTGGACTCCACGCAAACGTTTGTAGCAATGCCCACGAAAAAAAGATACCGGATGCCCCGCGTCCGCAGTTGAGAATCCAGCGTCGTGCCGGCAAACCCGCTGTACCTCGTTTTGATCACCACCAGGTCCCCGGGCTCCGGGTTCAGGTCTTCCACGATGGCGAAATCCCAGGTGCCTTCCGTCAGGAGTTTCCCTTTCAGCTCCGGTCGGCAACGCATCAGATGCATGGCCAGTTCTTTATGCCAATTCGGAGAATGCGGCCCTCCGCTGTTGCTCAAGTCCGGTTTGTATCCCATCTGAACATAGACAATCGGGACGCTGGCCTGCCGCGCCGCGTTCACCACGGTCTTGATGGAGCTGACAACACGCGGGGCATTGGAAATGTCCACCCCCGCGAGGTCCAGCATCCCGCCCTTCGAGGCAAACGCATTCTGCATGTCCACGACAACGACCGCGCACTTGGTCAGCTCAACCTCAATCGGCTCCGGCTTCGAATCTAGCTTCAGCATTTCATTCTCTGGTTATCGAAAAAAGCTAGCCCGCCCGTAGGTACCACCTGTGGCCCACCTTCATTCGTGGCTTTCTTTTTGGCTGCCTTGCCGTTCTTCTCCAGGGAAACACTGCTGTTGCGGAGAACTGAATCTCGTCCCCGGAGCGACCGTAGCCCTGAAGACCAAGGACAACAGCAAACACCACAACAGGTTCTAAAGCAGAAGCCTGGAGAGCAGAGTAGCTGGCCGGAGTACCGGCCACTCTGTCTGGCGAGATTAGAACGTGTACCTGAATGACAGCTGGAACTGACGCGCGTTAAATACCTTTCTCGGCTTGCCGAAGTCCGGATTGGGGAAGGGAACGCCGCCAGAGCAAGTTCCGATAAACGAGAGCGGGCTGTTCTGAATTTTTTTTGAGACGGCATCGTTGTAACTGTGAGGCGCCGCGCCGCAGAAGTCAGGCGAGGTATATACGGAGTCCACCTCGTCAACGTTATCCCGGTTCATGATGTTGAAGGCGTCCGCCGCTAACTCCAATTTATGGTGCTCGCGGAGCGAGAACGCGCGCGAAAAGCGTAGGTCAACGGTCTTCAACTTGTCCCCCCAGTAGGTATTGCGGCCGGCCAGCCCGACCCGGTCGGTAACCGGATTGGTATCATTATTGGCGTCATGTCCGACGAAAATGGTGAAAGGGCGAGCGCCCTGAAGAGTAATGATGCCGCTGACCTCCCAATCCCTCAAGGCCATATTGGTATCCTTGGATTTTGAGGCCGCGACGGTGAAGTTCGCCAGGAATCGATGGCGAACGTCCTGGTTGGAATTCGCGCGCTCCAAAGATCGGTGGTAGAGATCTTGGGGCGTACTGACAAAGGTGGTAAAGGTTCCATCGTCCAGCGTCTTTGAGAACGTGTAGTTGGCGTTGAGCCGGAAATACTGCCCCACCTTCTCGGTGGCCGAGAGCGTCAAGCCATGGTAAACGCTGTTACCGCTGTTGTCGGTGTAGTAGAGCAGACCGACCGGGATGAGCACGCTCTGGAAGTAGCTCTTGCCGGCGGTCCAATCGGCGGGCGGCGGAGTGAAGTTGCCGAATGCATTCGATCCGCACTGATACCAGCCCGTTGTCGCGCTGGGGCTGGCCCCGCCACTCGTGTTTTCCGGGCAAACGTTCAAGTTCTCGGCACGGACTTGGTGGTGCGCGGAAACGAAAAGATAGCCGGCGTTGACCACCAGACCATGTCCAAGCTCGCGGTCAATCTCGAGGCTTCCCTGCTCGGCATACGGCATCTTGCTTCCGGTTTCGACAGTTCCGTCACCCACAGTGGAAAACTCCCCATTGGGGAATTTGGCGGTGGGGAAGGGATTCGTCTCGAGGGCCACAGGCGTGTAGGTCCCGTTTAATAGCAAGGCGGTGGCCGCATCCGCCGGCTCCTTGCCAAAGGGCGACGGTGGCGGAACAAACGGTAGCTGGTTCAGGGCGTACGTGGCATTGTATCCACCCTGTCGAATGCCCGGCAGGGGGTAAAAGCTGGTGCAAGGATCTGCCGGGACCAGGCAGAATTTTGTCGGCCGCTGCGGATGCGTGACGAAGAAGAACCCAATGTTGTAGCGGTCGCTGAACAGACCGAACCCAGCGCGAATCACCGTGTGTTTGTCCGGAGAATACGCGAGGCCGACTCTCGGCTGGAAGGCCTTGTAGTAGTTGTTAACGGTATCGCCGAGCCCGGTCTCATAATCCCAGCGCACTCCATAGTTCAAGGTGAATTTGGAAGTCACGCGCCACTGGTCTTCGACGAAAAGTCCGACATAGCCGTGATTCCGGTCCGAAAAGTAGTTGGGAGTCTCGTTGGGCAGGTAGGCGTTATTCCAGGTCAGCGGCGAGGGAAAGGTTGGTGCCGTGGCCGCCGTACCATCAACAACAGAGGTGTCTCCCGATCCGAGGGGAGACGGCCAGAACACCACTGGTACGCCATTCAGGAAATCCGCAGGATTGGGACCCGCCAGGGCAGGGATCGGCGGCAGATTCAGCGGGGGGCCATTCTGGGCACCGAGTGCCAGAGGACATGGTCCCTCACCGGGATTCGAAGGCAGGTAACTGGGGTCCCCGGGGAGGAGCGCCGGATTCCTAACGTGCTGCACATAGTTGGCAAAATCCACCAGGCAATTAACTCCAGGGAGGACGATGCGCATGGGAGAGAAACCCGGCCAGATGATGTGATCGTTGATGCGGTTATAGTCGACGCCAAATTTAATCAGGTGCGAGCCCTTCACCCAATATAGAGAGTCGGCAAATTGTCCGCGGCTCTCATAAGTGGCATCAAAGACACCGAAGTTATGGCCCATCATGACCTCGTTCACCAGGTCCAGGTTCGGCTGTCCGGTCGCGCCAGGGAAAGTCGAGTGACGCCGCGCGTACTGCCCCAGCGCGGTGTTCACCAGGCTGGGCGTTACTTGCGAAGACACAATGCCCACGAGAGACTGATCGCGCAAGAAGTTATGATGCCCGCTCGAGGAAGCCGCGAGACCGCCCCCATCCAGGGTGTCGCCGACCAGCACATTAAGGCTGCGCGCATCCTCGATGCTGTAGCGCAGCGAGAGGCGATTGTCCTTGTTGATCTGCTGGTCGAGTTTGAAGAAACCTCTGTCGGAATCCTGTGTCTTTAGGGTGCTTTCCTGCTCCGGAGCAATTCCAAGCAGGGCTTTCGCCTGGTTAATCAAATTGAAATTTCTGAGCAAGCTCGGGGATTGGATGGCCGCTTCCCCGCGCCGCTGCCCTTCGTAATTCACAAAGAAGAAGGTCTTGTCCTTCTTGATGGGACCGCCAAGCGTGCCGCCGAACTGGTTTTGCCGGAGCGTATTCGGCACCCCATTTCCAGAGACGGGCAAGATCCCCTGTTGCAGGAGGTTATGCGCGTTGAGAGCACTGTTCTCTACATAATCGTAAAGCGAACCGTGCAGGTCGTTGGTTCCGGATTTGGTGATGATGTTGACGATGCCGCCCAAGGCGCGGCCCTGCTCGGCCCCGAAGCCGTTATTGACCACGCGAAATTCGCTGACCGCTTCCTGGGAAGGAGTGGCACGCTGGGAGCCGGTAGCGGTGTTGATGGTGTCCGCGCCATCCACGGTGACCAGATTGCTGAAGTCGCGCATGCCGCCGAAGGAGATGCGCGTGACTTCAGATTCAGTAAAGGTCGACTGGAGACTGGTGCGGCCGGTGGTGACGCCAGGAGTCAGCAGAACGAAATCGGTGAACAACCGGCCACTGATGGGCAGCGACTCAATCTGCGTGGTGCTGATCACCTGGCTGACCTCCGTCCGCGTCGGCTCTACGGGCGGCGTCTCGGTCGTCACAATCACCTTTTCCGCGCTCGATGCGACTTTCACGGTGACATCAATGGTGGCGGCTTGTCCGACGGTCAGAACGATACCGGTCTGGGTCGACTTCGCAAACCCGGAGGCTTCGGTCGTCAATTCGTATCGTCCGGGGGGAAGGCTGGCAAGGACATACAATCCGTTCTCATTCGAAACGGCCGTGTAGGTGCGATTCGTTTCCGTCTCTCGCGCCGTGATGGTAGCTTTCGCGACCGTGCCTCCGCTCTCGTCTCGTACCGACCCGTTCAGCTGCGCCACGCTGGCGCCGACTTGCGAGAAGGATGGTTTGGCCAAAGCGGCGAAAATGGCCACCCCCAGGACGGTCAATAAACATAGACGTCGCCTCATGATTCACCCCTTAGAGAAACGATTCGAATCGACAATTCCTGGAAACAAAATTTCAGCTACACCCCAACTGACGAGCAGGTCTAACGCCGCCGCCGCCGGCTTGTCAAGCCTTTAATCGAGCAATTGTGCGAATATCGGTCAGCGTTTCTCTCCTCGAATCGTGCCCCATCGATCCCGTTCCGGAATTTGTCCTCCACAAGACAAAACAGCATTCGAAGTCCTGCGCCGCACACCACCATCGCTGGTATCCGCTAGACTGTGGCGGCTTGCCGGGAGACCACGGATTTCACCGCTGACACAATTTTCTCTTCGTTGGGGAGCACATAATTTTCCAGCGGTTCGCTGAATGGAATTGAAGTGTCCAAGGCCGTCACCAATTTGATGGGTGCCTTTAGGGCCTTGCTTCCGTGCTCGGCGATCTCTGCGGCGATGATTGCGGCTGCGGAAGCATGGCGCGTCGCCTGGTCCACCAGCACGAGCCCTCCGGTCTTATGAACTGAATTTATGATCGTTTTAATATCCAACGGGGCCAGCGTGCGCGGATCGATCACTTCAGCGTTGATTCCCTGCTGCGACAGCACTTCCGCCGCCGCCAGCGATTTCTTCACCATCCATCCGGTGGCCACGATGGTGACGTCGGAGCCCTCGCGCTTCACGTCCGCGACGCCGAAGGGAATCACATACTCGTCTTCCGGCACCGCCCCTTTATCAAGCGTTAGCATGTAGTGGTGCAAATACACCACGGGATTGTCGTCGCGAATCGCCGCGGCCATTAATCCTTTGGCGTCCGCAGCGGTCGAAGGCAGCGCAATCTTCAAGCCGGGAATTCCCATCATGGTGTGATAGATGCAATTGGAATGCTGTCCTGCCCATCCGGCCGCGAAGCCATAGCCCGCTTTGAAAACCAGCGGCACTTTGACTTGCCCGCCCGACATGTAGCGCAGCCGCGGCGCTTCGTTGATCAACTGGTCGAAAGCCACGAGCATGAACTCGCTCATCCATAGCTCGACGATCGGACGAAGTCCGGTGATCGCTGCTCCGACGGCGACTCCCATCTCCGCAGTTTCTGAAATGGGCGCAATACGGACGCGTTTCTTGCCGAACTTTCTCAGCATGGGATCACGCTCGGTCATAGCCAGATTCTGGCCGTACAGGACCACGCCTGAATCGCGCTGCATTTCCTCGGTCATGGCCGCGCCGATCGCTTCGCCGTACATCATTTCACGCGCCATAGCTCCTCCTCGTTATGCGTACACGTACTTGACCGCTTCTGCGGGTGTCGGATGCGGGCTGGCCAGCGCGAATTGCACAGCGTCTTCCATTTCTGCTTGGGCTTCGGATTCAATCCGCTTCGCATCCGCGATGCGCAACACGCCCTTTCGAATGAGGGCCGCGCGAAAACGAGGAATTGGGTCTTTCTTCTTCGCCGCCGCGTATTCCGCCTTTCTTCCGTACACTTCCACCGCTTCGTGCTCCGGGAACTGCGTCGGCACCGGGGGCACGGTGATGGCGTTGCCGTGCGCGCTCAAGCGATAGAACTTCGCTTCAATCAGGCTTGGCCCCTTTCCGCTGCGAGCGCGCTCCGCAGCCGTCCGCACTGCCGCGTAGACTTTGAGCGGATCGGTGCCATCCACGGTCACGCCCGGCATGCTAAACGCCTGTGCTTTTTGGGAGAGCGGGTCACCCGCGATGCAGTTGGCATCTTCGAGGCTGATGTGCGTGTAGGCCTGGTAGTGGTTGTTTTCCAGGATGTAAACGATGGGCAGCCTCCACACGGCCGCGAGGTTCAAAGATTCGTAGAAAGCTCCCTGTTTGGTCGAACCGTCGCCGAAGAAACAGTGAACGACCTGGCCGGTATCTTTCACCTGCGCAGTTAGCGCCGCGCCAGTCGCGTGTGCGATGGCCTGCCCGATGATTCCCGATGTGCCGGGAAAATGATGTTCCGGGTCAGCCAGATGCATGGAGCCGCCAAAGCCGCCGCACAGTCCGTCTTTTCGTCCATAGATCTCCGCCATGATCTTTCGCGGCGAGGTGCCGAGCACCAGTGGGTAGCCGTGGCAGCGGTAACTGGGCATCGCGGGATCGTTCATCGCGCGCGTCGCGAGCGCGCCGACGATGGTGGCTTCCGCGCCATCGCCGAGGTGCGTGTGTCCGCGAATCACTCCCGGGTGTTCGACGAACGTGCGCTTGACGCGCTCTTCAAATTCTCGGATGCGCACCATCTGCGCGTACATCCAGATCAGTCGATCCTTCGTGAGGGCTTTTTTCTTTCGCATGGTTGCAGTCTCCTTGCTTCAAAACTCCGGAAGAGTTTCTCCGAGCCGGCCGATGCAACCGAGCGGATCACCAACGGGCACTTCCGCATCGACGGCGGCAACGATCTTGAGCAATATACCCGCGGCAGGCGAATCGAGCTCGTAGTTGACCTTGTCGGTCTCCAGTTCCACGACCGGCTCGCCTTGCGTGACCTTGCTGCCTTCTTTTTTGAACCAGCGCACCACTCGCACTTTGGTGGTCGGAATTCCACCCGACTTCGGAACTCGTAAAATCGTAGCGATGGCGCCCTCCTCGATCGCGATCGATGATTTTTCCCTCTCGGTCCAAAATCAATGCACCGCGCGATCCGCTCCCGCCCAAAACGGTTTGCGGATGGTTCTTTTGTCCGTTTTTCCTGCAGGAGTCTTCGGAATATCCAACCGGAAGTCCACCGATTTCGGCGACTTCACACCGCCCAGGCGCGTTTTGCAGTGCGCAATGACCGCTTCTTCCCCCAGGGATTCACCATCGCGGAGCACGACGATGGCTTTCACCGCTTCGCCCCATTTTTCGTCCGGCACGCCGATCACGGCGCATTCGCGGACTTGCGAAAGCTCCATCACGCAAGCCTCGACTTCCGCGCAGTAAACGTTGAAGCCGCCGGTAATGATCAAGTCCTTTTGGCGATCGACGATGTAGAAAAAACCATCGTCGTCCCTGTATCCGACGTCACCCGTGTGATGCCATCCGTGGGCCTGCATTTCCGCCGTCGCTTCCGGAAAATTGTAATAGCCCGCGCCTACAAGTGCGCCGCGTGCCACGATCTCGCCGGTCTCCAATGGGGGAAGGAGTTTGCCGTTGTCATCCATGATCGCTAGCCGCACCGCCAGCGTCGGTTTGCCGCAACTTCGCAAGCGCTCCGGATGATCGCCCGCGGCCGCCGCCGCGACCGTCGGGGGATCGAGAAAGGTCATGTACATGGGCGCTTCGGTTTGCCCGTAGGATTGGCACAGGCACGGGCCAAATACTTCAATGCCCTTTTTGAATTTGTCCGGTGAGACCGGCGCCGCGGCGATTAAGAGCCGGCGCAGGCTCGCATAGTTGAAGTCGCGGACCTTCGGATGGGCAAGCAGCGCGTAATACGCGGTGGGTGGAAGGAAAATGTGTGTGACGCGAAAACGCTCGATACTCTCGAGCACTTCCAGAGCGTCGAAGGCCGGTAACACCACGTTGGTGGCTCCGAGCGAGAACATCGCGAAGGCCACCACTCCCGCCGCATGCGAAAGAGGCGCGGTGCTTAGGCAGATGGGCTCGCTGCCTTCGCAGCGCAGATTTTGATGAGCCAGCTCGGTCATCGTTCCCCAGGAGAGGTTGGTCACCATCACGCCTTTCGCGGGGCCGGTCGTGCCGCCCGTGGGCACCAGACCAGCAAGCCGCTCTAGATTACCGCGTGCGTCGCCCCAGTCGATCTCCTCTGTGCCTTCGCCTTGTTGCATGAAAGACTCCAATGAGGGATCGCCGTCCGTTTCCGCATCAATGCAGACGAAGTGGCGCAGCGCTGGCACGAGCGATTTGATCTGGCGCACCTGCTCCTGAAAACTGCTGTGATAAAGAAGCCAGGACGTGAGCGAATAGTTCAGGAATTGCACGTTGGCATCCAGAGCGTTCCGGTAATTGATGGGGACCCACACTCCACCGGCACGCATCAGCCCCAGCATGCAGAGCAAGACTCGACCGTCGTTAGGAGAGAAAATTGCGACGCGTTCCTCGCCGCGCAACCCTGCGGCCCACATGGCCTTCGCGATGCGCCGGCTGGCCTCCCGGGCCTGGCCATAGGAATACTCGGTCGTGCGATCGATGATCGCGACTCTGCCGGGAAACGCTTCCGCTCCCTTGTCGAAGTAATCGATCGCCCGCATTCTGTCAGACTCTCTTTATGAACTGAGTTTCGCTTTCGAAAGACCGAAATTCTCCAAGGCCTGGAGAAGTTCTCGATGCCCAAAAGCCTCGCACGGCGAAGCAAATCCAACCTTGCGAGGCGCGGCCAGCGCAAGATGATGCGCCGCAAACGCCTGCACCAGTCCAGTCTGCCGGTACGCGCAGGTTCCAAACATCGTGCACTGCACGGAGTTGGTGGTTCCCCGTCCGACAACCACATCGATGGTGCGATGCACGCGCGTGTTTTCCCGCGGAGGAGTTCCTGCTTGCACAGAGTTCGCCATTTCCGCCAACTGGCGCTTTTGCTCCTGCTCAGGCAATGGGCGGATATTTTCCTCAAAGTGTTTTTCCGTGGCCGCCACGGTTTCCATGATTTGGCGGTCGAGCAGTCCCCCCAGGGTCCTTACGTTGGCGATCTGGGGATGATCCTTGTACCAAACAGGGTGCGGAAAACCGCCCCATGGCAGTGCCAGGTGCGTCTGGATCGAGCCGGGCGCGAGAACTTCGTAAGCCTGTGCTCGTGGCCATACCTTATATTCGTTTTGTTCCAGGTAACAAGCTTCCGTCGGGATCACCGCAAAAATCGTCTGCGTGGATCCGAACGTCGGCATCCCCTTGAACATCGAGAGGATTTCCAGCGTGTCGATTCCGCCTGCTTCTAGACAAAGACGCGAAGCGATGTCGCTCGCCGTTGACATGTACGCCGTGGCTGGCGCCGCGAGCAATCCCTTCTCGGCAAACTTCGGGCCCCAATTCTCAGCCACCTGCCGGATCCAGGCCTGCTCGCCACTGATGTCGATGTAGTGGCAACCAGCCTTCCAACTAGCCTCAATCACCTGCGGACCATAATAAATGAGCGGGCCAACCGCATTGCACACCACTTTCGCACCGCTAAAGAGTTTTGTTAGCTGGTCCACCGATCCATCGACTTCGACGGTCTCGTGATCGGCCGTCTCGACGCCCGGCACGCGGCTGAGGACTTCCTGAATTCTTCCCCGGTTCCGGCCCGCGGCGATGAAGGGCACGTGGTATTCGCGGAGAAATTCCGCAACCAGGCGGCCGGAGAAGCCGCTGGCACCATACACGACAACGGGCCTTTTCTTCATCAACGTCAACTCCTCCGAAGTTCTTTCGGCCAGCTTTTCTAGTTTCCGCTTGCTTCGGTCCGCCGGCTGATATTAGGCTAAAGTTTCTTCCTTGCCAGTAGGCACCTTTCTGTAACCTGGTATCAGGAGCAACCCCAGAATGGATTCTTTTAATTGTCCAGTTACTGTCACCACCCACATCATTGGTGGAAAGTGGAAACCGTCCATTTTGTTTTACCTGCAAGGCAGGATTCGCCGCTTCAGCGAGCTCCAGAAGCTCCTCTCGGGACCGACCAAGAAGATGCTTACGCAGCAACTGAGAGAATTGGAGCGCGACGACATTATCCGCCGCAAGGTCTATGCCCAGGTGCCGCCGCGCGTCGAGTATTCGCTCACCCGACATGGCGAGAGCCTCCGCCCCATACTTCAATCGATGTCCGCCTGGGGAAGGAAACATCGCGCCCGCCACGGAGCGGCACGTATTTAGTTCATCTCGTTCTATCCCTTTGCCAGTGAGCTCCCATGGCAGTTCTCTCGTCTAGTCCGCAGCCGCCGGCTGCAAAACGGGGCGCGCGGCCCTCGCCAAATGAGTCTCTTTTAAACACAACGCAACTACAAAAACCAGGAGCGCTCCTCCCGCCGACATCCACATCGCGGCGGCAAGCCCGTAGGATTGGGCCACGGTCCCAGCAAGGATTGGCGCGAGCGTCGCCCCGATAATTTCCGCCGCCAATGTGGCGAGCCCGATGGCGGTAGCCGCAAATTGGGGCGGAACGCTTTCGGTGGGCACGAGCACCAGGATAAGCGCCCCAATTCCCTGGCCGGCATTTGTCAAACAAACGATCGCCGCCAGAACCCAGGGGTGCGCGTAGAGCGGCGCGATCAGCAGCGCGAGCGGCACCATCGTGCTCATGGCGGCCATCACCAACAGAACCGGCTTGCGTCCGATGCGGTCGGACAAACGGGGAAAGAACAGTGCGAAGAAAAAACTACCTAGACCGCTCGCACCCATCAAGAAACCGGCAGTCGTGGGCGCTTGATGCGCCACTTCGGTGATATACAACGGCGCGAAAATATTGTGGAGAAACAGCCACGACAAGAACCCCGCTGCACCCGCGCAGCACAGCCACATGTTGCGATAACGCAACAGGGAAAGAAAATCACGAATCTTCACCGGTTGGCCGGGAGATCCCGAAGCATTTCCCCTCTCCGGCTCTCTTACGAATTTCCAGATCAGCAGCCCCAGCAAAAACCCAGGTACTCCTGAAACAAAGAACGCCCATCGCCAGCCCGCTCGCGCGGCCACTTGTGTTGTCAGCACCGGCGCGACCGCCAAACCGACCAGCGCCGCGGCGCTTACCACGATCCCGATATTCCGACCGCGCCGGGTGGGGTGCGACGATTCCTCGATCATCGCCGTCATGATCGACCACGCCGGTCCTTCCGCAATCCCCAGCAGCGCACGAACCAGGAGGAGCTGATGGAAACTGTGCACTATCCCGGAAATCCAGGACAGCGTGGAGAAGATAAACACCACTGGAACCAGAATTAGCTTTCGCCCGACGCGATCCGACAGCGCGCCAAAGAAAAGTGTCGACAAGGCCCAGGTAACCGCCACCACCGAACCCAGCATGCCGATCTGCTGGTGGCTCAAATGAAATTCAGGAGCGAAGTACGGAGCCAGATAGTGCTGCGATGTCCGATCAAGGAATACCGTGCCCCAAGAAAAGAAGAGGATGGCAACCAGAGTGTTCTCGTATCTTCTTGATATGTCCATGCGCCTCCCGAATCCTCTTTGGCTTAGAATTCCAGATCACATCGATCGAATTCCCGGCGTGCTGCCCTGATTTCGTTTTGCAATATGCATCAGCTATTTCAAGAACATGCAAAGCTCCTGCGCCGCCGCTTTCAGATGCGGGAGAAAGCGCATCACCAGATCCTGGAGCGATATGCGTTGCGCGTGCGCGCCAACGTTGAGCGCGGCAACCACTTTCCCGGCTGGATTTCGAATCGCTACGGCCATGGAGCGCAGCCCGTATTCCAATTCCTGATCGATGATGGAGTAACCGTTGCGTTGCACCATCCGCAGGATCTGCCGAAGCTTGTCCGCGGTGGTCACGGTGCGCTCGGTGTAGCGCGTAAACTCGATGCCGGCGAGCAACTGTTCGAGTTTTTCCGGCGGCAAGTCGGCGAGCAAGATTCGTCCCATGGAAGTACAAAATGCAGGCAAGCGGCTCCCGACACCAAGATCGATCGCCATGATGCGCGTCACGTTGGCTCGCGCGATGTACACGATTTCGGGACCATCCAGCGTCGCAATCGAGCACGACTCGCGCAAAACATGACTGACGTGTTCCAGCACCGGCTGCGCGGCCACTGCCAGAGGCATCGAAGAAATGTAGGAATGCCCGAGCGTCAAAACACGCGGCCGCAAATGAAAATGCCGGTTATCCTCGGAGCCCGCAAATCCCAGTTTCGAAAGCGTGTAAAGGCAACGCCGCACCGCGGCGCGCGAAAATCCCGTTTTGTCGCTGATCTGCGAAATCGTAAGTTGTCGCTTGGCTTGAGAGAACGCCTGAATCACTGCGAGGCCCCGGGCGAGCGAGGTCATAAAGTTGGGGTCGCCGTCCAGCTGGTCGTATTGAGGAACTGGCGTGGCCAAGGGTACGACCGGTGCTGCAGACGCAGCCACGGTGCGTGAGCGTTTTCTGAAACCAGCATTTGAACCGGCCACCGGCATAGGCGCCCCCTCAACTGCATCACTTGGAACGAAAGAGAATACACTGGTTTTGGCCGATAGACGCACGAGAAGTTCGATAATCGGCTTGACCAGGAGGAATTCGCCTTCGTCGGGAGCGGGTTCAGATTGAGCGCAGTAGTAATGGAATCGAGCGGAGCGCGACCCTGCCCTATTTGCAGGTGGGCCTTCGAATGTGGCAGGTTGTGGACGCTGTGTTTTTGCGGAATCTAACAGAAGGAGAATCATCGGATGACCAACATCGCGGGATACCAGCGGCCGGCCCCTGGTACACAGCCAAAGCATCTTCATCCTCCGTACGCGTCCTCCGTCAAACGTGCCCCTTCGAAACCGTTGGTGTACATGCCGCACACGCTTACGGAGGTGACCGGGCCTTCGTTTGGAAAAGAAGCGATCGATGCGAAAGCCTGCGACCTTACGCAGCAGCACGCTGGAGAACCTGTAGGCGAGAGAATCATCGTCGGTGGGCGAGTTTTGGAGCAGAACGGGCGGCCGGTTCCGCATACGCTCATCGAAATCTGGCAGGCCAATGCCGCGGGACGCTATTTACATAAGGTTGACCAGCACGACGCTCCGCTGGATCCGAATTTTACCGGGTGTGGTCACGCGCTTACGGACGGTGAAGGCCGCTATCGCTTCGTCACGATCCGGCCGGGTGCGTATCCTTGGCGCAATCATCACAATGCCTGGCGCCCGGCACATATTCATTTCTCGCTCTTTGGGCCGGCTTTCGCCACGCGCCTGGTGACGCAAATGTATTTTCCAGGTGACGCTCTTATTCCCTTCGATCCCATTTTCAATTGCACTGCGGATGAACAGGCTCGCAACCGGCTGATTTCCGTTTTTGATTGGGGGAGCACCATCCCCGATCAGGCGTTGGGCTACCGATTCGACATCATTCTCAATGGCCGCGAGGCCACACCGATGGAGAGATGAGATGAAACTGCAGGCAACTCCATCCCAAACCGTAGGTCCCTATTTCACGATCGGTCTCACGTGGTTGAGCAAAGTAGACCTCGTGGGACCGGGGGTCTCAGGGGAGAAGGTAACTATTGCGGGTCGCGTGCTCGATGGCGACGGGAAGCCCGTCCCAGACGCCCTACTTGAAATCTGGCAGGCGAACAGCCACGGCAAATACGCGCATCACGAAGACAACCAGAACAAGGCACTCGAGTTGGGTTTCCAAGGTTACGGGCGAATTGGAGTCGATGCGAGCGGTAGCTTCCTGTTCACCACGGTAAAGCCGGGGGTGGTTCCCGGTCCTAATGGAACGATGCAAGCACCGCACATTGCCGTATCGGTATTCGCGCGGGGATTGCTGCTGCGGCTGGTGACGCGGATTTACTTTCCGGGGGAAGCGGCCAACGCCGACGATTATGTCCTGAACCTCATCGAGCCGGCGCGGCGCGGGACGTTGATGGCCCGCGAGATGGCGGGTTCGGTTACACTCGAGTGGAACGTCATTCTGCAGGGCGGCGAGGAAACGGTTTTCTTCGATTGCTGAAAGTGGCTGCCCGCCAGATTTGACACCCTCCTGGCCCTAAAGGGAGAGGCTTCCGCCAAGCGCACTGGTGGCCAGGTACGCGGATCAGAACGGATAGGGGCGCTGGCCGAGTTGGATGGTTACCCACTTCACTTCGGTCATTTCTTCGATGGACCAGCGGCCGCCTTCGCGGCCCATGCCTGAGTCTTTCACTCCGCCGAAGGGCACATTGGCTTCGTCGTGCACTGTTGGCCCATTCAGATGCACCATGCCGGCCTCCAATTCCAGCGCAAATTTCATCGCCAGCTGCATGTTGTTGGTCAGAACGGCGGAGGAAAGGCCGTAGGTGGAACTGTTGGCCAAAGCGAGCGCGTGATCCGCGTCGTTCGCTTTGCTCACCGCGGCCACTGGCCCGAACAGTTCGTCGCGGAACGCCGCCATTTGCGGTGTCACGTCGGCTACGACCGTCGGATGATAAAAATTTCCTTCGTATTTTCCGCCGCAGAGCAGCCGCGCGCCCGCGGTAACTGCATCTTTGACTTTCTTATCGATCATCGGGCACTGCGACGAGCGGATCAGCGGTCCAATCACCGTGTGCGGATCACGCGGGTCGCCGACTTGCAGCGTCTGCGCCTTGGCTACAAATCGATTCAGAAATTCCTCGTACACCGGCGCTTCGACGATGATCCGCGAGCCCGCCATGCAAATCTGTCCCTGGTGGATGAAGAGGCCGAAGCAGGCGGTGTCCACCGCGTAGTCGAGATCGGCGTCGCGCAAAACGACCAGCGGGCTCTTGCCGCCCATCTCCAACACGACTCGCTTGCCGCGCTTGGCGCACTCCGTGGCGATCGTTCTTCCAACCTTGGTCGAGCCCGTAAAGGAGATCAACTTCACGCGCGGATCGTCGTACAGCACTTGCGCCATGGTTGCGCCGTCGCCGGGCACGACGTTCAACACTCCCGCCGGCACTCCCGCCCGCTCAAAAACCTCCGCGAGCTTCAAGCCGATCAGCGATGTTTCTTCGGACGGCTTGAGCACGAATGTATTTCCCGCTGCCAGCGCAAACGCTACCTTCTTCAGAGACAGAACGATGGGAAAATTGAACGGTGAAATTCCTGCCACAACGCCGAGCGGGCGACGAATTGCCAGCGAGATCAGGCCGGGGACGTCGGAAGCCATTACGTCTCCGTGGATGCGCCGCGCCTCTCCTGCAATCGAGCGCACCATGTTCGCGGCAAACGGAACTTCGAAATGCGCTTTGCCAAATGTCGAGCCGCCTTCGGCGATCAGCAGTTCTACAAGCTCGGGCGTGGCCTTCTCCAATTCGTCCGCCGCTCGATGGAGAATTCGTTCGCGCTCGGCTGGCGGCGCCGCCGCCCACGACGCTTTGGCTGCATCTGCCGCGTCAATCGCCGCGCGCATGTGCTCCGCCTTGGCCATGAAGATACGCGCGAACGGACGCTGGTTCGCTGGGTTGAAGACCTCCGAGAGAGCGGATGGCGGCACATCAATCGTTTTCCCGGCTATATACGGAGTGGAGAACATGTTCCCTCGCGTGATTCACTTTGTGGAAAGAGAATCGGGCCAGCGCGCACCATTTGCGCCCAACGATTCGAACGCTGAGCGCACACTCACGCGTATCCCTGAATGCGGATTTTTCGCCCTTGACTGCGGAATGTCAAGCGCCCGCGCTTGATGCTCCGCCCCACACGCGACACGCTGTGTCCACAACGAGTTTCAGCTTGGCCCACTGGCTGTCCTCGGTGATCAGGTTGCCTTCCGCCGTCGAAGCGAACCCGCACTGTGGACTCAGCGCCAGATTTTCCATGGGAACATACCGCGCGGCTTCTTCGATTCGCTTTACGAGCACGTCGGGGTCTTCCATCTGCGGAAGTTTCGAACTGACAAGCCCCAGCACCACCGTCTTGCCTTTGGGGATGAACCGTAGGGGTGCGAACGTTCCGGAGCGTTTGTCGTCGTACTCTAGCAAGAAGCGGTCCACATCCAGTGCTGCAAACATTTTCTCGGCGATTCCGTCATAGCCTCCTTCGGCATACCAATGGCTGCGATTGTTGCCGCGGCAAAGATGAATGGCCAGCGTGACCCCCGGGCGGCGCGCGGCCTTAAAGCAAGCGTTGTCGGCTCTGATCGCTTCATCGAAAGCGGCGTCCGGGTCCGTCCTCAATTCCTGGCGAATCCATTCGCGCCACTTGGGGTCCATGTAGTAGCTGTAGCGCGGCGCGTCAATCTGAATGTAGTTCACGCCATCGGAAGAAAGTTTGGCGAGGTCGCTCTTCATGATCTCCACGATGTCCCACAACAGCGCGGAATGATCCCTGTAGACCTTGTCGGTGACGCCGGACTTAAAGGAGATGGCCGGGAATTGCGTGGCGCTGGGAAGCGTCATCTTGATAGCCACCGTGCTGTTGGCCTTCAGGAAGGGCAATTCGTGTCCGGTGAGCGGCTTGGTCAGGCGCAGTTTCTTGGCAACAATACCCGTCACACTGCTGACCGGCGCAGCTTCCGAATCTCCGGCTTTCCAGTTTCTTGCCACTGCGTCGCCCATGTCGAAGCCTTCCACAGCATCGGTGAAATCGCTCATGAAATTCCTGCGGCGCAGTTCGCCATCGGTGACAAATTCAAAGCCAAGTTCTTTCTGTTTGGCCAAGACATGCTGGATATGAAGGTCTTCGAGGCTGCGCAGGCGGTGTGGATCCTTCCCGGCATTTTTTCGCGCCTCTAAGAGTTCTGGGGGACGGAGAAAGCTTCCCACGTGGTCGGCTCGATACTGTGTTGCCATTCCGTGAACCCCCTATGAAGTGGCATCCCAAATCGTACCACGCGTGGTGCGCGGCAACTCCGACACGCGCCTTCCCAACGCTTTTGGAAGGCCGAGCGTCGAAATCCTTCACCAAAGCGATCTTTTGCGCAAGCCCGTCGAGCCGAAATCTCCCGCTGGGGCCGGTGCTTCCGAGGGCGGCAACCAGATGCCGCGCATGAAAACCGGCGCGGCTACGCCGGTGAGTCCTCTTTCCAACTCCTAGCTATCCGTTCCCGAAACCTCGCCGGTGCGTCAGATGGAGATCGTTCATCAGGTCCGCATATTTGCCGAGCGTCGCAGAAGTGAATCGGAGCATGCCGTGCTTGATGATGGCGCGGATTTCTTCATCGGGCAGGAAGGCCAATATTGCTTTGCCTGCGACAGTGCAGTGCGAGTGGAAACGTCCGCCGCCAGGCATCCGCGCGGTGATGACGGAGTCCAGGCAATCCACTCGATTGAGGCACATGATGCTTCCGGCTCCTGGCACGGCGATGCTCACAGTTTTATTCTGCGGTGCAACAGTCTAAACGCGGGATTTTTTCTTCTGGACCAATTGACGGTTTTCTTCTGATTCCTCAAGAACCTGATATCCTCCAAGCTCTTTGTGGTTTGCACTAACGCTGGAGCGTCGCGCGCGGACTGCGCCACGGACAACGCTGGATATGACCTTGGAACGAGGCTTTTATGGCTGGAAGCTGGTTTTCATTCTTTGGCTTGTGGATTTCCTCAACATGGGATTTCCGCTCTACGGTGGCGCGGTGATCAATACCTACATGCTGAAAGAAATTCCCATGAGCCGCAGCGAGTTCGGGCTGGGATTTACGTTGTTAAACCTCTTTGTGGGTATCCCCTCCATCCTTGTTGGGGCGTCCATTGTTCGCTTGGGCATTCGCAAAACATTCGGCATCGGTTCGGCGTTGATTCTTGTTGGCGCCCTGTGGCTCTCCTTGATCGCTTCCCGGCCTTGGCATTATTGGATGGGATTCGGAGTGCTCACGGCGACGGGAATCAGTTTCGGGACCATCGTTCCGGCAGCCACGGCCATCACGCGGTGGTTCAGCCGGTATCGTGGAAGGACCATGGCGGTGACACTATCAGCGTCGGGATTTGCGGGCTTCTTCGTCGCCCCGCTGATCAACCGAATCCTGACGGCGAATGGAGGAAATTGGCGGCAAGCGTGGGTCATGGTGGCCGGAATTTCTGTTTTGTCCGCGATTGTCGCGTTTCTGTTTGTGAGAGAGCGTCCGGAAGACCTGGGCCAAATAGTGGACGGCGGGCCGGGCGCGGCGCTCTCGGCGAAGGCGACGACGGCGACTACACGGGTGACAAAATTTCCGTGGGAACCTCAACAGGCTTACCGCACTCGAGCGTACTGGATGATTCTCGCCGGTGCGATCGCTTGCCAGTTTCCGTTTTTTTTCTTTACCGCCCACTGGCTGTTGCACCTGAAGGGAGTGGGCGTGCGCCCAGCGGACGCCGCATTCGCAATGGGTCTGTTCACGCTGGGGGCCGTGTTCGGCCGCTTGATTGGTGGCTGGCTGATGGACGGAATGGAGGGGCGCTACGCGTTCATGCTGGGTTTTTGCTGCTATTTTTTGGGATCCTTCCTAGCGATGCGAGTTTCGCCGGAAGCGCTGTGGATTGCCTTCAGCGCCGCCATTCTCTATGGAACGGGGTTCGGATGGACGTTCGTTTGCCTGAATACCGTCACGGGACATTACTACGGGCCGGCGGCATTTCCAAAGGTGAACGGAATGATGCTCGTGCTTGCGGCTCTTTTCTGCTCGCCGGCCGGTTATCTGGGCGGGAAACTCTTTGACTTGTACCACACCTACAAACTAGCGTTCGAAGTGAATTCGGCCGTGGCGGCGATGGGAATTGTTGCTCTCTTCTTTGCAGAAATGCCGGAGCCCCCGGAGACGAGCATCCCAGTTTGCGAGTGAGACGTGGAGCAGGAGGTTGGCTCCGGAGACTAGGATTCGAACCTAGATAGCCAGATCCAGAATCTGGTAACAATATTGCAAGATGTTGATTCGTCTAGCCTCTTCTTGTGTCGCAGTACTTGGTTATAGCTGGTTTTGTTGGCGGTAATTGTCCCAAGATGTTCCCGGGTGACTGGGGTGACCCCTGATGGCACAAATTCTTTGGGCACAGCTTCCGCTTTCGCAGTAGTGTTTTTGCATCTTCTAACAGGAGAAGGGCTCTCGAGAAGGGGGCGGCACTTGAAAAGTGAACATCCACATGAAGCACGGTTTGCGCATTAACCAGATGGCTCTGAAGGACTCTGCGACAGATCGCGGATTCCGAATTGAAGAGTTCAAAACCTCAATTTCGACTACGTGGCCTCACTTTGAGATCGCGGACGTGGCGCGAGTGCGTCGGGACAGCGGCAATGAGGGCGGCGCGAGCTCGCTCACATTTTGTGGGTACTCCGGGACGTGAAGCGTTTTCACATATTCCTAGCAGGGGAATCGGCGTATACTTCCTGAAATTCTCGAGGTCAAAGGCGGATTCCGCCAAGAACATATGCGCGCTCGAATACTCTCGGCCCTAGTTCTCTGCCTGCTTGGATGCTTCGCGGTTCGTAACCTGGCGCAAGAAAAATCGGACGTGGCGAGCATTCGTACCCTGGAATTGAAGTGGGTGGATGCGTATAAGCAGCGGCAAATCGCCGCCGTTGCGGCGCTGCTGGCTGAGGACTACGTCATCACTTTGGAAGACGGCAGCACGTACGGCAAGGTCGGCTTCATCAGCTATAACGCCGGACCGTTGCGCGTGGATATCGCCGACTTGACGGACGTCAAGATTCACATGCACGAAAACATAGCGGTGGTGACAGCGGGCTATCACGAACGCGGCGAGTTTGGCGGAAAATCCTACGACTATCACGATCGGCTAACCGACGTGTGGATGAAGATTGGTGGAAAATGGCAGCTCATTGCATCGCACTATAGCGTGCCGAAGAGTCTCTAGTTGAACTAATTGGGGAGGCGCGGGGGCCCGGCGTAGCTACGCGGGGGTGGCGATGGTAGCGCTGAGCGACCACCGGGTCGACGCGCCTTGCGCGCCGGGCGGGCATGTAGCATGCCGCCACTGCGACGGCCAGAAGAGTGGCGGTCACAAGAACATACGTCCCCGGGTCCGAGGGTTTCACTCCAAATAGGAGGCCGCGCATCAGCCGCGTCAAACCAATCGATGCAGCAAGCCCTAGACCGACTCCAATCAGCGTCAGACGCAGCCCTTGGTTCAGCACCAAGCGCAGGACGTTCCCCGGCTCCGCACCCAACGCGATGCGCACGCCCATTTCATGGGTTCGCTGACTGACGGCGTACGCCATCACGCCATAGATTCCCACCGCTGCCAACAGCACCGCGAATCCCGCCACGGCGCCCGCATTGAATCGCTGCGAAACGATCTCCGCGGAGAGCACGTCATCCATCATCTGCACGTCGTAAATCGGCAGGTCCTTATCGAGATCGCTCACTTGTGTGCGCACGGCGGAGACCAGGCTCAGAGGGTGCGTCGATGTGCGCAGCACAACCGTCATCATGAATCGCGGCCACTGCAATGCCGACACCGTTACTTCCGGGATCGTGTCGCTTGCCAGGCCAAGCTCTTTGGTGTCGCCAATCACTCCGACAATCGTGGATGTCTGCGGCCCGTCGGTTCTGGCCCCCATGTCTCCGTCGAATCTCTTGCCGATTGGGTCTTCCTTCTTTGAGAAATACCGGCGCACAAAAGCCTGGGATACCCCGGTCTCGTCAACTTGAACTGCCAGTGTCGAGCCTTTGGGATCGGGAGTCCCGAGGCTATTATGGATGCATTCGCGAATCCGCGTAATGCTCCTTGGAAAGGCAAACGATGCCTCTGGAAATAACACAGCGTGAGATGAATGGAATCTACCTTCTGGCGCTCAAAGGTCGTCTTATTCTCGGACAAGAGAGCGACGGGTTGCGTGCAATGGTCGACAATCTCCTTGCGTCCGGCGTCACACGGATTGTCATCAATCTGGAGCACGTCAACTATGTTGACAGCGCTGGCCTCGGCGCACTCATCGAAATGCATCGAAAGACAAAAGCCAAAGGCGGAGGCCTCAAGCTTTGTAATCTCGGCCCGAACTTGAGGCAAGCGTTGGAAATCGCTCGGCTGCTGCCAATATTCGAAACGTGTCCGACCGAAACTGCGGCTGTTGCAAGTTTCTGAAGGGGCGGAAGATTCCATAATTCGGTTGGGCATTGGTAACCACGATGGAATCATCTGGTAAAACGCCGTAACCGGAAAACGATACAAAACCGCGATGTACGGTTATCGGGACTTAAGCCGGCCGCTGCCAGGGCTGGTTGCGGATGAGCAAGAGAGATTTACCAGTTATCTACGATAGATTTGCCAAGTACTAGAAGCGGCCGACGGCGAATGCGTGCTACCGGAAATTCTCGACGCGCATGATGTCCGAGTTAGCCTCGACCGTTTGTGTATAGGGGATCCAACGCCCATCGGGCGACACTGACAAACTGTCTTGGAAGTCTTTGTCCACTTCAAAGATTTGGCGGACTTGTTTGCTGGCGAAATCGAAATACCGGATGGACTTTGGCGCATCAACGGGCACGAAATAGATGCCTCCTGGAACGACTGTCCACTGACTCGGATCAAGTACTGCAGGCGTGCCTCTGGAGCGTGGAATCTGTCCCGGCCGGGTGCAGGGAAACCATGTGCACTGTTATTTTGTCACCCAGATTAGCGAAATATCCCGTCATGGGACCAACTGAGTATGGACATATACGGGAGATTAGTGAACAACTTTCGACCTTACTGCGCTGCTCAATGCAGCTCGATAAGGCAATTGGCTTCGAGGCCCGAGCTCTGGACCACTGGAAGTAATCCAGTTCAGGTGTATGTTGCGGGCAAACCAGGGAAACCAGTTTTACTCAAGAGCGAATGCGACGTATGCGCCCGGGATCCTGTCTGCAGACGCAGGATGGCCCGGTGTTGCTTTTGCCTGCGTGGAGGCCCGCGCGGCTGCGCAGAAGACCACATATTGCCGGCCGGCTTGCTCGTAAACTGCTGGCATGCCCTCTAGCGCGGCGTCGACTGTGGCTTCCCACAGCACCGTACCGGTCGCGGAATCCAGTGCTCGCACTTTGCGGTCACGCGTGCCGGTGAAAATGAGGCCGCCAGCGGTGACGACCGGGTTCACTTTTGGGAAGTGGGAACCTGTATCGTTGATGCCCCGCGCCGCAAGCTCGGGGACTTCACCCAAGGGGATCTTCCAGCGAATTTCGCCGGAATTGAGGTCATACGCGGTCAGAGTAGTCCAGGGCGGCGCAATCACAGAGAGGCCACTGTTTGCGAACATAAATCCAAAGCCGCTTTTGTAATGCGCCGCCGTTAGATCGGCGCTTCCAGCATTGACTGGAATCCGATTTGCAGAAGCGTCTGCGGACGCGCCCGTAGGGTTCGCCAAATAACTTAGAATTAGATCGATTTCCTCACTCGTCAACTTAGCGAATGGCGGCATCAAGCCCTTACCATCCGCCACAATCGTTCTGATCTGATTGTCGCTTAGCCGTCTGCGCAGTCCGACCAACGATGGGATAGCCGGAGGTGCTCCCTGTAGATTGTCAAGATGGCACCGCCCGCAGTTCGCCTGGTAGAGAGAGAGCGGACGCAACTGCGGCGAGTCAGTTTTCGAAGGAGGATCTGCCAGGGAAAGTTTTAGCATTGCCGGCAGATCCTTCGAGACGACGTACAGATAACCGTGCTTGGGATCCACGGCAGAACCGCCGAAATTCGCGCCGCCGTTGTTCCCGGGCATCTCGACGGTATCCTCCGTGCTCGGCGGTTCGAAAAGCCCACGGTTACGCGCCTTCAGAATCTGCGTTCGCAGGCGGTCTTGCTCTTCCGGCTCAAGATACGGGCTCAGATCATCCACCGTGAACCTCTGCCGCGCGAAGGGTGCCGGCTTCGACGGAAAGGGCTGGGTTGGCCACGTCTCCTCTCCTGGCATATCGGATTTCGGAACTGCCCGTTCCTCAATAGGCCAGAGCGGCTTGCCTGTGTCGCGATTGAAAACCCACACAAAGCCTACTTTGCTGACCTGGGCGACGACGTCAATCAGCGCGCCGTCATGCTGAACCGTAGTCAGCATAGGCGTGCCAGCATTGTCGTAGTCCCAGATGTCGTGATGAATCATTTGGTAATACCAAAGCAATTTGCCTGTGCGTGCATTGATAGCCAGCAGGCAGTTGCCGTATAGGTTTGACCCTTTGCGGTTGGCACCATAGAAGTTGTACTTGGGGCTTGCCGTGGGCACGTAGACTACGCCACGATTGGAATCGACGGCCATACTGTTCCACGCATTTGCGCCACCAGCCGTTTTCCAAGCGTCCTTTGGCCAGGTTTCATAGCCCCGTTCGCCCGGGTGCGGAATCGTATGAAAGCTCCAGACCAGCTTGCCTGTGCGCACGCTGTACGCTCGGATGTCGCCAGGGCCAGAGTCGTACTCCTCATTCGTCGCGGAGCCTAGGATCAATAGGTCTTCGAAGATGCGACCGGGATTAGTTGACTGCACCAGCGTTAGCGTCTTCGGATCGCGCCCAAGCCCCTCGCGGAGGTCCGTGCTGCCACTCTTGCCGAAGTCAACGATGGTTTGTCCGGTCCGTGGGTCAATTGCCTGCAGATGGTTGTCGGCGGCAAAGAGCAGGCGCCGTTCCGAGCGATCCGCGCTTTCCCAGTAGTCGATGCCTCGGTTGGTCATCAGCGCCGTCTTCGCTCCGGTGGGATGAGTCCAGATTTCCTTTCCTGTAGTGGCGTCGAGGGCGACGATGCTATTGGTCCGTGCCATCACGTACATGACGTCGTCGACGACCAGCGGATTGAACGCGTACGGCAGGTCGTCTCCAGTCTGATAGCTCCAGACCTTCTTCAGCTTGTCTACGTTGCTGCGGTCAATCTGTTGTAGCGAAGAGTACTGCGCGCCATCCGCGGCACCGCCATAGGCGCGCCACGCTGAATGTGTGTCTGAGAGTTCCCCGTTGCTATTCTGACCGAATGAGCGCGCATCGCGGGACTTACTGTGCTGAGCTGGCAACACATTTGTAAGGATCAGGACAACACAGGAACAGGAGAGGAAGAAAGCCCTTCGGAAGAGACGCCGGACTTTGTGTGCCGAACCTAAGTGATTCAACAAAGAGGCGTTCACTGGAATACCCCCCTCGGCTTTCGTACAGCGCGTTACTCAATCACACGCAGACAATTAGATGAGAAAGCGAACATGTTGCCATTGTGCCTTCCATGATAAACGCGGTATCGTCGAAGTCCAGCGGGAAGGCGGACCGAGGAACTTGGTCGAGTAGCCGGGCGCCATTGCTGGTGCCCAGCCCGCTGAGAACCGGACTCATCCCCGGCGACCCGACTCGTCTCACATTCGTCAGAGACCAGGCTGGCAGAGTAATCGGAGCCGTCTTACACTTTCCCGACCGCGAGATTCTGCGCGAGAAGAAAGTCAGATGAAACGTCAACGCAGACGAACGCCCGAGTCTTAGCGATGGTGTTTTTCTCACCGCTGTCGATAATAGATCGCTTATGACTGGCTGACTGGAGCCCAATGCTTGTTCCTCGCCGGTCTCCTTTTGCCCTTCGAGCGCGTACTCCCTTGGGAGCCTACAGCATCCCGCTGGAGACCGGCCTTCTCATTCCATCTCGGAAGTTGCCGACAAGGGAGGTACAGGTCAATGACGACAGCCAAACGCCTCGATAAGTACGGCGAGTATGTCTATCCAGTCGTCCGCATCATTGTTGGCTTTCTATTTGCATGCCACGGCGCGCAAAAGTTGTTTGGTGTGCTCGGCAGCCAGCCCGAGATCCACGATCCTGAAGGTTTGGTGGCTGGCTTGATTGAATTCTTTGGCGGGTCTCTGGTTGCGCTTGGACTTGGCGCCCGGGCCGCTGCATTTCTTGCCAGCGGAGAAATGGCAGTCGCCTACTTCAAAGCGCACGCCCCGCGAGGCCTCTGGCCAATCTTGAATGGAGGTGAGAGAGCCGTCTTCTACTGCTTCTTTTTCTTGTACGTGGCCGCTCACGGTCCGGGCCGGATGACGCTGGAGTCCGTGGTCCAGAAACTCAGAAAGAGAGGAGGCGTTGGACCGTCCGGTAACCTAATCTGATTAACGCGGGCACA
>Ga0209267_1000140_pt1 | contig 50847 bp, 42 predicted proteins | sample GraSoiAngelo_137_FD_185894 | JGI IMG/M metagenome (GOLD analysis project Ga0209267, IMG submission 185894) | Grasslands soil microbial communities from the Angelo Coastal Reserve, California, USA - 14_0929_09_30cm (SPAdes) (version 2) | ecosystem: Environmental > Terrestrial > Soil > Grasslands ... | reverse complement strand
TCAGGCCAAAGAGCATTTTCTGGAGCAGGCGAACGGTAAGGAAGGACAGGCCTGCACCGGCGCCCACTCCGCCGATGAGAACCACGGCGAGGTCTCGCATCACCAGGCCGAGAATCGATTGCGGCAGCGCTCCGAGAGCCATGCGTATCCCGAATTCTCGTCGCCGCAAGGTCACCAGGTAGCTAAGGGCGCCGTATAGGCCGATCATCGCCAGAAGCAGTGCCAGGCCGCCGAAGAATCCCGAGAGCGTGGCCAGCAAGCGCTCCTGAACGAGAGAATCATCCACCTGCTGTCGAAGGGTGTGGAACTCCAAGGGAATCTCTTTGTTGACCATGGCAATGCTCTCCTGAACGGCCGAAATCAGGGCCGTTGGCGGCGCGGTTGAGCGGATCTCGAAATTTTCCTCTTCATCATTTTCCGGGATCTGTGCAATTGGGAAGAACGCCGTGGCGTAAGTCTCTTCCCTGAGAGACTCGTACTTCGCATCCTTGATGACTCCGACGATTTGGATAGTTGGGGCAGGCTGTCCGGGCTTCGCGGGATCGAGGCGGAAATATTTTCCGGTCGGATTGACACCTGCGAAAAACTTGCGCGCCAAAGTTTGGTTGATGATCGCAACACTTGTCGCCGTGCTGGTGTCACGGGCGTCGAAGCCACGGCCAGTCAGGATGGGGCTGCGCATGGTTCCGAAGTATCCCGGCGAGACGTAGTTGAAATAGCACAGCGAGGCTTCCCCGGTCGGGGCGTTTGGCGAATCTACATGGATACGGTCGTTCCACTCATAACCGCTGATGGGCGTCATAACCGACCGCCCCGCCGCGACGACTCCGGAAAGAGCACGCAAACGGTTCTCGATGTCCTGGTAGACGGCGAGACGCCGCTCCCGCGGCACCTTCGCGGTTTTCAGATTAGCATTTACGACTAGGACGTTGTTGCGGTCGAAGCCGATGTCGAGCGTTACCAGCTTCACGAAGCTGCGCAGAAACAAGCCGGCAGTGACCAGCAGGACCAGCGAAAGCGCCACTTGGAAGGCTACGATGCACCTCCCGGGACGGAATCGGACCCGGCGCTCGCTCTCTTCGGCCTGCTGGCCTTTCATCGCCGCTGATAACGAAACCTTCGTCGAGCGTAGTGCGGGAAGTACGCCGAACAGTGTGCCGGTGAGAACGGCGACCGAGGCGGTGAAGGCCAGCACGCGGCCATCCAGCGACAGGTCCAAGAACACCGGATTTCTTCCGGTCGAGATGTAATGTACCAATAGGGCATTTCCCCAGCGAGCGAAAAGAATTCCCAAGACGGCTCCCGCCGAGGAAAGCAAGATGCATTCCGTCAGCAGTTGGCGAATCAGGCGGGCTCGGGTTGCTCCAAGAGCTTTGCGCACGGCGATTTCTTTGTTTCTCGCGGCGCCGCGGGCCAGCATCAGACTGGCGATATTGGCGCAGGCGATGAGCAGCACCAGTCCGACCACGGCCATCAGGATGTGGAGCGGCTCTCCGAAGCGCCTGCGAAGATATGACGTTCCGGTCGCCGCCGGAGAGCTGACCAGCCTTAGCTTGAGGAAATCTTTCTTTCCCTGCGGATCCCAGTCTGGCGGCAAGGCGCCGGCAAAAACCTCCGGCGAGATCACGCCGAGCCGCGCGTTGATCTGCTCCACACTGATTGCGGGCTTTCGGCGGCCTATGATCCTCAGCCACCACCAAGAACGATGTTCGAGGCGCGATTCTTTGCCGTCGAAAATAGCCGCCGCGCAAACCGGGACCGCCACGTCGAAATTCTGGCCGATCTCCACGCCGTAAAAGCCTGGTGCGCTGACCCCCACGATTTGAAAAATGTGATGGTCCAGTGAAATCGTGCCGCCGACCGCGCCTTCTGCCGCGCCAAAATGATCCTGCCAGAATCCGTAGCTCAATACCGCAACACCCGGGCAGCCAGGTTGATCGTCGGCCGCTGCCATTAAGCGCCCGGCAGCCGGTGGGACACCCAGCGTTCTGAAATAGTTGCCGCTCGTAAAGATTCCATTGGCCTGGCGGACCGCCCTACCACGGGAGAGGTCGAACTTGCTGTCGCTCCAGGAAAAGACACCCGAAAAAACGTCCTGATGGTCGCGGACTTCTTCCCACAGAGCGTTGGTAAAGGAGGGAGTGGGATCACTTTCCAGCAGCGCATGGGTTCTGGCTAGCAGCACTAACTCTTCGGGTTTCTGGACCGGGAGCAGCCGGAGCATGACCGTGTCTATGAGGCTGAAGATGGCGGTATGGGCTCCGATTCCCAGAGCGAGTGACACAACGGCAACGCAGGTAATCACCGGTGTCCGGCCGAGGATGCGGAGACCGAAGCGGATGTCCTGGACGAATGTTCCGATGAAACTCACGCCGCGGGCCTCGCGATATTCCTCTTTGATCTGTTCCATGCCGCCAAACTCCAACCGGGCGCGGCGCTGGGCTTCTGCCGGCGTCCAACCGGACCGCATGAGCTTGGCGACCTGATTCTCGAAGTGAAAGCGGAGTTCCTCGTCCATTTCCACTTCCACGGCTTTCCTGCGAAAGAGGGCGCGCAAACGCAACCGCAAGTCATTCAGCATGAGCGTCTCCTAAGTGGTCTCGAGGATTTGCGCCACGGCGGCGGCGAGGGTGCGCCAAGTGCTTTCTTGAAGTTCCAGTTGTTTGCGCCCCAGCCGAGTCAATTCATAAAACTTGGCGCGGCGATTGTTCTCCGATACTCCCCAGCGCGCGGTGATCCAGTCCTTGCGCTCCAGGCGATGGAGCGCGGGATACAGCGAGCCCTGCTGCACAAACAGAACTTTGCTGGAAATCTGGTGGATGCGCTCAGAAATCGCCCAGCCGTGCAGGGGCTCCAAAGCGACGGTGCGGAGAATCAGGAGGTCCAGAGTGCCTTGAGGGAGATCGATTCGGCGGTCCGCCATTCGTTCCCCTATCACTTCTACAGGGAAGATAGCGCTTCTCTTGTAGAAGCGCAAGGGGAGAGTCGCAACCGCGCCTGCTCAGGAATGAGTGGGGGCTGAAAGCTGTTCCTCGTTCTCTCGTACGCGCTTCGCGCTTCTTAAATCCGTGAATCCATTCCAGCTTGCGGTAGGCCCGCCACTTCTAGTTGAGCGCGCACTTCGTTTTCTGTCAGGTCTTGGGCGCTTTGAAAGAGCCGGTCTTGGGCGCTTCTGTAGCACGGAAAAAATTGAACCGCTCGGGAGAATCTTGAATCTTGATGATTCCGTAGAGGCCAAACGGCATCATTCCCGTCCACCCGAGCAGCCTCCAGTGATTCCGCTGGCTGTATGCCCAGCAAGCGCTGAAGAAAATCTTAGCTGCGTTGTGGCGCGGCGTTAAACCTTGACCATCACTGCCTGAAGCCTAACCTTCGCGGCTTCGAAAGCTTTTTCTAGGGAAACGAAGGCCTCGGACGCCGCAGGCGGAGCGATTAGGCCGCAGGGGCGGCGAGATGAGCAGCTTGTCTCTCTCCTTGACAATCTAGGAGACTATGATTATATTCCTAGTCCTTCTAGGAGAGACCGCTTTCGTGGATCAGCAACTCGAACTTCTGCAGGGCACGCTGGACATGCTGATCCTCCAGGCCGTTTCCCTCGGGTCGTTCGACGGCTACGGCATTCTGCTCTGCATTCAACAGAGCTCAAAAGATCGTCTGGAGATTCAGCAAGGCTCTGTGTATCCCGCCCGGTATCGCCTTGAACATCAGGGTTGGATTGCGAGTGAATGGGGTGAGTCGGACAACAATCGAAAGGCGAAGTATTACCGCCTCACCGCGGCCGGAAAGCGCAGGCTGCAAAGCGAAACCGAAAAGTGGAACCGCATGGCAGAGGTCATCGCTGGAATCCTGCACACGACACCAGCGGAAGTATGACTTTGTTGAGTCGCTTTCGCTCCTGGTGGCCCGCCCTGGTGGGGCGCTCTCGCATGGAAAGCGAGATGGATACGGAGCTGCGATTTCACATCGAGGCAGTCGCGGAGGATTTGGTGCGCAGCGGCGTGCCGCGCTCGGAGGCGCTGCGGCGAGCGCGGATGGACTTTGGCGGATTCGAGCGCGCCAAGGAGGAGTGCCGCGACGCGCGCGGCGTGAACCACGTCGAAGGCTTCCTCCAGGATTTGCGTTATGGCATGCGCACGCTAGAGAAGAATCCTGGCTTCGCTGCTCTTGCGGTACTGATCCTCGGGCTCGGTATCGGTGCCAACGCTGCGGTCTTCAGTGTCGTGCACGCCGTACTCCTTCGTCCGCTACCCTATAGGAACCCTGAACAATTAACGATGCTCTGGGTTACGGACTCGCGCCCCCGCGGTTGGGCCGTTACCGACGGAAGCACGAGTTATCGCGACTTTCTCGAATGGCGCCGTCAGGCACATACCTTTGAGGATCTGGCTATCTTCTACAAGCGAGGCTGGTCGGTAGTTACCCTGACCGGCGAGGAGCCAGAGAAGGTCCAAGGGGCCTTCGTCTCGGCAAATCTCTTCGCGCTCATGGGCGTTCAACCGCTCCTCGGTCACGCCTTTAGCGATGAGGATTTGCAGCACCGCGAACGGGTGGTCATTCTGAGTCATGGACTCTGGCAGTCGCGCTTCGGCGGCTCGCTTGAAGCCCTAGGCCACGATATCAATATTGACGGCCAGCCTTGGCGGGTGGTGGGCGTGATGCCGCCTCAGTTCCGCTTTCCCTTTCTCGCGGGCCACTGGGAGAACCGCGTTGAGGGCGAGGTGCAACTCTGGGCGCCCCTGACAACGAACCCATACGAAGAGCCTTCGTCCAGCGATCCATTCAGCCAGACGCGTCCGCAAGGCGTTGCCAGATTCCAAGTCATCGCACGGTTGAGTCCGAAGATGCCGCTCGAAGCCGCACAGGCAGAGATGAACACGATCGCGGCACGCCTGGCGCTTCAGTACCCTGATTCCGACAAGACGCTGGGTGTCGAAGTGCGCCGACTCAATGAGTATATCGCTGGCGAAATGCGCCGGCCGCTGTTGTTGCTTTCACTCTGCGTCCTACTGCTGCTGCTCCTGACCTGCACCAATCTCACAACTCTCTTTCTCGCACGCGGCGTCGCGCGTGCGCGGGAGTTGGCGGTGCGGGTGGCCATGGGCGCCACTCGCTGGCGGGTCATTCGGCAGCTCCTGACGGAATCCGTGTTACTGGGGATCATCGCCGGCGGCGCAGGCGTGCTACTCACAGGTCCTGCACTCCATCTGCTCGTGGCACTGTCCCCGCTCACCGTTCCGCGTCTTGATGAAACCCGGATTGATACCGCTGTGCTGGTCTTCAGTTTTTTGCTCGCGCTGCTTTGTGGCCTCGGTTTTGGTTTGGCGCCGGCGCGCCGATTTTCCGCCGCCGGTCCCCATGAGTTGCTGAAGACCGGCCAGCAAAGCACCGCAAGCAGCACACTTGGACTACAGGGACTGCTGGTGGGAGCTCAGTTTGCGCTCTCGCTAGTCTTACTGGCCAGTGCCGGCCTGCTGATCCGCAGCTTTGTCGAAGTGCTGGCACTCGATCCCGGCTTCCAACCCGATCACCTACTCACGATGAAAGTGCAATTTGCCAATCCGGACGCCACTCCTCCTGCCCGCATGGCTGATTATTACCAGCGGGCCTGGGAGCGACTGCACAAAATACCCGGGGTCGAAGCCGTGGGCACCGTCGGCAACATCTTCTTTCTCGAGGAGAACCAGAATCACGCGCTGCGCCAGGTCGAAGGACATGCCCCCGAGCCCATCGGCAGTTGGACGCCGCTGGTTTGGACGCAGGTTAGTGGCGATTATTTTCGCGCCATGGCAATCCCCCTGCTTCAAGGCAGATACTTCACGCCACAGGATGGGCCGGAATCCCCTCCAGTGGCAATCATCAATCAGACGTTGGCGAAACGGTATTGGCCCGGCGAAGACAGTATCGGCAAGCGGTTAAAGGGATTCGATCCGCGGGGCCGCAATGACGAGTGGGTGACGGTTGTGGGGCTCGTCGCGGATATGCGCAGCCATGGTCTCGAACGGGTGCCCCTGGCAGAGATTTACGAGGTTCAGGCGCAAAGGGGAGAAGCCACGCCTAACTTGATAGTGCGAATCTCCGCTGACCCGATGCAACTGGCGCCGACCATCCGCAGCACCCTCCGTTCGCTCGATAAGAGCGTCATCCTTTCCGGTATCACCACCATGCAGGACGTGCTGCGTGAGCAAACCGCGGCGAGGCGTTTTCAGGCTTGGCTGATGGGACTATTTTCGGCGCTTGCGCTGCTGCTCGCGGCGGTCGGTGTGTACGGGGTGATGCATTACTTCGTCACCCAGCGCATTCCTGAAATTGGCGTACGGATGGCTTTTGGTGCTTGCGGCAAAGATATTGTTTCGCTCTTCATGCGACGCGCCATGCGGTTTGCTGGCGTTGGACTCGCCGTCGGATTAGTGCTGGCGCTTTGGTCGGCATGGCTGATCAAGCGGATGCTGTTCGGCGTGACGAATACCGACCCGCTGACTTTTCTTGGCGCGCTGTCGTTGCTCATCCTGGTAGCGCTATCTGCAACTTATTTCCCGGCCCGCCGCGCGACGAAGGTCGATCCGATGGTGGCGCTGAGGTACGAGTGATGGAATTCTGCGAAACAAGCCGGAGGAAGTATGAGGGTGCGGAGTCGCGTGCGTTCTGCTTCACCATCGAATCAATTGGTGCCCGAAAGAGGACTCGAACCTCCACTCCCTTGCGAGAACTGCGACCTGAACGCAGCGCGTCTGCCAATTCCGCCATTCGGGCACAGGCGTCATTCTACATTGCCGGATTTCTTTCGGCAACGAATCCCGCGTCGGGGCGTCGCAGTAAGTGGAAATCGTAGCGCAGCAGCGAAAAATGTTCACAACCCGTAATCCCTTGCTGCTAAAGGGGTTTTCTGCTGGGAGTAGAGGTCTGCGAAAGCGAAATTTCTCCTGGGTTACCAGCCCCTGAAGCTAGCACGTCTGCCAGTTCGCCGGACGGTATCCAGCCGCCTTTCGGCCAGGTCCCAAGGCAAGCGAGCTCATGGGAAGAGCATCTGTTTTGATAATTCTCGGCACTAGAATTTCTAATCCAGAGTGCTATACTCGCCCCATCAAGACAAGTAAACCCCTTGCCGGCCGGGCCGGCACCGCGGATCGGTCCAACGGGAGGTTCACCATGGAACCACAAACGCTGACGGGCCCATTGCTTTACCTGCTGATCGTCTGGGGAGTCGTTACCGCTGTGTTCCTCGTTCTGTTGCTTCGACGGAGCCTGCTCGCAAGCCACGAAGATGATCAAATCTTTCTCGACGCGGCTGAAGAGCATATCGCCAAAGAGCAGCGGGAGCTGGTTGAGAAAATCAACGCGCTCTCGCGGCCCATCATGGGGACCGGCATCCTGGCAGGCGTTCTGCTGCTGTTGATTGCTGGAATGTGGCTCAAGGAAGGGCTAAAAGGTCTTTTCTAGGTCTCCATAGTTTGCCGGCGAGTTTCAGCGCGGCGACGGCTTGGCAGGTGGTTGCTGCCCTGAAGGCGCGTTGGCTGGAGTGGCCTGGGGGACCCTCGGCGCGAGCGAGGTGTGGTTAAGCACGATGACCCAGTGGTTGTTGCGCTTCTCGAGTACCACGGTAGTCTGGCCTTGGGATTCTGTCTGCTGGCCATCCACAACTGCTGCGAAATCCCACTGGTAGCACGCCCAACCCACCATACCATTCACTTTGATATAGGTATTTGTGCGATCCATGCGCACCTGCTGCATGCGCGCACGCTGCTGCTGGTAAACGGCAAGATAGTTGGTCCAGCCGAGAATCGGCGGCGCCCACGAGCCGTTCACAATGGCAACATCGTCGGCGTAGTCCTGGCGGAGCTTTTCGCTATCCCCGAGTTGCCATGCGCCCAGCATTTCCGACAGCGCGTAATCAATCTGCTGTTCGTCGGTCAAGGGAATCAGCATCTTGGAGCTCCCCGTGGACGAAGCCGGCTCGGTCTTCTTTTTCTTTTCCTTCTGTGCCGCAGCCAGAGAAACGCAACTGAGAGAAAGTGCGGCTACCAGCAACAAGAAAATGACCCTTTGAGTCGTGCGGCTGGCAAAGCGGGTTCGAAGGTGCTTTTTCATTCGCGTTTTACCCCTCGGTTGAAGAGAATAGCACGCTGAGCTGGGCGCGGCGATGTGCCCATGTGGTTTACCATGTGGGCCGTAAGGCCTCGGCGTTCTTGACCGGGATATAAGGCCCTGTTGATTTCTGCGGCGCATGGTCCTCGGCCCTGCGGTGGTGTTTTCGCCTGAAGTGCGGTCCGTTACACACCGAAGCAAGCCGTCTCAGAAAAAACCAGCGGAAGACCGTAGAAATCCTTTCCTTCTGGGGACAGGAGGACGTCAATTGTTTGCCTTGGTCGTGGTTCAGCGCCGAGGTCTTTTCGCTGCGGACCGGGCGGAGCGACTCTCGGACGCACTGAGTAAGTTGACGAAAAGCCGGTAAGCGCCTGGGACGCCTTCGGGAAACTGACGAAAGAAGGCCAGGCCCGTGTAAATGTAAGTGCCCTTGCCGTAAGGAGTGTAGACCAGGCCGCCTGTGAGGTCAGGCTCGCCGGGATCGTTCATGGCCAGGAGCGGCGTGTATTGGGGGTCGAATTCCGTCCAGAAATACAGGCCACGCTCTTGCACCCAGCCACGGAAGTCGTCTGGCGTGATTTTATTGGGATGGGTGAGCAACGGATCATTCGGCTTCAGGAGTTTCACCGAAGAGTTCTCGTCCGTGATGCGCGGAAGCGGACGATTCACCTGCCCTGCACCCTCTTTTGCGGGCGGCAGCGGCGGCGAGATCAGGGCCGGATATGGTGCATAGTGGAATTTGTCCCAGGCGAACTCCCGCTGGTATTGCACGACGAGTGTTCCACCCTTCGATACATAATCCAGCAGCCGCTGATTCGCTCCAGACAATTCCGGCCGGAGTTCGTACGCGCGCACCCCGATCACGATGGCATTGAAGGGGGATAGATCCTGGAAGGCCAGCGCCGCCGCGTTCAGCATCTCCACACGAATGCCTAGGCGCTCGAGCGCTTCCGGCACCGGTTCGCTCTCCGCCGTAACGTAGCCCACGCGGAGATTCGTCGGCACCAGCACGTCAAACGCGTGCAGGACGCACTGGGCAGGTTCGCTCCAAAGCTGCGTCGGCAGTGTCGGCAAAGGTTCCAGCGAAGTGGTGAACTTCTCCGCCTTGTCGCCACGCGCGCGGTCGGCCAGGCGTTCCGCGTACGCCGAAATCTTGAAGCGCCCCTTGGCCATCTTTAGTGGTGGGGTCACTGTCAGTCGCGCATAGCGGTCGCCCACGCCCTCAAATTTCAATGGCACGGCTGCGCCGGTTTTCCAACCACGCGGCACCGTCAGCCCGGCGCGAACCTCACTCGCCTGCGTTGTATAGGAATGCACCCGAAGCAGTACATCGAACGGCTTGCCCTGTCTGGCGGCAATCTCGATCACTTGTTTTGGCTCGACCGCCGGCGCGTAGGCCGGAACGATTCGCAGCGGCATTCGATCTGCTCGCGCGGAACTCGCGCGAAGCTGCGTCACCGGCGAGCTAACCGTAAACGAATAGCCATCCACCACCGCTTCCTGGCTGACCACCACAAGGGGCGGAGGTTCCGGCAATATCGCCGTAACGGAGGCCGGCGTGCGCTGGGGATTCTGCCCTGCAGAAACGGTAAACCGAACGGACCCACTGGTTTCGGCCTCTTCTTTGGTGACGTTCCAATCAGAGGGAAGCAACAGTACGGGCTTCTTGAAATCTCCGGCAATTTCTCCACGATGACGAGAGTCCACGCGAACCGTGAAGGTCTCTCCGGGGACGATCTCGCTGCGATCGGCGAGCGCATCTAGTCGCAGCCCGGCGACCAGAGCCAGAGCCGCGTCTATTTTTTCCCGTTTCCGTTTTAGACTTCGCGACAGGGATACGACCGGGGCGGGAACTTGGTAGGAAATCGAGGGCACGGGCACTTCATTGATTTTCCTACCTGCGGCAACCAGGGAACTGGCGGCCGACTTCCAATCGAGTCGCAGCGCGGCATCCCGGGCCGCCACCAGGGCGCCATCCACGGTTCGCATGAGCGGGTCAGCGCCCATATTCCCGGCTTCAAAGTCTTCGTCCAGGGGACCAAGTGGCTGGGCCAGCGAGGCGGGATCGAATTCGCCGCCGTCCTCGCGTAGCAGCGCGACAGCGCGGCGCAGAAACGGCGAGGCTAGAAACCCGGTGATTCCCTGGGAGCGATGATTTGCGAAAGCATCGAGTCCCATTTCGCGCCATGATTTTCCGTAGAGCGGCGCAATCTCATCGACAGGGAACAAGTAACCCTTGGGAGCCTCGCTGCGGTCGAGATCCAGCAGGATTACAGGCTTGCGGTCACCCCAGGGCGTCGAGTCCTGTGCTTCCGGCGATGAGCCTCGCAGCTTGAAGGAAGGATCCGCGGCGAGCGCGACCGCCTTCGGCGTGAGCAACCCCGCGGCTTGATGATGTCCGTGGCCCGTGTGCACGCCTCCCCAGCCGTTAATCACCAGGTTGGGGCGAAATCCGCGGATCACCGCGACCATGTCTTCCAGGACCTGGTCGCCCCAGATCCGCTCCGTTTCTTCCGGAGTCTTCGAATAGCCAAAATCTTTGGCTCGTGTAAAGTACAGCCTCACGCCATAGCCCCGTGTCGCCGCTAGCAATTCCTCGGTCCTGATCAATCCCAGCTGCGGTGCTTGTTCGGGGCCGAGGTCGTTCTGCCCGCCTTCGCCGCGTGTGAGGGAGAGTAGCGCGACATCCGCATGGAGCCCGCGAGCCACATAGGTAAGCACCGCAGCGCTCTCGTCGTCCGGATGAGCCGTCACGTACAGGATCCGCGTGGTAATCCGAGCCCTCTCGATGGCCTCGATGGTTTCCGGCAAGCCGAGTCCTGTCCCCGGCGCTGGAGGAAATTGTGCCCACACCGGAGCGAGCAAGAACGCCGTCACCCCGCAAGCCATTACCGCAAGGAGCGCCAAACGTTGAAAATAGAAATTCACGCAACCTCCACTCCGAGAATGCTCACTGTGAACCACTAACCATCGACGGCGACGTTCCAAACGGCCATTGTCGCACCTTCCGCGCGCGAATGAGAAACGCCAGGGCTCCCAGCGCGATCTCCGCCAGCCCCCATTTCCGTGTCGCCCCGGTCTGCCAGAACAGCCACGCCCACCCGAAAATGGTCAGCACCGCTGGCAGCGGATACAGCCACATCTTGAACGGCAACCGCTCCGTACCCCAGCGCCGCCGCAGCAACATCACTCCCACTGCCTGTCCAATGAACTGCACCAGCAGCCGCATGGAAAGAATTCCGGCAATGGCCGTCTCCAGCTTCAGTGAAACGCTGAAGAGAAACGCCAGCCCCCCGAGAACCAGCAGCGACACGTGCGGAAAATGTTTGCTGGGATGCAGGCGCGCAAATACCGGAAAGAAATTCCCATCTAGCGCCGCCGAATAAGGCACCCGCGAATAACCCAGCAGCAGCGAAAACACCGATGCCATGGCGATCCACAAGACCATCCAGGTGACAAATCGCGCCGAACCAGGCCCATAGAGTTTTTCCACGAACATGCTCACGATGAACGGAGAATGCTGCGCCTCCCGCCACGGTACCACACCGAGAAGGCTCGTCTGCATCGCCAGATAAAGCACCGCAATCCCCAAAATCGAAAGAAAAATCCCGCGTGGAATATTCCGTTCCGGATCTCGGATTTCTCCTCCCAAGTGACAGATGTTGTAATAGCCCCAGTAGCTGTACACCGTGTTCACCATTGCCGACCCCAGGCCCGCCAGCCACACCCACGACAGGTTAAATGCTCCCGGCGGAAAATCGAACGCCATCTTGGCATCGAAATGGCGGATGCCTCCCCAAATCAGCCACAGCATCGTTCCCACCACACCCGCCCACAGCAGCACGGAGATTTTTCCGATGGTGGTGATTCGCCGGTAAAGTAAAATCACCAGGAAAATGACCAGACTCCCGGAAATTGTTTTCGCCTGCAGTGTTGAGAGCGGATGAAGATATCCCGCGTATCGCGCAAATCCGATCGAAGCCGAGGCCACCGACAGCGGCGCCTGCACGAAAGTCTGCCACACGAAAAGAAACGACATCAATCGGCCCCACCGTTCCGGGCCATAAGCCTCGCGTAGAAAGACATACGTGCCGCCGGCTTTGGGCATGGCCGCGCCCAGCTCCGACCACACGAAGCCGTCCAGCGTCGCCAGCAGCGCGCCCGCCAGCCAAGCGATCAAAGCCTGTGGCCCACCCATCGCCCGAATCACCAGGGAGCTCACCACGAACGGGCCGATGCCCACGATCTCGATCATGTTCAGCGCGACGGCCTCTTTCAGCCCCAGGCCACGCTCTAGTAGGGAGGGCTCCGTTTTGTTTCCCGCGGTCACCGGTTCGCCGAGAATAACAAATGCCCCCCGCGCCTCCTAATCCAGATTGTTGCCGCAAAAATCATTTCGTACTCTTCTTGAACAGCTTAAACTCGTTCGGCGCAATCCTGAACCTGCAAAATCGCTTTCTCGGACGGAGACGATGAATATATCGCGGCTAGCTCGCCGGGTTGGCCTGGCTTTCGTGCTACTCCTGGCCCTTCTAAGCGTCCCCGGGCGCGCCTCCCACCTCAATTTGCCGCCGGAGACACCCGCCATCCTCGACAAAATCTATTCTTTCGACCTCCCTGGAGGGATAGAAGCCGCAAAACGTCTGGAACAGGAACGGCCCAATCACCCGCTCGGATATCTGCTGGAAGCGGAAGCATGGTGGTGGCGGATCTGGTGCACTTCTGCCGATTTCAAGTATGGAATGAGCGATGCCCGGCGTCGGCCCAAGGTCGAAGCGGACCGCCACTATTTTGAATTGGCTGCCCGGGCCCTGTCGCTGGCAGAAGCGCAGACCAAACAGGGTGAGTCCGCGGAAATGCAATTTTATGCCGGCATGGCTGAAGCGTCGTCGGCGCGGCTTTACGCCCTGCGCGCCGAGAATCGCAACGCGGCTCGCTCCGGAGTGCGCGGGCGCGAACATCTCCTGCGCGCCAAAGCTCTGGATGCGGATCTCGCCGACGCCAATCTGGGCCTGGGTCTTTACAACTATTACGTGGACACGCTCAGTAGCATCGCCAGGATCCTGCGCTTCTTCATGGGCATTCCCGGCGGCTCGAAGCAAGAAGGCGTGCGCCTGCTCGAACAGGCCATCACCCAGGGCATTCTCACCACCAACATTGCGCGCTTCTATCTGGCGCTGAATCTACATCGTTATGATCAACAGTATGAAAAGGCGCTTCAGATCCTCGGCCCTCTGGCCGAAAGGTACCCGGGGAATCCGCTATTTCAACTGGCGCGCGGCGACCTCTATGCAAAACTTGGCCGAAAGCAGCAAGCCTCGGCCTGTTATCGCGCCGCAAGCGCCTTGCCAGTCCAGGACGGAGAGTGTCGGAGCCATATCCAGGAGCTGGTGCGCGCATCGGTTGCCGCGCTGGGCGCGGAATAAGTGAATCGCTTCCACGGTGTTCAGTCGCAGGACGGGACGATATTCTAGCGGCTATGCTTACCTCTCTTCTCGGATTCGCCCCGCGAATCCGCTTTGACCTCGTCGCCATCCAGATGATAATCAAGTAGGGTTGGCCGAGATTCGTGGCAAAGTGCGGCCTCACGCGCTGCGGTGGATAGAGGCTGGGCGGCGTTCCCCGCATCCCGCGGGGTCAACGCGCGGCACGAATTTGGCATCTCACCCGCAAACTGCGCTGGCGCCACGGGCTCCCCCCGTTGGCGCGAGGCAAGCTGCCCCGGCAAGGCTGGGGCCGTCAGAAAAGATGAAGGAGTCTCGAATGAAGCGGTCTTGGACAGCACTAGCTGTCGCACTGGCGGCGATTTTTGCTGTAGCCGGCTGCAACGACTACGGCAACACCTTTCAAAACAACACCGGCGCCTCGATTTCCTTTCTTTCACCGGGCCAAACGAGCGCCGGCGGTGCTGACTTTGTCATGACCGTGAATGGCGGCGGGTTCGTGACAAAAACTGTCGTCGAATGGAATGGAAAACCCCTCAAAACCGCCCCCACACTCGATAGCGGTGGAAACATCTTGAATGAAACTGCTACTGTTCCCGCAGCGCTTATCGCCAAGCCCGGCGTAGCTACCGTCATCACTGTCAATCCTGCCTCGGGCGCGGGAAACAATGGCCTCTCCAATCCCCTGGCCTTCATCATCAATCCGCCGCCGAATCCTTTGCCGGGACTCACGAGCATCGCTCCCGCCAGTGCGCCAGCGGGCGGCGCGCAATTCACGTTGATGCTCAATGGTTCAAACTTTCTTCCCACCACGGATCTCTCCGGCGGATCCCAGGTAAATTGGAGCATTGCCGGGACGCAAAGAAAATTAACCGTCCTTTCGGGGACATCTTCGAATCAGATTCAAGCTAGTGTCACCGCCGATCTGCTGGTGAACCCCGGCACGACTAATTTGACGGCCAGTGTGACGGTTTTTAATCCACCGTCTCCCGCTCCGGTGGGCTGCACCACGGTGTGCACTGGTGGTGGCGGCGGGGGATCGACGGCACCCGCAACCTTCACGATTTGCCCCTCGAGTGGGTGTCCGCCAGGCACTGCGGCTGGCACGGCGGCGACGGCGCTGGTCGCCGAGGAGACGCCGGCGCTCAGTCTGGACGGTCGCTATGTTGCCTACACCGCGGTCGAGAATGATCGCGCGCAGGTCTTTCTGCGGGATACCTGCGAAGGCGCTGGCGCAGACTGCCGGCCGCATACCGCCCTGCTCTCGGCGGCAGCCGATGGCTCTCCGGCAAACGAGGAAAGCCACTCGCCTTCGATGAGCTCCGATGCGCGCTATGTAGCCTTCAGCTCGGCGGCCACGAATTTGGTGGAACATTCCCCGCCCGGGCGGCAGGTCTATTTGCTCGATACGTGCGCGGGGGCAGGAGATTCCTGCAAGCCATCGACGCATCTCATCTCCACCGATGAGAACGGAGCATTGGTGGGAACGGAAAGCATTCTGCCTTCCGTCAGCTCTTCGGGACGCTTTGTCGCGTTTCTGGCGGTCACTCCCAGCCATTCCTCGAATCAGGTTTCCGACCTGGCCGCGAGCGGCAACAACAGCGGCCACCGCCAGATATTTATCCGCGATACTTGTCTCCGTGCCACCAACTGTACGCCGAAGACGACGCGGATTTCGCTGCTGGCAGGTGATGGGTCAGGACCCGGCGCAAAGCTCGCCGGTCCGTCGATGAGCGGCCAGGCCAGACACGTGGCCATCGTGGGCGCGAACGGCGCCACTCTTTTCACGCGCTCGGTGGCCGTGGATGATCGCATCTTCCTGGCCATCGCGAATCAGCAAGAGTGAGCTTGGCCTCTGAGAAGAGGGCGTGCTCCGCCTGTAAAAAAATTGCCGAGCCCGGTGCCCTGATCAGTGAACCCGTAGCGGCTGAGTTCAAAGCGCGCTCAGTAGAACCGCACTTTGATATCCGGGCGCTTCTCCAGGTGTACCGAATCGATGAAGCGCACATGGCGCTCATCCAGCGTCAGAATCATGGAGCTGGTGCGCACGCCCTCCCCAAAAAACCGTACGCCCTTGAGCAGGTTCCCGTCCGTCACGCCGGTGCACGCAAAAATCATTTTCTTGCCCGGCGCCAGATCCTCGGTGTCGTAAACGCGCTTGATATCCTTCACGCCCATTTTTGCCAGGCGTTCAGCGTGCTCCGGTTTGCTGACCACCAGCCGCGCAAGAATCTGCCCATTTAAGCAGCGCAGCGCCGCGGCCGTCAGCACGCCTTCCGGCGCGCCGCCCGTGCCCATCACGGCGTGCACACCGGTCCCAATCACCGCAGCGGAAATCCCCGCCGAAAGATCGCCATCGCCAATCAGGCGGATGCGCGCACCCGCGGTGCGTATCTCTTCAATGAGCTTTTCGTGGCGCGGCCGGTCCAGCACGATCACTACGAGATCCTCGACGTCGCGGTCCAGCCGCTTGGCAATCGATTTCAAGTTGTCGGCCACCGGTGCATCCAGGTCCACCGCGCCTTTGCATGACGGCCCCACAACGAGTTTTTCCATGTACAGGTCGGGCGCGTGCAGCAACCCGCCGCGCTCGCTCGCCGCTAGCACGGCAATGGCGTTGGCCGCGCCCGTGGCGCAAAGGTTTGTTCCTTCCAGCGGATCCACGGCGATGTCCACTTGGGGAAACAATGCTTTCGGAGCGTGCGTCGCCAGTCCCACCTTTTCGCCGATATACAGCATCGGTGCTTCATCACGCTCCCCTTCGCCAATCACAATCGTTCCGTCAATCTCCACTGAGTCCATGGTCTTGCGCATGGCTTCCACGGCCACTTCATCGGCATGGTGTCGATCGCCGAATCCCATCGTGCGCGCCGCCGCAATCGCGGCGTTTTCCACCACGCGCAGAAAATCCAGGCTCAGTTGTTCTTCCATCCCTCTTGCACCTCAACCCTCAGCAGCGCGGGCATCCACGTCGGTGCTTTTCCTTGACCGTGCGGCGATCCCGTTCCTCGACACGCAGCCGCCGTTCCGGAACGTCCTTCTTCTTGCTCTTTTGCAGAAGGACTCCGACAGCCTGCGCCGGCGGCCAATCATAGGTCAAGAGGCCCCCCATCGTCGACACTCCGGCGATGGGGTTGCGCCTCAGTACCAAACAGCTTATATAATCACCCGCGATCGATTTGCCCTGAGGTGTTCGATGATCCGCAGATTTCTCGGCGTGATACTCTTTCTCTGTTTTTTCCGAGCAGCCAGCTTGGCCCAGTCCGGCCCCTGTGTCCTCAGCGACCACACCGAGTACACCAAGAAAATCAAAGAATTCACTACGGCATCCTACTTCAGCACCGAACTCGTCGACCATCTTCCCATTAGTTCTTGTGTTCCCCCGCCAGATGTCTCTCTTCATCACATCGTGGGAGAGCCCGACGTTCTCGATTACACCAAGGACATCAACGCCTATTTCCGCCTGCTCGCTAGCAGGAGCCCCAGGGTCAAAGTCTGGAGCATCGGCGCGTCCGAGGAAGGCCGCGAGATGCTCGTCGCCGCGGTCTCCGACGAAGCCAATCTCGCTAGACTCGATCGCTACAAGGAAATTACCGCGCGCCTCGCAGATCCCCGTGGCCTCAGTGATGCGGAAGCGCAAAAGCTCATCGCCGAAGGCAAGCCCATTTACTGGGCTGACGGCAGCATCCACTCTCCCGAAACCGGCGCTCCAGAGATGCTCATGGAACTCGCCTACCGTCTCGCTGTGGAAGACACATCCTTCATCCAGAAAATCCGCCGCGATGCAATCGTGCTGATCACTCCCATCGTCGAAACCGATGGCCACGACCGTATGGTGGACATCTACACGCAGCACAAAAAGCACCCCGACCAGCCTCCCTATCCCCTCATCTGGTGGGGTCACTACGTTTCCCACGACAATAACCGCGACAATCTTGGCGTCAGCCTGGCCCTCTCCCGCAACATGCTCAAGACTTTCTTCGACTGGCATCCCACGGTCATGCACGATCTCCACGAGTCCGTCCCTTATCTTTACATCATGACCGGCACCGGCCCCTACAATGCCTGGCTGGATCCCATCGTCATCAGCGAGTGGCAGGAGATGGCCCATCACGAAATTGAGGAAATGACCAAGCGCGGCGTCATCGGCGTGTGGACGCACGGCTTCTATGACGGCTGGGCCCCCAACTATCTGCTTTCCATCGCCAACAATCACAACTCCATTGGCCGTTTCTACGAGACCTTTGGCAATGGCGGTGCCGATACCCGCGTCCGCACGCTTCGCCCGCCCGACACCCGTCGCGAGTGGTATCGTCCCAATCCTCCCCTCCCCAAAGTGAAATGGTCGGCGCGCGACAACATCAACATGCAAGAGAGCGCCATTCTCTTGGGCATGAACAATGTCGCCTCCAGCGGCGAGAAATTCCTCAACAACTTTTATTTGAAGAGCAAGCGTTCCGTCGAAAAAGCCCGCGCCGAAGGCCCTGCCGCCTGGGTCTTTCCCGCCGACGACGCGCGTCCTGCCGAACAGGCCAGCCTCTTGAATCTCTTCGAGCTCCAGGGTGTTGAAGTTCACCGTCTCGAAAAGGAATGGCGCATCCCGGCAGCCCAGGAATCCCTTGGTGAGCCGGGTACAGACCAGGAAAAAACAGCCGAAAAGCCCGACGCCCCGGCCAAATCCAAAGAAGCAAAGAAACCCGCCGAGACCATCATCCCTGCGGGCAGCTACGTCGTGCGCATGGACCAGCCCTACAGCCGCCTCGCCGATATGACCCTGGACACCCAGTATTACAGCCCGCGCGATCCTCGCTCCTATGACGACACCGGCTGGTCCCTCGGTGCGCTGCGCAACGTCAAAACCACGCGCGTTACCGATCTCGCGATCCTCAATGCCGCGATGCAAAAAATGGGCAGGATCGATCCCCCGGGAGGCATCGAAGGTCAGGGCAAGACCTTGCTCATTCAGCACAACACTGACAATACGCTGGCCACGCTCCGCTTCCGTCTCCCTAGCGTCCCGATGGAAGCCGCCGAAGATTCTTTCGAAGCCGACGGCATAAGGTTCAAAGCCGGATCATTCATCATTCGCAATGCGGATCGCCCCCAACTCGAAAAGGCCGCCAGAGATCTGGGCATCAAACTGCACGCCACCAGCGCCACGCCGAGCGTCTCTACTCATCCCCTTGCCGTTCCCCGCCTCGCTCTAGTCCACAATTGGCAGAACACGCAAAATGATGGCTGGTTCAGAATTCCGATGGAGGAATTAAAAGTTCCCTACACTTACGTCGCTGATACCTGGCTGAGGGAAACCACACTCCTGCGCGAGAAATTTGACGTCATCATCCTCCCGCCTATGGGTGGCGGCGGCCCCGCCGGGCTGAGCGCGGCGCTGCGCGGCTTGCCGATGCGCGGTGATCCGCGACCTTGGAAAAACACGAGCGAAACTCCCAACTTTGTGGCTCCCGGTCTGGACTCCACCGATGATATCCGCGGCGGCCTCGGCTATCAGGGCCTGGCCAATCTCGAGCGCTTTGTCCGCGAAGGCGGCTTGCTCATGGCCGTGCAAACCAGCGCTTCGCTGCCCGTCGCCGGGGGTATGACGGAAATGGTGAACGTAGCCGACGCGCGCGCCATGCAAGCGCCCGGCAGCGTCGTCCTGTCCACCATTGACGACAAGAAAAGCCCCATCACCTACGGCTACGACGACAAGCTCTACGTCTATTTTCGGCAGGGTCCGGTCATCACCGTGGGCGGCAATTTCGGTGGCCCGGAGGCCGAGGAAAGCGCTGGCAGCCCTTCGCGATCCAGCGGACGTGGCACCGCCAGCGATCCGGACATCATCCAGGGTCGCCCCTACGAACCTCCCGAAAAGCCCGTCAAGCGTTCCCCGCACGAACAGGAGCTCTACGTCCCCGAAGATTTGCCGGATTTTGTCCGCTTTGCCATTCCTCCGAAGGACCAGCAACCTCGCGTGGTTCTGCGCTTTGCCGCGGAAAAAGATTTGCTCCTCAGCGGCATGATCACCGGCGGCAATGAAATCGCCGAAAAGCCCGCCGTCGTCGATGTGCCCCACGGCAGGGGTCACGTGGTTCTCTTTGCCAACAACCCCATGTGGCGCGGTGAAACCATGGGCAGTTATTTCCTGGTCTTCAATGCCATGCTCAACTTTGACCATCTCGACGTCGGCACCGCTGCCGTCAAGAGCAAATAGCTGCCCGGAGGACCCATGCCAAAATCACGCAGGCACTTCTTAACCGAGACTTCGCTCGGTCTCCTGGGCGCAGCGCTAGCCTCGAGCAGCACCGAACTCGTCGAAGAGTCCCCGCAACTCCCACCTGGGGCGCCGCCCGCATTCGGCACCGGACCAGCCGTCGGACCCCAGGTGTCACCCACCACGTTTGCCGAAGCAGAAAAACTCGTGCAGGTGCAATTGACAACCGCCGACCGCGCCCTGGCGGCACAATCCTGGCGCGCTAATCTGGCCTCTCTCTACGAGCGCCGCACCGGTCCCCGCACCGTCGCTCTCGAACCTCTGCTCGCACCTTTTTCACGCTACCATTCCGTCCTCCCCGGCCAGCCCTCCGGCCCACAGCGCGATCAATTCATCCGCAGCAAATCCGACCCCGGCCCGCTGCCTGCGAGCGATCGTGACATCGCCTTCGCCCCGGTAACCCAACTCTCCCGCTGGATCGAACAGCGCCAGCTCACCTCCGAGCGTCTCACCGAGATCTACCTGCGGCGCATCGAGCAATTTGATCCCCAGCTTCGTTCGGTCATCACTCTCTTGCGCGATCTGGCCCTTGCCGAAGCCAAGAAGGCCGACGAGGAAATCGCCGCAGGCAAGTACCGCGGCGCGCTTCACGGCATTCCGTGGGGCGGCAAGGATCTTCTCGACACCGCCGGAATTCCGACCACCTATGGCGCCGAGCCTTTCCGCAACCGCATTCCCAAAGAGGACGCCGCGGTCGTCAAGCGTCTTCACGCCGCGGGTGGGGTGCTCCTAGCAAAGCTCAGTCTCGGCGCCCTGGCGCTCAACGATATTTGGTTCGGCGGGCAAACGGTGAACCCGTGGCTCCCGGAGGAAGGCGCGTCGGGCTCCAGCGCCGGTCCGGGCGCCGCTACTGCGGCGGGCCTGGTCGGCTTCTCGATTGGCAGCGAGACCGGCGGCAGCATCATCAGCCCCAGCATGCGTTGCGGAATCACCGGCCTGCGCCCCACTTACGGCCGCGTGCCGCGCACCGGCGCCATGACCCTCTGCTGGTCCCTCGATAAGCTCGGCCCCATGACCCGCACCGTTGAAGATGCCCTGCTGGTGTTAGCAGCCATCTCCGGCCCGGATGCTGGCGATATTTCCAGTGTGCCCAGCCGGCTGGATTTTGATTCGAACGCGAGCATCAAGGGCCTACGCGTTGGCTATTTCCCCGCTTGGATGAAAGAGGACCCCGCCACCGATGTGGACCGCGCCGCGCTGGACACCCTTCCAAAGCTCGGCTTGGTTCCCGTCGAGGTAGAGCTTCCCAATTGGCCGTACGACTCGCTCAACCTGATTCTGTTCGCCGAAGGCGCCGCCGCTTTCGAGGAACTCACCCTCAGCCACGGCGTCGACCAGCTTAAAGTGCAGACCGCGGACGCCTGGCCCAACCTTTTCCGCCAGGCGCGCTTCCTCTCCGCCGTGGATTTCGTCCAGGCCGACCGCTTCCGCCGCAAAGTCGCTGCGGAGATGGCGCGCATCTTCTCGCAGGTGGACCTCTTGCTGGTGCCTTCGCTGCGCGACGAAATGCTGACCATCAGCAACCAGACCGGGCATCCCTCGCTCACATTGCGCGCCGGATTCGTGGAAGTCTCCGAAGCACGTTCGGACTGGGCGCCCGATCCGAAAAATCCGCTGCCAAAATTCTCACCGCCGCGTCGCGTTCCTCACGGCATAACCCTGATCGGCCGGCTCTTCGAAGAAGGCACGCTAGGTCGCGTGGGCATCGCTCTGGAGCGCGGTTTCGCGGTCGCCAACCAGCGCCCGCCCTCTTTCTGATCGCCGCTACGCGAGGCCAAAGCGATCGGACTCGCCCGAACTCGCCAGGCGCAAAGCTGCCCTTCACAAAGGCGCCTGGTGCGCGCGATAATGCAGCTTGTCCTGGAGAGATAATCATGAGCAAAAAGAAAGAGATCTCGCGCCGCACGTTCCTGACTAAAGTCGCCGCCAGTAGTGCCGCGTGTGCCATTGTTCCTAGGCACGTCCTCGGTCGTGGATTCACTTCGCCGAGCGACACGCTGAACGTCGCCGGCGTGGGGGTCGGCGGCATGGGCCGCACCAATCTGATCAACCTCGCAAGCCAGAACATCGTGGCGCTGTGCGATGTGGACTGGCGTTATGCCGATAAAGGATTCGACCGGCTCGACCTGGACATTGAGAGGCTGAAGAAGCGCATCGAACTGCCGGCCCCGCCCCCGCCGGGTGAGGCGCCGGTGCCCTTTGATCCCATAAGAGCGCAGGCGCGCCTCGACAGGATGGTCAAGCTCAAGACCGAACATCTGCCCAGAGCCAAGCGTTACACCGACTATCGTGACATGCTCGAACACCAGAAGGACATCGATGCCGTCATGGTCGCGACGCCCGACCACATGCACGCTTCCATTGCCTTGGCGGCCATGGATCTTGGCAAACATGTGTACGTCCAGAAGCCGCTCTGCTGGTCGATCGAGGAAGCTCGAAAACTTTCACGGCGCGCCAAAGAAACCAAAGTCGCCACGCAGATGGGCAACCAGGGACACTCCTCAAACGATGGACGGACCGCCGTCGAGTATGTGTGGGCTGGGGCGATCGGCGACGTGCGCGAGGTACATATCTGGACCAACCGGCCTCTGGGCTTTTGGCCCCAGGGCGTGCCGCGCCCGGAGCTGCTGAAGGCGGGGCCCGAACCTCTTCGCTGGAGTGGTCGGGACGTCAACGCGCGGCTTGCTGCCGCCCTTTGCGGGGACTACCCCGTTCCACCCGGACTGGCATGGGATCTGTTTCTTGGCACGGCCGCCGCAAACGTGGACTACCACCCCATCTACCACCCCTTCAACTGGCGCGGCTGGACCGACTGGGGCGTCGGCGCGATCGGCGATATGGGCGCTCACTTGATCGACCACTCCCTGTGGTCGCTCAACCTGGGCTTGCCGACCAGCGTTGAAACCGTCTCCACTCCTTTCAACGGCGCCTCTTACCCGAATGCCACACTGACGTTCTACGAGTTCCCCGCGCGCGGGCCGATGCCTCCGGTGAAGCTGACGTGGTACGACGGCGGGCTCAAGCCCAACAAGCCAGAAGAGCTCGGCGACGAAGAGTTGAACAAAGAAGGCGGGGCGCTGCTCATTGGCAGCAAAGGCAAGCTCCTTCACGACACCTACGGCTTCAAACCCCGGCTCTTGCCAGGCTCGCTCCACGATTCCTTTGGCAAGCCACCCGAGAAGCTCCCGCGCATCGCCGGCGAAGCGCACGAAATGAATTGGGTGGACGCCGCCAAAGGAAAGCTGGAAGCCTCCTGTCCGTTCGAGTACGCCGCCCGTCTCACCGAGGTCATGCTCCTCGGCATTGTGGCGCTGCGTGCCGGAAAGAAGATCTACTACGACGGCCCCAACATGCGTATCACCAACGTGCTCGCGGCCAACGACTTTTTGCGGCGAGAGTACCGCCAAGGCTGGTCAATATAAAAAAAGGAAGATACCGGAGGCGTCGGGAGCACATACTGCTGGCACTCCATAAGTTCGGGCCTCCTGAAAACGGGCGACTCGAAACGCTACTTGCTGTCGAACGGCTGCAGCTTCGCATTTACCAGGAACGGATTGTCGAACTCCGTCATTTCGCCCCAGCCCTTGCCAAGAACAGGGAGCAGTCTCGCAGAAAGTGGTTTGTGCCACTTGAATGCCAGGCTGGCCATGTCGCCGATAATGAGGGAAAGCTGCTCGGCGGTGATGTCCCCGGGGAGCGGAACGGTGTCCAGGCCTGTGCCACACACCGCCGAATAACTGAGCAGGGCGTCAATGGAAATGTGTCCTTCGCTCCACCGCTGGGCCAGTCGCCTATCTTCCAAGATGGGCAGCATTAAACCGCTATACCCGGTTTGTTTGACTTTGACGTCTTTGACCGCCGCGGTAATCGTGGCCGCCGCCGTGAGCGTTCCACTCATGCCCACGGGTTGGGTGGTCAAATTCTCGATGGCCGCACCGATCGAAGCATTCTCCGGTGGCGACGGCGCTGGAGAAAGATCGATTCCCATGTAGGTCCACCCGGTGTCCTGATCGATGCGTCCCGCATTGCGCTCGATATCGAAGGCGCTGGTTGCCAATCTATCCGTCAGCCGCTGCTTGGCCGTCGCCAGGTCCGGGGCATCCTTCAACGTCGCCATCACCACGTTTGCCGATTCCAGCGCGATCGCGAACTGGTGTCCGAAACCGGTGTGATAAGCGGCCGGAAAGAATGGCGTCAACGGCGGCACCATGGCTATTGCCGCAAAACGGAAATTACCCTGGCTGTGCTCCGTCTCCTCGAGTTTTTTCATCACGCGAGCCGCGGCACCTACGGCGCCCCAGCGCACGCCGTCCTCGCCCGCAACCACCACGCTAGCATTCAGCGTCTTGGTGTTGCTGAGGATCTCCGCAAGCAATTTCGCTTGCGAATCGCTGTCCCCGGCATTCAGCATGGCCGGGCCGATGGACGCCGCAAACTTTTCTCTCGTTGCTAAGGCGTCGTAGTCCTTGAAAAACGCGACGGTCTGCTCGGCGGTCAGCCCCTGGGTGTACTCCGGAAAGGGCTGCGTGGCGATGCGGATCGTTTGGACCTGGTATCCGCGCGATTCAAGAATGGTCTGCCCGCGCTTCAGCATCTTCAACGCATCCGCCACCTGCTCCTGGTACTGCGCCCGATCCAGGTTGATGAACGCGGTGATCGCCCGAATCTTCGGCTTCTCTTCTGCCGGTGCAGTTTTCTGCTGCCCGCGAACAATTCCGCATTGGCCAGCGAGAGCTATGAGCAGTACGGCAACTGCATAGCGGAGGAATCGAATCACCCGAGTGGCACATGAACACATAGAACGTAGCTCCTCCTAGAGGCGCCCGCCGCGGCGGGCCTGCCCCACAGCATACAAGATTCGGCCGGCTTGGAGATGGGTTGGATGGAAAGCGTGGAGGCAGAGGTCAGTCCGCGCTTTCAGACATTACACGAATGCGGCAATGCCGGTGATGCGCTCGCCGATCACCAGCTTATGAATGTCGTTTGTTCCTTCGTAGGTGTACACGCTCTCGAGATTGTTCATGTGCCGCATGATGCAGTAATCGTCCACGATGCCGTTGGCGCCGAGAATGTCACGGGCCTTGCGCGCCGTTTCCAGCGCAATGGCCACGTTGTTCATCTTCAGCATCGAAATATGCGCCGGGTCAACCCTTCCGTTGTCCTTCAGGCGGCCAACGTGCAGCGCCAGCAATTGCCCCTTTACGATCTCCGTGATCATCCACGCCAGTTTTTCCTGCACCAGCTGGTGCGAAGCAATGGGTTTGTTGGCGAACTGTTTGCGCGTCTTGGCGTATTCGAGTGCCTCGTGGTAACACGCCATGGCCGCCCCCAGCGCGCCCCATCCGATTCCATAGCGCGCCTGGTTCAGGCAACTTAGTGGCCCCTTCAACCCAACAACTCCGGGCAGCAAGTTTTCTTCCGGGATTTGGCAGTCGACGAATGCTAATCCGGACGTCACCGAGGCGCGCAGCGACCATTTCCCGTGCACCTCCCAGGTCTTGAATCCAGGCGCGCCTTTTTCCACCAGGAATCCGCGGATCTGGTCGTCCTCGGTCTTGGCCCACACCACCGCCAGGTCCGCGATCGACCCGCTGGTGATCCACATTTTTTCGCCGTTTAAGATGTAGCTGTTGCCCTGCTTCACCGCGCGCGTCAGCATGCCGCCCGGATTCGATCCGAATTGCGGTTCGGTCAGGCCAAAGCAGCCGATGGCTTTGCCTTGCTGCAGGAGCGGCAGCCACTTGTTTTTCTGCGCGTCGCTGCCGAAAGTGTAGATCGGATACATCACCAGCGCGCCCTGCACGGAAACAAAGCTGCGCAACCCGGAATCCCCGCGCTCCAGTTCCTGGGTCATCAATCCGTACGCCACGTTGGACATTCCCGCGCAGCCGTAGCCGTGCAGATTCGCGCCGAAAAATCCCAGCTCGCCGAGTTGCGGCACCAGATGCTTAGGGAAAACGCCTTCGCGGTTGTGTTTTTCAATGATCGGGATGATTTCGTTTTCGACGAATTGCCGCGCCGTTTGCCGCACCAGCCGCTCTTCGTCGTTCAGTTGCGAATCAAAATCGATGTAATCGACACCGCCATATCCAGCCATAGTTCTCTCCTCGTTTCTGGCGGCCGCAAGGCGGCCGGCGCGCGCAGACGTGCATGGCGCGCTATCCTTTGCAGCCACTCGGTCGTAAGTTCGCAGGGAAATGATCTGCTGCGGGCGCCGTTCCGGAGGATGCCTTTCGCCCGGCCGCGGCTCTGACGCCCCCGAGTATAGCAAGAGCCCGAAAGAGGCGGCAACCAGGCGAACGACCGGTTGGCCGCCTTTCGCCGGGGACGCCCCGAACACCGGCACTTTCTGCTGGGCGCGTAGAGAAAGCGGTGCCTTTGATCGCCCGGTCGGCACCTGGCTCCAGGTACCAGGCCTGTTACCTTTCTACCCAAGCCAATTCTTCCCAAAACCGAATCGGCGCTTTTGGCTCCTCTAAGTGTCAGTAGCAGAATAACTTACCAGCGTTCGAAAATGGCGCTCAAAGTGCTAAATTTGTTCTGGGAACGTTGCTGTTCGCTGCCCAAGCCCCTGGCAGCCAGTGCCCCAGAAGGAAGTCATTAATGAGAATTGATTCGAGGAAGAGCGGGATGAGGTGCCCTGGCCAGCGCGGATTCAGCCTCATAGAAATCTTGATTGTTGTGCTGGTGGTGATGATTGCGGCAGCGATCGCCGTTCCGAACATCTTCTTGGCCGTTTCCAACCTACGGTTGCGCGCCTCGGCGGGCGATCTTTCCGGACTCATGCAACAGGCCAGAATCCTGGCAGCGAAGAACAACACCACGTACGAGATTCGTTACGGGACCCGCAACGGAGCGCGCATCGCCTATGTCGATCTGAATGGCAATTCGAGCTTCGACGCCGGTGAACCGATGATGGAGTTCAGCGGGACTACCGTTCCGGCCTCCGGGACTCCCAGCGGCAGCGGACAACCAACTGCGTATGTCCTGGTGGGAGATTCGGGATCCAGCTCATACGATAATACCAGCACTCTCGGCTACACCGGGCGAGGTCTGCCCTGTAACTACGACACCACAACAACCCCTGCGACCTGTAGCACTCCGGCGGCGGGGTATTTTGTCTATTACCTGACGGATACCCGGGTGGGCAGAGCGGGTTGGGCAGCGGTCGTGGTAACCAAAGGTGGTCGCACAAAAATGGTGACGTGGAACGGTGCCGCATGGAATTGAAAAGAAAGATCAGATACACCGGTCAGACCGGCACGTCTCTGATCGAGCTCATGATGGCGAGTTTTGTGCTGACCGTCGGGGTGCTCGGATGCGCGGTCTTGATTCCTATCGCCATTGGAACGAATTCCAAGAACCGGCAGCAGAGCAATTCCACGGTCATCGCGCAAATGGCCATCGAAAAAATAACCAGCGCTTCTGCAGGCGGAGCGGCAACCCTCACGATTACGGACTGCGCCGGCGCAGCACATACCATCAACATCACCGGATCGACGGCGGGAACCGGAGCGACGGTGCTGTCTTCGGGTTCCATCGACTTCTCCCTAGCCCAGGGAAGCTCGGGCGCGCCGGCGGGTTATTACATGTCCTTCACCTCGTGTGGCACCTCCGGCCGGCAATCAACGTACGACGTGCGGTGGAACATTCAGACGCCCTCGAGCTACGTGAGCCTGGTGACGGTTTCCGCAAAGATGAAGGGTTCGGGCACCAACCAGATTTTGTTCTCGCTCCCGGTGACAATTCGCTCACTGGTCGGAGGAAACTAGCATGAACCGCGAAGCCGGCCATGGTCAAAAAGGGTTCTCCTTGATCGAGATGATGGTGGTGGTGTTGATTCTGGGCATCATCAGTGCCGGAATCTTTGTGCAGCTTGACATGGCTCAACAGCGGGCCTTCAGCGAGCAGGTCAAGCTCGACAATTTCCAGGAAGCGCGCGATTTCGTCGACCAGTTCTTTCGTGACGTCAACCAGATCGGATATCCAAATTCGCGGATGGTGGATACCGCCAGCGCTTTGTGGTCGCCGGCGCTGGCCGCTCCGCTCATCAATGACAACCGCATGGCTATCGGGTTGGTGAAAATAGACGCGAACGAGATCCGTTTCGAAGGCGATATGAATGGCGACGGCGTGGTGCAAAGCGTCATCTACATGGCCTCCAACGGCTCGGGTAGCTGTGCCTGGTGCTTGCAACGCAGCCAGGTGGACAAGGTTAGCGCCGATCCGCTGACCGGCCAGTCGCCGCCAAACTGGGGAACGGAAGTGAACGACGTGCTCAGCAATCCCATCTTTTCCTACTTTAAGGCTGACGGAACTCAAGTTACGACGCTGCCGCAGGACATTAGTACTGTCGGAGGCGCCCAGATAATCGCGTCCATCAAGACCATTCAGGTGAGCTTGCTGATCCGCAACAATGCCGTGCTGGATCCCAAAACGAAGCAGCCGATCGAGACCACCTTTCAGGGAGAAGTGTCTCTGAACAACTGCTCGATGGCGGCCTCAGGCGCGGTGATGTCGTGCAGGTAGGAGAACTACGATGATCGTTTTTCACGGCAAGAACCTCAGGACCTCGGAACGCGGGGTTGCTCTGGTAGTTGCACTGCTGATGCTAATGCTTATCAGCGCGGCCCTGATGGGCATGATCATGATGTCCAACACGGAGACGAATATCAGCGCGAATTTTCGCGACGAACAGACGGCGTTTTTTTCGTCCAAGGGGGGCATTGAAGAAGTGCGCGACCGCTTGCGCTCCGGCGCTACGGACAGCTTGGGCGGCAGCGCTCTTTTCAGTTCCACCAATGTTCCTCCGTTCCCGCTACCCGGCCTGGCCAACGGTGTTCTTTACATTACCAACCCTGCGGCAGGAGAGACCATTACTCCCTGGCTCCCTCTGGGCGCCCCCACTACTTATCCGGATACGGAAATCTGCAAGGAAGTCGTTTGTGTGAGCGGCGTGCCGACGGGATCTTGGTATGTGACGCCTGCTGCTTCCAAGAGCACGAGCTATGCCGCCACTCCGATACTCCCCTGGAAGTGGGTCCGCGTGATGGCCATGATCAATAAACCATCGACAACTTCAAAGCTCATGCCCGTTAATGGGTCGTCTGGCAGCGACACCACGGCCGGCTATCGTGTCTGTTGGAACGGGACGAATGAAGTGGCCATAAGCAACATCACTTACACAGGCTGTTCCGCGGCCAGTAACACTTACCTTCCGGTATATGAACTGACGGCGCTGGCAGTCACCAGCAGCGGTTCACGCCGAATGACGCAATACGAAGTCAGCCAAACCTCCTTCCCGCCCATGCCCGGGGCGATGATTTTTGACGGTCCCAATCCGGACTATGGTACTAATCCAAACTCAGCTGCGTTCGGTGTCAGCGGAACCGACGCCCATCATGGGCCGACTGGCACGGGATGTCCCGCGGCCGCCAACGTTCCCGGGCTCGCCGGCTATAACGCCGCGTCGACAACCAGTTTGGGGACGCAAGTCCACCGCCCCGGTAGTTACACGGGCACCCCTGCTGGCATAGCTGACGAAAGTTCCAATTTAGGCCCCTTGTCCACCGTGGATGGTTTGACAAACCTGGTTAACTCCATCACCACGGCGGCGGGTCCCAACGTCTACGGACTCAGTCCGCTGCCCAATCCTTCCACCCTGAACCTGGGCACCGATGGCGCGCCGGTGATCAATGTTGTCCAAGGAGACTATACGTTTGGCGGGCCGGGGGCAGGGATTCTGGTGGTCACCGGTACGCTGACCTTTAATGGCACTCCTAGCTACAACGGACTCATTTTGGTAATCGGGAAAGGTAACGTTCAAAAGAACGGCGGAGGCAATGGCACGCTGAACGGTTCGTTGTTCGTAGCCAACTTGTACAGTGACACCCCGCCTACCTATACCCACCCCATTCCCTTGGGTGCTTACAGTCCCCCGGGCATACCGACGGTCGCCTGGAACGGTGGTGGCACGGCCAACATTCAATACGACAGCTGCTGGATCAATGCCGTCAACCAGTCGTTTCCTTATAGGATCGTGGCGCAGCGTGAGCTGATCTACTGAGGCGGGATTCCGCCGAAGACGGGTGCACCAGGCTTAGTACCACCGGATTCCGAGCGAGCCAAGCGCGCGTTCTCCAGTGGCGTGCTTTTTTTGCTTTCATGGCCATCCCCATGAGCTTCCCGTAACTCGGGAACTTTGGCCACCGTGATATCCTTACGTTTTATATTTTTCTCCGGCTCCCGCGTGCCTTCCTTCCGCGTTGGCGGGAAGCCCCCCAAATTCCAGGTGCATCTTTTGGAAGACCATGAAAAAGACGCTACGGCCTCAAATCCTGGTCTTCGATGTCGATGGCGTTCTCGTCGATGTACGCGGCACTTACTGGCGTTCGGCGCTGGATACGGTGCGCTACTTGACCGGCAAGCGGGTAACATTTGCGGAACTGCACCAATGGAAAAGCAAGCCGGGATTCAACGATGACTGGAGCATGGTTTCCGCGTGGGTAAGTTCACTTGGCCACCCCACTTCGTACGAAGCAGCGCGCGCGGCGTTTGAAAGGTTTTATTGGGGCAGCGACGGCAAGCCGGGGAACGTTCGAAACGAAAAACTGATGGTCAGCGCGCGGCAGATTGAAGAGTGGGCACAGAGCTTCGAGCTGAATCTCTTCACGGGACGCACCCGGCAGGAATTCTCATTCACGTTCGAACGCTGGCCGGCCACCAAACATTTCCGCACCATCGTCACCATGGACGACGCGAAGAAAAAGCCGCATCCGGAAGGTTTGCACAAAATCCTTGGCCAGCGTGACCCCTCGACCGCCCTGTACCTCGGCGACAACATTGACGATGCGCTGGCCGCCCGTGACGCAGGCGTGCCCTTCATGGCCATCATCGCCCCGGGCGAATACGGCTACCGCCAGCGTGCCGCGCGTTTCCGCGAACTCGGCGCCCTGGCCCTTCTTCCGCGCGTAAAGGAATTGTTTGGCTACCTGAAAAAAGCAGACTAGCGGCCCTCTTGGCGGCGCGGTTCCGCTAAGCGAGGGGATAGCGGCTGGTATAAAACGCCCGTTCCTCTCGGTCGCTTTCGCCGCCCAGCCGCCACTCGGGAAAGGCAGCAAGATCGTCTGCCAGTGCTTCGATGGTGGTTCGCAGCTCGAGGTTTAAAAGCCATCGTTCCGGAATCGCTTGGACTCCCGCCGCTGCCCCGAGGAGATTCCCGGTAATCGAGCCTGTCGAGTCGCTGTCCCCACTGTGATTCACGGCCAGAATGATGCCGTCTTCAAAATCGTGCGCGGAGAGCGCGCAATAGAGCCCTATCGCGAGGGCCTCTTCAGCCACGAATCCCTTTCCCATCATGCGCAAGACGCGGCGTTCCCGCGGTCGAGCTTCTGCGAGCGCTTCGGCTTGCTCGATGGCCGCCAGTGTTTCCGCGTGGGATTTGTGGTTGCGGAGCTCCTCCTTCGCCGCGTCCATGGCTTTCTTGAGGGGGCTGCCCGCCAGGACCAAACCGACGATGACGGCGAGCACCCCCGCGCTCAGGCAGCCGCTAGGATGTCCATGTGTGATGGCCGCCAGATCGCTGCCGGTCGAGAAGATGCGGGGAATCAGCCGGTCCTGGTGGCGCTCGCGGCTCAGCGCATGCGCGAAATACATGCCCACCGGTGCGATGCGCATTACGCCGCCGCATCCCTTGCTGTCGTTTGCGGCCCGCGTGACTTTGCCGCGATTGGAATGTAAGGCGGAAAGGCAAGTCGTTCCCGGTGAGCGCCGGCTAAAGAGTTTCCGTTGCTGCAGAAGCCAGCCTGACTTGCTGGTGGCGGACAGACCACGTTGAGAGATTTCCTGAGTAGTCAGCCAGCGCGCGTACGAAGCCGTTGCCGCGCGAAAAAAATCAGGGGCCTGACCGCCGAGAGCCGACGCCAGTTGAGCACAGAGCATGCCCTCCCCGGTAAAGAGCGTCATCTGGGTATCGTCGGTGATGGACCCTAGCTTTCCGAACGCCGGGGCATAGTCGCGGATCCCTTGTTGGCCATAGGCCTTTTCAATCTCCTCGAGGTCCAGGAATTCGACAGGAGCGCCAAGGGCATCACCGACCGCTCCGCCCACCAGGCAGCCGTGGAATCTGGCTCGTAGTTGGGCATCGGACGCGATCCGGGGAATGGACATTGGTGGACCGAGCCGTGGGAGTGACTCTCTCAAGAGAACAGCATACTGCCATTTCGGCAAAACTGAGCCAGCCACACCCGCTAGAGGTTGTGGGAACTCTTTTCTCCCGGGCGGGGAATATAGTAGGACGTTGTTCGAGGAGTCTTGGATTTGAGTAGCAAAGCCATGTTCTTCTCTAAGCTGCCATCCTGGACCGTTTTCGCTGGACTCATCCTGGTGGTTCCTGTCGCGGTATACCGACAAGCGCCCCCTGGGCCGCTCCCCGCAGCGCAGCCTCAGCCTGGTACCGCTTCCGCAGCCAAGAAGCCCCAGGAGCCGCCGCCGCGCACAACGATTCTGGGCGCCTGGAAGCTCAATCCCGACGATAGCGACGACCCGCGCAAGAGGAGACCAGATTCGAGCGGCGCAGGCCGAGGTAGTGGGCGCGGCATGGGCGGTGGATATCCTGGCGGAGGTCGCGGAGGCTATGGCGGGCGCGGCGGAGAAAGTGATGAAGAGCGGCAGAAGATGCACGAACTCTTCACGCCGGCGAAAGCGATCACGCTCTCGATGACCGGCGCGGAGGTCGATCTAGTGGATGAGCGGGACCGCAAACGGGCGTTCCTGACCGACGGGCGGAAATTGCAGAAATCCAAAGATGAAAACTATCAGGAGATGGCCGCCAAATGGGACGGCAACCGCCTGGTCACCGACGAAAAGAATCCCCGCGGGGGCAAAATGAGCCGCACCTTCGAATTGTCCTATGATGGCCGACAACTTTACGAAACGCTGCACATGACCACCGGCCGCAACAACACGCCGCTGGTCATCCGCTACGTGTACGACGTCCCCAGCCCCGCCGAAACTCGTCAGTAAAAGCGATCCAAGGGGGTCTTTCTGTGATACGGCGGGTAGCCAGTCAGTTGCGATCTTCTGGGAGCTAGTGCGCGTCTGGTCTGAACCTCTTTTGGGCCGTTCCCGTTTAGCGCATTTTCGTTTCACGAATGATGCTGGCTAACGGAGAGGATGTTGCCGTCTGGATCTTTGAACCAAGCCACCTGGTCACCAGTGGGAGTGGTCCAAATGCCTTGGCGATCTTCGACGAAGGGATATTTTTCCAGGGAAACGCTTCGCTCCCGGAGCCAAGTGACGATGGAGCGAATGTTGTTAACTTCCCATCCCAGGATGGTGCCCTCGAGTGGCGTGAAATTCGGTACTTTTGCAATGCGAATGCGGTGACCGCCGACGCTCACCACCAGCGCGTATTGATCGAGGCTCACAAAATCGAATTCCAACTTGCCTTCATAGAAGGCCCGCGCCTGGTGGTAATCCGTTGTGGGTACAAAGCCAACCATCTTCCCTGAGGCCAGCATCATCCACCTCCCCTTGAAGGCTTGCTTCGGTTTTCAGGAATAGCACTTGTCAGCTCCAATTTCTCTCGTTATTGTGACAAGAAATGTCGCATAAGTGTCAGAGCGTCCTGTGCGATGCAAACGGTCGTCCCCGCGCGGAAATTGCCAGTGTGTCTGCCGACTTCGACGACGGCCAGGTGATCCCGGAGCACTCCCATCCGGAAGACCAACTGCTCTTCGCGTCAGAAGGGGTGATGACCCTGTCGACCAAGCAGGGCGTTTGGGTAGTGCCGCCGCTGCGCGCGGTCTGGATTCCCGCGAATACCCCGCACTCGGTGGCCATGTCGGGGCAGGTTTCCATGAGAACTCTGTACTTCCTGCCGAAGCTCTGTCGGGCGTTTCGCAGGAAATGTTTGGTCATGAATCGTCGCTCCTCAGGGAGCTAATTCTCTATGCCTGCAAGCTTAAGAAATTGCAGAAGAGAACTGCGGGGGAGCGACGCATTGTCGGAATCATTGTCGAGCAATTAAAGTCCGTGGAGTCCGTTCCGCTCCAGTTGCCGCATCCGTCGGATTCCCGGGCCATGCGGGTGGTAAGAACTCTGCTTGCCGATCCTGCGGACCACCGAACGCTGGAAAAGCTGTGCGCGGACTGCGGCGCGAGTAAGAGAACGATACAGCGCGTATTCCTTGAGGAAACAGGAATGCATTTCGGCCAATGGCGGCAGCAGCTTCGTCTGCTGCATGCTTTGCAGCTGCTGGCCTCCGGGGAAAAAGTGACCGCCGCCGCTCTCGAGGCTGGATATAACAGCCCCAGTGCGTTCATAGCGATGTTTCGCAAACAACTGGGGACAACGCCGAAGCGATACTTGGAAAGCGAAGACGGCCGGAACCGCCGTCTGGCCAGTTGACGACATTTGTGCCTGGTGTCACGTTGACGGAAAGCCGCTGTGGGTGCTATAAAATATTGTTTCTAGACGGCAGCGTTAGGCCCGCCGTAGGCCCCCAAGGGGTGGGAGGCGCGGCGCGGCTGCCAACCTGAGATTTAGGCGACACCATTTCTAAATGCAAGCGATTGTTCACCAGCTAGGCGAACTGTTCCTTCAGGCTGTGCCCACGGTCCTGACTATCCTCCTTTTTTACTTCATCTTACGGGCACTTTTTTTCAAACCCTTGCTCCAGGTGATGGCCGAGCGCGATTCCCGCACGGTGGGCGCCGACCAGTCTAGTGTAGCTGCCCAAGCGGCTGCTAACAGGAAGGTCAAGCAGTATCAACAGGCCCTCGAGCAGGCGCGCGGAGGGGTGTATGCCGAGCAGGAGGCTGCACGCCGGAGAGTTCTTGAGGAGCGCGCTGCCGAGATCAAGGAGGCGCGCCGCAAAGCCGCGGGCGAGGTCAGCGCCGCTAAAGTGCGCGTGGCGGCCGAACTTGCCGCTGCTCGCCGCGACGTCCAAGCCACCGTCGCTCAGCTTTCCGCCGAAATCGCGCGCCGCATCCTCGAAGCTCCACCGCGTCCCGGCGCTCCCGCGAGAGAGGCTCGATGACGCGAAATCGCTTTGTTCTGGTTTCCGCAGGTGTTGTCGTGGTGTCGCTCTTTCTGGCGGTGTGCTTGCGTGCCGCCGACGAAGCCGACCACGCGGCTGTCGGGCGCGCCACGGAAATCTTCAAGTGGATCAACTTTTCGATCGTTGCCGGCGTGATTGTTTGGGTCTTCGGAAAATTGCTTCCGCCGGTATTCCGAAAAAAAGCGGATGCCATTAGCTCGGCAATCAAAAATGCCGCCAGCGCCAAAGCCGCCGCTGACGCCGAGCTACGCGAAGCGGAAGCCAAGCTCGCGAATCTAGAGAAGGAAGTCGCGGAACTCCGCGCTTCCCTCGAACGCGAATCCGCCGCCGAACTGCAGCGCCTGCGCGCCGCTACCGAGACCGACGCACAGAAAATCGCCGCTGCCGCAAAGACTGAAATCGAAGCTGCGGAACGCGCTGCGCGCCTGGAGCTGAAAGCGCTGGCCGCACATCTCGCCGTCGATGGCGCGGAAACACTCCTTGCCATGCAGCTCACTCCCAAGACGCAGGAATCGCTCATCAGCAACTTTGTGAACAGTCTGGAAGGCAGGCCCAATTGAAATCCGCGAGCCTGCAGTACGCCAATGCCATGGCGGACATCGCCCTGGCTCAGGGCGCCGGCGAGCCGGCGGCCAGGCAGCTTCACGAGTTTGCCGCTGCCTACGCGCAATCCGCCGAGCTGCGCACCTTTCTGGCCAGCCCGGCGGTGAGCATGGAAGCCAAGCACGCGGTCATCGAAAAGATCGTGGCCCGGCTGGGCGCCAGCAAGATCATTCGCAATTTTCTCTTGGTGCTCACGGACCACCGGCGCACGCAGCTGATTCCCGAGGCTATCGCCGCGTTTCATCAAGTGATGCGGCAGCGGCAGGGAGTTGCCGAAGCGCAGGTTTCTTCCGCCGTCGAATTGAGCGCGGGGCAAAAGAAAGAGATAGCCGCCACGTTGGCGCGGATGACGGGCAAACAGGTGGAAACAAAGTATGCGCTTGATCCGGCCTTACTGGGAGGCGCGGTGGTACGAATCGGGGACACCATTTACGATGGCTCGTTGCGCAGCCGGCTGCAGGAGATGCGCGCGCGCCTGGCGGCCGAGTAAGCCAGGTTTTTCCGGGGAGGGCGGTGCCGCGTCCCCGGCGAAAGATTCAGAGGGTTCAGCGAACGGAGCGGGCATGGCGAATATCAAGGCCGACGAAATCAGCAAGATTCTGCGTGAGCAGATTGAGAACTACGAACAGACCGTCTCGGTCGATGAAGTCGGCGCGGTCATCAGCGTCGGCGACGGTATTGCGCGCGTGCATGGCTTGGAGAAGGTCATGGCCGGCGAAATGCTCGCTTTCCCGCATAACGTTTTCGGCATCGCGCTCAACCTTGAAGAGGAAGAAGTCGGTGTGGTGCTGCTCGGAGAATCGCAGGAGCTGAAGGAAGGCGACGTCGTCAAGCGCACCAACACGATTATGTCCGTCCCGGTGGGCGAAGCGCTGGTCGGCCGGGTGGTCAATCCGCTGGGGCAGCCGGTGGACGGCAAGGGCGGGATCGCCACCAAGCAGCGCAACGCGCTGGAGCGCATCGCACCGGGCGTGCTGGATCGCCAGCCAGTCCGTGAGCCGTTGCAGACCGGCATCAAGGCCATCGACAGCATGATTCCGATCGGCCGTGGACAGCGCGAGCTGATCATCGGAGACCGCCAGACCGGAAAAACCGCGGTCATTCTCGACACCATCATCAATCAAAAGGGCGGCGACATAATTTGCATTTATTGCGGCATCGGGCAGAAGCGCTCGACGATTGCGCAGGTGGTGAAGACCCTTACCGACGCCGGAGCGATGGACTACACCATTGTCGTTACTTCCTCGGCAGCCGAGCCGGCTTCGCTTCAGTACATCGCGCCTTACGCCGCGTGCGCCATGGGCGAATTCTTCCGCGACACCAAGCGGCATGCCGTGACCTTCTACGACGATCTTTCCAAGCACGCGCAGGCCTACCGCGAAATTTCCTTGCTGCTGCGGCGCCCTCCGGGACGCGAGGCCTTCCCTGGCGACGTGTTCTATCTGCACTCCCGCTTACTGGAACGCGCCGCAAAACTGAATGACAAGCTCGGAGGCGGCTCGCTCACTTCGCTGCCGGTCATTGAGACGCAGGCCGGCGACGTCTCCGCCTACATTCCCACCAACGTGATTTCCATTACCGACGGGCAGATTTATCTTGAGGCGGACCTTTTCAATGCCGGGATTCGTCCCGCCATTAACGTCGGTATCTCGGTCAGCCGGGTCGGGGGCAACGCGCAGATCAAAGCCATGCGGCAGGTGGCTGGTTCGCTGCGTCTCGACATGGCCCAGTATCGCGAGCTCGCGGCCTTCGCGCAGTTTGGCTCCGACCAGCTTGATAAGGTGACCCAGGGTCAGCTGGCCCGCGGCCAGCGGCTCACGGAAATCCTGAAGCAGGATCAGTACGTGCCGCTGCTGGTGGAAAAACAGGTGCTCAGTCTCTACGTTGCGGCCAGTGGCTCGCTGGACGCTGTGCCGGTAGGGGAAGTTCGCCGCTTTGAGAGCGAGTTCCTGCAGTTCGTCGAAACCAACTATCCCTCCATCCTCAAGAACATCGCGGCGAAAAAGGCTCTTGACGACGCCATCCGGGCGGAAGTCAAGACGGCAGTGGACGCCTTCAAGGAACGATTCACGGCTGCGGTCGCCGAAGTGAGGACCGGCGCTTAACGGATAACCATGGCCACCCTTCTCGATTTCCGGCGCCGCATCCGTTCGGTGAAGAACACCCAGCAAATCACGCGCGCGATGAAATTCGTCGCCGCGGCGCGGCTGCGCCGAGCCCAGGAAGCCGCCATCGCGGCGCGGCCGTACGCGAGAGAGCTCGCGCGTATGCTACGTTCCATCATGTCCCGCATCGACGAGCCCCAGCACCCGCTGCTGGCGCACCGGCCGGAACAAAGAATTCTGGCCATCGTTCTGGCGGGAGAGCGCGGGCTGGCCGGCGCTTTCAACGCCAATATTCTGCGTAAAGCTCAGGATTTCTTCCGCGCCAACAAAGGCAAGAAACTTTCGACCATCCCCATCGGCAAGAAAGGTCGCGACGCGCTGAAAAAAGCGGGTTTTCACCTCATCGCAGAATATGTGAACGTTCTCGCCCGTGTGGACTTTGCGACCGCGCGGGAGATCGCTCTGCTGGTCACGGAGCTTTATGCCCAGGAAGAGATCGATTCGGTCTACATGGTGTTTAGTGAATTCAAGACGGTGATGACCCCGAATCTTGTGGTCACCAGGCTTCTGCCGGTCGAGGCCGTTCCGGCGGACGAAGAATCCGGGAGTGCGACTTCCGAGGTAGATTACATCTACGAACAGCCCGAGCAGCAGCTCCTCGGCAAGTTGCTCCCGCGCTACATCGAAACGCAGTTGCTCCGCGCCATGCTGGAATCCTCCGCGGCGGAGCACGCCGCGCGCATGACCGCCATGGAGTCGGCGACGAAAAACGCCGGCGACGTTATCGAAGCCTTGACCCTGCACATGAACAAAGTGCGCCAGGCGGCCATCACCAAGGAAATTATTGAAATTGTCAGCGGCGCTTCGTACGGCGCTTAGGAGAAAGCAGCATGGCAGAGAAATACGCAGGCGTGGGGCACGTCGTACAGGTCATCGGACCGGTCATGGACGTTCAATTCGAAGCGGGCCACCTCCCCGCCATTTATAACGCTATTCGCATCACCAGCGAAGGCTACTCGATACCCGAGCCGCTCGATGTGACCGCGGAAGTCCAGCAGCACCTCGGCGAAGGCCGCGTGCGCGCCATCGCCATGGAGCCTGTCGAGGGTATGGTTCGCGGGATGAAGGCCTACGACCTGGGAAAGGGGATTGAAGTTCCGGTGGGCCGGGCCACCCTGGGCCGGGTGATGAATGTCCTTGGGAAACCCGTTGATCAACTTGGCCCTATCGTGAGTGACACCCATTACCCGATTCACCGCCCGGCGCCGTCGCTTGAAGATCAATCCACCACGCTGGAAATGTTTGAAACCGGAATCAAGGTCGTCGATTTGATCGAGCCCTATTTGAAGGGTGGCAAGATCGGTCTGTTCGGCGGCGCGGGTGTCGGCAAGACCGTTCTGATTATGGAGCTCATTCACAACGTGGCCATGAAGCACGGTGGCGTCTCGGTATTCGCAGGCGTGGGCGAGCGCACCCGCGAGGGCAACGACCTGTGGCTGGAAATGTCCGAGGGCGGCGTGATCGTGCCCGGCAATTCGGAGAAGTCGCGCGCCGCGCTGATCTACGGGCAAATGACCGAGCCTCCCGGCTCGCGTCTGCGCGTGGGCCTCACCGGCCTCACCGTCGCCGAATATTTCCGGGACCAGGAGCATCTCGATGTGCTCCTGTTCATCGATAACATTTTCCGTTTCGTGCAGGCGGGCTCGGAAGTTTCCGCGCTGCTCGGCCGCATGCCCTCTGCCGTTGGCTACCAACCGAACCTCAACACGGAAATCGGTGAATTGCAGGAACGCATTACTTCCACGAAGAGCGGATCAATTACTTCGGTGCAGGCCATTTACGTTCCTGCTGACGACTACACGGACCCCGCTCCCGCCGCAACGTTTGCGCACCTGGATGCGACCACCAACCTCAGCCGTCAGATCGTCGAACGCGGCATCTATCCGGCGGTCGATCCGCTGGCGAGCTCCTCGCGGATTCTCGATCCGCGCATTGTGGGCGCCGAGCACTATGCCGTGGCGCGCGGCGTGAAGTCGATTTTGCAGCGCTACAAGGACCTCCAGGACATCATCGCCATTCTCGGTATCGAGGAACTTTCCGACGAAGACAAGCGCACCGTGGCGCGCGCCCGCAAAATCGAGAAATTCCTTTCGCAGCCCATGTTCGTCGCCGCGCAGTTCACCGGCCTCGAAGGAAAGTACGTGAAGATCGAAGACACGGTGCGCAGCTTCAAGGACATCGTGGAAGGGAAGTACGACGACATTCCGGAACAGGCGTTCTATATGGTTGGCACGATTGAGGAAGCGCTCGGGAAAGCTGAAAAAATGAAGGCCAGCGCGTAAAACGAAAAATGCTGCCCGACGCCATCGAACTGGTGATCGTCACCCCGGAGAAGCAATTGCTCCGCGAGAAAGTCGTGGAAGTGCAGCTTCCGGGGGAGAACGGCTATCTCGGCGTCCTCCCCGGGCACGCACCGCTCATCACCGAACTGGGGATCGGCGAACTCCGCTATCACCATCTTGGCGGCAAGGAGAGTGCGCATCTCGCGGTTGTTCAGGGATTTGCCGAGGTTCTTGCGGATCGCTTAACGGTTCTCGCCGAAACCGCCGAGCGCGCCGAAGAAATCGATTTGCAGCGCGCCAAAGATGCGCTGGCTCGTGCCGAGAAGCGCCTGGCCTCGAACGATCCAAATATCGATTGGGACCGCGCCAACGTTGCGCTGCAGCGTGCCTTGATCCGCATCCAGGTTGCCACCAAGCAGCGCAGCGCTCTGGTGGCCGGCTCTTGAGCCGCTTCGCCGACCGCGCTCGGTGCGACTTCGCGCTGCGGCCCGCATCTAATCAGCTGCAAGTGACGAGAACATGGAAGCTATCACCATTTACAGCACCACTTGGTGCCCCGATTGCCGCCGCGCAAAATCCTTCTTGAAGGAGCGCGGCGTCGATTTCCGCGAGGTGGATATCGAAGAAGATCCGTCGGGGGAAGCCATCGTCATCCAGGCCAATCACGGCAAGCGCACCGTTCCCACGCTGGAAGTCGGCGGGCGCTATTTCACCTGCAGCCCTTTCGATGCCCAGCAACTCGCCGAGGAACTCAACATTCCGCTGAATCCCTAGTTCAGCGCAACACCTCGGGCCCAGACTCTTGCTAGATGCAAGTCTCGATCGAGCAACAAAATATCCGCATCCGCCCCCACGCGCAGTGAACCTTTTTTGAATTCTATCCCCAGCAAGGCGGCGGGATTTAGCGTCAGCATGCGCACGGCGTCTGGCAAAGAGGCCCCCAGCGCCACGATATTTCGCAGCGCGCGGTCCAGCGTCAGCGTGCTGCCCGCCAGGATACCTTCGGCATTCCGGCAGACGCCGCCGCTGACGGTCACTTCGAAGCCGCCGAGAGAGTACTTGCCATCCGGCATCCCGGTGGCGGAGAGGCCGTCGCTCACCAGAGTGACGTGTGCGGCTCCTTTGGCTAGCAGAAGCAGTTTCATGGCGCCTTCCTCGACATGCACGCCGTCGGCGATCAGCTCGGCATTGACTTCCGGCGCAGTCAGCACGGCGCCGATGACGCCCGGATCGCGATGCGAAAACGGTCGCATGGCGTTGTAGACGTGAGTAGCGCTGCGCGCCCCCCGGGCCATGGCCGCACGAGCCTGCTCGTAAGTTGCGTCGGTATGCCCCATCGAAACGACCAGGCCGGCTTCTCGCGCAGCGTCGATGCACGGGGCGGCCCCCAGCACTTCCGGAGCGATGGTCAGAATCCGGGCATTTCCCGCTGCGGCCTTGAGGAAGCGGCCGAGCGTCGCGGCCGACGGCAGCTGAATCCATTCCGAGGGATGAACGCCGCGACGCTCCTTGCTGATGAAGGGCCCCTCGAAATGGATTCCCAGGATCTCCGCGCGGGGTTCATCCGTCTGATGTTGCTGCCCGATGTAGCCGGTGATTCCCTCGATGGCCCGCAGGGTTTCCTCCGTACTGGCGGTTACCGTAGTGGCGACCAGGGAAGTCGTGCCATGTTCCGAGACTTTGCGGGTGATGGAGCGCAACGCGGGGCCGGTTCCCTCCATGACGTCGTGGCCGCCGGCCCCGTGGATGTGCAGGTCGATGAAGCCGGGAATGGCGGTCTGGTCGGTGGCCCGGATTTCCAGCGCCCCCGCGGGCAAGGTCATCCCCGAGCGTGGTCCGATGGCCGCAATGGTATCTTCGCGAACCAGGATGCCCGCGTCGTTGATTTCTGTGGTGGGGGTTAGCGCACGCCCGGCGTGAATGAGAATCGTCAGCATCGCAGCACAACATCGTAGCGGAAATACTTCGCAGCACAAAACAAAACGGGCGTCCCCGTCGGGACGCCCGTTTTGAAAAAACTGACCAAGACTTACTTGGTTGCCGGGGCCATGTCGATACTGTCCAGCTTTAGCGTTTCGCCATCTACTGTGCCCTTTACGGCCACGTGATGGCCGGCATGGGCCGCCACCTTGTCCTGCGCATCAACGACGTACACCTTCTTGTCGGCGTCGTTCACGAACACGTACTTGGCGCCATGTTCCTTGACGCACTTGGTCGTGCACTCACCGGCCTTGTCGTTTGCGCCCTTTACTCCGCACTGGCTGTCCGAAATCCAGCCGGTCCATGAGCCCTCGGCCGCCATCCCGACTGCCCCGGCGAGAAGCGTTGCTGCCATTGCCACTGCAAATCGTACTTTCATGATTTCCCCCTCCAGAACTCCATTGCGGTTTTTGATCCCCTGGGCCGCCTATTAGCTTGTCACAGGAGCGCTCCAGTGTCCAGACCCTTCCTACTCTTGTCTAAGACCTGCTGCGGAGTGTTTTTATTCCCGGTTGAACAGCAACAAAAAAAGGGGAGGATTCTCTCTGCAATCCTCCCCTTTCTTTCTGTGTGCAAGGAATCGGTGCCCTGCTAACGGAACTCGCTTACTGCCCGGGTGTCGCGGTGCTCGCCGAAGTTGCTCCGGTCGCCTTGGGCACGCTCAGGTAGCCCGTGGCGGTCGACTTGGTCACCTTGTTGACCACCAGCTCGATGGCCTGGCGAGTGCCGCCGGTGTAGAAGAAGATCGGTTCGTTCACCGAACGATCCTTCTTTTCAAAGCTATTGTCATCCGCCAGGACGTTGATGGTATAGCGGTTCTTCCTGGTGTTGGTGTCCTTCAATTGGATCTGAATGGTGCCGACCTTAGTGGCCCCGCTCTTGCGCTGCACGGTGAACTCGAAGTAATCGCGCTGCCCCATGCGACGGAGCTGATCGATTTCATCGTGGTTCCGCGCGATAAGCGTGCCCATCTCGCTGCGCGCCATCTGAATGCTGTTCTTGGCGGCGTCCAGGTCGGTCCTCACACCAGTGACGTCCCCGTTCAGCTTGTTCACGTCATCAGTATTGGCCTTAGTGGCCAATTCGGCCTTCACGGAGGTCGCCAGGTTGGTTACCTTTTGGTCCACCGCGGTGGTGGCGTTCTTGTTCTGTTTGCGTGCGGCGATGAGTACGGTTTGAGTTACTTTGAGCTTGTCGGTGACCACTCTCACGTCACTCTGCAGTTGCTGGTTGATCTCGTCGGCCTTGGCCACCCTCTGGGTCAGCGCTTCGTTGGCCTGCCTCACGGCCTGTGTCGATTGCTCGATGCTCTTGGTCTGATTCAGGGCGCTCCAGCTTACCCCCAGGCCGAGCAGCGAAATACCGCCCAACAGCGCTACTGCCAATCCAACCCAACGTGGTGTCGCCGTGGTATTGGCTGATTCTTGAAATTCGCTCATATACTTCGTTTCTCCTTTGGCTTTTCGCCCTGTAGCATGGGAATGAGCATCCGCCTCGCCAAAGGTTTTTTTCACCCTCCTTACGAGGTAAGTTATGTAAAATCAGTCGATTGAGAGCTATCAGGGGAGCCAGGCACGCTAGTTTTATAATTACTAGAGAAGGTAAAGATTACGCTGTTCTCTCGAAAATCGTATAATTTGCTGTCAGTACTGTTAGGAACATCACTGCGAACCAGAACACACCAGCAAGCTATGAAGCAGCCTTATATCGTCGTACGGAACGCCGGGGATTTACGGCTAAGACGGTGAATGCGGTGGCGTAGGAATGAATCAGGCGGCGCGAGAACCCGCTTCGGTACCGGCCGCGCGCTCGGAGTTGAAATAGCGCTCCAGCGTGTTGATGGCTGCGTCCAGAACCAAGTGGCAATCCGGGCAAGTGGCCAGATGGTTCTTTATCTCGCCTTCGACGGACGCGGAGAGTCGCCCCTCTAAGTACCAGCAAATCAAATGGATGGTGTCTTTACAGCTCATATCCCCCGTCCCTCAGGTGCCCCATTGCACCGCTGCAACCTGACCCTCAGGTTGCATTTCCAGCGCCAAACAGCCAGTGGCCAATCGAAAATATTATCTGCCGATAATTCATGGACTTAGGGGCGATTACAGATTGTCGATGCGGTCGCTAGGGACGATTTCTCCGAAAAGATTACACGTCGAATAGCCGAAGTGTGCAGAATCTGGTCTCATTCGTCTCGCTGTGGGGTAACGGTCATCTCCCGCAGAGCCTGGATGCGCTTCTCCAGCGGGGGATGGGTGCTGAACAGCGAGGACCAAGCGCCCCCGCCGAAGAGCGGTTTTACGATACACAACGCCGAGGTGGACGGGGAAAGCGAGGTCGTCGGAAGGCGTTGGTTGTAGGCTCCCAACTTTTCTAGTGCGCTGATCAAGCCATAAGGCTGGCCCACCATCCGTGCACCGGTCTCGTCGGCGGAATACTCCCGCGCGCGCGAAACAAAGAGCTGCAGCAGTAAGGCGGCCACCGGCGCCAGGAAAATCATCAACAGCGCCGCGAACCCGCCACCCTCGCGGTCATCGTCCCGGTCTCTTCCGAAGCCGCCCAACAGCATGCCCCACCGTGCCATTTGGGCGAGATAGGTAATGGCTCCCGCAATCGTAGCGGCAATCGAGCTGGTCAGGATGTCGTAATTTCGGACGTGCGAAAGCTCGTGGGCAATCACCCCTTCGAGTTCCTCATCGTTCATCAACTCCAGCAATCCTCGGGTTACCGCCACGGAAGCATGCTGCGGATTGCGTCCGGTGGCGAAAGCATTCGGCGCCGCTTCGGGGATGACATAGAGCTTGGGCATGGGCAGGCGAGCCTTCCCGGCCAGACGTTCCATCACTTGGTAAAGTCGGGGCACCTCGTCCGGCGAGACTCGCTCGGCGCCGCTGGAGGCTAGCGCGATCTTGTCCGAGAAAAAGTAGGAAATGCCGTTCAACAAAACTGCCATGGCCAGAGCGATTTTCAGCCCGCTAGGCCCGCCGATCGCTCCTCCCACGACAACCAGCAACACGCTCAGTAGAACGAGCAGTACGCCGGTTCTCAGAATCTTCATGTGTCCCTCACCTCCGTCCGCGGTGCCGAAATGTAAAAGCGTACCCTCCCTTAGATTCCCGCGGCAGCTGCGGGTTGTTTCGATGGCGCGCGCTCAAAGCGCATCGCGTCCTTTTGCCCATGGCGGTCCACGCGCACATGATCTCCGGGCAATATAGCTCCTTCAAGGATCTGCAAGGCCAGAGGATCCTGGAGCAAGCGCTGAATGGTTCGGCGCAGCGGCCGTGCCCCATAGGCCGGCTCGTAGCCTTGCTGCAGCAACAACTCTTTCGCCGCGGGCGTCAGCTCCAAGGTAATCTGCCGCTCGGCAAGCAGCTTCTCTACATTCTTCAGCAGCAAGCCCACGATGCGCTCCAAATGCTCTTTCCCGAGCGGGTTAAAGGTCACGATCTCGTCGATGCGGTTGATGAACTCCGGCCGGAACGAAGCACGCAATGCTTCCGTCGCTTCTCTGCGCGTCAGCTCCGCATCTTTGTTCGACAATTCGAAGATGGCGGCCGACCCCACGTTGCTGGTCATCACCAGCACGGTGTTCCGGAAGTCCACGGTGCGGCCTTTGCCGTCGGTGAGGCGCCCGTCCTCGAGAATCTGCAGCAACACATTGAATACCTCCGGGTGGGCCTTCTCAATCTCGTCAAACAAAATAACCGAGTAAGGATGACGCCGGACCTGCTCGGTGAGCTGCCCGCCTTCCTCGTATCCCACGTAGCCAGGGGGTGCGCCGATGAGCCGCGACACGCTGTGTTTCTCCATGTATTCGCTCATGTCGATGCGGATCATCAACTTCTCATCGTCGAAGAGAAACTCCGCGAGCGCTCGCGCCAGTTCGGTTTTCCCCACGCCGGTGGGGCCGAGGAAAATGAACGAACCGATGGGCCGCTTGGCGTCGGAGAGTCCTGCGCGGCTGCGCCGCACGGCGTTCGACACGCGCCCGAGTGCGTCGTCCTGGCCGACCACCCGCAGCCGCAGCCGCTCTTCCATGTGCACGAGCTTCTCGGCTTCGGCTTCCAGCAATCGGCCCGTGGGAATGCCCGTCCACTTGCTCACCAGTTTCGCGATGTCTTCCTCATCGACTTCTTCCTTCAGCATGGGCGCGTCCTTCTGCACCGCAGCGAACCTTTCCTGCGCCTGCTGCAGGTCACGCTCCGCCGCGGCTATCTTTCCGTAGCGGATCTCCGCCACTTTCGCGAACTCGCCGGTGCGTTCATACTTTTGTTCTTCCGCCCTTAGTTGTTCGATCTGTTCCTTCAGCTTGCGGATCTTTCCAATCGCTTCCTTTTCCGCTTGCCACCGCGCCTTGCGCCCGCTGGAATCCTCCTTCAGCGCCGCCAGTTCCTTCTCGATCTGCTTGCGGCGTTCCTTGGAGTGCGCATCGTTTTCTTTCAGCAGCGCTTGGCGCTCAATTTCGAGTTGCATGATGCGTCGCTCGATCTCGTCAATTTCCACGGGCAAGGAATCGATCTGCATGCGCAGGCTGGCCGCGGCCTCGTCAATCAGGTCGATGGCCTTGTCGGGCAGGAAGCGGTCCGAGATGTAACGGTTGGAAAGTGTGGCCGCCGCGAGAATGGCGGCATCCTTGATGCGCACGCCGTGATGCACTTCATAGCGTTCCTTCAACCCGCGCAGAATGGCGATGGTATCTTCTACCGTCGGCTCGCTGACCAGCACCGGCTGGAATCGGCGCTCCAAGGCGGGGTCTTTTTCGATGTGTTTCTTGTACTCGTTGAGCGTGGTTGCGCCGATGGCGCGCAACTCGCCCCGTGCCAGCGCCGGCTTGAGCATGTTGGAGGCGTCCATCGCGCCTTCGGCGGCGCCGGCGCCCACCAGGGTGTGCAGTTCGTCGATGAAGAGAATGATCTGGCCTTGGGCCTCGGTGATCTCCTTCAGGACAGCTTTCAGACGGTCTTCAAATTCACCGCGGTATTTCGCTCCCGCCACCAGGGCGGCCAGGTCCAGGGCCACGATGCGCTTGGTCTTCAGCACGTCCGGCACGTCGCCGGAAACGATGCGCTGGGCTAAGCCTTCCACAATGGCGGTCTTCCCGACGCCGGGCTCGCCGATCAGCACCGGGTTGTTTTTTGTGCGCCGCGCGAGAATCTGCATCACGCGGCGGATCTCTTCGTCGCGCCCGATCACCGGATCGAGTTTTTGCCGGCGCGCCAATTCCGTGAGGTCGCGCGCATATTTTTCCAGCGAGGCGTAGGTGGCCTCGGGATTCTGCGAAGTGACGCGCTGTGTTCCGCGCACTCCGGTCAAGGCCTGCAGGATGGCTTGGTGGGAAGCGCCCTGGCGTTGCAACAATTGACCCGCGGGGTCGCGGTCCAGCCCGGCAATGGCCAGAAACAAATGCTCCGTCGAAACATATTCGTCTTTGAAGCCGTCCGCTTCGTGGAAGGCGCGCTCCAGGACGTCATTCAGCGGCCTTCCCATGTGCTGCTGGGCAAACCCCTGCACTTTCGGGAGCCGGCCGATCTCCCGCTCAATCTCTTGCGCTAACCCTTCGCTGCGGATCCCCAGACGCGCCAGGAGCGGCGACACCACGCCGTCGGGCTGGGCAGCCAGAGAGGCCAGCAGGTGCACGGGCTCGATCTGCTGATTCTCGTGGCGCGCGGCGATTTCCTGCGCGCTTTGCACGGCTTGCTGCGCTTTCACGGTCATTTTTTCAAATCGCAACATGGGGACCTCGTTTCGGAGCGCGTACTATAGAAAGGGGGCCGGCGCCCTGGCCAGCCCCCTCAATTACCCCGCTCGGCCAGAATTACCTTCCGGCGGCAGACGCGGCCATCGGCGCGGTCTCGATGTTGACCTTGATCTGCTTGGGCTTGGCTTCCTCTTTCTTGGGGATGCTCAGCGTCAGCACGCCGTTCTGATAGTCGGCCTTGATGGCTTCCGAATTCACGGTGTTCGCCAGCGTGAAGCTGCGGGCGAAGGAGCCGTAGGCGCGCTCCACACGCAGGTAATTCTCCTGCTGCACATTCTTTTCGAACTTGCGCTCGCCGCGAATCGTCAGGATGTTGTTCTCCACGCGGATGTCTAGATCTTTCGGATCGACTTCCGGCAGATCGGCCTTCACCATCAGTGCATGCTCGGTCTCGTAGATGTCCACGGCTGGCGCCCAGGCGGTAAGGCTAGATTCCTCGCCCGTCCGCTCGAAGACATCATTAAACAACCGATTGACTTGATCCTGAAGGGCCGTAGCCCCGCGGAAAGGTTCCCAACGAGTAAGTGTTCTCATGTTTTGGCCACCTCCTTAAGTGACTGTAGGAGGATAATAAAATATGAGTGCTCCTCTGTCAAGTAAAAAATTACGATTCTCTTGAATGCTAATAAGTCATTATGGTTTAGTAGTTTACAGCCGCGCGAGTCTAATTAGAAGAGTCCGCCCATCCAGCCTAGTGCGGAGGAGAAATACTCCCCTTTGGGTTGTTTTGTTTGTCGGAGGCGGTTTGCTGGTAGACTGCCGCTTCCCATGCGTTTGGATGAACTCGACTATGTTCTCCCCCGCGAGCAAATCGCGCAGCGGCCCCTCGTCCGTCGCGAAGCCTCCCGTCTCCTGCTCCAGGATCGCTCCTCAGGGAAGCTCGAAGACCGGCTGTTTGCGGAACTTCCCAGCCTCCTCCGAGGCGATGAACTGCTGGTCTTAAACAATGCGCGGGTCATCCCGGCGCGCCTCTTTGGGAGACGTGCCGGCGTGCCTTCCGAGCCGCCCTGGCGATCGGAACGCCTGACGGGAAAAGTCGAAATCTTTCTTACCCACGAGCTCGATTCCGGGACTTGGGAGGTCCTGGTGCGTCCCGGCCGCAAAATACAAGTCGGAGAGCGGATTCTGTTTGGCGAGGGGGAGCTGGAAGCCGAGGTGCTCTCACGCGGTGAGCTTGGCTTGCGCACTCTGCATTTTATTGCCCGCGACCAGAACAACATCAGCCAGCATTTCGAGCGCCTCGGCCATGTTCCTCTTCCACCATACATCGAGCGTCCCGATGAAGCTTCTGACCGTGAGCGCTATCAAACCGTTTTCGCCAAGCGGCCCGGAGCGGTTGCCGCTCCCACCGCCGGTCTTCATTTCTCAACTGAAATTCTCAACAGCATTCGCGCGCGAGGAGTGGAAATCTGCGAACTTACGTTGCATGTGGGTCTTGGCACGTTCCAACCCATTCATGGTGAGACACTCGAGAGCCATGTGATGCATTCGGAAAGTTACGAAATCCCGGTCGAAACCGCGGAGCGCATCCAGGCGGCACACCACGCCGGACGTCCCATCCTGGCCATCGGCACAACGGTAGTTCGCGCGCTGGAAGACGCCGCCTGGCGCGCTGCCGCGTCAGGCGCTGCCCATCTCGTGCTTCCCGGCAAGGCCGAGGCGCGCTTGTTTATCGTTCCCGGATTCCGGTTTCGCGTGGTCGAAGGGCTGCTCACAAACTTTCATCTGCCGCGTTCCACATTGCTGGCGCTGGTTTGCGCCTTTGCTGGCCGAGAGCAGGTGCTGGCGGCCTACCAACACGCCGTCAACGCGGGCTACCGTTTCTACAGTTACGGAGACTGCTCGCTGGTTCGTTCTTGCGGAAGGGAGGTTTGCTGATTCAAGATGTCTACCCGCCGGCAAGGAATTCTAGCCACCCGCTTGCCGGATCTGCCAGAACTTGCGCCGCTGCGAAAAACAGGCCGAGAGGCCACACCGGAGTGCAGCCTCCCGTCCCTCGGAAAAGGGTCAGCGACTCTCCCCGTTTACTCGCTGAAGACGAAAACACGAGTCTGGCCCGCAAACCGAACTTCCCTTACCTGTCCGTTCTCTCCGAGCAGCAGAGAATCATAGACGGACTTGGCGTTGCGCTCTTCCCATCGGCCTTCGGATTCGGCAACAACCTGTCTGCCCTTCTGGACGACGGCCTTGTTTCCATCGATCTCCAAACGGTATTCCCCGGCCTTCAATTCGGACTTGCCGAGTTTGGCGGTCTGCGAAATGTTGATGGTCTTTGCAAACGGTTTTGCAAATGCCGATACTGCCAGTGCCATAGCGGCCAGCAAAGCCATACTGCGGACAAATGAATTCGTTTTCATGCGTGTCAGTTTCCTTTCGAACAGGATCGAGTCAGCTACACAGCCAGCTGCCCTTGGCTCGAGGGAGTTGACACGCAAGCGGCGGGCGAGTACTCTCGCCCGTGAAGACACCTCTTCTTCCTGGACTAACGGCCGGAAAGATTGCGTGTCGTGACCCCGCGGCTGCCACCGCGGGGTTTTTTCTGGATCTCGTCAAGAACAGCCGCGTAACGAGCTGCATGCGTATAGACGAATCACTGGGGGCGAATGTTTCGTCATCTGGTCGTAAAATCTTGCCCCCCGTCGGCACACCCTGAAGTAGCGGTAATTTCGTTTCGCTCGATTCTCGAACGCCGCATCTCTCCGTTCTCAAATGTTTATAATGTTAATAAAGAAATACCTTCTGGCTGCCAACCTTTGGCCTTCTCTGGCGTCGCGCCGGCGTGTATCCCGCCGTGCATCGGCTCGCTGGTTCATTTATACTCGGGGTCACTTTTCGGACATTAAGAATGCGGATCCTCATTCTCAGCGACCTGCACTCGAACGCCACTGCACTCGACGCCGTTCTCGATGCCGCTCAGGGTCGCTGGGATCTTTCCGTCTGCCTGGGTGATGTCGTCGGCTATGGCCCCGATCCCAACGAAGTCACGGCGCGCTTGCGCGAGCTGGGCACACAGACCATTCGCGGAAATCATGACAAAGCGGTCGCCGGATTGATGCCCACGGATGATTTCAACCCGGTTGCGAAATCCGCGGTGGATTGGACGCGCGGGCAGCTCCAGCCGGATCACCTCGCGTGGCTATCGACTTTGCCTCCCGGGCCTCTTGCGACAGACGGCATCGTACTTGTTCACGGCGCCTTTGAGGATGA
>Ga0209267_1000136_pt1 | contig 51904 bp, 45 predicted proteins | sample GraSoiAngelo_137_FD_185894 | JGI IMG/M metagenome (GOLD analysis project Ga0209267, IMG submission 185894) | Grasslands soil microbial communities from the Angelo Coastal Reserve, California, USA - 14_0929_09_30cm (SPAdes) (version 2) | ecosystem: Environmental > Terrestrial > Soil > Grasslands ... | reverse complement strand
GTCCCGGCAGATTTCCTCGATCCGCCCGGGGCCCAGCTGAATGACCTGTACTTGATCATCCACGCCGTCGAAGGGCTCTCGCCAGGAGCTTACGTCTGCGATCGCACCCGCGGCGTGCTCGAATGTTTAAAGCAGGGAAATTTCCGCGCCGATGCTGGTTACCTTGGGCTGGAGCAAGAGCTGCCCGCTGACGCCGCCGTGGACGTCTTTTTCCTCGCGGACTTGCGTCCCATCCTGCAGCGTTTTGGCAATCGCGGCTATCGCGCCGTGCAACTCGAATCCGGCATCCTCGGCGGCAAGCTCTATCTGGCAGCCTACGCGCTCGGACTCGGCGCCACCGGGCTCACCTTCTTCGACGACGAGGTCACCCGCTTCTTCTCCCCGCATGCCGAAGGCAAAAGCGCCATCTTCCTGGTAGCCCTCGGTCACAGCGCCAAACACCAACCCCAGTGATCGGCTCGGAAGCCCGCCGGCCGGTGCTCCTCGCGGGAAAATACGGAAGCCGACCAGGGCGGGGTAAGCGGGCCTTAAACAGTTCAAATAGTGCGTGCCATCCCGGACCCAGCGGTGTATGGCATACAGCATAGCGTAGGAACGAACCAACATCTATCTTTCGAAACCGCAAAAAGCGACGTGGGAAAAGATTGCCAAGGAAAAGGGTATTTTGTTGCTGAACTCGTGCGACGAATCATAGATAAGCAGCTCAAACGTGGGCAAAAAAGAAAAAGAGTGAACCACGAATGGCAGTCGCCGGTGCGTTATCCTAAGCCGTCGCGCGTTTCAGTGCTTGCTTCCTGCTGCCACTGGCATTCCAGGCTGGTGGGTCACTCGCGGGGAAAGATTCGATTGACGCTTCTTCGACGATATCCAGCACTTCTTCCTGTGGAGGGAGCTCCTCGCGATCCATGGGCGCCCGTGGCGACTCTTGACTGTCGATGATCATAGCAACCTAATTTTACTCCTGCATGCATCCGACGTGATAGGCCTGAGGAGCCGAGCCGAAATCTGGAGGGTGTTTCAGCCGAATAGTTCGCGGAAGAAATTTTCTATCGCGGTCGCAGAGCGGGCCGGTCACGGCATGGTATGCGACGCCTGGCACTGGCACCACCACCGGGTCCAGTCTCGTGCTTGACGTCCTCCCCGGGCTAAAGTCCGGGTTCCACGCCTAAGCGATGGATACCTTCGGTGGGTTCCTGCCACCACGCACTTACTGCATGCGAAGCACTCCTGGTACCCACGGTCGTTCCGCCCTGCTATTCTTGAGCAGCGACTTGCGAGGCATTAGCACGAACCATGTTTGAGAACCTTACAGAAAAGCTCCAACGCACCTTCAAGAACCTCCGCGGCCAGGGCAAGCTCACCGATGAGCACCTGGACAACGCGCTGGCCGAAATTCGTGACGCGCTGCTCGAAGGCGACGTCAACGTCGGCGTGGCCGATGAGCTCCTAGCCAACATCCGTCGGAAAGCCATCGGCAGCGAAGTCCTTTTGCAACTTTCGCCCGATCAGCAAGTCGTCAAAGTTGTCCGCGATGAGCTCGCCGCCATTCTCGGCAAGCACGCCAAGCCGATCTTCGCTTCGCGCCCGCCTTCGGTGTGGATGATCGTTGGGCTGCAGGGTTCCGGCAAAACCACCACCACCGGAAAGCTCGCCAAATGGCTTTCGCAACACGGCCACCGTCCGCTGGTGGTTTCCACTGACGTCTATCGTCCCGCCGCGCGCGAACAGCTTGCCCAAGTCGCGAAAGCCGTGGGCACGGCGATCTGGCCCGGCGCCGGCACGGACAAGCCGCTCGAAATCGTGAAAGGTGCCATCAAGGAAGCCAAGCTTTCCGCCAGCGACGTGGTGCTGGTGGACACCGCCGGCCGCCTGCACATCGATGATGATTTGATGGATGAGCTGAGCATGCTGAAAAAAGAACTGCAGCCCAGCGAAATGCTGTTCATCGCCGACTCCATGATCGGCCAGGACGCGGTGCGTTCCGCCGGCGAATTCCACAAGCGCCTCGGCCTCACCGGGGTGATTCTCACCAAGCTGGATGGGGACGCTCGCGGCGGCGCCGCGCTGAGCATCGGCAAAGTCACTGGCGCGCCGGTAAAGTTCGTCGGCCTAGGCGAAAAATATGACGCCCTAGAAGGTTTTTATCCCGAGCGCATCGTCTCGCGGGTTCTCGGCATGGGCGACCTCATGTCGCTCATCGAACGCGTGGAACAGACGGTCGACAAAAAAGCCGCCGCCGACCTCGAGCGCAGGCTCCGCAAGGAAGAATTCACCCTGGAAGATTTCCGCGATCAGCTCAAGCAGATTCGCAAGATGGGCCCGCTCGAAAAAATCGTGGACATGCTCCCCAAGATGGGTCCGCTTCAGAATCTTCCCAAGGATGCCAAGGTCGACGAGGGCCAGCTCACCCGCATCGAAGCCATCATCAACTCCATGACCAACCAGGAACGCCGCGACCACAACGTTATTGACGGCAAGCGACGCAAGCGCATCGCCAAAGGCAGCGGCACGACGGTGCAGGACGTCAACATCGTCCTCAAGCAATACCTGCAAATGCGCACCATGATGAAGCAGTACGGCGCCATGACCGCCCGCGACAAAATGAAAGGCCTCGGCAAGCTCGCCGGCCTTTCTTGAAAGTGCAGTGTGGCCCTTTTTTAGCGGCGAAGGTGCTGTTCTTTGAAAATCAAGTCAGCAACTTCGAGCGCCAGCTTTTCTGGTTGGAGGTCGGTGCGATTCGAAAGAATGATCATGCTGAGGCCATGGGCTTCCGTGAATCGTTCGATGGCCGTGCGGAAACCCATGGTGCTTCCGGTATGCCACATGCGCTCCCGCCCTTGATAAGGGTCGAGGAACCAGCCGAAGCCATACCGAACGGGCTTGCCGGGATGCAGGTTGTCGTCGTTGGGTTCTTTGGGCCAGCGCGGTTCGGAGCCATCGGCAAGCCTCACGGGGGTCCAGGCAGACTGAAATTCTTTGTCGCTCAGCAGCGTATGATTCCCGAGCGCCTCATCCCACTTGGCCAGATCTTCGAGGCTGGAATAGATGCCGCCGTCACCAAGCGTCGCGGAAGTCGGGCTTTGATCGGTTTCTTTGAAAGCATCATTGTCTTTGGTGTGGCCGAAGGCGCGATTCGCGACTTCGTTTTTTTCCTTTTGAAAGACGATGGTGTGATTCATTTTCAGCGGCCCAAAAATCCGAGTGTGAAGAAATTCGCCGTACGATTTTCCTGAAACATGCGCGACGATAAGTCCGAGCACCACGTAAGCGGAATTGCTGTACGACCAGCTGGCCCCCGGCGTAAATTTTCCAGCTCTTTCTTTTTTCAACAATTGCAAGACTTCGGCGTCCTGAATTTGTCTTTCCGGCGTCCATCTCGGGCCTTTCGCTTTTTCGAGCGCTTCCATCAAATCTTCGTAGTCAGGCAAGCCGGAAGTGTGATTCAGCAGGTTTTGAACGGTGATGGAATTTCCGTAGGGAGGAAAATCGGGAAAGAGTTCCGTGAGCGTCTCGTCGTAGCGTAGTTTTCCGTCGTGCACGAGCAACATGATGGCCAGGGCGGTGAATTGCTTGGTGCAGGACGCCAGCCGGAAATTCGTGTGCGCGTCGATCAGCACTCTCGAATGGAGATCGCGCACACCATAACTGCGTTCGAAAAGGGTGCGGCCATTCTTTCGCACCAGCACGGCGAGCCCGGGGTCGTCCGGAGAGGTCAGCACGGAGAAAAGCGCATCGATCTTCTTGTCCGTGGGCAAGTCGAATGATGGCCCGGGCGTTTGAACCGCCCTTCGAAGTGTTAGCACCGCCACGATGGCGATGATCAGGTTCAGCTTCACCAGACCTCCTTCGACAAGGTCGCAGCATATCATTCCGCTGCTGCGTTCATCGGCCCGTAATCGGTCCTGGTCCCCGAAGACACGCTTATGAAATGACCTGCTTCTAGTACCAACAGGTGAACGAAGAGGACGAATTTATAGAGTTTCTGAAGAGATTATGGCGATAGCTGCAAAAATACGTGGATCAGAGCCGAAAGGGATACCTGATCCATTCGAAAAAGGTAGACTTCGATTGCCGCGCGGCACCCAAGCAGGCTAGAATAGAAGGTTCAGGAGGACTGACTTAGTGTTAATGATTCGTCTGTCAAGGATTGGGAAGAAAAAGAAGCCCTTTTACCGCGTGGTGGTCATTGAGAGGACCCGGCCCCGAGACGGCCGCGTGAAGGAAGCGGTGGGCACCTACGATCCGCTAAAAAAGCCGGCGGAGATCAAGCTCGACGCCGAACGCATCAAGTATTGGATGGGACTGGGCGCACAGCCCAGCGATACCGTGCGCAGCTTCCTTCGTCAGCAGAAGATCGCTTAATCTAGAGCGCCTTCCTAAATGTGCGAGTCTCCGGTTTCGCCGCGGGTGCCATTCCCAGGTACGCTATGAAGGAACTGGTGGAAGCGATTGCCAAGGCCCTCGTGGACCATCCCGAGGACGTGCAGGTGAAGTCCGTCGAAGGGTCGCAAGTCACCGTGCTGGAACTGCGAGTGCATCCCGAGGATCTGGGGAAAGTGATCGGGCGGCAGGGGCGAACGGCGAAAGCCATTCGAACACTGCTCGGCGCGTCGGGGATGAAGCTGCGCCGGCGGTTCACGCTGGAAATTCTTGAAAGTTGACCGCCCGCCGGTCAATCCTAACCATTGAGCCGCGAAACTCCACGCTGGGTCCTGGTTGCCCGCATCCTTCGGGCGCGCGGTAATAAGGGCGAAGTCGCTGCTGAAATCCTCACTGATTTTCCGGAGCGCCTCACAGGATTGCGGGAAGTTTTTGCCGGACCTGCCGACGGCAAGAATGAGCCGCGCCGCATAGCGTTGAAATCCTGCTGGCTGAGCCAGAATCATCGCGGACAGGCAGTTTTTCATTTTGAAGGTGTCGATTCTATCTCCGCAGCCGAAAAACTTCGGGGCTTCGAAGTGCTGCTTCCGTTCGAACAGCGCGTGACTCTGCCTGCGGGACAGTATTTCGTCTCCGACCTCATGGGGTGTTCCGTGTTTGAAAATCCGGCGTCGCCGCCGGTTTTTGCTTCCTCCCCGTGTTTTCTCTCTGAGGCTCCGTCTTTGCTGGGGACCGTGCGCGATGTGCAGTTTCCCGGCGAAGGAGTCTCCGGGACACCGCTCCTCGAAGTGGAAACTTCGCTCGGAGAAATCTTGATACCGTTGGCCGTGGATATCTGCACGAACATCGACACAAATGCGCGGCGCATTGATGTGATCCTCCCCGATGGCCTTCGTGACCTCAACCGTGAATAGCGTGTACTCTTTTTCAAAGGTCCCCGGTCTTTCGAACCCTGATTTTCACCATCCCCGAGTGTCATCGAACGTCGATCGTGGTGACGCTATAGGCTGGCAGGGTGATGGTTAGCGACGAGCCACTGACCGGCATGGTTCCCACCGCGACGGGCTGAACGGGATTCTGCCCCTGAGCAGAGGCCGCCGTCATCTGGTAGAGATGGGCCGTGCCGGAGAGTACCTGGCCGTTGATGGCGGTCACTTTGGCGGCGCTCGAGCGATTGATGGCTACGAAAACGACACGGCCGGGCATGCTGCTGTCGAGACTGGCGTAAACCATCACGTTTTGGACGGCGCTGGAGGTAGCCTGGAGCGAAGTGTCGCCGAAGCTGGCGTTGGCCCCATCGAAACCGCGAAAGGCGCGGAAACCAGCCAGGGCGTAGGAATAGGTGCCGTTCGGAGGCCAGAAGTTAGCCGCGAAGACTCCCTGGCTGCCGAAGATGCCGAGGGTATCGGCCTCGGCGATGGTTCCCGAAATGTGATTCCAGCCGCCGTTCTCGTACTCCGTGATGGCCACCTTCATCCCGGAGAATTCGGCGTTGATCTTGGCTTGGAGGCGACCCAGGATGTTGATGGGAGTTTGGCCGAGTTCGTTAAAGATCCACGGGTTGCTGTTGCCGTCATCCCGGAACGTGGGATCAGAGAGGTTCCGGGGACTTTGCACGATGAGCTGGACCTGGGCGTCGGTCAGGGTCGTACCATTGAGGTTGAGGATCCTCGTTCCGCTGGCGTCATAGACCTCCGCGTACCAATGGAAGTCGTAGACATCCACGAGGGGTTTCCCGTAGGCGGTGGAAGCGGTTTCGAGGGCTGGCAGGTATTTGTCCGGGAACCAATTCGTTCCGCCGGGGGTGGCGCTCAGCTCCCCTTGCCAATTGTAGAGGCCTTGAAAGCCGTAGTGCACCGGGCCGAAGATCACCACATTTGGAAATTGGTCCTTCAGGGCTTTTGAAAGATTGATGGTTTTGGTGATGTAGTCGTCCGATGTGATCGGGTTGCGTCCCTGCACTTCCAAGTGGGTGGAATTCCAGAGTTCAGGCTCATTGTCCAGGCTCAGGAAAGTGGGGTGTGTGGGATGGGCACCGAAGATGCCCGGCAGCTTCTGGTCCAGCGCCCAGACGAACTCATCCATGTAGACATTGGCGTCGGTCGTGGGAGGCATGGCCGTGAAGGTAGAACCCTTTTTGTCCACTACGGTCTTGAAGCGCGTCAAGTCCGGTGGACTGGTCACGCTGACCGGGCCGTTCTCGTCGGCGGACACCAGGCCCTGGAGTTGTACGGTCACCAGACTTGCCAGACCTTGGCCTTGGTCCGCCGCAATGAAGCTGCGTACCGCTTCGGCTGGGACATTGCTGCCACTCAGGTAGCTGTCATTGTTGTAGATATAGTCGCTGCCAGCGTTGGAGGCATTGGTCTCCCAGTTGTACGCGGTCCAGCGGTTGCCTCCGGCGCGATCGAAGGTGAGCAACGGCGAGACACCGGGATTGCCGGAATAAAAATTGATCCCATAGATGTAGGGAGAAATGGGCTTGGTTTTGGCGGGATCGATGGTAATGGTGACGTCCACGGCCGCGTTAATGGGGGTGGCGCTGGCCTGATTGGAATTGCCGCTCTCGCCGGCGGTGTTCACGGCGGTTACAACGTAGTAGTAGGTTGTTCCGTTTGCCAGGCCGGAGTCGGCGAAATTCGCGGTTGCGGGAGCGCCGATTTGCGTGTACCCGCTGCCAGCGGTGGTGGAGCGCTTGAGGTGATAGTTCGTTGCGCCGGCACTGGCGTTCCAAGTCAAATTCACCTGAGCATTGCCGGCCGTGGCTTGTAGGCCCGTTGGTACTGCCGGTGGCGTTATCGGAGCGGTGGGAGTGGCACTTACTTCCGCGGAGTTTGCGCTTTCGCCTGCGGAGTTTACGGCCGAAACGAGGTAATAATATTTCGTTCCGTTGCTTACCGCGTTGTCCGTGTAGGCCGTCGTCGACGGCGCCGCGATTTGGGTCTCGCTTCCGCTGCTGGCAGAGCGCTTGACGTAGTAGCCCGTCGCGCCGGAACTCGTGTTCCAGGTCAAATTCACCTGCGCATTGGCCGCCGCCGCCGCGAGACCTGTGGGTGCCAGAGGAGCGGACCCGCTTCGGCTCGAGCTCACATAGCCGCCACAGCCCGCTAGCCATGGAAGGAGGACGGTCGAGGACAAGAGCAATGAAAAGCGGGTCAGGCGAGCGGCAAGCTTCATAAGATGGATCTCTCCGGGGCAAGTGCCAGTACGGGCATTTCGGGCTGGAGACAACGGCTTGTGTAGCAAGAGGTTAGCGGGACTAGAGAGGGCTCCGCAAGCTGTCCAAAAGGACAGAAAAGGGACCAGCGGCAAAGTTCATCGGGACGAAGATCAGCTTCCGGCAGCGTGGCAAGAAAGAGGCAGGAATGGCGGCCCGACGATCAATTGGTTAGACTGGCGGAGCATGCGTTTCGATCTCATCACCATTTTTCCGGAGTTTTTCACCGGGCCGCTGGATCATGGAATCCTTCGGCGGGCGCGCGAAACGGGCCTGGTGGAGGTAAATGTCAAGGATCTGCGGGTGTTCACCAAGGATCGTCACCGCACGGTGGACGACCGGCCCTTCGGGGGTGGCGAGGGCATGGTGCTAAAGCCGGAGCCGGTGTTTGAAGCGGTAGAATCTCTTCTCGGATGCAGGGCGGGCGAAGCCTCGAGGCCTAGTGCGGCTGATCCGAAGACAGCCATTGTGCTCATGTCGGCCGCAGGAAAACTTTTCGGTCAGGAAACGGCCCGGCGTTACGCGCAGCTCGAGCGAATCATTCTTATTTGCGGGCGTTACGAAGGCGTGGACGAAAGGGTGGCCGAGCATCTGGCCACCGAGGAGCTCTCCATTGGTGACTTCGTGCTGAGTGGTGGGGAGCTTCCCGCCGTGCTTGTTATTGATGCAGTGACGCGACTCCTGCCGGGGGCCTTGGGGAACGAAGCTTCTTCGCAGAATGAATCCTTCAGCGGGATGGCTCATCCAGAATCGAAGGCGCTTCATCCCGGGGGCCGCGCGAGTTCCCCGCCACGAGTCAGGCGTGCCGGTCTTTTGGATTTTCCGCACTACACGCGGCCGGCGGAGTATCGAGGTTGGGCCGTGCCGGAGGTTCTCATCGGGGGAAACCACGCGGAAGTGGCCAAATGGAGGCGCGGCGCCGCGATCGAAAAAACCCTCCGCAATCGCCCCGATCTGCTGCCCGAGGAATAAAATGGAACTTCCTGAGGTTCTCATTCAACTGCAGACAAGTTATTCAACAGCTGCAGGACCATGCTGCTCCGAGCGGGAGACTCCCAGGATGAGCACTAAGCGCGAGGATTCATGAGCCACAAGACCAATGGAATCGGCTACGGAAGCGAAAAGCCCATGGCCATTTACTACGAGCATCCGGACTGGTTCCGCCCGCTGTTCGAGCAGCTCGATGAACGCGGTGTGCCGTGGCAGAAGATCGATGCGCGGCACCACAGTTACGATGTTCGGTCGCCGGAACAAGAATATTCTCTGCTCTTCAATCGCATGAGTCCTTCGGCGTGGCAGCGGGGATTGGGCCACGGAATTTTCTACACGCTGAACTACCTAGCGCACCTCGAAGGCCAAGGCGTGCGTGTCGTCAACGGTTACCGGTCGTTCCATCACGAGATTTCCAAGGCGCTGCAGCTTACCAATCTAGAGAAGCTGGGACTGCCTTATCCGCAGGCGCGGGTCATCAATCATCCCAGGGAGACGCTGGCCGCGGCGGAGGCCATCGGATATCCCGTGGTCATCAAGCCGAACATTGGCGGGAGCGGCGCGGGGATTGAGCGCTTCGATTCGCGGAACGACCTGAGCGCCGCGGTGGAGGCCAAGCGCCTCTACTTGGGGATTGATTCGACAGCGCTGGTGCAGGAAGCGTTTACGGCACGCGACGGAATCATCACGCGAGTCGAGGTTCTCGGTGGGAAATTTCTCTATGCCATCCAGATTCATATCACTGGCGAGAGTTACAACTTGTGTCCAGCCGACATCTGCCAGAACACCAGGGGCGAAGAGCTGACGCGCACGGCGTGTCCGGTGGACGCGCCGAAGAGCGGGATGAAAGTGGAGGGCTACGAGCCGCCGCGCCAGGTGATCCAGGACGTTGAACGGATCGTGGAACTCGCAGGCGTGGAGGTTGGCGGGATCGAGTACGTGATCGACGATCGCACCGGACGGCAGCTTTATTACGATGTGAACGCGCTATCGAATTTCGTTGCCGATCCCGTGCGCGTCATTGGCTTCAATCCCTACGCGCGACTCGCGGACTTCCTCATCGCGGAGGCGCGAGGTCACCAGGCGAGTCGCGGCGAGCGCGTGGTAGCAGGCGGAGGCCCGCGATGAGATACGGCTACTGGCTTCCCGTTTTTGGCGGCTGGCTGCGCAACGTCGAACATGAAAATATGGAAGTAAGCTGGGCGTATGTGAAGCGGCTCGCCCAGCGGAGCGAGCAGATAGGCTTCGACCTGACGCTGATCGCGGAACTCAATCTCAACGACATCAAGGGAGTCGAGGCGCCTTCGCTGGACGCGTGGTCCACCGCGGCGGCGCTGGCCGCGGTGACCGAACGGATCGAATTGATGGTGGCGGTGCGACCGACGTTCCATCTTCCGGCGTTGCTCGCCAAGCAGGCGGCCAACATCGATCGGATTAGCAATGGGCGGCTTACGCTGAACGTGGTTTCCTCGTGGTGGGCGGACGAAGCGCGCAAGTACGGCGTGGCGTTCGAACAGCATGACGACCGCTATGCGCGCACCGGCGAATGGCTGGACGTTCTCGATGGCGTGTGGAAGCAGGACCATTTTTCATATTCCGGGAAGTACTACCGGGTGGAAGACAACGTTCTGGAGCCCAAACCGGTGGCCAAGCCACGGCCAACGCTTTACGCGGGCGGCGAATCGGCGGCGGCCAAAGAGCTGATCGCCGAGAAATGCGACGCCTATCTGATGCACGGCGATCCGCCGGAGCGCGTCGGCGAGAAAATCGCGGATCTCGGAGAACGCCGGGCGCGACACAATTTGCCGCCGCTCAAGTTTGGGGTTGCTGGATATGCCATTGTTCGCGAAACGGAACGCCAAGCGCAGGACGAGTTGCGGCGAGTGACGGATGTTCAACAATCCGCCGCGGGCTACGCGAACTACCAGCAGTGGCTTGCCGGAACGCAATTGGAGCAGCGCGTTTCGCTGGAAGATTATTCGGTTTCGAATCGCGGCCTGCGGTCCGGGTTGATTGGCACGCCGGAACAGGTGGCCGAGCGTCTGGCGCAATTCGAAGCCGCTGGTGTTGACCTCGTGCTGTTGCAATTCAGCCCGCAGCTCGAGGAAATGGAGCGCTTCGCAGGAACTGTGATTCGCCCGGGCAGAACGTCTTCCGCCCTGGCTTGACGCCGAGGTAATTTCTCGTGAGCACGCCCTCCTCCGACCGGAGTCGTTGAATCGACGGCTCTTGGCAACTTCCGGCAGCTCGTCTGGTTTTTTTTGGTGGCCCCCCGACGTGCGACGAGCAGGATCAGGCTTGTGAATCTTCAATCAGTGCGGCAGCCTCGGACTGACTCAGGATACCTTTCTGAACCAGAGAGCGGATGAGCTTAACGGCCAAACGACGGTCCCGTCCGTCACGGTGCTCAGTTTCCTCCGCTGGAAGCGGTGCCATAGGTGAAGACTTGGGCGGAGCAGCACATTCGTCCAACCAGTCCGCTAGCGTGGAGCGTTGCTCGGGTGTCATTTCCCGAAAGAGCAAGCCCATCCCCGACCCTGTATGCGATGAGGCGGTGCTCGCTCGCGCGTCGAAGATCTGATCGTTCTTATGGATTCTCAACCGCACGGTTGTGCCAAGAGGAAAGGGATTCAACGTGTCGACGTAGCATCCCGCGAGACTCAGATCCGAAATCCGCGCCGAAATCCGCGCCCCGCTCCGCTCGTCAACCACCACTACCTGAGCCACGAAGGGATAGCGGGGTTCGTTACGCTGTTCCCTATTCTTCTTCCCGGAAGGCTGGGGACCAGCGTGAGCGCCGGACGTCGCCAAATGGCTCGGCGCTGAGAGAACGACTGCTACGCCATACTGACCATCGGGTCGACAATCAACACGAGCGACCTGGCCAAGGTCTTTCCAGTTGTCTGAGCCCGTACTGGGCCCGTGGGCAGGCGCCACCCACAGGCGCATCCCTTTGTAGTAGCGGTGGAGCGAGGTGAGGAAATAGAGGGCCCCGCGGGAGACGTTCTGTGTGGTTCGGAATTCCTCGAAATCCCCGTCACGCGAATCGGCGGGGCGTACACGCACGTCGCGGGAGACGGGAACCCTACGATTCCGTCTACGGTCCTCGGTGCGGGCCGATGTAGTGCTGGCTGTCCTCACGTCATCGATAGGAATAGGAATTTGCATCTCGCCTTGGGTCTCGCATTCTTGTAGAGCCAAGGTTAGGGGGGCGCTTCGCAGGTCTCCATAGAACGATGGTACCGGTCTAGCTGGCTAGACGTACGGCGTTCCCTGCTAGAACGGACCCTTTTCCGATCATAATACTAGTACTACTGTAACTTTCTTCAGGACTTCCTTCTCATTGTGGGCTGGGGAGAAGGAGCCGACACTGGTTGCAGATTTGGACGGCCGATGAGGGACTTGAACATGGAATATCCGGGCAGGAAATCGACCATTACATCCCATGCGGACAATCGGGAGCGGGGGTTCACGTTGCTCGAATCGCTGATCGTGATCTCCATGAGTATGACCATCATGGCCATCTCGATCTTCCAATTGCAGCCGACCATGCGACTGTTTCGCGCCAGGGCAGTCACCGGGCAAGTGCAAGGCACGTTGCGGCAGGCGCGCGAGCTGGCCATATCCCAGCGTCGCAGCATTGTTGTTCAGTTTGCGGGAAACAACACCATACAATTGTTTCAAGTGCTAGAGCCGACCAACACCATGGCTCTAACCCCTTTCCTGACAGTACCCATCGGAAGTGGTGTGCAGTTTATGACCTTTGCGGGAGAGACGGACACCCCGGATGGCTTCGGTTTCCCCGCCACGGGAGGGGTCGAATTCGGCGGAATAGTTGGCGGCCCCACAACAGGAATGCAGTTCCAGAGTGACGGGACGTTCACCGACGGTAGTGGCAACCCTATCAATGGGACAGTATTTCTTGCTTCCCCCAATGCCAACTCGACAGCTGGTGCGGTGACTGTCCTTGGCAACACGGGGAAGGTGCGCCACTACTACTACAACCGGACGGGATGGTACAAATGAGAAAACGGAAGAGTGTAGGGATGCGCCGGCCTTCCCAAGCGGGGTTCACGCTGATCGAGATGATGATTGCCACCGTGGTGTTGTCGATCGGCGTCTTGGGTTTGGCAGCCACGCTGGCCGACGGCTTAGCTTACATGGATATGTCCAAGTATGACTACATCGCACAGCAAAAAGCGAGTGAGGCGGTTGAATCCATATTCTCGGCTCGCGACATGGGCGAAGCGACTTGGGCTTCCATCTGCAATGTGGGTAGCGGTACGGGATGCATTTTCTTGACTGGCGCGAAGCAGTTGTGTGATCCCGGACCGGACGGGATTGTGGGCACCGCGGATGACAATTGCGCCGGCTTACCCGACGCCATCCTCCTGCCGGGTCCCGACGGAAAATTTAGCGATGCCGTGCGCGTGCCGCTATCGAATTTCACACGCACCATCACCATTACATCGATCAACGCGAACTTGGCTCAGATCCAGGTGGTGGTCACTTATTCGAGCGGACGCTGGACAGGGCGCACCTACACATTGACGACGAATATCTCGAATTTCTCGTAGCCAGCCCAATGGAGACCAAATGAAGCGCCAAGCGGGATTCACCTTGATCGAAGTGCTGGTGGCCACGGCCATAATGATGATCATAGCGGGGTCAGTGTATGCGGCCCTCACTAATGCCATTCGTACCACCGAGGGCGTCGCGCTCCTTGCCGATACACAAGAAAACCTACGCGCGGGGATGAACTATGTGGTGCGGGATATCGTCCAGGCTGGAGAAGGAATCCCCCAGGGCGGGATCCCCATTCCGAATTCCGCCGGCCCGGTTTCCGCGCTGAACCGTCCACTGCCTGCGGGCTCAACTCCGTCGACATTCCCGACCTCCTGGACGGTGCTCCCGGCCATCTCGCCGGGCTACCAGCTGGGGTTGCCTGTTCTTACCCCAGATCCGGTCACACGAGGAGCGACCGTAAGTGATACCCGTTCGGATGTCATCAATGTGATTTATGCTGACACCACGCTAGTCGACGCGAACGGCCACTGGCTGAACGAATTTCCAATCTACCTCACTCCCGGCGCGGGCACCCCGGGATGCGCGGTCAGTAATCCCAATCCGTTGCCGGCCGGGAGCATCGTAACGGCTGGCAGCACTACGACGGTGACCTTCGATTCCACTTGCATCATCATTGGAGTTGGCAATACCGCTCTTCGTGCCGGCGACCTCATTATGCTGCAGAGCAACTCAGGTGCCACGGCCTTGCTGACAATTTCCAGCGTGGCCGGCAATTCCATCACCTTTAGCGCTGGTGATGCGTTCAATCTGAATGCCTCGGGCAAAACATCCGGCACCATCACGCAACTTCAGCCGTACGCGACGATTACGGCGACGCGCATCTGGATGATCAGCTATTACATCAGCAATGCGGATCCCCTAAGGCCGCAGCTGATGCGCCAGGTGAATATGAATCCGCCGCAGGCCGTCGGCGATGTCATCGAGAACTTCAATCTTTTGTATGAGGCGGTCGTGCCGGGTACAACGCCCCCGTCGGTGACCACCAATATCACCAGTCCAACCATCGCTCAGTTGCCGTACCTCCGCGACGTATATGTGTCGCTGTTCGCCCGCTCGGAGAACCCGTTCAGTCAGAACGGAGCCTATTTTCGCAACAATCTGGTGACCGCGGTGAGCATTCGTAGTCTGAACTTCTTCAATGAGTATCGCTGAGAATGATTTGGCTTGTTCCCCTAGGAGGAGAACGCACGTGAGGAATCGTCGGGAAAAGGGAATGGCGCTGGCCATCGCGCTTATTGTGCTCTTGCTGATGTCCATTATGATTGCTGGGCTGGGCTGGCTGATGATGACCGACCAGAAACTGGGCGGCAACAACGCTGACCGGCAACGGGCTTTCTACGGCTCGGAAGCGGGCCTGGAATCGTTGACCGCCAGCTTGGAAAACGCGTTCAACGCCAAATATGCTTTGACCGCCAGTGATATCAATGCGCTCGCACAGACGCCACCCTCCAACATTCCAGGTGTTCAATACGTAGCTCCGGGCGGATCGAACGGCTCCGGCTACCTGATCAACTTCACGCCCAATGCGCAGGGAAACCCGGCGTCCAGTTTCAGCACGCTTACTACCGGGCCGTATGCCGGGCTGGTGGCGCTTTCCACGAAGTACAACATTGCCGTGACCGCCAAGTCGGTCTACGGCTCGGAGACCAAGCTCCAGCGCCAGGTTCAAACCGTGGCCATTCCCCTTTTCCAGTTCGGAATTTTTTCCCAAGGGGACCTCGACTTTTTTGCCGAACCACCGTTCAACTTCGGTGGCCGCGTGCACACCAACGGCAACCTGTGGCTGGCTGAATTCGCGCCCAACACCCTGACGATTTCCAGTAAAGTGACGGCGGCGGGCGAAATCATTACTTCGAACCTCGAGAATGGCGTAGCGACGGGTTCCGGCATGAACGGGCCTCTACAAATCACCACCAACCCGGGTTCGGCTAGTTACGCGAACTTGTTTAGTCAGTCTCCCTCGCAAAGCGTGTCGGGTACCTCTAACTCCATTACCAGCATAGGCGCCTATAATCCTGCTTTTGCGGCGGTGGCAAGTGGCGTCTACAACGGCAATGTGGGTGTCAAGGAAACAGGTGTGAAGCCACTCAATCTTTCGATTGCCACTCCCAACATTGGAGGCCAGACGATCGACCTGATTCGCCGGCCGGTGCCGGCTGAGAACACCTCGAATCCCGCCAAGCTTTCGGAACGGTATTACAGCCAAGTCAGCTTGCGAATTCTTCTCTCCGACTACGGCTCGGATGGAACTTGCAACACGACCGACATCAAAAACCTTCCGGGCCTTTCTCCTAACGGTTCGGGAACAACGCTTACGCCTGTCGACTTGGCGAGGCTAGCCTGGGATCTCGCCGCTACGGCGGGCGCGAGCGGGCCTCCCTACACGGCCGCTCCGGGCGGGATTACGCCAGCAAACGTGGGCGTGAGCGTCTTCCCATTACCTGTTTCCGGCGCGGCGGCGGGCGTCCTCTACAGCACCGCCAACGGCTATTGGGTCACCCAATACTTCCCCACGGTCACGGGCTGCCTGAAGATCGACTACCAATCCCAGGCGGGAGGGTCATGGACGGACGTGACGTGGGAATTCCTGAACCTCGGGTATACCGGCCGTAACATATTTCCACAGACCGGCCTATCTGGTGCACCTTCTTGGGTTGCCCCCCCGACGCTTTCCGCGTTGCCGGCGTCGGCGACGCAGATAAAGAGTTCCGGCCCGACCTTAAACTTAGCTGTGGCCACAGTCGGATGTAAGGACCCGAGCCCTAACGCGGTCATTCGCTTGGCACGCCTTCGCGACAATCCCTCGACGGCCGCAAGCGGCAACAACTGGTGCGGAAACAATCCAAGCGGTGCGATCATTACCACCACCCCCCCTAGTTCGACGCATGGGACGGACTACTGGCCCAACGTGCTGTTTGACGCTCGCGAAGGCTTGCTGCGGGATATATCCCCCACGACGGGCACGCCCACACTGGCCGGTGCCATGTACTATGTCGAGCTCGATGCGGTTAACCTGGCGAAGTGGTTCAAAGGCACGATCGGTTCCAGTGGCACCAACGCTAACAATACGACGGGTTACTCCGTTTATTTTTCCGACCGGCGCGGCGAGCAGCCGGACCCGAACCCGCCAGCCTCCGTGGGTGGGACGAATGTTCTGACCGGTGGCTATGGCTATGACGATTTCACGAACCCCAGCGATTCCTTTGGATGTCCTAACGGTTCCTTGAATCAAGGGGAAGACATGGAAGGGGATTATAACGCCAGTGGAGTGGATACGAATCCGCTTCTGCGCACCTACGGAAACATCCTGGCTTCTGCTACGCTCGCGAACTTATGGCCCATCTCCATAAATGGAAGCGTGAGTGGCACCCAACTCGGAGGCGTCTCTCTGGCCGCCGTCACGACTCTGGAAACCGCCGTTCTCGCTAGCAATCCGAACTGCGCAGGTCCAGGCGTCAAATGGCCGTTCGCCATCGCCAAGGCTGTCAAGGGGGCCCAGGAGCTGCGGGAGAACCCCCCGATCTTTTTCCGGCGGGCGCTGAAAGTTCTCGATGGCGCTAAGATCAACGTCAACATCGGAACGTGCAACGCCATTAGCTGCGGCCTGACCATCGCTTCGGAAAACCCGGTGTATGTGCAAGGCGACTTGAATAATGACCCCACCACCGACGCCACCCTAAGCACACCCTCGACCGATGCGCACGTGGGCGCTTCGATCATCGCCGACGCCGTTACCGCGCTTTCCAACAACTGGAATGACGTCAACTCGTTTATCTCGCCGTATAACTATGCCGGCCGCATGGCCACCGCTACGACCTACCGTTTCGCCATGGTCGGTGGGCAGGGCGTGCCCTTTTTACAGCCTGCTGGATCGAGCCTCGCGGACCCTGCCCAGGGCACGGACGGCGGTGTGCACAATTTGATGCGCTACCTCGAGAACTGGAACACTACTGTTCCGTCCTATTATCTTGGCTCGATGGTCAGCATGTATTACGACCATCAGGCGGTGGGCATTTGGAAGTGCTGCGGCGCCGCCGGCACCGGTGGTGCGGTATACAACCCGCCGCAACGCAACTACAAGTTCGACGCGGACTTCCTGACGCCTAGCTTGCTACCGCCGTTGACGCCCATGCTCCGCGCCATTAACACCATTGGCTTTACGCAAACCATTCTTCCGACCCAGTAGCAAATGGGACGATGCCGGTGCTCTTAATGGAAAGAAGCCAAATTCCAGCTCGAAACGATACAGGTGTTATGTGCTTTGTTTTTGTCAACGCGCTGCCTCCCTTGCCGACGGCCAGTGTTAGCAACGAGAGCGCACGCAAGAGTTCGAGAGCGTGTCCTGGTGGTTAGAATTTAGCTATGAAATGCCCGAAATGTGGGAGTGAAGCGCGCGATATCGCACGGTTCTGCCGGCGGTGTCACGCAACCCTGCGTTATCAATGCCCTTCCTGCCGCCACGAACAGCGCCAGGGCGGTATTTGCGAAAATTGCGGAATCGATTTCCTGAAGTATGTCACCGCAGTGGTCGCGGAAAAACAAACTGCAACTGACGCCATTGACGATCGTTTGGAACGGCGCTCCACGCTGCTCAAGAATGTTCTGTGGGTGCCGCTGACCGGTGGGATCTCACTGCTGCTGCGTTTCTTCACGGCCTCCGGTGATCGTCGCGGATCCCGTTGACGCTGTCTTTGGGGTTTTCGGAGGCGGAGAACGCGCGCTTGTTTAGGCGCACGGACTGGCAGAAAGACGGGCCGCTGATTTCACCTCGCCGGCACCGAAATGTCCTAGGCAAATTGTTACCATTTCCCTATAATTAGAGGTTGACTGTCGACAGCTGGCCCTGCCTGAGTGGGTCTAAAAGGAAACAGGAACATGAATCCGGTAATTCGTAAACTCCATGAAGCGCAATTGCGCAAAGACCTCCCCGAGTTCCGCGCGGGCGACACCGTGCGCGTCAACGTGCGCCTGCAGGAAGGCGAAGGCGAGAAGACCAAGGAACGCCTGCAGGCCTTCGAGGGTGTAGTGATCTCCAAGAAGGGCCGGGCCTCCAGTCGGACGTTTACGGTGCGCCGGGTCAGTTTTGGCGTGGGCATCGAGCGTATTTTCCCCCTGCATTCGCCGACCATCAGCTCCATTGAAGTTGTCAGCAAAGGTAAAGTTCGCCGCGCCCGGCTGTACTACCTGCGCGACTTGAAGGGCAAAGCGGCGCGCATCAAGCGCGCGGCACGCGAAGAAGTAGCGGCCGTAGCGGTCGCGGGCACCGAAGCAAAAGCCTAAGCGTGGTTTCGCCCATGGCTTTCAGGAAAAAAGCCCCGGGTCACCGGGCCTTTTTTCTTTTCCCATCAGGGCTGCACGTTGGTGACGCCTTCCATTCCGGGCTTGGGAAAATGCTTCTCGTACCAGGCGATCGATCGGTCGGTGGAATCGATGTTGTGCTTCACTTCGCTGAGGCCATGGCCCTCGCGCGGGTAGCGCAGGAAGACCGCCTCGGTGCCGACGTCTTTTAAGGCGATGAAGAACTGCTCGGCTTCGGCGATGGGCACGTCGTTGTCATTCTCCCCGTGGATTAACAGGGTGGGGGTGTGCGCGGCAGCGACGTGCTTCAGCGCAGAACGTTCCCAAGCGACGTCCATGAGGTTTCCCTGGTGCAGGAACTGGCCGAATTCCATTTCTTCGTATTGGTTGTAATAGGTCATGTAGTTGTAGCTGACCAGGTTGGCGATTCCGGCGGTGGGCACGGCGGCCTTGAATTCATTGGTTTGAGTGATCAGCCAGTCGGTCAGCTGGCCGCCATAACTGACGCCTTCGATGCCCATGCGCTCGCGATCGATCCACAGGTAACGGCGCACCGCGGCGCTTACCGCGTACAGAACATCTTGCCCTTCGTTGCCGTCCTGATCGCCGAAGACGGCGTCGGCGAACTTCTGCCCGTAGCCCGTGGAGCCGCGATAGTTTACCTGCAGGGTGGCCCATCCGTGTGCGGCGTAGACCTGATTTTTGAAATTGAACACCGGCCCATTCTGGCCGTGCGGCCCGCCGTGAATATTGACGATGAGGGGATGTTTCGATGTGGCGGTCATCCCCAGCGGCTTGGTGAGAAAGGCCTGGATTTCAAACTTGTTGTCGTTGCTGATGAACGTGAAGGACTCGACTTCGGCGATTTGTTTTCCGGCCAAAAGTTGGGCGTTCAAGTCTGTGAGCTTCTGCGGTGCGGCGCTGCCGGCTTGGAGATAGAGCTCCGCGGCGTCCTGGGGAGTAGAGAAACTGTAGGCCACAGATCCGTCCCGGGCTACCGACCAAGCGCCCACGCCCCCGGTGTCTTTCACCACGTACTCCGGCTGGCCGCCTAAAACCGGCAAGCGTACCAGCCGGATGCTGCCGCGCTCTTGAATCGTGAAGTACACGGCGCGGCCGTCCGGCGTCCATCGTGGGGCACCTTGGCGGTTGTCCAAGACTGAGCCGATCTCCTGGCGATCACTGCCGTCGGCATTCATGACCCACACGTGACTGTCTTCCATGGTTGTTTCGCGGTCGGTCAGGCCGCGACGCGTTCCGCGAAAGACGATGCGCTTTCCGTCCGGGGACCACAGCGGATCGTACTCGTTCGATTCCGTGGCGGTAAGGCGGCGCATGCTGTTGTCCGCCACCTTCAAAGCGAAAATGTCGTAATTGAAAAACTCATCCTGATTTGGTTCGCGATTCGAAACCAACAGAATCTCCTTGCCGTCCGGCGACCAGTCGATGGAATGCTCATCGGTGTTTCCCCGCGTGAGTTGACGCACCTGTTTTGTGGAAATGTCCACCACGAAAATGTGCAGGCGCTGATTGTCGTTGAAGCGCGTCAGGCCTTCTCCGGCGTCGGGCTTATAGAGATAACGGGTGATCACCATGGGATCGCCGCTGGCTTCGGCCGCTTCAGTTCCGGGCGTCGCAGAGACGAAGGCCAGCTGCTTGCCATCGGGCGACCAAGTAAAGTCTTTGCCGGTGCCCGGCAGCGGGCTGTTGGTGCCTTGGCTAGCAGCCAGATAGGTGAGCTCCGATCCGTCCGGCCGGGCCACGAACAATCCGCCCTTTTCCGCTTGATGCCCCTCGAACACCAACCATTTGCCGTCCGGGGACCACAATGGACCACCGCCAGAATCTTTTTCGCTTCCGACGCGGATGGATTTCTGGCTGGCGAGGTCCATAATCCAAAGCTGGCCGTAGGGGCGGCCGGGACGGTCGCGCATGGTCACGCTATAGGCGATGCGATGGCCGTCGGGCGACAGTTCGGCGCTGGACACGGAGCGCAGGCGGGAAAGGTCGCTGCTGACTAGGCCTTGGGCTCCGCCGGGTGGCGCCAGGGTAAGCAGAGTTAGAGCAGTAGCGATGTCCAGCATTAGGCGAATTGCTTTCGACGGTAGTGCGAGACGCATGGATTTGTCCCCCTCGAGTTTCAGATAGACGCTGGTGGCTTGCGGTGTACTTGATGCCGCGCGGAAGCGCTCTCATTTTAAGTATTGGTCCATCCATTCGACCCAGCGGCGATCGACATCCATTACCCGCACGGGATCTCCCGGAAAATGACCCGCGACGGGATAGGCGATGAACTTGACGGGAACGCCGTTGTCCTTAAGAGCGTGATAGAGCGCGTAGCCCTGGGTGATGGTGACGCGGGCGTCGCCGGTATCGTGCATGATGAGCGTCGGCGTTTTCATCTGCGCGGCGTAAGCGATGGGCGATTGCGCGCGGTAATCCTTGAGGTTATCTGCCACGTAGGGCGAGCCTCTGAAACTGTAGCGGTTGATCACGTTGCCATCGGACAGATTGTATTCGTCGTAGATGTCCGTCACCGGAGCGCCGGCCATGGCGGCCTTCCAGATTTGATAGTGGCCAATGAGCCAGGAAGTCATGTAGCCGCCGTAGGACCAACCGGTCACCCCGATTTTGCTGGCGTCGATGAAGCCGAGTTTTCTGACTGCAGCAATCCCGGCGATGACGTCGCGCCCTGGGCCGTCACCGGCATCATTCCAAATGGCCCGCTGGTAAGCGTTGCCCAAATTGTCGCTGCCGCGATAATTCGGGGAGAAAACCACGTACCCGTGGGTGGCCATGAGCTGGGGAAGGAAACTAAATTGCGTGGTTGTGGAAGCCTGCGGTCCCCCATGAATAATCAGCACCAGCGGATATTTGCGGTCTTTCTGAAAGTCGGGCGGATAGAAAAGGACGCCGTCTTCCGGGAAACCATCAGGCCCGAGCCACTTGAATTGTTCAGCTTTGCCGAGGGCCAGCGAGGCGATCTCGTGATTGAAATCGGTAAGACGTCTTGGCGCGTCGTTGGCAGAGCGCATGTAATAGAGCTCGGAAGGCTCGGTCGGGGTGACCCCAGTAAAAGCGATCTCGCCCTTGCGGCCGACAAAAACATCCACCCAGAAGGCCCACGAGGGGCTGATATCGCCCAGCGGGAGTTTTTTCGCAGCGCCTCGGAGCGGTTGGAGCCACAGTGAAGTCGCGGTACCGTCATGGCCGCCGACCAGCAGCGAATTGCCGTCCGGCATCCAGATCACGCGCACTAAGTCGCGGTCGATGGAGCGCGTCAAGTCCGTGCCGTCCCCGCCAGAGGTGGGCGTGACAAAGATCTCATTTTCATTATTTGGATCGCCGTCGCGCGGATACCAGTAGGCCACCCGGGAGCCGTCCGGCGAAAACAGACCGAAGCTTTCGAACTTCTCGTGTTTGGTCAGCTTGCGGGTCTCGCCGGTATTGATGTTGAGCAGTTGCAGCATGGTCAAATCGGCGTTGCCCTGGTGCGGGTGCTCCTGCCTGGTGAACAGCAGCCATTGCCCATCGGGAGACCAGCAAATCGGAGACGCGGGAGAGCTGGGCGGCGCGCTCTTCGGAAGGCTCCAGGTGCCCGAGGTCAGCCGCTTGGCCGTTCCGCCTTCCGCCGGGGTAATCCAGAGGTGAGAAGGTTGCTCCGCTTCCCTCGCCAGGTAATCATTGTCACCGACCTCGAAAGCGTCGTGGTGCTTTTCCATTTCCTTTTTGTTTTCTGGTTCGTCGGAGCTGACGTAAGCGATCTCTTGCCCGCTGGGCCGCCAGGCAAATTGCTCAACGCCAGTCAAGGCGGCGGTAATCTTGTGAGCCTCGCCGCCGGTCATGGGGAGAATAAAGACTTGCGGCTTGGCGTCCTTTCCCGCTCCATCCACGGCGACAAACGCCAGGCGGTCGCCGGCTGGTGACCACCGCGGCGAGCCGACCTCCTTGCGTTCGTAGGTCAGGACATGTTGCGCTCCCGTGGCGATATCCAGCAGCACAAGTTGGCGATCGCTGCGGTCCTCGTCAAGATTCGGCCGGGAGACGACAAATACGATGCTCTTCCCGTCAGGGGAGATTTGCGGGTCGGAGACCGAGGTGATTTTGGCGTAGTCGTTTAATTCGATCTGGCGCGTTTGGCCGAAAGCGGGGCCCAGGGGGACGAGAGCGGTGATCAGCAAGAAGCCAGAAAGGCGTCCAGGAGGAAAAAGTTGGCGCGCACGTTGGTCCAGAATCATCGGTCCGCTCCTTTGAAAAGAAATAGCGAAGAATTCCGCAGGGTGAACGCGGTCGGCAGAGTATGCTGCCACGCGCTGGGAACTCCCGTCAATGCGCATACGGGGAGCATAGGGGGCCGCGGGCGGCCCCTTCTTGGCCAAGGAATCTTCCTGTTGACATTCAACAGGACGGAGCCTATGCTCCTGTTGTTTATCTAAAGGAGAAAGCATGGCTCCTCCACGCGGGGAAGTTTTGCAAGGCACGCTCGATCTGATTGTTCTGCAGACCCTCGAGGTCATGGGCCCGCTGCATGGCTACGGCATCGCCCAGCGCGTCCGGCAGGTTTCTGACGATCTGCTCAAGCTGAACCAGGGCACGCTCTATCCCGCGTTGTTACGGCTCGAACAGCGCGGCTGGATCTCTTCGAAATGGGGCGCTTCAGAAAATAACCGCAAAGCGAAGTATTACTCGCTGACGCGTGCCGGTAGGAAACAGTTGCTCCGAGAGACCGAGAGTTGGGAGCGCATGACCGCGCTTATGGCCCGCCTTCTCGGCGGCACGGAGGGAGCCTGATATGGGCTGGCTGCGCATTTTCGGCGCGCGCTGGCGCGGCCTGCTCTCTAAGCGGCAGCTGGACCAAGACCTCGACGCCGAACTTCGAGCGCATCTGGAGATGCTCACGGAGGAGAATATTCGCCGCGGTATGAGTCCGGTGGAAGCACGCTATGCCGCCCGGCGTGAATTCGGCGGCGTCGAACAAACCAAAGAGCTGCATCGCCAGCAGCGCAGCATCGCGCTTCTCGACGCGCTCGTCGAAGACCTGCGATTTGCTCTCCGAGGACTTGGGAAACGCCCGGCGTTCGCGCTGGTCGCCATCCTCACTCTGGCCCTGGGGATCGGGTCTACCACGGCGGTGTTCAGCGTGGTCGACCGCATTCTTTTCCGCAGCCTGCCCTATCCCCGCGACGACCGGCTGGTCAGCTTTGGCGATACTGCGCCCTTCGAAGCCAATGAGTTCGTGCTCGGTCCGGATTACGTCGACTGGAAGAAAGCCGAGACTCCCTTTGAGTCCGTGACATCATTTGTCCCCGGCGGGGCGGATTGCGATCTCACCGAGCAAAACCCCGTGCGCTTGAAGTGTGCGCTGGTCGAATCGACCTTCCTGCCGACATTCGGCATCGAGCCTTTCCTTGGCCGGAATTTCACCAGCGAAGAAGACCGGCCAAACGCCACGCGCGTCGCGCTGATTTCCTACGGACTGTGGCGTTCCCGCTTTGCCAGTGACGGCCATCTTCCCGGGCGCACCATTTCACTCGACGGGCGCCCCACTCTGGTTGTCGGTGTTCTTCCGGCGCAATTCGAAATGCCCAACCTCGGTCACGATGACATTCTGGTTCCCGCGGCCCTCGATGGATCCACCGATCGCCGGCCCACTGCCCGGCAAACCATTTTGCGGGTCTTTGCGCGGCTCAAACCGGGCATAAGCATCCAGCAAGCGGCGGCCGCCATGCAGCCGCTCTTTGAACAGTCCCTGAACTACGTTCCGCCGCAGTTTCGACACGAGGTCTCGTTCCGCGTCCGCTCGCTCCGCGATCGGCAGATACAAGACGCGCGGGTGGCCTCCTGGGTCCTGCTCGGCGCGGTGCTGGCAGTGCTGCTGGTCGCGTGCACCAACGTCGCCAACCTGCTGCTGGCCCGGGCCACCGGCCGCATGCGGGAGTTGGCCGTGCGCACTGCCTTGGGTGCTTCGCGCGGACGCTTGGTTCGTCAGGCCCTCACGGAAAGCCTGCTCCTCGGAGTGCTGGGCGGCCTGGCGGGTTGCTGGTTCGCCCAACTCTTGCTCCGTCTCTTTGTCAGCATTGCGCCCGATGGTATTCCGCGGCTGGAACAGGCCAGCATCGACGTTCGCGTGCTGCTCTTCGCGCTCGCAGTATCAATCTGCTCGGGAATTCTCTTCGGGTTGGCTGCGGCGCTCCGTCGCCCCGCGCCCGAACTGCTCACCGGAAAAGAGAACCAGCCGACGGCACGCGGCCTGCTTCGCCAGGTGCTGGTGACCGTGCAGATTGCTGTTTCGCTGATGCTTCTCGCCGGAGCTGGCCTGCTTCTTCGCAGCCTCTGGAAACTCCAAACCGTGGCACTGGGCATGGACACCAAGAGTGTCATCACCGCAGCAATCGATCTCGCCGCTTATCGCTATCCCGACTCCGCGAAACAGCTAGCCTTCTTCAATCAGCTCGAAGCGCGGCTCAAGCACATGCCGGGGGTCACCTCGCTGGCCTTGAGCGACACGCTGCCCCCTTCCGGCGGCATGCAAGCCACTTTTCTATCGTCCATTGAAATTCCCGGGCACCCAAAATTCAGTGCCGGCACCGGTGGAATGATCGGCTATCGTTATGTGACCCCCGGGTATTTTCCGGCGCTGGGCATCCCCATCCAGCGCGGCCGCGGCTTTGCCGAAGAGGATCGTTCGCCTCGAGAAAGGCCGGTGATCCTGAGTGCAGCGCTCGCGAAAAGGCTCTTCCCTGGCGGAGAAGAGCCCGTGGGCAAATCTTTTCGATTTGGCTCGCAAAACGATTGGCGCACCATCGTCGGCGTTGCCGGGGACGTAAAGAACAACGGCCTGGCCGCGCCCGCCGACCCCGAGTTTTACGTCCCTTGGAAAAATGAGACGGAGGGCTATTTTCGCTCCGCGCATGTGATCGTACAGAGCGCCATCCATCCGCAGGGTGTTGCCGAGTGGATTCGCGGAGAAACCGCGGCCATCGATCCGACTGTTCCGCTGACCATCGAAGTCATGACCACGCGCGTGGGAAAGTTGACCGGGCGGCCCCGGTTCACGGCGGTCCTGCTCGCCTTGTTTGCGGGCCTGGACGTGCTGCTTGCGGGCATCGGTATCTACGGAGTCGTGGCCTTCTTGGTCACCCAGCAAACTCGGGAAATCGGCATTCGCATAGCGCTGGGTGCCACTCCCCGGAGTGTTCTCGGGATGGTTTTCCGAAACATGGCGCGCTGGACGGCTGCCGGGGCGGCCTTCGGTATTCTGGGAGCTTGGCTCTGCTCGCGTTTCCTGGAGTCTTTGCTTTTCGAGGTCCGCGCGCACGATCCGTTCCTTCTCGGTTCGGCTTTGTTGGTTTTACTCGCGGTGGCATTTTTGGCCGGCTGGATTCCAGCGCGACGGGCCATGCAGGTGGATCCCATGATGGCCCTGCGTTATGAGTAAGTCATGGCTCTCTAGCGGAAACCACCACGAAGGATAAAAGTAGCGGTGCGCTAGTATTTTCAGCGAGGCAGGCGGCTTCTTTCAGCTAGGAGAAGAAATGTACCGATGGCGAATTCTACTGCTGCGATTGTGGAATGTGTTCCGCAAGCAGCATCTCGAACAGGAGCTGAACAGCGAACTGCAAACGCACCTGGACCTGGTCACTGATGAAAACATTCGCCGGGGTATGAATCCAGCAGAAGCGCGTCATGCGGCGCGGCGCGAATTCGGCGGCGTCGAACAAACCAAAGAACTGTACCGCGATCGGCGCGGCCTGATGTGGATCGACAGCGGTAGAGAGGATGTTCGCTTCGCCTGGCGCATGCTCTTCAAGCGTCCGGGATTCACTCTCGTGGCGGTTGCCACTCTGGCCCTGGGCATCGGCGCCAATACGGCCATCTTCACCGTCGTTCATTCCGTGCTGCTCGAACACCTGCCGTTTCCCAAACCCGATCGGCTGGCCATCGTCTGGTCCATCTATGGCCACGAAGGGCGCGCTCCGGCCTCCGGGCCGGAACTGATGGCCATCCGCGAACGTAGCCGGCTGTTTGAAGACTTGGGCGGAATCTGGGCGCAGAGCGGTGCTTTGACGGGCGAAGGCGAACCCGAGCAGATAAAGCTGGGGATGGTGACGGCAAACTTTCTTGGCATTCTGGGAACGCATCCCCAGTTGGGGCGATGGTTCACCCCCGGCGACGAAGGTCCCGGCTCGTCTTTCGTGGCCATCATCAGTGACGGACTGTGGCGCCGCCGGTATGGCGCTGACCCGCACATGGCCGGACGAGCCGTGCGACTCAATGGCCAGCCGACCACCATCCTGGGAGTGATGCCACCGGGATTCAAGATCATTTTCCCGGAGGGTTCCAGCGTTCCTCCGGAAATGGACGCTTTTGTTCCCTTGCGATCTTCTCTGGCCAGCGATCCGCCGGATCAGAGTTATCTACGGGTGATCGGACGTCTTCGTGATGGCGCTACTATTCCTCTGGCGCAACAAGAAATAGAAATGATCGCCGCGCATCTTCGCAGCAAGTTCACCACGTTTGCCGAGCCTCCCCTCAACCTTCAGGTCGTTGCGCTGCAGAGAGACCTGGTTCGCAACATCCGTCCGGCGCTTCTGGCGCTCTTCGGCGGAGCGGGGTTGGTGTTGCTGATTGCCTGCACCAACGTGGCCAATCTCCTGCTCTCGCGGGCCAATGAACGCACTCGCGAAATCACCTTGCGGATTGCAGTTGGCGCCGGACGCGGGCGCTTGATTCGCCAATTGCTCACCGAGAGTGTCTTGCTGTTCTGCTGCGGCGCGGTTGCCGCAATCAGCTTTGGATGGGGCGCGCTGCACTTGCTGCTGGCCATGCAGCCGAAGGAGATGGAACGCCTTGCTGCGATTCGCATGGACACGCCGGTATTCGCTTTTACCTTTGCGATTGCCATCGTCGGGGGTTTGCTCTTTGGACTGGCCCCGGCGCTTGGCGCTCACAGGATCGATCTGGCGCGGTCTTTGAAGGAAGCCCGGCCAACGGGCCATCCGGCCAGCCGGCGTCACCGCCAGGTGCTCGTGACTGCCGAGGTGGCCCTGGGCTTCATTCTCCTCGTGGGTGCGGGTTTGCTGCTCGAAACTTTTGCAAAACTGATGCGGGTCAACCCAGGATTTGTCCCCGAAAATGTCCTCACCTTTCGCGTGTCAGTGCCGTGGGAGAAGTTCAACAACCCGGCCTCCGCGGTTCAATTTCTCCGCGCCTTGAAGGCCAATCTCGCGGGCCTGCCCGGCGTCGAAGCCGCGGGGATCACTTCCCACTTGCCGTTCGAGGATACTCTCCCGAACTGGTACAGCTACTTCTGGCCCGCGGGCGCTCCCCAAGATCAACAGAACACCATCATGGCCGACTACCGCGCGATCCTTCCGGGGTACTTCAAAAGCATGGGAGTCACGTTCCTCGCCGGCAGGGACTTCGACGAACATGATGTTGAACAGAACCTCCATCTGGCCATTATCGATGATACCGTCGCCGACGAAGCTTGGCCGGGCCAGCCAGCCGTTGGCAAGGTGCTGAACGTTGAGAATGGCACTCGCGATACGGTCCGTGACAACGCGCAAGTAATCGGTGTCGTCAAGCACCTGCAGTACCACACTTTAACCGATCAAGTTCGCGGCCAGATCTACCTGTTGTATCCGCTCGCCATTCGCACGCACATGGCCTTCACTTTGAAGTCCAAACTGGGCGCACAGACATTGCTGCCACTCATTCGCCGGGAAGTCTCCTCTCTCGATAAGGATCTGCCCATTTATCACCTGGAGTTCATGACCGAATACCTTGAGTCCGCTCGCCGGCAAGCTCGCTTTGTGACTCTGCTCGCCGGGGTTATGGCTGGCATTGCCCTGCTGCTGGCCTCGACGGGGATCTATGCCGTCACTACGTATTCCGTGGTGCAGCGTACCAGCGAGTTGGGCATCCGCACTGCTCTTGGCGCGCAAGCGGCGCAACTGTTCGGGCTGGTGGTTCGCCAAAGCATGCTTCCGGTGGCGCTGGGCGTCGCCATCGGAGTCGTTTTGTCGCTTCTGCTTACGCCGCTTCTCTCCAATTTGCTCTTCGGGGTCCGGCCCACCGATGCGCCGACTTACCTTGCCGGCGCCTTGCTGCTTTCGGCCTCGGCGTTGATCGCCTCATTTCTGCCGGCGCGCTGCACCATGCGCGTCGACCCGCTGGTGGCCCTTCGCCATGAATAGGGTCGAAGCTCTTCTCTTCTAGGAGTAGATACTGTTTCTCCGGCCTCTGGGCACATGCTAAAATCTCCCGCCAATGAGCCGACTCTGCTCCTCCCGTTTCGAGCGAGCGGCGCGCAAACTGGGCTGGATGCGCATCGCCGGCATTGATGAGGCCGGACGCGGCGCGCTGTTTGGTCCGGTGGTTGCCGCTGCGGTGATTCTAAATCCCCGGCGGCGCATTTTCGGGCTGGACGATTCGAAGAAACTCACCGCCGAACGCCGGGCCGAACTCGCCCCGCGCATCCGCGAACACGCTCTGGCATGGGCGGTCGCCGAAGTGGACGCGCAGCGCATCGATGCCTGGAACATTTACCAGGCGTCGCGCCAGGCCATGACCGCCGCACTGCAGCTACTGGCCATTCGACCCGACTATCTGCTCATTGACGCGATGCAGCTGGACGTTTTGATCGAGCAGAAATCATTGATTAAAGGTGATGCGCGTAGCATCTCCATCGCCGCAGCTTCGATCCTAGCGAAAACCCATCGGGACACGCGCATGGAGGAGTGGGACGCCATTTATCCGCAGTACGGCCTGGCGCGCCACAAAGGCTACGCAACGCCCGACCATCTCGAAGCGCTACGCCAACATGGTCCGTCCCCGCTGCACCGCCATTCCTTCGCTCCGGTGCGGGAATCCGCTTGTTGGGCCGCCGGTGCGACGCAAACTTCACTTCCGATGTTTTAGCCAGGCATTTCCGCCCGCTGGTTGGCCGAGCGCAACGCACTCACGCTGCGCTCGAACATCAGCCTCCAGACTGGCGTAGAATGACCGAGGGCGAAGGAAAAAGAGTTCCCACGGGGATTCGCCTTGTTTTCGCCATAGAGTTTCCTGGAAGGCAAGGGGATAACTGCCTGCTCACAAGAGCTTCTAGGTACGTTGACTTGTCTTTTTCCCCCCTGATAGCGTAACCAGTAGCCTTACGAGGCGTACCGCTGCCGCGGCAATTTGAGGGGAACCTGTCGAACCGGCTCCCGGAGGAGATTTGTCCCTTTTCGCGCATGGCCTATAACAAGAGCAAAAACGTTGAAGTCGCACAAAAGCTGCTGAACCAGGGCAAAGTCGCCCAAGCCATAGCCGAATACCAGAATATTCTGAAGTTTGAGCCTCGCGATCAGGTCACGCTGATGACCATCGGCGAGCTGTATATCCGGCAAGGCGAGACGTTTCAGGCCATCGACTACTTCGAACGCCTTGCGCAGATTTTCGTCGGCGACGGTTTCCTGACAAAAGCAATCGCGGTCTATAAGCGCATTGCCAAGCTCGCTCCCGAGGAGATTCGCCCCCTCGAAAAGCTTGCCGACCTCTACGTTCAACAAGGGGTCATGAGCGAGGCCCGGCCCCTGTTCCTGCAACTGGCGGAGATTCACCTGAAAAACAATCGCCAGCCGGAAGCCGTCGGGCTGCTGAAGAAACTGCTGCAGGCGGAACCTGATAATCTGCGCATCCAGATCCGCCTGGCCGATTTGTACCAGGCCATGGGCCAGACTCGGGAGGCCATCGAGTCTTACGTCTCCGCTTCGCAGCGCGCCCTGGCACGCGGTGATCATGGAGAAGCTGAAAAGCTCGCGGACAAGGCGCTGAAACTCGAGCCCAGCAATCTGGCCGCAGTTATCGTCAAAGCGCGATCTTATTCTTCACAGGGCGATCTTGTTAAGGCCGCGCAGCTTCTTGAACAGGCCGCCGATCTCGAAAAAGGCGGCGAGCAGACCGAACTCCTGCTCGATCTTTATCTCAAGAATTCCGATTGGGACCAGGCCTCGGCTCTCGCGCAGCGCGTATTTGAAGCAGACGAGAAGAATTTTGGGCCCATGCAAAAGGTGGTCGAATCGCTCTTGCAGGCTGGGAATGGCGAAAAGGCCATGGAAATCCTGGCGCAGTCGCGGCTGCCCATGATCGATGCCGGGGAGCACGAGGTTGTCGGGAAAGTCCTCAGCGAGCTGGCGGCCGGCCTGCCTGGCAGAATCGAGCCGCTCGAATGGCTCGTGGAATTGTACGGCCGCACCAGCGATTCTTTCCGTTTGCCCGATGCGCTGGCGAATCTGGGTGATGCCCTGGTTGCCCGGCAGCAGTGGGAACGAGCCAAGAAGACTTTCGAACAGCTTCTCGACCGCGAGCCTGACAGCGATTCGGCAAAGCGCAAGCTTAACGGCGTGCTCGCTAAGATGGGGCTCCTGGCGCCTGGCGCGGTGGTATCCGAGGAGCTTTTGCAGACCGAACTTGCGAAGCCACCTGCTCCCCGGGTGCGCCCTGAGGGAGAATCCGCTCCGGAAGTGGAGGCCAGGCTGGCAGGAGTGTCTGGCGAGCCGGTGCTTGACGAAGGGACACAAAGATTCATTGCGCAGTCGCTCACTGACGTCGACCTGTTTGCCAGCTACGGCCTCACGCAGAAAGCCATTGGCTTGCTTGAAGCCATCCTGCGCCGCGCACCGCGTCATACACCGACACTAGAAAAACTGCTCGACTTCGTGCTGGGCGCGGGCGACGACCGGCGCACCGCCGAACTTGCCGCGCAGTTGGCAGAGATCCACGGCAAAACGGGAGACAAGCGGAGTTCGGAACGATTTGGGGAATTGCGCCGCCGCTTCCAACGTGCTGCTGGCTTGACGGACGAAGAATTGGCGCGTGCTAGGCCTGCGGCACGACCGGCGGCCGAACCACAGCCGGCGGATGTTTCCTTGCCCGAGATTGCCGCGGAGCCCGTCCCGAGTTCTCCTGTCGAAGAAGCGCGCCCCGAGCCGGTGGAAGTGAACGCCGCTCCCGCGGAAGCGGAGATGCACGAAGTCGATTTGTCCGACGAATGGGCAACCCTTCTCGAAGAGTCGCGCCAAGGTCAGACCACGGTTGAGGCTCCCGCCGCCCAGCTCCCGGGCAGAAGCAGGCCCCACGAAGAGCCGGCTGTCGAAGAGTTTCAGATTTCCGAGGCACCACAGACCGTCTCGCCGGACGAAGCACCGGCCATCGCGGCGTTCACGCCGGAAGCCATCGCCGGTCAGGCGAGCGAGACACCCCGGCCTAAACCTAAAGAAGTACCTCCGGAACTCGAATTTGAGTTGGACCAGGAGTTTGAACTCGTACTGGATGCCGAGTCGCTGGTCCCGGCGTACGACCAGAAGCCGCCCCAGTCGCCGACTGTCCCTGCCGAGCTGGCGACCGCCGCGCAAAACGCCGGGCCGGAGCCACCCGCGGGGAGCGGTTTTGCCTCCGATCAATTCCTGGCAGATCTTGCCAGCGAAATCGAAGGGCTGGCACCAGCATTTTCCGGAACGATGCCCGGCGCCCACCCGGCACCCATGGACAAGGCGGAACGAGAGCCCGCGCCGTCCGGGGAGTCTGGCCCGCTCAAGGAAGTGTTCGACCAGTTCCGCGCCGAACTTGGTGAGATGGGCGCGGAGGACGAAGATCTTGAAACGCATTACAACCTGGGAATCGCGTTTCGCGAAATGGGGCTTCTCGAAGAGGCCATCAGCGAGTTCCAAAAAGTTGCCAAAGCCACCGATAGCGGGCGCCCCTTCCGCTACGCCATGCAGTGCTGCACACTTCTCGGTCTGGCCTTCATGGAGAAGGGCCAGCCAGCCATTGCCGCGATCTGGTATGAGCGCGCCTTGCAAACTCCCGGCAATGATCCGGAAAGCACGCTCGCCTTGCGGTATGATCTGGGTGTAGCTCAGGAATCGGCGGGCGAGGCTGAAGCGGCGCTGAAGAGTTTCTCCCAAGTTTACGCGATGAACATCGACTATCGCGACGTGGCCGAACGTATTAATGCTCTTCAGAAGCCCACCCGTTGATCCTGACCTTTCCTGACAGGACGGGTTCCGTTCATCCATGAACCGGGTTTATCAAGCACTTCTGGTTGTTCTAGCGTTCGAAATGGGCGCCATGCTTCTCTATCTCCCGTGGTCTGGCTATTGGGAACAGAATTTTTTTCTCAGCCATTATCCTTCGCTCATGCCCGTAGTGCTCCATCCGTCCTTTCGCGGGGCGGTGAGCGGCCTGGGAGTTTTGGATATTCTTTTGGCCATCGGCTGGATCGGTTCGCGCCCGGGGCCTAATCGTGTCCCGCCTCAATAACTCATCGTCCGGCCTGCTGCTCTGCTACGTGACGGACCGCCGCGGTCTGTCGGGGATCGATTCCCTGGAGGCCCAGGAAACTCTGGGGCAGAAAATCGCGACCGCGGCGGCTGCCGGTGTCGATTGGCTTCAGATTCGGGAGAAGGATCTTTCGGCAAGGGCCTGCGGGTCGCTCACGCGCAAAGCTTTGCAACTGGCCGCCAGGTCCCCGGCAAGCAACCATCGTCCAACACGCGTGCTGGTGAACGATCGCCTGGACGTGGCGCTTTCCGAGCACGCCGGCGGTGTGCATCTCGCCGAGACGAGTCTGCCGCTGCCCGAAGCGAAGCGGCTGGTGAAAGCCCAAAGTCTGGATTTCCTGATTGGCATTTCGTGTCACTCTCTGGAAGCAGCAAGATCGGCTGCCAGCGGCGGCGCGGATTACCTTTTTTTTGGCCCCATCTTCCCCACGCCATCGAAGGCGGCATTCGGCGCTCCGCACGGGCTTGAGCGTCTCGGCGAAGTTTGCCGTGCGGTCTCGATCCCCGTGCTGGCCATCGGTGGGATTACCTTGGCGAATGCCTCGGCTTGCCTCGCCGCGGGGACCTCGGGAATTGCGGCAATTCGCCTTTTTCAGGAGGCGCTGGACATGACCTCCCTGGTTCAGTCACTGCGAAAGCTCACGCGCTAGTCAGCGCTCCATCAGCCGGCGGAGAAGACGGATCTGTCCGGCATGATAGATGTCGTGAAACGCCACACCATAAAGCTGACGCATGGCTTTTCCGGCGCGCGCGGTGCGCAATGATTTGGCTGCCGCCCCGCGCAAGGCCCGGTGTTCCCGCTCAAGCAACTTCTTATCCGCGTGCCAAGCCCCTTCGTTCAACTTGCCTTGTTCGGGTCTTCGAAAGAAATTGCTGCCCAGCAGAGTGAAGGAGCCGCGCTTTCCGCCTTCTATCCTTCGCCGCACGGCATACTTCCAGTACGCCGCATGGAGCGCTACTTCCGGAGATGTTGTGGCGCCCCGGTCCCGGGCGCCACGCGGCTTCTTCTGCGGTTACTCCCTTGAGGGATTGTTTGAGATTCGGTCCGTGCCAGGTCTTTTTTTCGTAGGCTTCATCAAGCAGCGCGAGCACGAGCTTTCCGGAATCCATGGTGGCCTGCTCGTGGGGCGTGGCGAAGAGAAATCCTCGAAAGCATGGCGTTCTCTTTCTCCGGTGTCAACGCGCTGGTCTTTTGCTTTGAGGAGTTCGCGCCTTCAATCGGGGTATACCGTTATGCCGATGCTTACGCTGAGCTACCGCGGATCGTTTCGCAGTCCCTTCTGGGGGCGCTACGCGACCTGTTCCGCCATCACCGCTGCTTCACCCGGCTCCTCCAGCGCTTTACAACTTCTAGGCACTTACTACGGGCTGGGCCCTCAAGATTCCCTCTCCTTCTGTTCGCTTCGCCCGAATGTCCGGCTTGTCCCTTCGCTTTGGAGTGTCGGAAAACCCTGTCGCCGGTTTCCTGCTCCGCGTCTTCAATCCAGCCAAGACCGTTGCCGACGGTTTTAAGTTCCGGAATAAAATCGGGCTCGACGTAGCCACCCAGGCTCTGAAAGAATCGCGCCGGCTCAAGAAGGCGTCCATGGACGAACTTTGGGCCGCCGCCAAGGTCTGTCGTGTCGCCAACGTGATGGGTCCGTACCTGGAGTCGCTCTAATTGAGTAACCCGCCACCGAAGAATCTCCCGCCTCCATCAATGACTGCACCGCGCTCAGGAAATCGCTCTAAACTATAAATTTCTTCGGCGAAGCCATTGAACCATGCAGCCGCTCTTTCGGAAGCAGCCGCTTGAATGAATTCGTAGATAGCCTCTATATCCCGCAGGGCGCGATCGGCCAGTCTAACGAGGTATGGCATGGTTGCGCCGGAACATTTCCAGAGCTTCACGCGCCGGACGCATACGACCCTTCTTTATGTCTTCGATACCTTGCCGGATTCCCTCAAGCGCATCGGCTTGTGCGGCAATGTCGAGCAGGCGCTGATAGGCTTCGGCGTCCTGCACGACCGCTTCCGCTTTTCCGTTGATGGTAAGCACCAGCGGTTTCTTCGTTTTTTTGAGATGCTTCATGAACTTCCCTGGATTGCGCCGGAATGTGGTCATCGCCTGAATGTCTTTCTTGATGTCGAACCACAGTGACCTCGCATGGCGATAATAGCACCCTTAAAGGTGTCACGGAATTTGCTTGGCAGGGTAAGGAGCGATCGTGCACTCCGAGGAACGGTTGGAAGTTGCGAAGCGAATCTTCTGGTTTGGTACTCCAGAGGAAGCGTTGGAATTCCCGCTGCGAACACTGCCGCAATTCTTAGATTCCACTGCTGGAAAATGGCCCCGGCAAGGGTCCTTATTTGACTTATATCCCTGAGCTGATGTCCGAGGATCCCACCGGTAACTTCTAGATGACAATCATTTGCAATTGATATAGGACTAAGTTAGTCTGATATACCGGCTGCAATGCACTGGCAAGGAGACTCCGTGGTCTCATTCTCTCGGCGCGCTTTGCTTGGTTGTTTTTCCTTTTCCGTGCTTTTGGCTCTCTACCTGCCCGTTGCCGCGGCCCAGGAGAACCCTTACTTTGTCGCCTATGACCACTATCTCGAAGAGCCCGGCAACCTGGAGATCGAGTATTTCTCCACCTTGGGCACCCAGCGGGGGGGTAACAACTTCCACGCCTTCTGGACCGAACTAGAATACGGCGCAACCGCTTGGTGGACCACGGAGTTGTACTTGGATGGCCAGACCAGTTTCGGCGACAGCACGGTGTTTACCGGCTTTCGCTGGGAGAATCGCTTCCGGCCACTGAAACTGGAACACTTCATCAATCCCGTCCTCTATTTCGAGTATGAAAACAAAAGCGGCGCGGACAAGATCCTCAAAGAAATCGAAGGTCACGACGTGGAATCGGACTTCCTGGTTGCCAATCGACAGGCTCAGAAGGAGCGCATCCACGAAGTGGAGTTAAAGCTTATCCTCTCCAGCACCTTCAAGGGCTGGAACATCACAGAAAACACCCTGGCGGCCAAGAATCTTTCGAATTCTCCCTGGGAATTCGGCTATGCCCTGGGCGCCAGCCGTCCGCTTGCTCTGGAAGCTTCCGCGAAGCGCTGCACGCTCTGTCCGCAAAACTTCATTGGCGGGGTCGAGATGTATGGCGGTCTAGGTGACCGGCACAGTTTTGGTCTGCACGACACCTCGCATTACCTGGCGCCGGTTCTCGCTTGGAATTTACCTTCCGGCTGGACCTTGCGGATTTCGCCGGGCTTCGGTCTGAACGATAACAGCCATGGCTTTCTCCTGCGCTGGGGCGTGTCGCGGGAAATAGCCGGGTTTGGTTCCATGGTCAGCCGGCTTTTTGGAGGCCAGCAGTGAAAGCCATGGCCGCGGCACTGGCCGTTTCCGCTTCATTTCTTGCCGTGTCCGTGGTCTTGGCGCAAGGCCGGAGTTCCGGCAAACCACTCGTCGCCGCCGCGCCCGGATACGATCCAGCCATCTACGCGGAATTGCAAAAGGCGCCTGAAAAGGCGCGCAACCGCGCAAATCCGTTCGAAAACGATCCGCGCGCCGTTGCTGCCGGCGCCATTCTGTTCGAACAGCACTGCGCGGAATGCCACGGCAAGTCTGCCGAAGGCTCGCCGAAAGCTCCGAGTCTAGTGGTGAGAGAAGTCCAAAGCGCCACACCGGGAACTCTTTTCTGGCTATTGACCAATGGGGTGGTTCGCAAGAAGATGCCGGTTTGGTCGAAGCTTCCCGAACCCCAGCGCTGGCAGCTGGTGCGCTACATCAAGTCGCTTGGCGGCCCCGCTCTTAGGGCGGAATCACCCGCTGCCCAGCCTTGAGGGGAACGATCTGGAGTTAGCCACCTTGGCGGCTTCGTTCAAGATCATCGCCAAACGCACGCCAGCTTCCGCAAGGCTCGTCTCCGCCGCCTGGGCGGCGCTCGTTTGATAAACCTCGCCGACGGCCAGGTGCTTGGCGAGCATCCGCTCTCCCATGTGATTGTTTTCGGCGCAGCTCTTCAATTTGATGACCGGTTCGATGGCAATTTTTTCCGGGAGGGCATCGTAGACCGCCGTCTCCGCTCGCTCGTGGCTCTCCCAGGCCCAGTTGTCCACGTGGATGCCCGCAGCTTCCCAGGCGGCGCTCTGGGCATGAAATTTCTCGTCCAGTTCGTCGGCGTACCGCAGCGGGCTGGAGATTTCCATGTCGCGTTCCACCATCTCGGTGTCCCAGATCTGATGAAGATTGGGTGAGTAATCCTCGCGCTCCGGTCGCAGCGCGTTGAGAAGCGGTTGGTGGCCAAAATATTTCACCGGCACACAGTTTCCGCCATTGTCGGCATTGGTGATGGCGTGCAATGGTTGATGCATATCGCCGACAAAATGGACGAGGTAGCGTATCGCTTCGGCGCGCTTCACTGGATCGGCGGACTTGTCTTTCAGGATGGCGCGCTGCTGTTCGATCACGCTGGTCACACATCCCTCCGGACCGCAGTATCCGTCCAGATCGCCCTTATGTTTGCCCCGCGGAATATCGATGTAATGCCAGGGCCCGTTCTTGCGCTCATTGCGCACATCATCCGGCCATGTAGAAGCATCCACCAGCAGGTCCGTCGTCGCATTGCCACACCAGCGTTTCAGCTGCGGATCGATGGAGTTTTCGCCAAGAAGCTTCTCGACCAGTTGACGCGCCTCAGCTGTCAGGTGCTTCTCTGCAATCCAGGCCACCGTTTGGTGACCCTTGCAGCCCCAGGCCTGGGCCGGAGGAGCGCTGGAGGTCAGAAGCGCGAGAGCGCCCGAAAGAAATACGATTTTATGATTCATTGATTCTGGCCCCATCGGGGCAGCCCGGTTTGCTCGATCGGGGCTCACCGCCGAAGCGTTGGCTAGGTGCGCTGCCCACGGCGCGGCGTCAGGCGCTGAGCCAGCGCCCGATCGGTTTCCACGATTCGGTGTGATCACAGATCACGCGCAACGCCGCGGTAATGGGAATGGCCAAAACCAATCCCATGCCTCCCCACACCCAGCCCCAGAAGAGCAGCGCGATGGTGATGGCCACGGCATTCAAGCGCACCCGGCGGCCCACCAGTTGTGGCGCAACCAGATTGATGGCCAAAACGTGGATGGCAGTGAGCGTCGCGGCAATCAGAACAAACTGGCCGAAGGTTCTCCACTTGGCCAGCGCAATAACAAAGGCCGGCAGCCAGGCCATCACGGCCCCGATGTACGGCACCATGTTCAGAACTCCTGACACGATGCCCGTGAGAATGGGATACTCCATCCCGATGACCCAAAAAAACAGGCTGCTCGCCCCGATTACTATCAGCGTCAGCATGGTCATTCCCGCGAGGTAATCGCGCAGGACATCGCGCAAGTCTTCCAGCGTTTCTTTGACTTGTGTACGGCGCGAAGCGGGAAAGAGTTGCAACGTCCCGTGCCACACCTGGCGCTTCTCCGCCAGCATAAAAAAAGCCAGGAAGGGCAGGAAGGTAATTTCCAGGAACAGCGCGTACAGCGAGCCAATGCCGCGGAAGATCAGCGTGCGCACGACCCCGGGCTCTGCCCGCCCCGCGGTTGCGGACGGCAAGCCTGGCTCCGGCGCAATCTCGGATACTTGCCCCTCGATTCCTCTGATTTTCCCTTCCACGGCGCCGGCCGCCTGCTGCAGAACGCTGCTATATTTTGGCCAGTTCTCGGCGAAATCCGCGGTACGTGCCCACAGTCCGTAGCCGACCGCAGGCAGCACGGCGATCAGAATCAGCACCATGACCATGGCGCCCAGGGTACGGGGCAGCCCCAGCCTTTCCAGAAATTCCACCGCGGGATCCAGAAAGTAGGCCAGCAGAATGGAGAGCAACAGGGTGATCACCACGCCGGCCGCGTAATAAAAGAAAAGCAGAATGATGGCCGCGGCGATCACACGCATGCTGAAGTTTGAACTGGTGAAGCGAACGATCGATGGTGGCGTTGGTGTGGTGGACACGAGCGGCTCCGGTGCTCCACGTTAACACATTCTCCGAAACTGTTTACGATGTCCTAGTCCGGCGTGGCGATCCAGCAAATCTGGAAGGCTGGTTGCGCCGATTCTTAAGATAGTCCGGAGTAATAGATGAGGCATGGGCTGGAGCGGGCCGTAAGTCATGGTTTTCCCTATGTTAAGCTTTGCTGAGGTCGTGGGCAGGGAAGTTGGCTGGACAATCGATCGCACGGTCGGGAGACAGGGTTCTTCGAAATGGGCAAAGAGTTTTTTGGAACCGACGGGATTCGCGGCGTACCGGGCACGCCGCCGCTGGACGACGCCACGCTCTACGCCACGGGACGCTCTCTCGGCGCGTATCTCAGGAGAGAACATGGCGCGGCTCATGTCCTCATCGGCCTGGACACTCGCGAATCTGGTCCGCACATGGCCTCCTTGCTCGCCGCGGGTCTCCGGCAGGCTGGCGCGAGGGTGGCTTTCGCCGGGGTGATCACCACTCCCGGGGTGGCTTGTCTGGTGCGCCAAAATGATTTTCAAGCCGGCGTGGTCATCTCCGCCTCGCACAATCCATTTCCAGACAACGGTGTGAAGTTGTTCTCGCACGCCGGAATGAAATTCCCCGACGCTGTCGAAGAACAGCTGGAAGCGGGCATCTTGAAGCTCCGGGGCGAACCCGCGCCAAAGAATTTGCCGCCGCTCACGCCCGATGAATCTCTTCACGCGGAATATCTGGCCTTTCTCCGCAAGCGGTTCATTCCCGGCGCGAAGCTCAGCGGTTTCCGAATCGTCCTGGACTGCGCCAATGGCGCAGCCTCGAAGCTGGGCCCGGAGCTGTTTCGGTCGCTAGGTGCCGAGGTCATCGCCATGGGCGATTTACCGGACGGCCGGAACATCAACGCCGGCTGCGGTTCGATGCACCTGGACGGCCTCGAAAAACGCGTCGTCGCTGAAAAAGCGCGTCTCGGTGTGGGCTTTGACGGTGATGCCGACCGCGCGCTGTTTGTCTGCGAAAGCGGAAAAATCGTGAATGGTGACGGCGTGCTTCTTGCTGCTGCGCGCTTCCTCAAGTCTCAGAATAAGCTCAAAGGTGACCGCGTCGTGGCCACCTCCATGTCCAATCTGGGTCTGGAGCGCGCGCTGGCCAGCGAAAACATTTCCCTGGCCCGTGCCGCCGTCGGCGACCGCTATGTCCTTGAAGAGATGCTTCAGAGCGGCACGGTGCTGGGAGGCGAACAGTCCGGCCACATCATTTTTCTCGAGGACAGCCCTGCCGGTGACGGCCTGCTCACGGCAGCAAAAATTGCCTCCCTTGTCTCTCTGAACGGCAAGATGGAATCTCTGGTGGAAGGCCTTAAGGATTATCCACAACTGATCGTCAATGTGCAGGTGCGTTCGAAACCGCCGCTCGAGACGCTTCCGGAAGTCTCTCGCGCCTTAGCCGAAGCTCAATCCGCACTGGGCGACAAAGGCCGCGTGGTGCTGCGTTACTCCGGCACCGAGCAGCTTGCCCGCGTCATGGTCGAAGCCGAACACGAAGCCGACGTCCAGCGTTTCAGCCAGTCGCTCGCCAAGGCCCTCCATTCTTCCATCGGCGCCTGAGCAGCTTGCGGCAAAACTTATGAACATCCTCAAGCATCTCTGCGTCGCCATCCTGACGCCCTTGGCGCTCATGAGCTGTCTTGCTGCTGCGGCACAAACGCGGACCGTGGCTCTGACTTTTGATGATCTCCCCGTAGCGGCCACGCCAGGTCCAAGCGTAAATCCCGCCGAAGCGCAAGCGGTCAACCGCGCCTTATTAGAGGCCTTAAAGAAACATCGCGCCCCAGCCATCGGGTTTGTAAACGGGAAGACCGCTGGAGAATTGGGAAGCGATAACGGCCAACAGATTTTGCAGCAATGGGCGCGGGAAGGCCTTGACTTAGGGAATCACACTTTTTCGCACGCGGACTTGAACAACATTACGCTCGAACAGTTCAAGCAGGAAGTTGTCACTGGCGAAGACTCCTTTCGGCCACTGCTTGCTGAAGTTGGGAAGACTCCCCATTACCTGCGCTTTCCTTACAATCACACCGGAGATACAAAGGAAAAACACGATTCCGTTGCCCTGTTTCTGAAACAGCGTGGCTACCGAATTGCCGCCTGCACCATCGACAACGAAGATTATTTGTTCAACGCCGCGTACCTTCAAATGCTGGCAAAGAAGGATGAGGACTCGGCCGCCAAACTTCGCCGTGCGTATTTGGCTTACACGGCGGTCGAAATTGATTACTATGGCTATCTTCACAAGCGGATATTTGGTCGGGAAATTCCGCAAATAATGCTGCTTCATGTAAACCGGCTGAACGCTGATGTGATTGACGAGATCCTTGTTATTTTTGAGAAAAAGCAATATCGGTTCGTCTCTGTGGAGGCCGCGCAATCCGATCCCGCCTATGGTGTCCCTGATACGCTGGTAACGAAGTTCGGACCCATGTGGGGTTATCGGTGGGCCAAGGAACTCGGTATTAAAGTGGATGGAAGCCTGGAGTCCGAGCCGCCCGCATGGATCGCGCAGTACGGGAAAAAATAACGCCCCTTTCACCGTTTTCTATCCGCTCGCCCGGGAACTTTTTCGCCGCTCGCGACATTACACTTAGTGAAGGACTGGAGTCGGCTTGCCATCGAAGACGCACTGCCGGCGCTCGTTCTAAATTCGGAGGCTCTTTCTCGAGATGCCATGGACGAGATGCCCAGCACCTCAACGAACTCTCGAAGCACACCGGCGCCGGCAAACACCGGCGTCAGCGACGAACGGCTCATGCTGGCTTTTTCGCAGGGTTCTCAGGATGCCTTTACACAACTCTTCTCCCGCTACCAGCAGCCGATCTATGGATTTTTCCGCCGCCGTGTCGCCGAACCCGCTCACGCGGAGGAACTCACCCAGGAAACATTTCTCGCCCTGCTCCGCGCCGCCACTCGCTACCAACCACGCGCGCTCTTTCGCACTTATCTCTATGCCATAGGCTTCAAGATACTGCGCGTCCACCGCCGCAAAGCCGCCTTCCGCGCCACGTTCTTTGGCCAAAGAAACTCCGCACTCGATCCCTCCAAGCGGGATGCCACCGAGTCCGGTCTGTGGGTCCGCCGCGCGGTGGAAAAGCTCGAGCCCATCGACCGCGAAGTCCTCATGCTCCGTGAATTTGAGCAGTTGAGCTACGCGGAAATCGCCGACCTCTTGCAGCTTCCTCTAAACACTGTTCGCTCACGGCTGTTTCGTGCCCGTACCGCGCTACGCACTTTGCTCGAACCTGCTTCATCGCCCTCCGCAAAAGGTGCGATGCAGGTTCGGCAGGAGCCTGCTTCGCAGCCCATGGCCCAGAAAGGAGAACGCGCATGAGCACCAATGCGCATCCCTGCGCACCTGAAGAAGTCATGGCGTTCGTTGACGGCGAACTTCCTGCCGATCTGGCACATTCCATCTCCATGCACATCGACCAATGCGCCCAGTGCCATGAAGCCGCCGCCGCTCTCAGGAGTACTTCTCATTCGCTCTCCGAGTGGCGGATCGATCCAGTTGACTCTCTCTGCCCACCGGAAGCAGCGGCTTCGACCTTTCTCTCCGAGGTCCAAGGCTGGCTCCGCCGCCTCCAGTTGCTCGTCTCTGGCCCATTGCCTTGGGCGTTGGCCTGTCTCTTATTGGCGTTCTTAATTGGGGCGCAACGCTACAAACGCCCATCGCGCGAAAGCATTTTCACGAAATACCAGGTGGCTCCGGCCAGCTCTCCACGGCCAGCGGGACCTCAGGCCCACCTCGGCGGAGCCATCCCTGAGGAGGAGGCCTACAGCTACAGTGGCTCTGAAACAAATGGAAGGACGATTTCTGTTGACCGCGGCACCTTGAACCAGAAGACCGGTCTCTCTTTGCCGTACGCTCCGTTGATTGCGCGCACGGTCACCCTTTCCGTGGTGGTCAAGGATTTTGACACGGCGCGCGCCGCACTGGACGCGACCCTTCGACGGCACAACGGATATGCTGCCGCGCTGAGCGTGGCGACACCGCAGGGGGCCGCGCTCACTCTTCAGGCCTCGTTGCGAATCCCCGCGCCTCAGCTTCTCTCCGCGGTTGCTGAACTGAAAGCACTCGGCCGCGTTGAACTAGAAACGCAAGGCGGCGAGGAAGTCACCGAGCAACACGCTGATCTTGTGGCGCGCCTGAAAAACTCCCGCGAAACGGAAGAGCGCCTTCAAGATGTGCTGCGCAACCGCACCGGCAAAGTGAAAGAAGTCCTCGAAGTCGAGGAGGAAATCGCGCGCGTTCGCGGCGAGATCGAGCAGAGGGAAGCCCAGCAGCAAACCCTGGAGCACCGCGTCAACTTCGCCACCATCGAGCTGAAACTTGCCGAAGAGTACCAGGCACAGCTCTCGACGCCCTCCCCCTCGGTTCGGAGTCAACTCCGGAACGCGGGCGTCAATGGTTTCCGCAGCGCCTTCCAGAGTCTTCTTCGGCTAGTCCTGTTTCTCGCCGAATCGGGTCCCACGCTATTGCTCTGGCTGATGATCCTCTCGTTCCCTGCTTGGCTGCTGTGGCGGCGTTATCAGCGCTCTCTCGCCATGGGTTCACAGGCGGCAATTTGATACCCGGCAATTCAGCGCGAGCTCCCGCTCATCGCAGTAACCGCTTACATCGCATGGCATTCTGATTTCCGCAAGAAACCGACAATAACGATATTCCCTAGCTAGCTCGAGCGCTCGAGCTTCCCGTCCGTGTCACCGCGGTCGCCACTTAGAGGTCCACCTCCGAAAGAGTGCTCCCAAAGAATGGAGAGTCCCGCGGCCATTCTGTGGGATTTTGTAGAGAGGCGCTAGGTAACATCGTGTTTGTCCGGCCGGTCCTGACGCTAACCACCGTGGTTTCAAGCAACTCGGTAGTTTCGGGGGGAACAGTCACCGCTGGCACGCGGGTTGCTCTCTGATTGGTAACTTATAAGATTGGCTTCCCGGGGTGGCCGGAACCGATCCTCGACTCGGTTACCGGTTTGGGGCGTCAATTACAAAGAGGGGGCTTGCACCAGCCCCCTTTTTCATTTCTAGGGCTCGCTTCGGGACCGCGCGGGTGCGGCGCGAATAAATCAGGCCATCCGAAATCCAGGCAGCTTCGACTCTCTAGGCGAAGCACTGTCAACGCTGGACGGCGCAGCAAAAAAGTGAGCGGCCGGTGGGGGCACCGGCCGCTCGGGCGTGGGGATGGAGGATACAGTAATCCGAAGTCAGTCTGGCTTTTCAGGCCGTTCTGCTGCGCTCGCGAGCAGCAGGACGACACACAGGAGCAAACAAGCGATTACCGTCGTAGTACTCCAGTAAGCCAAAGCAACTTCCGACTACTTGCCTAGTTTGCTATCCGCCGAATGGTCCGTCGATAGGTCACTGGGTTCATTTTTTCCAGTACTTCCCGCTCACACCGGACCATCCTTCGCTGGTACGGAAGTACTTCGGCCGCTAGACGCGTCGCACGATGCTCTGCTTGGCATTCTTTATCTGCGCTTCGTCGCGCTTGTAAAATGTCCATTGTTTGATGCGCTTGGCCCTCAGCAGTCCGGCCTCGCGGAGGATCTTCAGATGCTCGCTGGCCGTGGGCTGGCTAACCCCGAGCTTCTCTGCGATCAACACACCACAAACGCCATCCTCGACCAGATCCCCATCCACCTGCGGCCGGAAATGCTTGCGCGGGTGCTTCAACCAATCGAGGATTTGCAGCCGGCGTTCGCTCGCCAGGGCGCGTAGAACGAATTCCGTCTTCATATAGACAATTAGCCAACTCCCTAAGTATAATAGCAAATGCGGCGCAACCTGGGAACCGCATGCGGGCCTTCCCGTGGGAACAGATCATCTGATCCAGCGGATCCCTGGCAGCGGAAATTGATCACCATGTCCACCACCGAGATCACCCGAGACCGCATCATCGCGACTGATCAACTTATCCGTCCGCACATCCGAAGGACGCCCGTCGTAGAAGCCAGCGGCGCCGACTTCGGCCTCCCTCCTGTCCAGCTGGTCTTCAAACTGGAATTTCTCCAGCATTCCGGCTCGTTCAAAACTCGCGGCGCGTTCAGTAATCTCCTCTCTCGCGCGGTTCCCCCAGCCGGCGTGGTGGCCGCCTCGGGAGGCAATCATGGCGTCGCCGTCGCTTTCGCCGCCATGAAGCTTCGAAAGCCGGCGACAATTTTTGTGCCCACGGTTTGTTCTCCTGAAAAGATGGAGCGCATTCGCGGCTACGACGCAGATCTCGTGGTGACCGGAGAACGCTACGCCGATGCCCTGGCCGCCAGCGATGCCTGGGCCGCCGAGTGGGGCGCTCTCGGGATCCACGCTTACGATCAAGTCGAAACCTTGCTCGGCCAGGGTACTGTGGGTCTGGAGTTTGAAGAGCAGGCCCCGAGTCTCGACGCTTTGCTGGTCGCTGTTGGCGGGGGCGGTTTGATCGGAGGCGTGGCCGCCTGGTATTCCGGTCGCACCAGGATCATCGGTGTGGAACCGGAGGCTGCCCCGACACTGAGTTACGCCCTGAAGGCCGGCCATCCGGTGGACTGCCCCGCAGGAGGGATCGCCGCCGACTCCCTGGCGCCGAAACGGGTCGGCGATTTGATGTTTCCCATCGCCGAGCGCCATGTCGAAGGCGTCTTGCTGGTACCCGATTCCGCCATCCAGGAGGCCCAAGAAGCGCTCTGGAGAGTTCTGCGAGTCGTCGTCGAACCAGGCGGAGCCGCGGCGTTGGCCGCGCTACTCTCCCGGTGTTACGTCACTAAACCGGGCGAACGTGTCGGCATTCTCCTCTGCGGGGGCAACGCCGCTGGGGTCGATTTTCGCAAGCCTTCCCTAAATCAGGCCGGGAATTCCAATCTCAGCCCGGTCGAGCGAGCCTTAAACAGTCAATTAGAATAGGTGCGTCGAACGGTGCAGCTGCCAAAACTTCTAAAGCTTCCGAATGACCTCCCGAAGGAGGTCGGTAAGCTCCCCCAACTGCCGCTGCTCTTTGTCCGTGAATGACGCTAGCGCTTTGGCCAGCGATTCCACGCGGCGCTGGCGTCCCGCCTCGAGGATCTTCCTACCCTTGGCGCTGGCTTCGAGGCGCACCCGCCGCCCGTCTTCGGTGGCGTGACGCCGGATCAAACCAGCGCGTTCCAGCCCGGCGACGATGCGGCTCATGGTCGGCGGCCGCACTTGCTCGGCATCGGCCAGCTCGCCGAGAGACCGCGGGCCACCGAAAACCAGAACCGACAACGCCGATAGCTGCGCCGGGCCGATGCCGCTTTCGCGGTCCCGCACCCGCACTCGCCGCAGCAGATGAATGGCCGCCGAGTGCAGCCGGTCAGCAATCTCGGTGGGGTCGCGGCCCGCGAAACTTTTTGGCTTGACAACCTTCATAGAATTTAGTTAGCTATGCTAACTAGATTGCTCCCGGAGGTACACTGCCATGAGCGCCGCTGCTTCGAAACTGAGCATCCAGAATATCGGCCAAATCTCTATCATTGTTCACGATCTCGAGCGGGCCACGGCATTTTACCGTGACACGCTGGGTCTGCCACTGCTGTTCACCGTCCCCAACCTGGCGTTCTTTGATTGCGGCGGTGTTCGGCTGATGCTCGGCCCGGCGGAAACGCCCGAGCTGGATCACCCGAGCTCCATCCTGTACTTCCGGGTTTCCGATATCAACGCCGCGCACCGCCAGCTTCTCGAGCTAGGCGCGAAAATCGAAGCGCCGCCGCGGCTGATCGCGCCGATGCCAAGCTACGATCTTTGGATGATGGGATTCCGCGATACGGAAGGGAATATCATGGAATTGATGAGTGAGGTGCCCCGTGTTCGCTAAGATTCTCCTCGTGCTTCCGTTTTTGCTGACGCCGCCGGCGCTTGCTGCGGGCCGAGAGGTCCAGGACGGCTTCTTCAAAACCAGCGACAATGTAAAGCTCCACGATCTGGAAGCCGGGACGGGGCCGCCCATCTTCTTCGAACATTGCGGTATCCTTCAAAGCCATGCATGACCTGAACTATTTTAGAGAGCACTTGGAGGTCTTCGCCGAGATGGCCAAGAAGCGCGGCGCCGCGCTCGACCTCGAGGCGTTTCGCAAGCTCGACAAGGAGCGCCGCGAACTGATCACCGCCACGGAGCAGCAGAAGGCGCAGCGCAACCGGGCTAGCGAGGAAATTGCCCGGCTGAAAAAGGACCGGCAAAACGCGGACCAGCTGATCGCCGACATGAAGCAGGTGTCCGAGCGCATCAAGCAATCCGATGAGCGCATCGCCAGTCTTGATAGCACCCAACGCGACCTGCTGCTCACCATTCCTAACCTCCCGCACTCCTCCGTGCCGGTGGGCACCGGCGCGGCCGACAACGTGGAAGTCCGCCGTTGGGGAACTCCTCCTAAGTTCGATTTTCAACCCAAGGCACACTGGGAGGTTGGCGAAGGCGCAGGAATACTGGACCTCGCGGTGGCCACGAAAATCACCGGCGCCCGATTCGCCGTCTACAAGGGCTGGGGAGCGCGCCTGGAGCGCGCGCTCGCAAATTTCTTCCTCGATGTGCACACCCGCGAGCACGGCTACACGGAAATCCTGCCGCCTTTCCTGGTAAACACCGCGTCATTGACGGGCGCGGGCCAGCTGCCGAAATTCGCCGCTGATCTGTTTAAGGTTCAGGACACCGACTTCTGGCTCACGCCAACTTCCGAAGTCGAGCTCCACAATCTGTACCGGGACGAGACCATTCCCGAAGAAAAACTCCCCATACACGTCGCCGCTTGGACCGCCTGCTTCCGCTCCGAGGCGGGGGCCGCTGGAAAAGACACCCGCGGCATTCTTCGCCAGCATCAATTTCAAAAAGTCGAACTCTTCAAGTTCACCCATCCGGAGAAAAGCTACGAAGAGCACGAAGCCATCGTGCGCCATGCCGAAACGATTCTCCAGAAACTTGGTTTGCACTATCGCACCATGCTGCTCTCTACCGGGGACCTGGGCTTTGCTTCGTCCAAAACATACGACCTCGAAGTGTGGCTGCCCTCGAGCAACGAATTCCGCGAAATTTCTTCCTGCTCGAACTGCGAGGCGTTTCAAGCGCGCCGCGCCGGCATTCGCTTCAAACCCAAGGGGGGCGGCAAGAGTGACTTCGTGCACACCTTGAATGGTTCCGGGCTGGCGGTCGGCCGCACGTGGATCGCTGTGGTGGAGAATTATCAGCAAGCGGATGGGTCCATCTGGCTACCGGAAGTGTTGCGCCCGTACATGGGAATTGAGCGCATTCCGGCAGCCGGGTGAGTACCGAAGGGCCCGGTGCACCTGATTTGACACTGGGCCGCGGAGCCCTTGCCGCTGGCCCCGATTTCCCCCTAAGTTCCGCGTAACTTATTGTAATTAAGTGGTTTATGTTGCATTTGAACCCATTTTTATGCCCACCGGCGACGTACCATTCGCCTCGCAACCCCTTGAAATCACACCTTTTCGTTTGACGGGCCCTTTTCGCCTTGCATACACTCCCTTCATGGCGGTCTAAAGGGGTTATAAGGTAGCGGGCCGCTTAGCAAACACGAAATGACAAATTTTCTCGCTCGCGTGGCACGTCTTCTACTTTGGCTGATTTTTGTCTCCTGGAGTGTGGCGCTCGTCCGCCGCCTGCTCCACTCGATGCTCGGCGACCGAGCGACAGGAGCAGCGCCGACTGCGGACGCCGCTCCGGCCATGGCTGGGACACGGCGGCTGGTGCGCGATCCGCTCTGCGGCGTGCACGTCGACGAGACGCTTTCGATTCCGTTCCGGGAAGAGGGCCAGCTTCTGCACTTCTGCTCCACCACCTGCCGCGATCGGTACGCTGTCAACACGAGGAAGTTTGCGGCCAACGGCTAGACGGAATTCATTTCCAGCGGGTTTAGAACTTGGGCCAAGTGGAAACAAAGTTTCTTAGACAAATCGAGTAGAGGAAAGGACCGACGCCGATGGCCACGGTCGCAAAGCCCAGCGCCCCGATAAGACAGATAGGCACGCCTCCCATGGTGCCGCGCATTGCTCCCCGCGAGGACCTGAATCCGTTTCGCATCGCGCAGATTCAGTTCGACATGGCGGCCGAATTCTTGAAGCTCGATCCCGGCTTGCGCCAGATTTTACGCACACCCAAGCGCGTGCTGGAAGTTTCCTTGCCGACGAAGATGGACAACGGTCAGGTGAAGGTGTTCACCGGTTATCGCGTGCAGCACAACGTGTCGCGGGGCCCGGGCAAGGGCGGCATTCGCTTCCATCCCAACGTCACGCTGGATGAAGTAAAGGCGCTGGCGGCGTGGATGACCTGGAAGACCGCCACGGTAAACGTTCCGTTTGGCGGAGCCAAAGGCGGCGTGATCTGCGATCCCAAGCGCATGTCCAAGAGCGAACTCGAGCGCATGACGCGGCGCTATGCCAGTGAGATCCTGCCCATCATTGGACCCTCCCAAGACATTCCCGCGCCCGATGTTTATACCGACGCGCAGACCATGGCCTGGATCATGGATACCTATGCCATGACGGTGGGTCATTCCGCGCATGGAGTGGTTACCGGCAAGCCGGTTTCGATCGGCGGCTCCGAGGGGCGCAGCGAAGCCACGGCGCGCGGACTGCTCTACGTGGTCGAGGAAGCGTGCAAGCTTAAGAAGATTTCGCTTCGTGGCGCGACGGTCGCGGTTCAGGGATTCGGGAACGCCGGCGCAACCGCCGCGCGCCTGTTTGCGGAAAAGAAAGCCAGAATCGTGGCCCTCAGTGACACCCGCGGCGGCGTCACCAATTCCCGCGGCATCGATCCCATCAAAGCGATTCGCTACAAAGAGCGCTCCGGTACCGTAGTCGGCATGCCCGGCGCGTCGCGCATCACCAACGATGAACTGCTAACCATGAAATGCGACATCCTGGTGCCTGCGGCGCTCGAAAACGTCATCACCCTCCACAATGCCGAGGCCGTGAAGGCCCGCATCGTCGCCGAAGCTGCCAACGGCCCCACCACGCCGCACGCCGATGAAATTCTCGCCCGCCGCGGAGTCATCGTCCTCCCGGATATTCTCGCCAACGCCGGCGGCGTCACAGTAAGCTACTTCGAATGGGTGCAGAACCAGGAAGGCCTCATGTGGGACGTCGAAGAAGTGAACGCCCGCCTGCAGAAGATCATGGTTCGTGCCTTCCACGAGATGGTGGACACCATGCGCAAGCATCACGTCCCGCCGCGCGCCGGAGCCATGATCCTGGCCGTCGGCCGCGTCTCTGAAGCCACGCTGGTCCGCGGACTCTTTCCGTAATTGCGGCGACCGGAGGTGCTGCCGGTCTGCCCCGGAGCAGTCCTCCGGCCAATGGCCAGGCATTGCCGCTGGTCATTGCCGCACTGATTTCTCCCCTGTCGCCAGACCTAGCCACGGTTCAAAACGGACCGTACCTTCGTACTAGACTGGGCCCACCCCTGTACCATCGCCTCCCTCGTGACCAAACCTAATACTCACTCCCCTAACGGGAATCAAGGCGCCGGGCCATGTCCCTAACGTGGGCCCCTAACCTTGCTCAGGAGTTCGGCTGATGCTGTTGTTACACGCACCGGGAACGAAGCAGTCCTTTAGCGGTGGCATCCTCAGAACAACCACTTGGGGCAGGCGGCTTGCGCTCCTGACATTGCTCATGCTGCTTGTTGCTGGATTGTCCTTTGCCGACGGCAAGAAGCACAAGCTGTCGAAAGACCTTGAGGCTTTCAAAGGCGGCCATAACGGCGCTACGGTTGACGTGATCATCCCATTCAATCAAACGCCGGCCACGTGCTCTTGACTACCTTATGAAGATGCCAACCCCAGAAATCCCCAGACTGTCCCTGTCGGCAAAACCCGGCTCCACGCTGGTACTACACCTAGGACCTACCTGTACTATCGACGGGCACGCAGTCAGACCTGACACTCACAGCAGTGACAACCACCAAGCATCGGGCCGCGTTCTTCTCTCGACACTTCAAGCTCTTGGCCCTGCAACGCACTTTAGGAGCCCTTATGTCCGCCACACCTGAAACAAGGCGACCCGTTCTAGAGACGACAACGACCTGGGGCGCACGGCTCGCACTCTTGGCGCTGGTCGCGCTTTTGGCTGCCGCGTTGTCTCTTGCCGACGGCAAGAAGCACAAGCTGTCGAAAGACCTTGACGCTCTGAAAGGCAGCAATAGCGGCCCGACGGTTGACGTGATCATTCAATTCAACCAAGCGCCGACGGATGTTCACCATCAGAAGGTGCACAGCAAGGGCGGGGTCCTGAAGTCGAAGATGGACTTGATCAAGGGCGCGCATTACTCCGTGCCCGTTGGATCCCTTGATGCTCTTGCGGATGATCCCGACGTTGCTTACATCTCGCCCAATCGCCCGCTAAGCGGCACCTCAACCCTTGACTATGGCGCCGAAAGTGTCAATGCGCCAGTGGCTTGGCAGCAGGGCTTGGATGGCACGGGCGTCGGAGTGGCAGTCATTGACAGCGGCGTTACCGCCGTTGGCGATCTCTACTGGTGGATTCCGGCGAATCAGACCTACGGCTCGCGCGTCGTCTATAGCCAGAACTTTGTTCCTGGCGCCACGGATGCTTCGGACCAATATGGCCACGGAACACATGTGGCCGGAATCATTGCTGGTGCGGGTTGGTTTTCCACCGGGTCGAACTTTACCCACACATTCAAAGGGATTGCGCCGAACGCAAACATCATTAACCTGCGGGTGCTGGATCAAAACGGTGTGGGCACCGACAGCAGCGTGATTGCGGCGATCCAGACAGCCATCAGCTTGAAGTCAACCTACAACATCCGGGTCATCAACCTTTCTCTTGGCCGCCAGGTGTACGAGAGCTATACGCTCGATCCGCTCTGCCAGGCTGTCGAGGCGGCCTGGAATTCAGGCATAGTGGTGCTGGCCGCGGCCGGCAACCAAGGCCGCAACAATAGCGGAGGCACGGAAGGCTACGGCACCATCGCGGCTCCCGGTAATGATCCCTACGTCATCACGGTGGGTGCCATGAAGACGGCGAACACCCCCACGCGTGTTGACGACACCATTGCCAGCTACAGCTCGAAAGGACCCACAGCATTTGACCATGTCGCGAAACCGGACATCGTCGCACCGGGAAATC
>Ga0209267_1000133_pt1 | contig 52756 bp, 43 predicted proteins | sample GraSoiAngelo_137_FD_185894 | JGI IMG/M metagenome (GOLD analysis project Ga0209267, IMG submission 185894) | Grasslands soil microbial communities from the Angelo Coastal Reserve, California, USA - 14_0929_09_30cm (SPAdes) (version 2) | ecosystem: Environmental > Terrestrial > Soil > Grasslands ... | reverse complement strand
CACCCTAGCGCTCGCGTTCGATGTTGACTTCTTTCGAGGCAAGCGCGGCGTCCACAGCGACACGCAACTCAAATGGCTGCAAGCCGACGCAAATGAGGGGAACGCGGAAATTCTGTCGGCTCTTTCAGATGAACCGATGGCTTCCGAGGAAACCACTGCACGCCACAAGGAACGGGCACCTGAATCGATCGCCGACAGTTTGCGCGCCCTTGAACTTGAGACGGGCTGGGTGGACATCGCGCGGCAGCAAGCGGCGTCTATCATAGAGACAGTCACTCCGAGTGAGTTCGCGCCGGAAGAAGAACTGAGCGAAACACCAAGCGCGGCGCAATGGTCCGAGACCGAACCGGAATTGCGACCGCTGCGGATCGATAACCCAGCCACGCGTTATGGACTTTGGTGGCACGACTTCGCCGAACAAATTCCTTGGTCATCCGAGCTGAAGAACTGGAACGAAACTTTCGAGCGCAACCTTGCAGCGTCCCCGGATCCGGCACGCTCAAAACGCGAATGGCAGCTCTTGCAAAAGCAAATTGAATTGGCCGAGGGACTCGGGCGTCATTTGAGGGACGCGAATTTGGTTCGTCAGGAGATGCCCTTCTTCTGGCGAATGGATGATCGCAAATCCCTGGAAGGGATAATTGATCTCGCCTTCGTCGAAGCAGACACAGAAAAATGGTTCATTTTGGATTGGAAAACCAATCGGCTGGAACCCGATCAGACAGACAAGTTGCGCGTCTCCTATCGACCACAGATCGCAGCGTATTGGAAGGTGGTCGCGGAAATGACGGAGCGGCCGGTCAGTGCAGGGATTTATTCGACGTCGACCGGGCAACTCCTCGTTTACAGCGAAAACGAGCTCGCCACCGAGTGGGAGCGTCTCAAAAATTTGCCTGCAAACGATCTCGCTGGTGAGATCGCGGATTCCCGCTAGCAGACAAGCCCCGGCCCTAGTGAGCGTGTCGCAGCGATCAGCTCTCGCGTTCGCCGCGAATGAATTGCTCGACGCAGCGATAGGCTTCGTCGTCGGTCATTTGGACGGGCGGATGTTTGGAGAAATAGGCAGAGGGCGAATGCAACACGCCACCAATGCCGCGATCAAGCGCAAGCTTGCAGCAACGGATAGCGTCGATGGCCACGCCGGCTGAGTTTGGCGAATCTTCGACGGAAAGTTTCACGTCGATTTCCATCGGCACATCGCCAAAGAGGCGGCCTTCCACGCGAATAAAAGCAATCTTGTTGTCGAGTTGCCATGGCACATAATCGCTCGGGCCGATGTGAATATTTTCGTCCGCCAGGCGTTCGCCGATCACCGATTGGACGGCTTCAGTCTTGGAGGTTTTCTTCGATGCCAGGCGGGTGCGATTGAGCATATTTAGAAAATCGGTGTTCCCGCCAGTGTTTAGTTGATATGTGCGAACGAGTTTCACGCCGCGCTTCCGGAAAAGATCTACCATCATTCGGTGTACAATAGTCGCCCCCATCTGCGCTTTGATGTCGTCCCCAATGATGGGAAGATTCTTGTCCGCAAATCGTCTCGCCCACTTTGGATCGCTGGCGATGAAGACGGGAATGTTATTGACGAACCCGAGGCCGGCCTCGAGCGCGCAACCGGCGTAAAAGCGGGTCGCCTCTTCCGAGCCGACGGGGAGATAATTGACCATTATTTCAGCGGAGGAATCCTTCAATTCGGCGATGATTTGTTCGCGTGTGGATTCCTTTTCCAACGGGAGGAATGTGCGCAACGGGTCCTCGTCGCGCATATGCGGAGGGTAGCCATCAAGAACGCAGCCCATCTTCACGATGGCGCCGGTGAGCTTGATTTTCTCACAAAAGGCTTTTGTGCAATTGGGCGGCGAGAAAATTGCTTTGCTGACGTCGAGGCCGACTTTACGGCGATCGATGTCAAAAGCAGCGACAACCTCGATATCGCTCGGCCGGTAAAAACCGATCTCCCGGTGCATCAGCCCGATGGCAGAGCCGTCGGCGGAGGAGCCGCCATAAAAATTGATTCCTTGGACAAGAGAGCTGGCGCAGTTTCCAACGCCGACGATGGCAATTCTTATTTTTCTCATTTCTAAACTGTTAAAGGCGAAAGGCTACCTGAATTAGATTATTCGAAGCAAGATGCAAGTTAGGCCGTTTCACCACGACCGGCTGCGCCTGCCAGTAGTCTTTAAATATTATAAGCGCGGAATGTGTCCGAAGTCGCGCCAGCTTGCAAGAACTGATATAAGGGGAAAAGTCACGGGCATCCTTGGTACAAAGAAGGCCCTTGCAAGGAGATAGACGAAATGCGCTTGAAATTTGCAGCCATCACGACGCTGATCGCTGCTTTTTCCGCCTGGTCGCACGGATTCGGGGCTCCCATTTACACGATCGAACAGGCGGTCGCTGTCGCCCAAGCGCACAATCCAGAAATCGAGATTGCCCGGACGAAAGTACAAGGCGCGCACGGCGGCTGGGTCGAAGCGCGCTCGGGATATCTTCCGTGGCTCAACTCGACGGGGCTGGTCGATAAAAGACAGACGCAGAGCGAAACTCGGCTCCGCGATGAAGATTACAATGCGATAGTGAAGCTCGAACAGAACCTGTACACTGGCGGAGCAGTAACCAGCCAGGTGGCTATCGCACGGTTAACAATCGAGAAGCAGAACTATGAGTTGCAGGAGACCGCCAGTAGAGTGGCAATGGATGTGCGGGTCGCGTTCAACGAACTTCTCCTGAACCGGGCGAAGGTGGGTGTGCGGCAAAATTCGGTGAGGGTTCTGGAGGAGGAACTCAAGAGCCAGCAGCAAAGCTTTAGCGCCGGTATTGTTGGTAATTTGAACGTACAGCGCGCCGAAGTGGCTCTGGCCAATGAGCAGCCAGAACTTTTTAACGCCCAGACGCAATTGAAAAATTCCTACCTCCGACTCGGCGACCTTTTCGGCACGGAGATCCGGGCCGAAAGCGGGACGGCCCCATTTGAGGTTTCGGGAGAATTACAATATCAAGCAAACCATCCCGATCTGAACGATTGCCTCGCACGCGCCGACGCGAATCGGCCAGTCATCAAAGCCCGGCAAAAGGACATCGAGATCGAGGACCAGCAGTATGTCCTCGATCGGAGCGCGATGCGGCCACATATCCGGGCTTTTTCCGGCTACGAAGTTTACAGCGAGCGCGATCCGGATGTCGGTCAGGAATTTAATTACGGCGGGGTGGTAGGGATAAACGCGACGTGGAATATCTTTGATGGGTTTGCGACCAAAGGTCGCATGCAAGCCACACGCGCCCGACGCGGAGCAGCTGTGCAAGCATTGGCAGCGGCCAGGCGCTCTGTTGCCTCGGAAGTGCGCAGCGCTTTTTTTGATCTCCAACAGGCTGACCGCGTGCTTGAAATCGAGACAACCAATGTTCAGGCCGCAGATGAATCTCTCGACATTGCGAAAAGCAATTTTGCTGCCGGATTGGGGACACAACTCGACATCCTGCAAGCGGCATCCGATGTCACCCGGACCCGCACTACCCGACTAAGCGCAATTTATTTGCACAACGCGGCCCTTGCACGTCTGGCGCACGCCTGCGCGAGTTCCACGGAAGCGCTTAATTTCGGATCAAAAATCGAAAATGCGAAGAAGGAAAAACGCGGTGCGGCGCAAGCTGCCGACGTCGCGCGTCCACCGGAAAAGTTAAGTCGACGATGAAGCAACGATCTGTGTTTCTGAGGACGCAATCTGTAGCCGTTGCCCTGCGGGCGGCGCGACGCGCACATTTTGAACATGTCAGCTCCACGCGTCGCACGGGGAAGCAGCTACAAAGAATGCGGCGCGCCAGTTTCAGGCGAGCGTCAGTACGTATTCACCTGTTCGCTGCTGTTTTTACGGCTTGTTTCGCGTCTCCAGCCGACGCCATTACACTGGAAAATGTTCTGCAAACTACGCTGGAAAGAAACCCGGACATCCAGGAGGCGAAATCAGGGCTTGAGCAGGCTGCTGGAAAACGGCTGGTCTTTCGTTCCGTCGCCTTGCCTGACGCTGAACTGGGCGTCCCGGCAGGCGTTCAGGCCGGTCACCGCGCCGGTGAAAGCGGAGTAAAAGGCTTCGCCGTGGGACGCGGCGTCTTGACCCAGACGCTGTTCAACGCGGGTCTGCCCGCTTCTCTGCGGCGCGGCGATGTCGAAGTCTTGATTGCACAACAGCAATTGAACGTTGCTGTCGTTGAGCAGTTGCATGCAGCGCGCCTGGCGTTTTACGCCGCCCTCTACAATCGATCGTTGGAATCCCTCCGCAGGGAACAACAGCGACGACTGCAGGAGAATGTAACTGCTCAAAGAACCCGTTTCGAAGCCGGATTGACTGATAAGACTGCGCTTGCAAGTGCAACCGTTCAGGCATCTGAATTGGACACGCGAATTGAAGGCGCGCATCGCACCTATTTGGACGCACGATTGCAATTGGCCCTGGCAATGGGGATCGATCCAGCAAAAGCGTCGCTGCCCGAACCTGAAGGCGAACTACACTCCATCCCGATACGCGTCGATGTTGATTCCGAAACAGCGGCGGCTCTTCAGAGGAGAGCTGATCTGAAACTCGCGCGGCTGTTTGTGCGCGCCGCGAACGAGGATCAACGAATCATCGAAGCCGACTATTATCCCGCCGTGATCGGTAGCCTTCCAGGCGAGTACGTCCCGGTCACAGGGATTCATCGCGAAGGATCTACAAGCAAGACACAGGATTTTATTGGGTCGGAGATTCGCGAGAAGGCGGCCTACACGTGGCGCGTCGTCGATAACGGCAAAGTAGGTGGCGCGGTTCTTAGGGCTCGTTCGGCGCGAGAGATAAACGAACTAACGTGCCGGAAACTGGAGACGAATATCCCTCGCGAGCTTTCGCGGATCGCGAACGATCTTAAGACAACAGAGATTCGCGAAAAATCTCTCGCCTCCGCAACAGCTGCCGCGGACGAAAGCGCGCGCGCGGTGCAGCAAAATCTGGCCAGCGGTCTGGCATCCCCGCTCGAGTACCGGGTTACTCAAAATTTCTTTCTGGAGACCAAGAGCGGATTGTTAGATGCGATCTATCAGCACAATCTCGCCACGGCCGAATGGGACCGCGCCACGGGACGCTATTTTCAATTTTCTGACGACAATACGAAGTCGCGGTAGACGCAATGAGGCGGCTACAAGAACTGCTCGGATCTTGCAGCACACCGTTTGGCGATCTTTAATTCTCTTTCGCTGATCGAACGAGCGTTTCCGCTGCGGTGTCTTGGAAATAACATCCACGAACCTCTGCCAACAGGCTCGGATGAGGCTGAAAACGCTAAGATCCCAGTTTATTGCAAAGAAGCATCACGAACACCACACTAGTTCTCCAAATTGAAATTGCCGGAATCAAAAAGACTCTTGTTGGGCGGTGGAGCAGCATTCGTGCTCCTTTTCGCGCTGACATATTATTTCCTGATGCCGGTGGCGGAAGTGGTCACAGTACGCCGCGGTACCGCCATCTCTGCGGTTTATGGGACAGTGCGGATCGAACCGGCGTTTGTGGTGCGGGTTCGAGCCCAAAATGACGGCTTCATCCGGTTGGCCGAACCTTTCTCAGCTGGGCGCGGCGCAATTGGCAAGAGCGTTGAGAAAGGACAGTTACTGGCGACGATCGCCGACGAAGAAACTTCCAGAGAACTGAAGCAAGCCCGCGCCGATTTGCAGGCGGCGATCGACCGGGCGGCTCTGCCACTCCCGTCTTCGGAGTTGCTCAAAGCAGCTGAAGACAATCTGCAGCGGCTCGAAAAGGTTGTCGGCTCGGGAAATGTGCCTGCAGTCGAATATCAGAAGGCAAAAAGCGAAGCGAACCGGCTGCGCGGCGCAGTGGAAGCCGAGCGGATCGAGCGCGACCGCAATCTCAACTCACTGGGAGAAACAATGAAGAAACTAGAGGCCCAGATGAAGAACTCCGAAGTTCGCGCGCCCATCGACGGCGTTCTCACTAACGTCCAGACCATTGATGGCGAACTGGTTTCAGACGGCAACGAGCTTTTCACCGTTTCGTCGCACAAGAATTACGTTCGCGGCGAAGTAAACGAAGAAGATGTGGGTGAAGTGAAACCGGGAATGAAGGCAAAACTGCAATTGTATGCCTATCGGATGAAGACTTTCACCGCGCGCGTTTCGTCAGTTCAACCCGCAGCCGATCCAACGACGCAGCGCTACACCATTGTGCTGGAGATGGAAAACCCGCCGGACAATTTGATGGTCGGAATGACTGGCGAGATGAACATCATTACTGGCACACATCAACATGCTCTTTTGGTGCCGACGCGCGCCCTCCTCGTCGATCAAGCGTTGGTGGTGAGACACGGCATCGTGGAGACTCGCACGGTTGGCGTTGGATTTCGCACCCTCGATTTTACAGAAGTAACGAGCGGCCTGACGGAAGGCAGTCATGTGATCGTTTCGGACCAGGACAAATTCCACCCCGGCGAAGCAATACGGCAACGGATGGTCAATCCCCCGCCGCAGCCGAAGGAATCGTGACTCCGACGCTTTACATTGCCCTGCGTTTTTTGACGCATCGCAAGCGGGCATTGCTTCTGAGCCTTAGCGGCGTCGTTTTCGGAGTTGCGATCTTTATCTGCACGCAGGCGCAGACCCAGGGCTTCGCACGCTACTTCATTGACTCAACCATCGGTAGCAATGGCGCGCTGGTAATCAGATCGCGTTTTCGACCACGCTACGAACCACTCATGGTTTCCGCGAAGGGCTCCAAAGGGAGTGTTGGACACCGTCTCTATTTTGAAGGCATCACTAACGCCAATGAAATCATGCGGGTGAGCAGGCAATTTTCTAATGTGGTTTCCTGTTCCCCGGTCTTGCGCGGGACGGTGAGTGCCCGTGCCGGATTTGAAAACGCGACTGTCGATCTTTACGGCATCGATCCGGCTCTGCACGCGCAGACGACGGATATTCTCCACCAATTGATTGGCGGAAATTTTGATGATTTTCGAAACAACACCAGTTCCATCATTATTGGTTCGCGCCTGGCAGAGTTACTTCAGGCTAGTGTCGGTGATACTGTGCAATTGCTTGCCCCCAACGGCGAGTACTGGCGCTTCACCGTTGCAGCGATTGCTCGTGCAGGCATCGGCTCGATTGATTCAACCCGCGTTTATTCGCATGCCAGAGTGGCACAAGCCCTCCTGCAACAACCGTCCGGTGCAACGATGATCATATACAAACTGCGAAATCCCAACCGTGCACCCGCTTTGGCCAGTCGTTTCGAAACGCTCTTTCAGCATAACGCCACGAGCTGGCAGGACCGCGAGGAGAGTACGCTCCAACTTTTTCTGACCCTGAGAATGTCCGTCGCGATTACCGTTTCCCTGATTATCCTGCTCGCCGGCTTCGGCATTTTTAATGTCCTTACGATGTCGGTGCTCGCGAAAATAAAGGAGATCGCGATTTTGCGTTCAATGGGTTATCGGCGCATCGACGTTTCTTTAATTTTCTTGTGGCAGGGCGCGTTGATCGCTGCGGCGGGATCGTTGCTCGGCTGTTTGCTGGGCGCATTAATGACCTGGGGTGTCTCGCACATTCCCATTCGCCTCCGCGGTTTGTTGTACACGAATTACTTTTTAGTGACGTGGGATTGGAGACACTACGTATTTGCAACGTTGCTCGCGATCCTCGCCGTTTTCATCGCCAGTTACGTCCCCGCGCGGCGCGCTGCCGAATTGCCACCGGTGGTTACTATTCGCGGCTCAAGATGAACTCAGGAACCTGTCTTAGTTGCGAAGGCATCGAGCGTTATCTCGGCGAAGAGGAAGAGCGGGTCCACGCTCTTCGGGGCGTCTCACTCGATATTGAGCCCGGTAGCGTCCACGCGGTGGTCGGTCCGTCTGGATGCGGTAAAAGTTCGTTGCTCTACATTCTTGGACTGCTTGATCTACCCAATGCTGGCCGCGTTTCAATCGAATCGGAGCCAGTGTCCCAGCTGAATGATGACGAGCTCGCGCATAAACGCAGCAAGTTCATCGGGTTCATCTTTCAATTCCATTTTTTGATGGAGGATTTCACGGCGCAGGAGAACGTGATGATTCCAATGCGCAAACTGGGGCAACTTTCCGACAATGAGATGCGCGAGCGCGCTGCCGCGCTGCTCGAAGCGGTAGGTTTGGGCGATAAATTACGGAGGCCCAGCCGTCACCTTTCCGGAGGCGAACAACAACGAGTCGCCATTGCGCGCGCGCTGGCCAACGATCCGCGTGTCATTCTGGCCGATGAACCAACCGGCAACCTCGATACCGCCAACTCCGAGCGCGCCTTTGAATTGCTTCAAAATATTGTTCAAGAAGGCGGCAAAGCTCTGCTTCTGGCCACGCACAATCCCGTCATCGCCGAAGCCTGCGATTGGGTCCACGAGATGAAAGACGGCCGGATCACCGCCAGCAACCCGCGGGGCGCGGGAAGTTCGATTTCTTAAGTCGATCAAACGCAGAGCCACGCCTCAACTGAAAATCGCTGAGAGTTGGCAGCTTGCGGCTTCGCCGTTAATCTCGCGGGCGATGGAGAATATCCTGCCAATCTTAATTGCGGATGCGCCCGAGGCTTTGACCGTATTGTGCGGCGTCAACTTACTGGAACGTTTGCTCCGCATTTTGCAGCGACTCGGACTTCGCAGCGCGATCGTTTTTTCCACAACACCCGAAATCATCGGAGCTGAATTAGCGAAACGCTCGTGGGCGTGCCAACAAATAATTGTCCATCTTGCCTCGTGCAGAATTGGACCTCTTACTTCCCAACTCGTTTTAGACCAAAGCGCCTCCGAGCGTTTCTTAATAGTACCGGCAAACATTTATTGTGACGCTCGTTTGCTTGCCGCTCTCTGCGCGAAACAGTCTCCCGCCGCACTTCTCGATTCCGATCCGCCAGAATTCGCACAGTCTCTAATCCGGAATCCGTGTGGGCCTGCATTGGTCACAAGGGATTTTCTCTTTGCGCTTTCGCCGGCGCCTTTTTTTGAGGAACTCAAAAAAAAGATCGACAACCGCGAGATCGATATCGTCAATGCGGCGGAGGAGGATGATTACATCGTCCCCATGCGGCGGCACGTGCGGCCGCTCTGTTTTTCAGCGACGCCAGAGCGGAACCGTCGTGTAGCGGAGCGCGTCATTCTCGATTCCGCGCAAAATGGAACACTCGACTTGCCCGCTTACATTCACGGACCAATCGAAACGGCACTCATCTCGCTTCTTTGCAAAACGCGAATCACGCCAAACCAAATTACGATTGGAGGTTTCATTATCGGATGCAGTGCGACCGCGGCATTCGCGCTTGGCCGCGTCGGGCTCGGAATCCTCGCTGCTCTCATATTTGGTATCGTCGATGGACTGGACGGAAAACAGGCGCGCGTCAAAATCGAAACGACCGAGCACGGCAAATGGGAACATCATCTCGATTATTTTATCGAGAACTCGTGGTGGGCGGCCATCGCTTTTCAATTGTGGCGGAGCGGCCAATTTCCCAACGTGTTTTACTTTTTCGCGTTGCTCGTCGGGTCACGCTTATTGTATGAATTCGCGCAACGCGGGGCGAAGATGGCTAAAGGCCGCCTGCTGGATGACGTCGCGCCGTTCGACCGTGCTTTCCGGCTGATCGCGGCTCGGAGAAATGTTTACGTCTGGATCCTGGCGTGTGGTTTTTTGTTAGGCGCCTTTCCCCAAGGTTACGTGATCATCTGCGGATGGGCCGCCATTAGTGCTGCCGTTCATCTGGCGCGGTCCATCTGGATTTGTGATGGTTCCATGCGGCGCTTTGTCGGTATTCGGAGTTAAGGAACGACGAACCGTTGACGGAATGCGCTTGGCGCGCGCAACGATTTCCTTGCCGAGAACCTGCGCCGGCTTTTCCACAAGGAGCGAAGCACTCACTGCACAATAAACACCACAGCCTTTCTGGCACGATTTCTTGCGGTAGTTCGCGTAGAGATCGTCCAGGGTGACGTCCATGATGTGCTTATCTGTATGCACCATGCTGCAGATCCAGAATTTCCCCTGCGCGGAGACGAAGAATAATTTGTAGCCGGCCATACACGTCCACTCGACGTGCTCGCCCCGGAGGAGACTCCGTTGGTAGTTGAGGATCGCTTCGCTGGTGTGAATCTTCTCTCCGCGGCGCTTTCGTTCGATCATCGAATCGATGAAGCGTTCGAGTTCTTCCCGCGACCCGCGGTCGACGCGAAACCGATTCAATGGGTCCGCATGGACGAGTCGAACTTCTGTCGGAATTCCGCGCGACAATCCGGTCTCAAGCACTGCTTGTGATTCGGGCAAGGTATCGGCGCAAATCACTCCAGTGATATGCAGACTGATTTTTGAGTCATTAAAGTAATCGAGCTTTGGCAAAATTGTCTTGAAGGACTTTTTCGTAATTGCACTCGGCGTCATCCGGTCAACGCTGATTTGCATGACCTGCAACCCGGCGTCTTCCAGTTCTGCGATCAGTTTACGCGTGAGAAGGAAACCGTTGGTGGTCAAGCTCGTGGCAAACCCGAGTTCGCGGCAGTAGCGAACGAGTTCGACAATGTTCGGATGCACGAGCGGCTCGCCGCCGACGAGAGCGATGCGCATGGTGCCAAGCTCGCGAATTTTCCGTATCCATTTTTTTAAATCGTCGATGCTCGGGTGCGGCCGGCTATTGTCGTATTCGGTGCAATAAGCGCAATCGAGGTTGCACTGGTCCGTTACATAAAGACTGCATTGCAGCGGTTTGCGATCACGGAGACGCTTCGCCGATTCCAAGATGTTGTAGCCGGAAAATTCGCGACCGATTTTACCGAGAAGCTTCATGCGATGATTGAAAGAGCGAACAGCCTACGAGAACTTGCCCCCGAAGCAATTGTGCCCGGAGGACCTTCGCGTAACACTCGCGACCTTCTCTTGGGTCCCATAACCCGCCATTCCAGTGCAAGATCGAACCGCAAGCGAATATGCCTCAGCGGAAATCATGGGCGGAGTAACCTCTAGACTCGGCAGACTTGGAATCTCGATCCAACCGGCCTCATCGAAGAACCACGGACGCCGATCGACTTTGATAAACAAATCGTGGATCGGCGAAAACAGGTGCAATGGAAGCGTGAACTGGCCGGCAAATGGATGGCCCCGGTAACGGGCGATGCCAATTCTCTGATTCGTCGCGCAATCCAGCATTTCAAGATCGGCCGAGCAGCCGAGAAGACGGATCAGGCACGCACGTATTCGCCCAAGGGAGTCGCGACCAAAAATGAAAAGCTTGCTCCTCTGCATACGAAACGGATCGGCCGTAAAGCGAAGATCGACATTGAGGTTGTCGCGTGTTCGAGAAACGGAATGAACGGCTCCATCGCACCAGATAGCGCTCTCGCGTTCGACACGAAGAAAACGTTCCGGGCGCGTAGCGTATCTAAGAAAACGTCGCCTCGACAGTTTGATTTGCGTTTGATGGCGGCGAATTGAGTCACGTTTTGTTGCGGTCTCCACTTCGGATGGCGATAATTCCGCGGCGCGGTCGAAAAACGCGGGGCTGCGGCCGTGCACCAAATAATTCCACTGCGAGACTCGCGGTGCCAAAAAGTCGGCGAAGATGAGCCGCATCATCACGGCAACGGCGTTGTGGTCTGGGTGAATGTCGGAGAGTGAAGGCGCAAGGATGTCTGTGGGTGACCAATCGTCGATCACTTGAATGAGTCGCGTGAGAGCCCTGTTGCAATCACGCAAGAGAAGATCTGTCAGGCCCTGGTCTGGCAGGGCAAGGAATTGAACGTCCGCAGGGTGAATATCGAGGACGCCCAGCGCGGCCAGCGCTTCTGAACGCCGCAATTTTCCCCAGCGTTTTCGATCCGATGCGCTCAAGCTCCATCTTCTTTCGACTGCTCGCTGTGGCCAGGGATTGTCATCCCCATCTGTCACGTAGACAACGCGAATGGCCGCTCCAGCGCGAACCGCTTGCTGGAGAATGACGCTGCATGCCAACGCTTCATCGTCCGGGTGTGGCGCGATCAGCATTAACCTCGAGCGGGTATCGAACGTCGGAGCAGTTAAAGTTAGAGGGGACACCTTGGTTAGTAGAAGGGAAAGCAAGGGAGCTGGCAATTTAATTCAGCTGTCAGGCGAGGTATTACCACTCGGTCGGTCTGAAATGGCGATCAACGGCCTGCGCCCAGAAGACCACGAGGTCGTGTCCGGTGGAAGTTTGCACAAAGGTGTGAGTGCCCGGTGAAAGAAAGCGCTCCTTTCCTTCGTACCGCTCGCCGTCGAGCACCCCCATTACAGTACCAACGTCGCGCGCGATGATTTTGTACGAGGCCGGAATAACGGTTTCAAAAGCAAAGCGCTTCCCGTCCGTGGGTGAATGCAACAGGACACCTGCCACCCGCAATCTGTCTCCAATCGGCAAATAATTCTGTTCGAGAAAACGCAACGTGGCTGACGGCATGGCGCCTGGCAAAACGGCGACGCAGGTGTGCGTATCAATACAACGCTGGATCACATTGTCTGCCATCCATCCACGCCGAATGCGTTCCTCGGTAAACGTCTCAATAATGGGATAAAAGCAACGCTGCCGGAAAACCGTTTCTCCCCTGCGATCAAAAACGAAGTCACCCGGTTCAGTAAGTTTGAGCGCGTCCCGCAAAAGACCGCTCTCCAGTTTCGCCTTGTCTTCCCAGAAAGGGTGAACCAACAAGGCCACCAATAATTCGCACACACCGAACAAGGCGGGCACGGGCATGACGCGCCAGATCTTCGCGATATTTCGATTCCGGGCCCAGCGATCCGAAATCGTCAGAGCTGCGCCCGTACAAATGACAAAGGCGAGCGGATAAAAGGGGAGGTAGTCCTGCCGCGACAGAAAGGGCCAAAAGGAAAGGAGCGCGGTAAAGAAGAAGCCGGCCGTGACGAAGACAAAACTCCGGCGCGCCGCCACTATGGTCTCGGGCGTCGCGGCGACAACCCAACGCGCCCCGAGAGCGATGAGTGGGAATCCGACAGCAAAGATAATCACCCACCACGCGGGATGGTTGGTCAAACCGGGTACGACGTTGTGATCGAAAACCCAATAGCGGAACTGCGGCCAAATGCCATAGAGCGCAAACGTGGCCATGATCGTAGCAGGAACAATCAACGCGCTGGCGAAGAACGCTGCCAACGCGCCGAGAATCCGCCCCCAACCGATACCCAGTGGCTCGCGGCCGACGAAAATCAGAGTCATCGAGCCGCCGACCACGGTAGACATGACGAGAAGCACTGTCTTCATGGAGACGCCAAAGCAAAGACCCATGAGGAAACCCGCGATCAGCGCTCGCCGCATTGTCAATGTGCCGCCGAGTAGTATCGACAAGCACAACAGCCAAAGCGGAGCCCAAAGGTTGTCCGTCCGGAATTCAACTGAACAAAAAGCATAATCGAAGGAAAGTCCCACTAGAATGGCTGCCCAGACACCGACGCGCCGGGAAAAAAGCAGCGATCCGATCCGATAGGTGCACCAGAAGGCGACAATGTAGAGCGGTTGTAAGATGACCCGCATCCAGTAGAGAATGGTTCCGCGGTCGCCGATCAGTTTGTAAATCGGTGCGCATAGAATCTGAAACAACGGCATGTGGTTATCAGCCAGATCGCGATACTGAACAAAACCGCGAGCCCAACCCCAAACGACGTGCAGATGTTGCGACTCATCGATGGCAAACTTGTAGTGCGTGACGGTAATGACCCTCAGAAAGATCAGCGCAATGAAAAGTGAAGCCGCAGACGTGAATTCGTGCGGGTAGGATAAACCAAAATAATCGGCTATGCGTCGTGTTAACGCTCGCCCTCGACTGGACGAAGCAGGCGTTGTGGTGGTCGCCGCAGGTCGCCAGGACATGATTCTCAGCAGCCGAGCGCTAGTCCTGGGCACGGATCTTCCCCGCACATGCGCGCACGGATTCCCAGATGTCGACGCTGGGCATCTCCGCGCCTTTTGCTAATAAGTTTCAATAAACCAGCTAAGAAGACATTCCCCGGCCCCAGCTCCATAAAAAATTTCTATCCGCGTTCAGCGAGTTGCTCCGTGGTCCATATTCTTGGTAGATGCTACCCGCCAGGAGTTAAAATTCATTATCTGTTTGCGGCACTCGAAGCGACTGGCTTAGCAACAGTCCGGAAGCCAAAATGGCATTATGTGCCTATCGGCTGCAATGGGTGCGCTGATCAACCTCCACGATTGTTAGAGTTCCAGCGGCCACACGGGCGGCTAAGTGCCCTTTGGTATACTTCGCCCATTCTTTGCTGCGCGTTAAGTGCATCGACCACAAACGGTCGCCCGTGGTCCTCCTCAATCAAGGCGAGAGAAAAATCAACGGTCGAGCGCAACCAAACCTAGCGCATCCTGTAAATCACGCCTTCGGCAGTCTGCGCCACTGGCTCGTACCGTTCCGCCAAGAGTTTGGCCAGAATCGGAAAGTCCTTCACTGGGTACTGCGCACTTTTCGGGTCGGGTTGAACATCGACAATGTAGGTCGGCGGATGCCTGGCAAAATCTTGCTCCAGAATGGTCCAGGCGCCCGGCATGATCCGGCTGCGAGTATCGAAACCGGGGATCGGTCCGCCGAAAACATAACCCGTGAGTGGAAAGGTTGTGATGTAACGGCAGGCAGGACGTCTGTGAGCGTCTAGATAAATATCGGGACTTTGGCCCCAGACGAAAATCCTGTTAGCGGGGTCGGAATGCGCGAATAAGTATCGTCCCGCCTCAGACGGCGCACGGCGCGACGCCAGCCCCGTCCAGTGTTTGATTGAGAAGACAATGATCGTAAGAGCCAGCCAGGCATAGGTCACTCCAGGTCGCAGGAACCATTGGGGCGGCTGCATCTTGCGGGACCAAAGTCGCGCGTAGTAGGGCGCTGCGAGCAGTGCGAGCGGAGGTACCAATTGGACATAGTAATGAGGGTAAAAGCGGGCGCCTGCTGCAGCGCCAATCGCCGAGACAGCGAGCAATCCTAGAAGCGCTGTTCGTTCCGCCGTCTTCCCAGCCCAAATTTCATCCTTATCCCGGCACGCCAATATCGCCCCGATCACCAAAGGCGAACAGACTCCGAGGAAGGTCAGCGTATTCACGATTCCCTTCTGCCAGAAAACGTGCGGAACGTCATGATCGGCAATTGTCCAGTAAAACGCGTCATGGAGAATGCCTTGCTTCCAAAGCACAATCGTGACCAGACCGAGGGCCGCGAAAAATCCTGCCGTGAGCGTAGCCGCCTGAATAATCGAATGCATTGGCGTCAAACTGCGGCTAGCTCGATAGCTCGGGAGAAGTAGATAAGTGCCGAGCGGAACTGCTGCTATTGCGGCCGGCTGTTTGAGCAGGAAGGCCACGCCGAGAAGCGCCCCAGCTAGAAAGAGTTCGGGTCGCAGTCGCGACGAACTGCGGAGCAGCGCGATTGCCCACGCGCAGATGATAGGGAGATTCATTAGCATCTCGCCGTCGAATGAGAGGTTCTTCCACGTCCACCAGGGTTGGAAAACACTGTAGAAGAACGCAGCAATCAAACCGGTATTGGGGTCAAATAACTCGCAGCCGATTACATAGAGGCCTGCCATCGCGCATAGCGTCCACACGAGTGCAAAAATATGAAGCGCTTTCCAATTGAATTTGCCTGCTATTGTGAACACTGCCGCGTACGTCCAGAAGAGAAGTGGCGGCTTGCGCTCTACTGCGTCAGCGTACGGCCGATCTCCGTCGACGATCTCGTTCGCCACCACTGAATACATTGCTTCGCTGTCAATTGGCTGAGGATGCGAAAGAGAAGGAAGGCGAATCGCAACTGTGAGGAGGATTATCCCAAGCGCGGCGAAGCGAAATTGGCGCGAGCTATGAATTGGGGCACCCATCATTCGGCAGATTAATTTCCGGATGTGGTCCTCTTAAGAGAATCGTAAATGCCCGTAACTTCTTGAAAAACATCATCAACTGTGATTGCTTGCATGCAAAGATTGTTGCGGCAGACCGATTGCCGGTTGTTGTAGGCGTTCACGCACGGGCTGCAGGCGATGCCGGCCCACAAGGCGATCGCGTTTGGCGATCGCGCCGCAAACAGCGCGGGTGTCTCTGGCCCGAACAAAGTGACGACGTGAATCGGCGTCATCGAGGCGAAATGAGCCGGGCCACTGTCATTCGTCACCAAAATTTCACTGCGGGTGTAAAGCACGAGGACTTGACGCAGAGTCGTTTTGCCGGCAAGCGGGATAACGCGGCTTGAACCGACCTCATCTGCGAGCCGGTTATTGGGAACGGCTTCTGCCGGGGAACCGGTAAATCCAATAAACAAGTCTGGATAACGTTCGAGCAATCGCCGGGCCAGTTCGACATAACGCATCGCCGGCCACCGTCTCAACGGCAGCAAGTCGCTTGCGTTCGGGTTCAGCAGGATGAGTGGCGCAGAACCGATACGAGGATTCTCGCGCCGCAGCAGGGCATCGATTTCCGCAACTTCGGACAGGGAAGGCCGAAACTTTGGAAGTGGTTGACTTGCAGAAGGCGTAAACTCGAAGGTCGGAAGCACTGCCGGATCCCGGGTCAATGCTTCAACCATTGCTTCGAACATCTGACTTGTATGGAGATGTGGATTGTATAAGAGCCGGTGGGTCATTAAGTCGCCGCGGTACGGTCCGTCGCCAAAAAAAGTATGAAAACCTACACGCGTTTTGGCGCCGGTAGCGAACGTCAGCATTGCGGAGAAGCGTGTCAGAAATTCCATATCAACGACCGCGTCGATGCCGATTTTGCGGACCTGGAGCACTGATCGCAGCGTACTAAACGTGAACCCGAAAAGGCTGTGCGTAGCGATCGTTATCACATTTCCCTCGGGAATGAGGTCCATTGCGTCGAGAATGAAACGGTTGTCTTCAAATACAACGAAGTAAACGTTTTCACGTCCCACCATGTCGATCGCACGACGAATTGCAGGATAAGCGAGAACGGTAGAGCCCTGCTCCGCTAACTTGACGAAGAGAATGCGCCGAACCTGGTGGGGGCCTGGACGCCTGGCACATTCAAAGATTCTTCTGAGAAGGGTTAGAATTGCGCAAAGCGGCACACCAACCCAGCGATCCGTGCGTTGTAAAGTTAGAATACCGGCTGGGAGATCCATTTTCTTGCCCTCCAAAGATAGTCAATCCTTGCGAAAACTTTCTAGGTCGGGGAAAAGGCGGCTTTTTCGCGGTTTTATGCTAGCAAGCAGGAGAGTCTCTTTCGCCCCTCTCTGCTCACACGTGATCGCTCGAATGCTCATGCTGTTTGGGCGAAATGGACCCCAAGTGTAGCGACGGCCACTGGTCGATGCAATAAAGGCTACGGTCACCCACTGATGCGTGACCAAGACGCTTTGCGAGAAAATTTTGGCGGACCCGAGCACTCAACTGTAGCGTAGGCATTCTTTTTCATGAAGTATGACAGATAACGCTGAAATCGCCCAAGCCTATGACCTGCTCGGCGAGAAGCCAATGAGCACGATAGAGGGTACGCTCGACATCCCGCCGCCAGCAGCGGATGCACCAGCGCGCGTAGACAAAACCGGCGCAGAGCTCAAACGCGGTGCCTACTTGAACACGATCGCGATGTTGGCGTCGAATTTCCGCGGCATATTCACGTTTCTCGTTGCGCGACTCCTCGGACCGGCTGCCTTGGGAACGTTTTCGGTTGCCTGGGCGAATACCGATCTGGCCAGCAAAATTGCGGTCTTCGGACTCGATAACGCCATCACGACTTTTATCGCCCGTTCGCAAGCGACCGGCAATCTCGCGCGCAGTCGCGCGCTGTTTCGGGCAGCCGTTGTTCTGGTTCTAACCCAGTCGACTCTCGTCGCAGCCATCGGCATCACGGCTCTGCAAATGTTTGGCGATCGATTGCAATTTCCGCGCGAGATGCTGTCCGCGCTGGCCTTTGTCCTCTGCGCGCTGCCGGGCATCGCTTTGTACCGCGTTTGTACGTCCATCTCGCGCGGCATGAAGGTGATGAAGCATGACATCTACTCGCGAGGCATGACAGAGCCTGCCATCACGACGCTGGCGCTTTTGATCGCGCTCGGCTTTGGATTCACAAGGTTCGCACCGGAGGTGGCCGCCGTTTCCGGAACCGCGGCTTCGGGAATTGTAGCACTCATATTTGCCTCAAGACTCTTCAGCGGTGTGACAGCGCGCGACACCGTTTCCATTTGGACCGAAGCAAAACCATTGCTCGCCTATGCCGCTCCCATCAGCGTTTATCAGATGTTTAACGCGTTCATCCTGCAGCTGGACGTTATGATGCTGGGATGGTTCATCGGCCGCGCTCCCGGGGTGACCCTCGCGACGGTTGGCGTTTATAGTGCCACTGTTGGGCTTGCGAGCGGCCTACGCAAGGTCAACCAAGCGTTCAATCCGATCTTTGCCCCAGTCGTTGCCGGCATGACTGCAACCGGCGATCAGCAACGCGCCGCCGCCACTTATGCTCGTCTGGCCGAATGGATGCTTTGGATTTTGTTACCATTGGTCGCCCTCATGATGCTCAGCGGATCGGCGATCTTACTCATCTACGGTTCGGCGTTCAGGCAAGGCGGTGCCTGGCTGGGGATCGTCGGAATCGCTTGTGCCACGAACGCGTTTGTGTCGTTGGGTGAGACCGTAATTATGGTGCAACGTCCGCACTTGAACCTGCTGAATTCTTCGGTCACCTGCGCCATAGCATTCGGCGCAAATCTCTGGCTGATTCCTCGATTCGGAGTGACCGGCGCGGCGTTTGGCATTCTGCTGCCCTACGTAATCCAAGGGATCTTGCGTTACGGCGTGCTGCGGCTGGTCTTTCGATGGCGCAATCCGTGGAGTAGCATCCGTCCACCGATCCTTACCGCAATCATAGCTGTTGTCCCGGCATTGATGTGTCGTTTGTTTCTGGATGGAATGGCTGGACAAGTCATGGCCGGTCTTGTCTTCCTCGCAATTTTCGGCGTTGGATGGTTACGCCACAGGCGCTCGACCAAACTATTGTGATGAAGCGGGTCTTTCTCACTGGTGCCAGTTCTGGCATTGGTCTCGCCATTGCTAAATTACTTGTGGCGCACGATCACGAGGTCTGGGGCACATCGCGCAATTTGGAACGGATCCCCAAAATGCCGCGGTCGCATCCGGTCCGTCTTGATCTCACCGATCCGCTTTCCCTCGACGCGGCATTCAACGCCGCACTGACCGAAGCTGGTTACTTCGATGTTGTGATTAACAATGCAGGGGCCGGTCACTTTGACCCCGCTGAGCTTGTTCCGATGGAAACGATTACGAGCCAGTTTCAAATTCTCGTTTTCGGCCAAATCCAATTGATGCAACTCGCTCTGCGCCACATGCAGGCGCGTGGCGAAGGTTTGATCATTAACGTCACTTCGTTAGCTTCCCGGCTTCCAGTGCCGTTCATGGCGGCTTATAACGCCGCGAAAGCGGCAATGGCATCCTTTACCATGTCAATCCAGCTCGAGTTCGGTAATTCCCGCGTGCACGTTGTGGATCTTCAGCCGGCCGACATTCGGACCGAATTTAACCAGGGCGTGATCAAGAGCGCCCAGGCTAGTCCCCGCTACGATACAAAAATCGCGAGGACCTGGGAAGTCGCTGAACGGAACATGAAGAGCGCGCCGACCCCAGACCTCGTTGCCAGACATGTTCTCAGATTGGTCAACGCTGCTCGGCCTCCGCCGCGTATAACCGTTGGCAATGCATTCCAATCAAAAATTGCTCCGCTGATTTTCAGATTTCTTCCGCAACGCCTCCGATTGTGGGGATTGAAGAGGCATTACCAGATATGACGGCTATCTCCGAAGCCGTCATCTTGATGGCCGGCGAGGGCTCGCGTCTGCGCGGATCGGACAGCACTTTCCTAAAACCGTTGGTCCCATTGCTTGGCCGTCCGTTGATTTCGTATGCGCTAGATGCCCTGATCCGCGCAGGGATCAAAACCGTCAACTTCGTGGTCGGCTACGAAAGCGGGCGTATGATCGAGCAGGTCAAGCAATTGATTCCTGCTGGCTTTAGCGCGTCCTTCATCGAAAACCGTGACTGGCAAAAACAGAATGGCATATCGCTTCTTGCCGCCGCTGACCGTGTCAGCAAACCGTTTCTTCTGACGATGAGCGACCATCTTTTCGACGATGCCGTCGTCGATCGTCTGCTCGCCTCTTTCGATTCCGATTTCCTTAACATCGGGGTAGACCAGAAACTCGATTCCATCTTCGATTTGGAAGACGCGATGAAAGTCCGAACACGGGGAAACAGAGTCACCGACATCGGGAAAAAACTGCGCGATTACGATGCCATTGATATCGGGCTGTTTGTTTGCCCACTCGAAATCTTCGAATATCTCGAACGAGCGAAGTCCGGCAGCGGCCAGAGTGATTGCAGCCTCGCTGATGGAGTTCGGTTGATGGCCCGCGACAATAAAGTCCGTGCTATAGATATTGGCGAAAGCTGGTGGCAAGACGTGGACACCCCGGAGATGCTGCAACATGCAGAGAGACAGATGGCCAAAGGGATGCGAAGCGCGCTGACCTAGGATGGCTCATCACTGCGGAGCTTGGCGCCTGCGGGCGATTACGATCGCGGCTCGCGCGTTACAATATCGCCACCACCATTACCCGCCCTGATCACGGCGATTGCGCTGAGGATCAGGCTCGCGCCGGCGACAATCGTCCAAAGATTAAGAATCCAGTCAGCCAGGCCGAGTAGCGCAAGCAAAAGAAAAACGAGGATTGCCATGTCACGTTTTGTTAACTGAAAGAGCCACCACACACATTCTTCGCCCAGATGAAGCAGGCCGGAATGCCCAATCATTCCATGATGCCGGGTGTAAAACGACTCATGCCATTTGGAGGAAGAAACTGACATTCGGCCCTTCCCGGCGCGCAAGACCAACTCATTTGCCGTGATGAGGACTGCACAAATAATCCCTTCGGTCACACGACGAAGGCCCAACCCCAAAGCGAGAACATAGAGAAGACTCGCCATGAAATCGCAGAAGTAATCCAATCGTTCGCCGAACTTTGATTCCAAATTTTTGGCACGCGCGATTTCGCCATCGCAACCATCAAGAATACTGAAGGCTTGAAAGATGGCCGCGCCGATGACGATGCTCACGTAATCGCCGCGTACCAAGAATACACCGGCGATGAGCGGCAACCCACAGATCGATATTGTCCACGTGCTGGGATGGATGGGAAATTTGAGTAGAACGCTCGTTATCCGACGGGAAATCGGCCGGTTCAAAAACCGTGAAACGAAACCGTCTTGGGGCTTGCTCATCAGGTCAGTGTTCTCTTCAAGCTTCGATATGTCTTGCAGTGCTGTTTTGCAATGTCCTTGCCCGAACATTCATAATAGGTGGAGACAACGAGGAGCGGGAAAATCAAGCATTGGTTCGATGTATTATTCCAAGTGTCATGGTAAATTGCCATTGCCTGGCATTTTCAGTTTCCGGCCAACTGCCACGCGCCTTCGGTTTTGCTTCTGTTGCTCGTGGCTGAAGGCATCGACGTTTTTGCCAAAGGAAGCGTTAATTTCACTATCGGCAAACTCATCGACGAGCTTGAAGCGTTTGAGCGATTTGTAAGGCTCGTGGGCGGACGGCGGAATATTTACGTCTGGATTCTCGCGCTCGGGCTTATCCTCGGCACTGTGGCCGGAGTCTTCAAACTCATCGCCTGGTGGGAAGCCGTCACGGGCTGCCGTTCACCTGGCACGTGTGGCCTGGGCACTGTGGGCCCTCCGAACCCAGAGTGCACCCCGCCAGATTCGACACGCCTTCTCCTTTGTCCGGGCCGATCGCTTCCAACAGGGTTAGGAAGTAGCCTAGTTGCTTGACACCGCGTCTATGACTGTGATAGGGGAACGAATGCTCGATCTCCGGCAGGTCCCTCGCGTTTTTGACACCAAACCGTGGGCTGCGCACCTGTACGTGACCGAACAGTGCAACCTGGATTGTCATTATTGCAATGAGTTCAACAACTCGATTCCGCATCCGGTCCTGGCCGATCTCAAGAAATGGATGGACCACATTCGGCAGCTCGGCGTCATGCGCCTCGGTCTGCAGGGGGGCGAACCGCTCAAGCATCCGGACATTGTGGAGGTAGTGCGTTACGCAAAATCCCTCGGTTTTCGCAAAGTGAGCATGTCCACAAACGGGTTTCTCCTGAACCGCCAGCTCCTCGCGGACCTTGAAGGAGCGGGCCTCGATGAACTGCAAATTTCCGTGGACCGGATGACGCCGATCCCGAGCACACGCAAAGCGATGAAGTCGATCGTGCACAAGCTCGACTGGTTCAAAGATTCGAACGTCAAGCTGAATGTCAGTGGCGTCCTTTTCAAAGAGACGCTCGATCAGATGGGACAGGTGATAGACACTTGCCTCGACTTGGGCATCCCGGTCCATGCTCGCGTGGTCCACGACGATCTCGTGCACGACCGCGCCTTGCGTGATGCAAGTGCAAGCGAGCCGCTGCTCCGCTTTCTCGAGCACCAGGAGAAACTGAAGCGCAGCGGCGAGAAGATTCACTCGAGCTGGAACCTTTTCGCTTACCAAAAGAAGATGCTGCGGCAGGAACCGGTCGAATGGACCTGCATCGCGGGCTATAAATATTTCTTCGTCTCATCGACCGGCAAGTTCTGGCTCTGCAGCCAGGTGCGAACCGAGAGGCACATTCTCGAGATCACGCGGGAAGATCTGCTGGGCTACAACCGGAAGAAGGATTGCCAGGCGAGATGCGGCGTTTATTGCACCGCACAGGCCTCACTGGCCGTGAGCCATCCCCTGCAATACGCCGGCCGGGAAGTGGCGGGGATGCTGGCAAGTCGGGTGTCAAGGATGCGGCGCGGCGGGCACGAGCGAATTCGTGATCTGGCGTTCGCCCAGTAAGCGAAGCTCCGATTTACGAAGGCCCGCGGCCAGAGTTTTATTTGGCAGTCGGCGTCAGCAGGTTAACTGTTTACGGTAAATTCGATATGTTTTGTATCGAACCGCACCGAATCCAACAACCAGTTTCTCTGCGCACTTATCGTCCTCCTACCTAGACGAAGTAACGGAACGGAATGTTGAACGGCACATTTAAGCAGGTTACCTCGCGCGACGCTGGATTTGACAATCTAATAGCGGAAGAGCTGTTGATCATCGGTGGCGACGCGGATCGTGGATAAACAAGATCATAGTTTGCGACTGTTCCACTGGGCCGCGCTTGGGATTGTGCTGCTCACGGTCGTGACCCGACTTCCATCGCTGCTCCATCCGCAGCCAATCATTAATGAAGCGATCTATTCGGTCGTCGCGAACGAGATTGTCGATGGCGGCCGGCCTTACGTCGATGCGGTCGAGCGCAAGCCACCGCTGCTTTTTTGGACTTACGCGGCAATTTTCGAAGTGGCGGGAAAGTATAATTGGAAGGCGCTGCACGTGGCCGCGCTTGTCTGGACGCTGGGCACGATGGCGGGCTTGTATGCGATCGGCAGGGCGTTGTTCGATCGCGAAACCGGACTGATCGCGGCGCTGCTCTACAGCATTTTTCAACCTTGGGCGCGCGGGCAGAATCTTGCATTCAACGGCGAGCTCTTGATGAATCTTCCGATCGTCTGGGGATGGGCGATTGCGTTCCGGCCAAGCTCATCGCGCGCGCGGCCCGAGCTGGTTTTTTCGGGCGCACTTCTTTGCGCAGGATTTCTACTTAAACAACCCGCGGCGATTGCGGCGGTTCCACTCGGAATCTATTTGCTGCTGCCGGACTATCGCAAGAGCCGAGGCTTGAATGGAATGCAATCGGTCACTCACGCGGCGTTGCTCACGCTAGGATTTTTCGGAACCCTCGGCGCCGTCGCGTTCGTCCTTTGGCAACAAGGAATTTTGCGCGAGGCGTTCGATCGCACTTTTACAGATAATTCCATTCCGCATGTGTTCTACACCACGGGAATTTTCTGCACTTTGGCGTTTGCCGCAGTGTGCCTGCCGCTGGTGATCGGAACCATCATGACGTGCCGCGACCGCGGTCTTTGGGACAAAAAGGAAGCTGAACGGACCGCGCTCCTCGGACTGCTCGCCGCCTCCGCTGTCGGCACCGCCGCGGGCGGCCGCTTTTACGTTCATTACTACATCCAATTGATTCCGCCGATGGTGATGCTCGCGGCCCCGTTCTACGCGCAACTTTGGTTTCGAAAGATCCAACCGCCTTATTGGCTGCTGCGCCCGCCGATCACATGCGCCTGGCTCGCCCTCACCGTGATCGCGTTTTCGTTCGTGCATTGGCTGGAGCTGGCGACGCGACGCAAACCATCGGAGGCTGGCCAATATTTGTCCGAGCATTCTGCGCCTAACGACAGGATTTTCGTCTGGGGCCAGGAGGCAGAAATTTATCTTGAGGCTCGGCGAAGACCGGCGAGTCGCTACATCGAAGCGGCTTCGCTCACGGGCCATGTTTTCGGCGGAGTGTTGCGGGGTGTCGATACCCGCAAGTGGATCGTGCCGGGCGCGTGGGACAAGCTCGAAGAAGATTTTGCGAAGCATCCGCCGGCTTACATCGTTGACGTCCAGACCGATCTTCGGCAGCCGCACCCGGTGCAGAACTTTCCGATTTTAGCGAAATTGCTAGCAGAACAATACCGACCGGTGGCGAAAACTGCCGAGGGTGTTGTGTATCAAAGGTGGGCCGCGAACTAATGGGTGGCCTAACGAACGATGTTCGACGATTTTGGTGGGCGGTGCTCGCGAATCGCGCTCCTGACGATCGTGACTCGGCTTCCGTCGCTGCTGCATCCGCAGGCGATCGACGATGAGGAGACATATTCCGTGGTCGCAAACGTGATCGTCGATGGAGGTCGGCCCTACGTTGATGCGGCGCGGCGGGCACGAGCGCATTCGTGATCTGACGGCCCCCCAGCAAGACGAAGCTCCGTTTTACGAAGCCCCGGCGGCCGCAGCTTCATTTGGCAGTCGTTGTCAGCAGGGTAACTGTTTGCGGTAAATTCGATACGTCTTGTATCTGGTCGATCCGATTGCCTCGAGAAAACGATTGATCCTCGGTCACACACCCAAGATCAATCAAATCGGCAAAAGCACGTCCCCGGCGGCGGGCATGGGAAGTTTGCTCGATGAAAATTGAGTTCAGCGACTAGGTCTATCGCCCTGGCTGTTTATTGGCTGTTCAGAGTGATTTGCGGAGCAGGTTCGCTTGCATCAATCCGTGCACTCACCTTCTGGATTTGTGCGCTCTGTTCTTTCACAGTCGCAGCGAGCGCTGAAATTTCCTGTTTAAGCTCTTGCACAGTGCGATGCTCTTTGAGGAATTCATTCAGCAACATCGCGTTTATCGCCTCGTAGCGCACAGTGTTCACTTTGCCGTCCTCATCGCGTACAACCAAGTCGGGGTCGACCGCTTCCACGTCCTCAGCCACCAAGCCAAACTGCGGAATCTTTTGCGGCTCTATTTCTTTCTTGTAACGGAAGATGACCGGTTTAAGCGCGAAAAGCACTTCGCTGGATTGTGCCATTGGCCGGATCTGCTCTTTAAACCTCCGGGAGGAAGTGATCGTGCCGAGCTTGCCGCTTGAATTAATGAAAACCGCAGCTCCCCCTGAAGAGGTCTGGCCAAATACGCTGCCGATAAAACAGCTGTTGCTTACATTCGCACCTACGACCCCGGAACCGATACAGATAACATTACCGGCCGTGGTGACATTGTTGCCGGCCCCAAAGCCTAAGGCCGTGTTGGCGCTGCCGGTGCTATTGTTTTCCAGCGAATGAGCGCCATCTGTTGTATTGAAATTGCCCGTTGTGTTGTTACTGAGCGCGACGTCACCGTTGGCTGTGTTGTGGTTTCCCGTTGTGTTTCTCACTAACGCGGAAAAACCATCGGCCGTGTTGTGGAAACCGGTGGTGTTTGCAAAGAGCGCCCTCGAACCAGTGCCTGCATTCTCGAAGCCAGTGCTGTTGGCAAATAGCACTTCAAAACCAACTGCGGTGTTGTTGGGGCCAGTTGTATTAAGAAGCAGAGCACCAAATCCATTGGCCGTATTATCACTGCCAGTCGTGTTGCTACCGAGTGCGCCAATACCAGCCGCCGTGTTATTACTGCCAGTGGTATTGCTAAAAAGAGCGTCAAATCCAATGGCCGTATTCGAGGTGCCGCTGGTAAGACTTTGGAGCGCGCCATCTCCCTCAGCTGTGTTAAAGCCGGGATAGCCTCCATCCGGCGCCGGGGTCACCGCTCTGGCCTCCGGCAAAAGCGCAGCACACATTAGGACGAGTGGGATGAGAATCAACGCGCATCGTAAAGGCGAATGGCTGATCGAATGGCTGATCGGTAAAATTATCGTTTTCATACAAATGTTTTCCTCTTTCTCTCGCTGATTATCTTAATCGGAAACTCCATCGGGCAGCCCCGCCGCGCTAGATTAGAAAGGTAACGCCGATGTTACGTCGCCGAGCGCGACAAACTAGACATCCCAATGACGCATGCTGTGCACGATCCAGATTTGTGAGTTGTGATCCCTATCCAATTAGAAGAAACGTCAGGCGAGTAACCGGGCCTCGATAAGCTCGCCCCACCTACGCAATGGATTTGCTGTAGATGCGATATGTCTTGTAGCGGTGGGCGCCAATCGCTTCGAGAAAACGATTGATCATGAAATTATCTTCAAGCGTGAGACTGAGTTCTCCAGTGAATCCATGTTTAATCATTGCGTCTTCGACAATTCGCAGCACAAGCATTTCGGCAATACCAGCGCGGCGATATTTTTCGATCACGCCAAGCGCGATAAGCCGCGCAGTCCGGATACGGCTCTTGTAATAAAGGAGTTTTAGAAGCCCGATTGGAAATCCAAAAGTTGTAAGCCGGCCGTTGATATGGCGTAGGGCGACGTTAATGTCTGGCACACATAGGATGAAGCCGGCTGGCTCGTCGCCAACTTCCGCAATGAGCGTGAACTCCGGAATGATGAGCTGGCTAAGCTCGTGCGTCATAAACTCGATCTCTGCTTCCGTGAACGGCACAAAACCCCAGTTGTTTTTCCACGCTTGATTGTAAATCTGACGGAGCCGTCTGCTTTCCTCGCGAATATTCTTGAGGTTTCCAGCTCGGATCGTGACAGCCAAACGCTTTCGAAAACGTTCGCCCAGAGGTCGCAAACGCGCCGCGGCTCTTGCCGGGTCGGCAAACCACCAGGCGTACCAATCTTTTGCTTTTGTAAAACCGCAGCTCTCGATCAGGTCTTTGTAGTACGGGGGATTGTGCGCGGTCAATATGGTTGGCGGAAACTGAAACCCATCAATCAAAAGAGCGCAGATATAGTTCGTTGAGTAGTCAATCGGTCCCATGATTTCCGTGCGTCCTCTTTCGCGAAGCCAATTCTCCGCGCGTTCAAAGAGCGCAGCAGCCACATCGCGATTGTCGATGCACTCAAACAAGCCGAAGCAGCCGACGTTCGATTGATGCAATGCATTGTAATTCGGATCGTCGCTCGCCATGATTCGGCCAGCGATCTTGCGGTTTTTCCTCGCGAGAAATAAGGCGGCGTCGCCATGTCTGTAGAACGGATGCCGTTTACGATCGAGGAACGCTTTGCGTTCGATGATTAGGGGCGGTACCCAGGCTGGATCGTTGACATAAATTCGCCATGGAAACTTGATGAACGCATTGCGCTCGCGGCGCGAGATCACTTCTGAAATTTCGATGTTCGACACGGAGGCGAAAGGCTACAATGTCATTCTGAGCGAAGCGAAGAATCTCGGATCATTTCTGGACCGAGTCGCCCACGGAAATAGACAGAGATGTTTCGCTCCGCTCAACATGACAAAGGGCCTATCAAGCGGGTTCTAACGTTTCCAGGAGCGACTCGGCCATATCTTCCTGGCGAAACAGGAGGTAAACGAAGAGTAAATTGAGCGGGATGAGCTCAAACCAGAAGTAATAAACTGGTTGGCTGATGAACAGAAGCGCAAACAAGACCAGCATCCGGACATTCGTCATCAAGAGTCGCCACCACTTGAGCGTCGGCCGGGCCAAATTTCGATAACGCGTTCTTAGCCGTTCAGGAATTTCGCCGTGAAACAATTGGCGGACCACATCACGCAACGTTTTTAAGCGCGGCGCCAGCATTTCCTGTTGGCGGGTAAAGTTCAAATACAACGCAAGCAGAAGCTTCTGCCACGGTGTGTGACGCCAGGTCAACTTCGAGTAATCCGATCGCAGGCCGGACAACGAATCTACGCTCGTCCGCGCTCCCGTCGTTACAAAGTAAAGATAGGTGCTGCGATAATAGTCAGCCGCTGCTCCTTGCAATGCGTGACTGATCCCAGCAGCACACGCGAGAAGAATGATGGCAGGCGACGAGCCTGCGAACAGACAGCGGAGAGTCAAGTGCAAGTAAACACTGACAAAGACCAGGTGGTCGGCAACGCTGTCGATGATACGGCCCTCGCGGCTTTCTCGATGGGTCAGACGCGCGAGCTGGCCGTCCGCGTTGTCGAGCGTATTCGCGCAAACATGGAGCATCATCCCCACCACGTTGATGCCTAGATGGCGATAGTAATAAAGGTGTCCGGCAACAACGCCAAAGATGCCGGCCAGGAGGCTCACTGCCGCGGGCGTCATCTTGAGCCACGCAAAAAACCGGGCCAACCAAAACCCTATTGGCCTGTAGAAATAGAGATCGAACACTCCTTCGACCTCGCGCGCTTTGTATGTAGCCTCGACGCCTGAGCGCGGCGCGTCTGTTTGTCGTAGCATCAATAATTACACCGGCCGTCGCGATGCTGTGGTTAACGCCTCGAATCAAACCCGGCAGCTTTGTACATCTTTCCGGCCAGCGCGCATCAGGCGCTTTGCTTTTGCAGTGCCACTGGAACGAGTGTGTCCGCGAGGATGTTTAAGGCTTCGTCCAGATCTGCGCGCGTATGTTTGGCAGTCACACAAGCACGAAAACATATCCGATGTTGCGGCACAGCCGGATAATCAACGGGAGCAACCCACAGACCACGGCGTCGCAGTTCATGTCCCAGCCGATACATGCGCTCCCGATCACCAATGACAATCGGCATCACGTATGTCGTCGATCCCCCAGTATTCAATCCGAGACCACGAAGTTGCGCGTGGAAGTAATCGGCGTTTTCCCAAAGTTGGGTCCGCAATTCCGGCTGCTTCGTGCCGAGCTCCAGCGCTTTTAGAATTGCCGCGATCACCACGGGTGGCAGCGCACAGGAATAAACATACGGATGCGCATAAAATCGGAGGTATTGCAGCGTCTCCTTGGAACCGGCTACGAAGCCTCCCAGTGCTCCGAAAGCCTTGGAGAAGGTCCCATAAACCAGCGGAACGCGGTCCTCCACTCCGAACTTTTCCGCCGCCCCGCGACCATGTTCGCCACATGCCAGCATGGAATGCGCTTCATCAATAAAAACGCTCGCGCCGTGAGATTCTGCGACAGCGAGTAATTCCGTCAGGTTGCCGAAATCGCCATCCATCGAATAAATGCCTTCCACTATCACGAGCTGGCGGCGCCCTTTTTGACGGCTCAGCGCGGCATCAAGCGAACCCGCGTCGTTATGCTCGAATTTCTCGGTGCGGCATCGGGACAGGACCGCGCCATCGCGCAAACTGAGGTGCGAGCGGTTGTCCAGAAGGGCGACGTCGGTCTTGCGAAGCAGCCCGGAGATCGTGCCTAGCGCGCCCCCAAATCCACTGTTGAATAGCATCGCATCCTCACGTCCAAGAAACTTTGCGACGCGCCGTTCGAGCTCCCGATGCAGATCCGTCATTCCGGAAAGCATGGGCGATCCGCATGCTCCCAATCCATGGGTGCGGAGCGCCTCGTGCGCCGCGATCAGAACCTCGGGATGATTGGCAAGGCCGAGATAATTATACGAACAGAGATTAATCACCGGCCGCGGCCTGCCGCCGTAACTGATCACTGTGCGCGCATCCGCTGTGCCAAGCAGCTCAGGTTCATACAATTCAACCGCCCACGCGCCAACGCGCATCCAGTTTGTAAAGCTCGCTGGAGCTTGCAGCGGATCATTGCTTTCACCCGCCAGGAAATTGCTCAGACTAAGTTTTGCCGGGTCCTGGTTCATCAAATGGTACACTGTCTTTCGCTCGCTCCCGTCCCTACGGACGGCCCGTCCCAGCAAAGTTGAGGGTTTTTGTGCTTCACAGCTTCCTTACGAAGTTATCTGCTACATCCGCAGAGTTCCGTGTCGGGGCAGCTAATTTAGCGAGTTTAGGATTCCGGACAAGACTTTAGTCGATTTGTAGCCATCGGCCCTGTGGGCTGTTTGATTCTCATTGCAACAGCTTTTGTCGACCGGCCACGGGTCCGTCACCGGACGGATTTCGTCGTGCGGCGAACCGGTGGCTTCAGGGTGCGATGGACCGCCGCCTACTTCCGCGTCGTGCGGAAAACGTAATCCCATAGCGGCGAGCTAATGCCGTATCCGACGTGATCGTCCTTGAAATGATGGCGGAGGTGATACTGCTTCAGCCAAAGCCACACGCCGCTTTTCATGGCGAGATGGTGCGTCGCATAATGGAGCATGTCATAGCAGAGATACCCGAAAACCAACCCCGCAAACACCGCCGGCGCCAGGCTTCCAAAAATTAAGAAGAATAGACCAAAAAAAAGAAACGCGAGCGGGATGCTTATGGCTGGCGGCATAACGAGCCGGCGCGCGTCGTTAGGATAATCGTGATGCACTCCGTGAATCACAAAGTGCAGCTGCTTTCCCCAACGAGTCTTCGGTTCGTAATGGAAGATGTACCGGTGAATGAGGTACTCGATCAGCGTCCAGAGCAAAATACCCAGCAAAAACAACGCCGCTACGGCAACAAACGACAATTGCCGTCGCCACAAAGACACGTAAAGCATGTAGCCAACCACCGGCAAATACAGCGCCAACGGAATCACCGGATGCACCCGTGAAAAAAACTCCATGAAATCGCTCTCGAACATCCGGACTGTTTCGTTCTTGTTCGAGACGTATAGTCGGTCTGCCATGATCAAAAACTAATTGGCCTCGCACTCAGATCAAGGCTGCCAATTTGGCTGGGTGTCGCGTCGGGGACCCGGCGATAGTCGACCTTTTGTTTCATTCGTTCAACCCGGGAATACAGGCTGTATCGCTTATCGAAAACGAACTGGAACAGCAACCGGCTCCACGACGAGTGATACTTCAGATCGCTGTAAAATTCCGGGGCCATCGCGCGCAGTTTCGGCAGGTTGTTCCACGGGATCGAGGGGAGATCGTGGTGTTCGTTGTGATAACCCATGTTTAGCGCTACGCGATTGATTGGCCCGTAATAGCTGAATGTCTCCTGGTCGAAATCGTAAGTGTAATGCTCCTGGATCCAGCGAGCCCCAACCGGGTGCAACCCAATCGAAAAGAAAAACGCGAACACGAGATAAAGAAATCCCGGCCAACCGCAAAGATAAATGACGGCCACATCGTAGAGCGCGGCACACGCAAAATTGATGAAGAACCAGCGATCCCACATCGTAATCGCCTTCAATCGTGGCGGGCGCGTCAGCTGAAAAAATGGGAAGAGCATGAGCCAGATTGCCTTCGTGAACCACCTGTTGCCTACCAGGCGCGCTTCCCAATGGTTCGCCAGGTCTGCGTCGTATTCGTAATCACCCTGATGAGAATGATGCTTTAAATGATAAACACGAAAGCCCATCGCGCCGGGCGCGAGATTGGGAAGATCGGCGATGACGGCCACCATCTTGTTCCACCTTTTGTTCCGGAAAATCAGATTGTGAGTTGCGTCGTGAATAATGACGTAATTCGCATGATTGGCGAACGCACCGACGCAATAGGCAATGAGAAGACTCAGCCACCAGTAACCAAATCCGAGTTTTCCCATTCCAAACGCGATGGCTGTCTGCATGACTACGATTGAAGCGGCAATGAGCGCCGTCCACGGATTGCGCACCATCAGTTGCCGGACTTCCGGATGCGCTTTGACGATCGCACGCGCCCGCCCCGGATGCGGTTGATCGGATTCAGATTGATAAAACGCAGCCTGCATCGGCTTCAAAATATGCATTGTGGACGTATCCTCAAACGCGCTTTTTCAAGGGCGCCGCACCGAGCAGCGGCAATACAAACAGATTTGCCAGGATGTCTATGATGCAGCCAGCGAGCACCACGAGGCCAAAACGCTGAGTCGGTGGAAAATCTGATAGCACGAAAATGGCGAAACCCGCGGCGATAATCACGTCCGAATAAACAATCCCGCGCCATTGCTCTTCGCGCGCGAAGACCCAGGCGTTCCACCCTTTCTTTCCGTCGCGTTGCGCGCGGCGGACCCCGAACATGAGATGAATCATCGAATCGATTGCAATGCCGATGCAGACGTTTGTGGCCGGCGCCGAAATGACGTCCACCGGCACATGAAACCAGCCGATCCCTCCAAGCATCGACAGCGGCACAAGCGTCAGGCTCGCGATCATCGCTACCGCACCGCGGACAGATCGGGCGACAACCAGCGCGATCACAACGAACAACAGATTCAGCCAGAACAATCCGGTCACGAGACTTTCAGCGACGAGTTTGGCGAGCCGACCTTGCAAATAATAAATACCGCCGACGAGGTCAGCCTTGAATCCATACTTGCGACAGAGAGCGCGAAGATCGTTCACAACATCGACACGGTATTTCGTACGGCGTGCCTCGATCATCCGGAGTGTGAAAACCGCGTCCGCACGGTCTTTACTGACAAAACTTTTGGCCACGCGCGCATACTTCGGTTGCTCCATGATCTCCATCATCTTTTCGTAGCTTATGAGAAACGAAAACGGCGTGCGATCGCCTTCGGCCAGAAGCGTTGGCAACGAAATTACAGTGCCAACATCTTTCTCGTTTTCCAGCGCGCCATGCAGCCTCCACATTCTTTGGTAGGCCTCATCCGTGTTCAGCCTGGTGCCGCTCGTCGCGGAGACGACCAGTGTCAGCGGGTTGGAGCCGCCGGTCCGATCTACGAATTCCAGTCCGTCGCGAAGTTCCCGATTCGGCTTGAAATAAGCCATAAGGCTCGGGTCAGTGTTCACCCTCGTCAGACCAAGTCCCAAACCTACTGCCAGCAAAATGACGGCTAACGAGAGCAAGGCAAACCGGCGCGACCAAAATGCATGCGTAGGTTCTGCCTCGACGATTTTGCTTTTCCGCGGCACGGCCCAGCGCAGGAACGCCGGATACATCAAATAAGCGCAAACGAACGCGACAACTGTGCCAAGCACTCCGCCAAATCCCAATTCGCGCAACGGCTTTGCCTGAACAATTAACAGACTGGCAAAGCCTAACGATGCGCAAACCATCGACCAGAACGAAGGCGGAAAAGTCATGCGCCGCGCGTCGGCTGCGAGATCGGGCGACTCCTTGTCCAGACGATGCGCGCGATCGGCAAGCGTTTGCCAGTTGAAGGTCATGTAAACCAGGTGTGAAAGCGCGATGACGAACACGATCGTACCGAGGTTGACCGTCAAAACGCCGATCTTGTCGCCGAGCATCGATTGGATGAGCAACGTCAACAAAACAGCGCTGCTGCATGTGCAAAGCATTCCTACAAACAGCCGGATTGATCGGAACAGCGCGGCCATCGTTAGGCCAAACAAGACAACCGCCGTGAGACTGAAGTAGCGGAAATCGTGCGCCAGACTGCGTCGGAGCATTTCAACGACGTACGGCGGACCCGCGATGTGAATCCGAAAATCTCGCGCGTTCAGTTCGTGCACGATTTGTTCGAGGCGCTGGATCGGCTTTTCCGTATGCCTGCCTTTCATGAAAATGATCACGTTGCTGGACTTCCGGTCGTGCGCGATCAACAAGCGGCTCCAGAACGGGCTTTTCAGTGCATCTTCAAGGCTTTTAGGTCCCTCAGCGAGGCTCTTTACGGCGCTCACTCCACCGATGGTGTGGGCTCGTTGGGTGAGTTTTTGAATTCGACTCAGGTATCGTGGCGAAGAAATATCGCGTGACGACACCGCCAGAATCACTTCTGGCTGCGACGGAAAACTTTGCTCGATCTTTTTGGTTTGCTGGATTCCGGGATCATTCGTTGAAAAGAAAAAATTCTGGTCCACGACGGGCGTCAGGTCCACGAACGCAGCGACCAGTACAAGCAGCACGCCGCCGATCACGAGCATCAACCAGTGCGACCCTAACGGGATTCGAACCCGTGTTACCGCCGTGAAAGGGCGGTGTCCTGGGCCTCTAGACGATAGGGTCACAAAACCGAGCAATATCAGAATTGCTACTCCTGGACGCAAGGTAAATTGCCATCTCCTTTTTCTTTCAGTTTAGACGCGCATAGAGCCCTGGCTAAAGGCTCGAATGAAATCGGTGAATCAACGCCGCTGCGCGAGCAGTTGCACCGTAATGCTTGCTCAAAACGTCGAGCGCGTTTTCCAAAAGGCGCTCGCGCGCATCGCCGTCGCGCAGAAGCCCGGCGATCGTCATTTCAAGTGAATCGGCATCGCGAACCTGGATCGCCCCTTTCTTCAACACGAGTGCTTTCGCAAGTGTCGCGAAGTTTTCCATGTGCGGACCAAACACGACTGGTTTACCGGCCATGATCGGCTCCACTGGATTTTGCCCGCCTTGCGCGGTCAGGCTTTTCCCAACGAATACAATGGTGGCAATACCATACCAGCGCTGAAGTTCACCTGTTGTATCGAGAAGAATGCAGTCCGCATCTGATTCGCGATCAATCGCCACTTCGCTCGCCAGCGCCACGCGTAACGGCAGAGCAGCGAGTTGCGCGCGGATTTCGCGGAGCCGTTCCACATGGCGCGGCGCAATGAACAACCGCAATGACGAGAATTGCTGACGCAAGCGCAGAAAGACTCTGGCCAGAATTTCCTCTTCGCCCCGATGCGTACTGCCGCCGAACAACACTGGACGCTGTCGATCCGCATCGCTCACGCTGGTTGTTCGCGTATTTTCCTGTGCTTCTGCCCTGTGATCACGCCCATTGGGATCGTATTTGATGCTGCCAACGGCACGAATCCGATCGCGCGCAACGCCGATCGCGACCCATCGATCAACATCATCAGGCTCTTGCGCGCAAACCAGATCCAACAGTCGAAAAGTGGGCGCCACGAAAAATCGGAACCGGCGAAATCTTCTCTCGGATCTCGGCGACAAGCGCGCGTTCACCAATATCGTGGGAATTCGGCGTTCGTGCGCCAATGCCACAAGATTTGGCCAAACTTCCGCTTCAACCAGCACGATTCGCGTCGGCCTGATCACCGCAAATGCGCGCCGCATGATCGGCCAGTAATCGAGCGGTGTGTAAATGACCTCGATCCAGGCCGGAGCGTTCTTGTTTGCCAGAGCGAAACCAGTCGTGGTGGTCGTGGTCAGAACGCAGTGCAAAGCTGGTTCGAGCGCGCGCAATGAATTGGCTAGCTTTAACGCGACATTTACTTCCCCTACGCTTACCGCGTGCAACCATGTCGGTTTTTGCTTCGACAGGCGAACGCATACTTCGCAATCGTAAATTCCCAGACGCTGTCCGAACTTTTCGCCGTAGCCGCCTCGACGAATCATTTTCACCAAATAGCTCGGCAAAAAGAACAACAGCCCGATTGGCCAAAACAAATTGTAGATGAAACGAATCATTCAATTACCGATTCCGAATTTTTTGATTGCGGACTCCGGAAAGAAACAAGACTTCGGTGGCGCCATATGTTTTCTGGCGAACCAAATGCCACTGTTTCATTTGGGGAAAAGCTTCAGCCGGCCTTTTCTCCAAAACGAAAATTCCATCTGCGTCCATTAACTGAGGCAATTCTTCGTTTGCGAGCAGTTTTTCGGTGAAGCGCTCACCATCTTCCGTCTTTTCGTAGGGCGGATCGGCAAAGACAATATCAAACAGTTCTGAGCCGGAAGCATGCCGGAGGAAATCGAAGGCATCCTGCTGTCGAACTCGTCCTTTCAACTTTGTTTTGGCGAGATTGCGCTCGATGATCTCCGCCGATTGTCCGTCTTGCTCGACAAAAACAACAGAAGACGCGCCGCGGCTGAGCGCTTCAATTCCAAGTGCGCCGCTGCCCGCGAAAAGATCGAGGATGCGGGCCTCCACGACGGCATCGCCCAAACTGGAAAAGATAGCAGCTTTGACACGGTCCATCGTCGGTCGCACACCGCGCTTCGGAACTACCAGGCGAATCCCGCCGGCGCTGCCGGCGATCACTCTCATGGCGAAGAGGCCGGCGTTGGCGTTACAGTCGCATCAGGCAGCGCTTCCTGTGGCGAAGCAGAAGTTGATGGCGCGGCGGGCACTGCTTCTTCGATCTGTTTCTTTTTCTTCTTTGCTCGCTCCTTTTTTCCGCCGCCGAAGAAGCTGTTGATCATATTGCTAAGATCGCGACCGACCAGTCTGTCCATTAGGTTTGTGCTGGGGCGATCGATCGTGCCGCCAACCTGAAAATCAATCGCAGAATAGCCCGGCTCGTTGATCGGTTTAAAATTCTGGCGGATCGCTTTGAAAAGCTGACTACGAATTTTGTCGTTGATCGCCAGCTGAGAATCGAGTTTTAGCCTGCCGTTAAACATAACGGTTCCCGACGCGGTGAGACGAATATTCGGGGAGCGTAAAATCAGTTCGTCGATTGTGACCAAGCCTGGATTCACGTGATATCTCGCCTCTGCTTGCTCGAGTTGAAGCTCTCTTAGCTCTTCGATCTGAAGAACTTCCCCTAGTAATACCAACAAGCTATATTGTTGGACGCGGCCCTCGCGCAGGGAAATTTCTCCCTTTCCCACAAACGCCTCTGGATCGGCCGTTTTGCCGGAAGCTTGGAAACTTCCCTCCAACTTACCCTGCACGACTCCTTTGGGGCCGCCCGCGTTTGCGATAATCTGATCGGCCAGCACATTGCGAAACTTTACGCTCGTCGTAAACGGAGAATCCTCCGCTTCCGGCTGCATCGCAAAATAGCCGTTGATCTCACCGCTACCGGCGCGCGCGGAAATCTTGGAAAGCTCCAGCACATCCGGCTCGTAGCGCAGTGGAGAGCGCAGTTGCTCCAGAAAAAAACGGTTCTGCAAGGAAATTCTCGCCACCTTCGTATCGCCATGGAGCGCCAAGGCGCTGCGAATGCTGGTGCGAAAGTCTACCCCATCAAAACTCGCAAGGAGCTTGCCTGCGTGATCAAGAAAAGTGAAATTCCCGTTCTTAATACTGACGCGTCGAACCTCGGGAGGCATCGCCAGTCTGGGTTCCTGTTTTGGAGGTTGATCGTTGACTGTTGCCTGAACCGGAGAAGGAAGATTCGCCGGCGTATTGGGAATAATAGGAGCGGTCCGTGTTGGAGAGGTTTGAATGGATTCGCTTTCTACTTCCGGCTGGGACACAGTTGGAGCCGCTGCCTTTGTTCCTCGTGACTTCGGTAATTTCCATTTTCCTTCCGCGTCTTGCGGCCAAACGACGTTTGGATTGATGAGCGAGACCTCTTTGATCACCAGGCGCCGGGAAAAAAGGGAGAGGAATCGAACCCGCAGGCGAAATGTCTTTGCTTCGAGGAAATGTTTCGGACCACCTGGCGAAGTTTGCCCAATCGTGATACCGCTTAGCTCCAGCCCTCCCCAGGGCGTTACACTCATGCTACGGATTCCCAGCGTGGTGCCTAGGCGTCGGCTCAATTCCTGTTGAATCTTCGCGTGTGTACCTTGGGATTGCACATACAGATTCACGCCGGTCAAGAGAATCGCGCCAAGTCCAATCAGCGCCCCTAGAGCGATCAATGAAACCAGGCGTAATCTTTTCACCGTGAGACGTTACGCAGTCCGAGTTTGAAGAAAAGGTGAAAGCCCTCTGCTACTTTTCCCTGTGACCGATACGATTGTCATTCTCAATCCAACCGCGGGAAGCCCGGAACATATTCGGAGCTGGCAGGAACGCATCGAATCACTCACTGGTGAGTGCCCCGTCCGTATTACTGCACATTCTGGCGACGCGAAGGCGCTGGCCAGGCGCGCAGTCGAAGCGGGATTTAGGCGGATCGTCGCGGCAGGCGGCGACGGAACAGTTAGCCAGGTGGCAAACGGACTCGCCGACAGCAATGCCACATTAGGCGTGCTCCCAATGGGAAGTGTGAATGTTTTCGCGATGGAGCTTGGCTTGCCATTGCACAATCTCCAGCGCTGCTGGGATATCATCGAAGGCACAAACGTCCGTCTGGTCGATCTGCCGAGTGCGAATGGGAAAGATTTTGTCCAACTTGGCGGCGTGGGGCTGGACGCACAGGTAGTCAAAGAGACCAGCCTCGCTTTCAAACGCAGTTTCGGGCCGCTGAGCTATCTCATCTCCGCAACCCACATCGCGGCACGGCAACCGCCGAAGCTCTTCATCGAGTCGGAGCATACTGCTGTGGAAGAAGGATCGTTCGTTCTCATTGGCAACGGACGCCTTTACGGAGGGCCCTTCCCGTTTTTTAAACACGCTATCATCGACGATGGTTTGTTTGATGTCGTGGTCTTCAAACGGCTCGGCTATCTCGAAATCGTCAAGTATCTCCAGGACGTCGTATTCAGCTCCGACATTAAGGTTCCGGAAATCGAATATTTTCAGACGCGGCAATTGCGCATAACGAGCGAACAGGACGTTCCTCTTGAGCTCGATGGCGAACTCGCGGGCAATTGCCCGGTTGATTTCCGAATTCGGAAGAGAGCGCTTCGCGTTCTGGCGCCTACGCCCTGAGCGCTGATCATTCTGCACGATGGCTCGTAGTGATCATTGGACTCGCGAAAAAGCTGCCGCTTCAATTAACCCGGCACAGGTCGAAACTGCCCTGATTCATCTTAGCGAACATTGGCCGGAAACCGCCCAGTCTCTTATCGATGTCGTCGAACAATTTCCGTTGGGCGAAGCTGCCCTGATTCATCTTCTTGCTGTCTCCAGTATTTGCGCCGCGCGCCTGACACACGATCCGGACAGCCTTCTGTGGCTTTGCCAGCCGCAAGTCTGCGGTGCGCCTCGCGGGTATGCGGAGATGCTGGGCTACTTGCATAGGTCGGCTGGCAACTCGATCGCAGACCAGGGTTTTTCTGCCCTTCGTTTTTGGAAGGGCCGTGAGATGACGCGCATCGCCGTACGCGAGCTTGCAAACGTAGCGTCGCTAGAGGAAACCACCGGTGAGCTGTCGCAGGTGGCAGAAATCTGTATCCGCAATGTGTTCGAGCATTGGAACATGGAATTGCGCCAACAATATGGTTCGCCCAAGGCGGAATTCGCCATTCTCGCATTAGGCAAGCTTGGCGGCGGCGAGCTAAATCACAGCTCAGACGTCGATCTTCTCTTTCTCTACAGTGAGGAAGGACAGCTCACAACACACATTTCCTATCACGAATTCTTTAACCGACTGGGAAAAAGAATCCTCGAAACGTTTTCAGTTCAGCATCCGGCTGGCTCGCTCTTTCGCGTCGATCTGCGTCTGCGACCGGAAGGCTCGGCGGGGCCATTGGCCCGCTCGCTCGAGAGCATGGAAAATTATTATGCCGGGTTCGGCGAAACCTGGGAACGCCTTGCGCTGATTAAAGCGCGCGGAATCGGCGGCAGCAGCGAGCTGGCTTACGAATTTCTACGGCAACATCAGCCTTTCATTTACCCCAAAAGCGCGTCGTCCGACTTGCTGGACGAAATCGCCAGTATCAAGCGACGCATCGAGCGCGACATCGTCGGCGCGGATAAGCTGGAACGCGACGTGAAACTTGGACGCGGAGGGATTCGCGAGATCGAATTTATCGTGCAGACTTTGCAGCTTATCCATGGAGCGCGTCATCCGTTTCTGCAGGAACCGGGTATGCTCAAAGCGCTGCGAGGGCTTCGTCAATTAGATCTTCTTCCGCGCGAGGAAGTGCTGACCTGCGATAATACTTACCGATTTCTCCGCCGCGTGGAGCATCGTCTGCAGATAGAGGCCGAACAGCAAACGCATATCGTTCCTCGAGAGGCGGAAGCCTTGCGACGCCTCGCACTCAGCCTCCGTTTTCGGTCTAGTGAAGATTTCACTGCGGCGCTGCAGGAAAAGATGCGCGCAGTGCGTCCGATTTTTCAACGGATTGTTTCAGGAACCTCCACGGGTCCGGCCAGATCGTCCGAGGCAAACGATCTCGAAATTTTCAGCGATCAGAAACGCGCGACGAAGGCGCTTTCTGCTCTCGTACAGGGCGCTGCCGGTTTCCATATCGCGCCGCGCACACGCCAGGTCTTTCGCAAGCTGCGTCCAGACTTGCTAGGATGGCTCGCAAAGACTGCAGACCCGGATGCGACACTGAATCAATTCGTTCGCCTCGTGGAAGGTTATGGTTTGCGCAGCCTGTTCTTTGAGCTCCTGGTGGCAAATCCTCGATTGCTGGAGCTGGTTATTAAGACCTTCGATGCCAGCCGCTTCGCCAGCGAGCTCTTGATTCGCCGTCCGCAGCTTTTAGAGGACATCACTCGAGACCCAACATTTGGTGAACCGCGGTCGGTGACAGAAAATTTAAAGCGGCTCGATTCGTTAGGCGCGGATGCAAACAATCTCAACCCGATACGCGCCTACCGGCAGAGGCAACTCTTGCGCATCATCCTGCGCGACGTGCTGGGACTTATCCAACCAGCGGCGACTTTTGCCGAGCTTTCCGACGTCGCGGAAGCGTGCCTGATTTTTGTCGCGAAGCTTCTCGCAAGTGAGAAGCTGACCGTCATCGCGCTCGGAAAATTTGGAGGACGCGAGATCAGCTACGGCGCGGACCTGGACGTCTTGTTTGTGGGCGACGACGTTCGCGCCGCCCAGAATCTCATGATCGCCATGGCGCAGCCGACCGCAGAGGGAAACATCTGGGCGCTGGATGCAAGGCTGCGTCCTGAAGGCGAAAAAGGTCCGGTTGTCTGCTCTCCTGAAACCTACGAGTCGTACTACGCAGGCCGAGCCCAGCCTTGGGAATTGCAGGCGCTGACTCGCGCACGCAGTGTGAGCGGATCGTTGCAAAGCGAATTCATGAAGATTGCAAAAGGCGCATGGAGTCGTGCACGCCAGGATGCCGATCTTTTCATTAAAATCGACGACATGCTTGAGCGCATTCGGCGTGAGCGCGGAAGCAGATCGGATTTTCTCGATTTGAAGACCGGAAGCGGCGGCATCATAGAAGCGGAGTTTCTCGTTCAAGCATTGCAGATCCGCGAAAATATCTGGGAACAAAACTGGGAGCGCGCCGCCGATGGATTGCACGAGCACGGACATCTGAACAGTGGGGAGGTTGCGAAGCTGAAAAGCTCTTATGCGTTCCTGCGCCGCTGCGAACTTGTACTGCGTCGATATGACGATAGAGGCGGTTCAAAGCTTCCGAGCGATCCAGACGAACAACAAAAGTTTGGCATGCGTCTTGGCTACCATGAATTCGACGCTTTCCGTCGCGATTATCTCGATGGTCGCGACGCGATTCACGCACTCTACCAACGGCACATTACACCGGCTTAACCGCGGTAACGATTAACGTTCGCCCAAGCAGCAGGTCCCGCGAATTCATCGCTCGAACGGCCCAGGCATTCCGCTCGTCCAGCGTGCCGTAGGTGCTCTTATCACGATGATAAACGATCCAGTTTGTGGCGCGCAGAGGAACGATTAGGAACGGAAATGCCAGAAGGGAGCGGCGTTGGTACTTATCCACTGTCACTTTCAAATCCTGGAAACCAGCACTGAGAAGCGCGTGCGATAGATAGAACCAACTGACTGGGTTGATGTGGCCACGCGTGGTGTGAATGTCGGATTCGTCCGGCGCCAAAGGGCCAAATAAATTGTAAAAGCCAGACGACAGGTAGCGCAGACGGGAACGCAGATTCAAAATATTCGGGGTTGAGAATACTGCGACGCCCCCCGGTTGTAGAACACGGAAAATTTCGCGGACGGTCTCCCGATAGTTTTCCAAATGCTCGATTGTTTCGATGCATGTAACCAGCGCGAACCGATTATCGCTGTACGGAAGCGGTTGGCGATTCAGATCGACCGTGTCGATCCTGGGACCCGGAATAGAGAGCAACTTATCCGTGTAATCGCAGCCAAAAGAACGAAAGGGATAATGCGCTCGAACAAGCCGCAACAATTCCCCGGTCCCGCTACCAACATCGAGGTACTCTCCGCTCGATGGCATATCGGGCGCGGTCGCGATCGCGCGAAGGACGCTTTGATGAATCCTCGAAGTGCTTAGCTCGGAAATCTCGCGCCGCCGCTTTCTCCCAAAGATTTTTCGGTAGATTTTCTTGGAGAACCTTCGTGTGCGCACAGAGAATTGTGAACCGTCTCCGATCGCGTTAAGACCGGCAATCGCCTGCGAACCAATCAGCCCGGAATGCCCTTGAGCATCTCAGCGTTGGTCGGGAATTTTTTCACAAACATCAACAATCGCTGAATCGCTTCCTCCGGTTTGTGTCCAGCCAGGCCGCGCCGAATGAGATTAATTTTCTCCAGCTCCCACGGTTGCAGCAGCAACTCTTCCCGCCGTGTGCCAGACAGAAAAATGTCCACCGCAGGATAGATCCGCTGGTCGCTGATTTTCCGGTCGAGCACCATTTCCATGTTTCCGGTGCCCTTGAATTCCTGAAAGATCAGTTCGTCCATGCGGCTGCCGGTTTCGATCAGTGCCGTAGCAACAATTGTGAGAGAACCTGCTTCCTCGGTATTACGCGCGGCTGCGAAGATTTTGCGCGGAGTCTCCATGGCCCGCGCATCGATACCGCCGCTCATTGTGCGACCTCCACCGCCCATCGCATTATTGAATGCGCGAGCCGTGCGGGTGATTGAGTCGAGAAGAATAAACACGTGTTTTCCTGCTTCGACGAGCCGTTTCGCGCGCTCGATCGCCAATTGCGAAATACGTGTGTGACTTTTGATGTCGGCATCATTCGAGCTGGCCATCAGCTCCGCGGTTGGATGCGAACGACGAAAATCGGTCACCTCTTCCGGACGCTCATCGACAAGCAGGATGATCAGAATGACCTCCGGATGATTTTTTGCCACTGCCTCGGCGATGTGATGCAGCAGTGTTGTCTTGCCGGTGCGCGGCGGCGCGACAATCAAACCGCGCTGCCCCATTCCCAACGGCGTCATTAAATCCATGATGCGCGTCGTGAAACGATCCGGCACTGTCTCGAGCTTGATTCGTTTGTTCGGATTGATTGTGGTCAATTCCTCAAATGGCGTGAGACCCTGATATTTCGTTGGCTCTTCACCATTAATCTTCAACAGCTTGACCAATTGGGGGCCGCGGCTGCCGCGCCGGGTTTCACCGTAAATCCACATGCCGTCACGCAAGGCGAAACGGCGAACAATTTCGGGGGTTACAAAAATATCCTGCGGCGTTTGCACGAAGTTGCGCTTCGCGTCGCGCAAAAATCCGAAACCCTTGCCCGAAATTTCAATGATACCTTCGCCGAATTCCGGTTCGGCCTGAACTTGTTCGCCACCTTCGGCAGCTGGCTCTCCTCCCTCTCGCGCGCCTGCGGCCGGTCGGTCGAGGGTCTGGACATCAGTAACCGCACCGGCAGGATCGGAATTCACTGACGAAGAATTTGGCGACTCCTCTGAATCGTCGCGCCTGAACCGATCGCCCCGGTCTCTGTAACGCTTTCGCGGGAAACGACGGCGCGGGCGATGATGACGTTGCTCCGGCGAGGCAGACTCAGTCGGCACAGGTTGGGTTTCGTTTTCTTCGTTCATAAGCTAAAATCTCGGGGCGCAGCACCGCCTTAACACGTCTCCTGCAAGCAATAGTTTTTCAGGCCGGCAACCTGGCCAGCAATTCGTCGGGAATTTCTAGATTTGAATAGACGTTTTGCACGTCATCGTCGTCCTCAAGCGCATCGCATAAACGGAGCACCTGGCGCGCGGCGGTTTCGTCGGGCACCGCAACAGTTGTATCGGGAATGAATGTAAACTTTTGCCCATCGGTTGTTACGCCCGCATTTTTGAGCGCTTCAGCTACGGCGTATAGCTGATCGTGGGAAGTGAGAATAACATACTGATCGTCGTCGTTTGTCAACTCTTCTGCGCCAGCCTCCAAGCCAATCTCCAGTAATCGATCCTCGTCGATGCTCGAGCGCGGGACGGTGATTTGGCCTTTCCTGTGGAACATGTACGAAACGCTTCCGGTGGAGGCGAGATTGCCATTATTTTGACTGAAAATGCTTCGAATCTCCGCCCCGGTGCGGTTCTTATTGTCGGTCGCCGTTTCGACAATGATTGCCACGCCTCCCGGCGCGTAACCTTCGTATACGATCTCGTCGAATTGCTGCCCGTCCTTACCTTCACCCGTGCCGCGTTTGATCGCGCGCTCGATGTTATCGTTCGGCATACTCTGCGTGCGCGCAGCCTGGATTGCGCTGCGCAGACGGACATTACTATTGGGATCGCCTCCGCCGGTCTTTGCCGCGATAGCAATCTCCTTCGACAATTTGCTGAAGATTTTGCCGCGCTTGGCGTCAATCGCGCCTTTAAACCGCTTGACCTTTGACCACTTACTATGTCCCGCCATACGTGCGGAGTTATTTTTCGACCTGAAGTTGCCTGACTAAATGCTGTAATTTTGGAACAGCGCCTCGCAAGAGAATGGCTGGCGAGGAAGAATTACCGGCGCTAGTCAAACCCAAGAAGCCTGGTTTGTCAATCTTCGTCACGCGGCGACTGCGCCAGCTAATCGCGCGCGATTATTTCGACGAAGGCAAATCAGTTCAGGCGCGAATTCCGTTCTGAAATTGTGCTGCCTAACGAACGCCGGTATCGATGTCCATATCGACATGAACAGTCTGGTTCGAAACAACCGTGAATTGCTGTGGTTTCGCTCGGACGTGACCCTTAGGCGGCCGTCCTTGCACATCCAGAATGTAATCGCCAGGTGGCAGTGCGAGACGATAGTTTCCATTTCCGTCTGCCGTTACACGCGCGATTGCTTTTTTGCCGTCGGGGCTCAAGATGATCAGCGGATATTCGGGATAATTTCCAGCGCTGAATTTTTGCGGGTTTCCCTCTGAAAGCTCAACATCTCTAAACGCAAGAATCCTCAACTGTCCTTCAAGAAAACCCGGCATAGCGTTATCGGAAGCCAAACAGCCGACCGGAACCAAAAAGATCCAGCCTAAAAGCAGGGATTTAAGACGCATGACGTACAAAAATGGGCGGGATAGTTTCTCACCATCCCGCCCAAGCTACAAACTAGACCCTTATGGCAATGTCAGCTTCCAGGCGCTACGCCCGTGCGTGGCCGCGTAGAGAACCCGCGCACTCGGCACGATGGTCAGACCGGCCACCTCGACCATGGGAAGCCCACTACCTGCGACCACCCAGTCGGACGAACCGTTTGCACGCCTTAGGACGCCCCAGTCATTCGAAACGTACAGATCACCGTTCGAATCATGAACGATATCTGTCGCAGGGAAGTCTGGGAATGCCGTTCCGCCCGAGCCATCAAGATTCGTCCAAGTCGCCGTGCCACCAATCGGATCGTAGGTCACTGAGAAGACGTGACCTGGTGCGGTTGGATTAAGAGTGCTATAGCTTGAATAGCAAATCCAGGCGTGATTCGCATTTACCGGATCTACATAGATACCGCTAACGAAACGGTTCGGGTCATTTAAAGCGAGTGAGTCAAGCCGCGTGTAGTGCACAGAACCAGCGGTGGTATCGGCGTTACTGGAGATGAAGACACGGCCAGTCGTGGTCGCTGCCCAGAGGGTACCTGTGTTACTGGGCGTGCGCTCGACCGCAGCGACGTTACCGCCGGCGCGGTTGCCCCAGGCCGAAGAGGTTAGCGAGGCCGATGGAACGCCATCTCCGATTCTGACGAAGTCACCGCATCCAGGCTGATTTCCGGCCGTGGTGAACTCAGGGCAGTTGGCCTCGAGCGTCGCCTGGTTGCCGCCCCAGTCCTGCGTCCGCCACACGCTTGTCAGCCCAACGAAGATAGTTCCAGCAACAGACGGATCTGCGATGATCGGTTTGTAAAAGAGCGAGCTTTCGGCGAACAGCGGACCGGAGATTACGACCCATTTGCTCGGGGCGCCGTTCTGGAAGTTCGCATCCGTGTAGTTCGCGAAGAACGTGTTGAAACGCTGCGCGGAGTTGGCGACGTTAAAACCCGACTGGCCACCGTCACCGTAGATAATTTGTGGCCAGACCACAGGCGATCCGTAGGTCTCAAATGTGCCGTTGTCCTGTGTGCCGCCCTGAAGATGCTTAGGATCATCAGCAGCAACTGACAGGCTCTGGAACTGCAAGGTCGAAAGTCCCTTATTCAGGTTGTAAAGGTACGTCGGCACAGCAGAGAGCAACTGTTGGCAGAGCGCCAGATCCGCGCCGCTGAGCCCGCGGTACGTGGTGCACTGCGATGAGATGTCTGCGAAAGCCCCGCTCGAACGCATGAGACCACCATCGGTCCCAAAGATTGCTGAGTCGGTCCCCGGGATCTCTACGATCGCGTGCGAGTCAGGGTGCTGACCATTAGGCGCAATCGGATTCGGCTGACAGCAGCTGCCGGGCGGAGTTGGATTTGTGGTGGCGTCCCATGTCATGTCGGTAAATGACGTACCTGCGTCGGCCGAGCGGATAAACGCGCGACCGTTTGTCGTAAAGCCGTAGCTACCGTAGGAGTACGAACCAGCGAGATAGACCACATCGGGCTTGCCCGGCGGAGAGTAAACCACGTTATCATACCAGCACTGACCCGTACAGTAGTCTTCGTTCTGTGTCGTTGTTAGATCGGTGAACGTCGGCGACCCAGTCGCAACGTCGTCACTGCGATAGAAACGCGCAGCCGGTGATCCCGTGTTGCCATCGCCAACATACATGCGCGTGGTCCCGCTTGCCAACAGCGTCACGGCAAACTCGGCCCGATCATTAATATTATTGGGAGCGAGCGCTGTCTTAATCTGCGTCCAATTGGCGCCATCGTCGTTTGAGCGCCAGACGCCTCCTCCACTTGCGGTAGGCCTGGGAAACGCAGCAGCGTACAGCGTGGTGTTCGTCGCGTAGTTCGGGTCAAATTGGACTTTGTTGACACCGCGGGCCGAGCCGAAGGTGGCCTGGATTTTCCCGGCGTCTCCTGGCAGGGCCGGGTTGAGACAAACACCCTCGGGTGCCAAGAGGGCGAAGGTCGCGCCGCCATCAGCGGATTTCCACAGCCCATACGGCGGGAGACCGGGAGCAAGCGTGACGCCACCACCTGTGACTGAACTGACTCCACGAACAGCGCGAGTTGAACCGACATACATGGTGTTGCCCCTAACCACAATCGATGAAATCGCGCGACCGTCGAAAGCCGGGCCGGTATAGGCCGGGGCATCACCGCAGGAGGTCGCCATCACGGGCACAGATGTATTCGCAACCAAATGTGTCCAGGTGTTGCCGCCATCCGTTGATTTGTAGATGCCAAAACCGGCTTCCGAATCACCCGACGCGTTCGGCTCGCCGGTCCCCGCGTAAAGCGCACCGGTCGCGGCGTCGTAGGTTAGCGTTCCGATCGCGTTTGTCGCGAAGCTGCCGGAGACAAACGTCCAGCTCACCCCGCTGCCGGAGAGTGCGTTGGTAGTGCGCCAAACTCCACCGCCTGCTGCCGCAGCCCATACTCGGCACCGCCGCGCGCTGCAGCTTGGGTCCACGGCCAATGCAGTGATGCGTCCGGATGTCGTGTAAGGGGCGCCGCTAAAAGTCAGAATATCGGGAGCATTCGAGATGCTCGGTCCCGCAAGAGTCCATGCGCCAAGCGCGTTCGCGGCCTCCCGCCCAGACCTTCCTCTGACACTAGTCCATGCGGCATGCGCGTTCCGCCTCAATGCAAACGGGATATCGGTGGCGGGGAAAGCTCGCTTCGCGTAATCCTCTTCAGCTGCAGACACCGGCCCACCTTCTCGTTCAGGTCCGGGCAAGGTCATTTTGCTTCGAAACAACTCAGCATGATTTTGACGTAATTTATCGATCCCGCCTCTGTTTTCTGCTTTCGCCAAAAACAATGGGCCGGACGGTTTCACCGCGACGAACGCCATTGCGGCGGCTGCGGACAATAGGGTGACGACACCTGCGAGGCGCAGATGCGATACAAGACGGTTGCGACTGAACGAACGATGAGTTTTCATATGTGTGGAGATGGCTGATTCCAAGCCGGAAGAGAGAGAGCGAGCTTGGGAAAAATCGAGATTACCAGGATACGAACAAAAACGTCAAGGCGTTTAACCTTATATTTTTGTAATGTTCGTAATTATAAGCTGAGCACCTGACTCGGTTGAATCTCTTCCACAAGTCGAAGCGTAGGCTCAAACGGAAAAGCGGTTCCAACCGTGCGCGCTGCTACCGGGAAGGAGCCAAAGGATCGCGGTTTGTCAGCTGATTTAAGCAGCTATCACGACGGCGCGCTTGCGGGCAGTCGCGTCGAGGATCCGCTTGCGCAAACGCAAAGATTTGGGTGTCGCTTCCACATATTCGTCGACGTCGATGTATTCAATCGCACGCTCCAGGCTCATGCGAAGCGGTGCTTCTAGCTGGATGCCTTTCCCTTCACCTTGCGAACGCATGTTGGTGAGATGTTTTGCTTTGCAGGGATTGACTGGCAAATCTTCCGGGCGCGCGTTTTCGCCGACGATCATCCCTTCGTAAATGTCCTCCTGCGGACCAATGAAAAGCCGGCCGCGTTCCTGAATATTGTTGAGCGCGTAAGCCGTGCTGACTCCCGATTCCATCGACACCATCACACCACGACCGCGTCCTCCGATTTCGCCTTTGAACGGCGCGTATTCGCGAAAGAGATGACTCATCAATCCTTCGCCACGCGTCAGGTTGACCAAATCGGTTTCAAAGCCAATCAGGCCACGAGTCGGAATAATCGCCTCGACCGACACCCGTGTGGCGTGATGATTCATGCTGGCAACCTCACCTTTGCGATTGGCAATCAATTGCAAAATGTCACCGAGATTTTCGTCTGGTAGATCGACATAGAGATTTTCCAAGGGCTCGAGCAGAGACCCATTTTCTGCTCGATGGAAAATCACTTCGGGACGCGAGACCATCACTTCATAGCCTTCGCGTCGCATTTGCTCGATCAGGATCGCGATCTGCATTTCGCCGCGTGCATTGATCTCAAATGCCCCTGCGGTTTCCGTGTCGTTGACCTGGAGTGAGACGTTGCCGCGCGTCTCGCGAATAAGGCGCTCGCGAATATTCCGCGCCGTCACAAATTTTCCTTCGCGCCCGGCAAACGGTGAATCGTTGACCAGAATGTGCATGCGAATCGTAGGCGGATCGATATCTACAAATTGAAGCGGCGTCCGTTCTTCGCGGTCTGAGAGGGTTTCGCCAATATAAACTTCCTCGAAACCGGCCAGTCCAATGATGTCGCCGGCGGTCGCGTGTTTGATTTCCACCTGCTCCAATCCCGAATAGGTAAAAAGCGCCGTGACTGTAGCCCGCTCATGGCGGCCATCTCGGTGAATGCAGACGATGGAGTCCCCGACTGCAACGCGACCGCTGACGATGCGCCCGAGTGCAATTCTTCCCAGGTAATCGCTGTAATCCAGATTCGAGACGAGCATTTGAAAGAATGGCTCGCTCGAAATTTTTGGCGGCGGCACGTGTTGCACAATCGCCTGAAAAAGCGGCGTCATGTCTTCGTTGTTTTCGTGCAATTCGCGCACGGCAAAACCGTCCTTCGCGCTGGCGTAAATGATTGGGAAATCAAGTTGCTCGTCGGTCGCCTTCAATTCGACGAAGAGATCGAAAATCTCGTCCAACACTTTGTGCGGGCGCGCGTTTTCTCTGTCGATCTTATTAATGACAACCACCGCCTTCAATTTGTTCTCCAGCGCCTTGCGTAAAACAAAACGTGTCTGTGCCTGCGGCCCATCGTGCGCATCGACAACCAGCAGCACGCCGTCCACCATTTTCATGATCCGCTCGACTTCGCCGCCAAAATCGGCGTGACCGGGTGTATCGACGATGTTGATCCGGTAACCCTTCCACTGAAAAGCTGCATTCTTCGCACGAATCGTGATTCCTTTTTCGCGCTCGAGATCCATCGAATCCATCATGCGCTCCTCAATCTTTTGATTGGAGCGAAACGTGCCCGATTGGCGCAACAGCTGATCGACCAGGGTCGTCTTGCCATGGTCGACGTGCGCAATGATGGCGATATTACGAATTTTATCCATTGGGGAAAATCTCTCCCGCGCGGGAGAGCCGCCTACTCTACGAGAGACTGCAGTAGAGTCAAACTCCGGTGCCAATCGGACACACAGGTTTTCCCATCCAATCATACCCAGATCTGGATTACCGGATCAAAGCGTTTGACTTGAGGAACTCATCGAAAGACGAAGAAAGAATTCGCATTCTTCGTTCTAACTTCAATCTATGCCGTTTTCCTAATTCTGGATTTTCCTTCTAAATTCCTGCTCCAATCTTCATTCTTCCGCTTATGAAAATTCTTCTCGCTGGTATTCTCGGCGGAATCGTCATGTTCATCTGGACCTCAATCGCGCACATGGCATTACCTCTGGGCGAAGCCGGTCTCGGCGAAATTCCAAATGAATCAGCCGTCCTCAGCGCGATGCAAAGCAACATCGGCGAGCAAACCGGTCTTTATATTTTTCCCGGCCGCGGTCTCGGTAAGAACGCGACTCGACAGGAAAAGCAGGAAGCGATGAAACACATGGGCGAAAAAATCGCGACGAACCCGTCTGGCATTCTCATGTACCACGCGCCCGGTCGACCGCTGTCGCTTGGCAAATTGCTCGGAGTTGAATTGGGCACCGAACTGCTCGAAGCCATCCTAGTCGTGTTCCTGCTCGCTCAGACGCGCATCGCGAGCTTCGCCGGCAGAGTCGGCTTCGTTCTCGCTGCCGGGATCCTGGCCGCCATCGCGACCAACGTTTCCTATTGGAACTGGCACGGCTTCCCGTGTGTTTATACTGCCAGTTACATGCTTATCCAGATCGTCGGCTTTCTCTGTGTCGGCATTGTCGCCGCGCTGGTGCTGCGGAAGGCTGCCTTAGCAGCATGAGACCCGATCACCGATCACGAATTACTGATCACTATGCCGGCCACGCTCTCGCACTGTCAGTGCCCGACGTCCGCTTGAGCTTCCATACGTCGCCTCCGCTCTGTCGTCACTTCTTTTGAAGCGCCGTTCTTTCGACGTGTTGGCAGGAATCCATGTCGCACCGGCTGCATTTACTTTCAGAAAATTTGCGATCTCTTTTTCAGATAGGTCCGTACCGTTGATATGAGAATAGCTTTCTGAAACACTCCGGTCGTTGGCAAAAATCACCAAGTAAAGATATCGATCCTTATGGTAGAGGACGCTGACAGTTTCGTCATCCCGCAACTGTCGCTGGACCAGGTTGCCATATCGATTTTCGATTCTGTCCGAGCCGTCACCCAGGTTTGCCCAGATCGAGCTCAGGGCGGTGACAAAAGTCAACGTAGCCACCAGAAATTGTTTCATATCCCCAGTCGAATACCTTTTACTTCCTATCCAAATACTTCATCTGCTTCGTTCCAACTTGGCTGCGGTCATCCGGCTTTTCTTCAATCAGTTCCTCAGCCGGAACAGTGTGAAACGAAACAACAGTCCAATCAGCGTCAGCGCCGACCACGGGGCGGTGCCAGACATTCTGCGGAATTGAAATCCAGCGCTGTTCCAGCGGCGCGTCCGGATTGCTAACCAACACATTCGATTGCCACTGGCTCGGCTCTCCGGTCTGCATATCGCCGCTTCCTTCGAACGTCATCATCCGCTGGTGACTATTCGGATGGCGTTCCGCGCCTGTGTTAGCGCCCGCGCGCAAAACAAATATCCAGGCAGATCGAATCTCAGTCGGTAACGCGCGACCGAAAACGGTTAATGGAATCGGTTCCCAGGTCATTAACGCCTCTTTCTTCCGAGCCAGCTCCGCACGGACCCGTTCGATAATCGGGAGAATTTGTTGGCGGACAGTCTCAGACCGTAAGATGTCATCGATCGATTCAAGCCGGGCGTGTTCTTGCTGTGTCATTCCGCGAATATTCACTATCAATTTCATTTCCCAATTCTTAATTCTTGCTTCTGGGTTTTTTCTTCCTGCTTAATTCATCCATGCCGAAGAAGAGCAACAGTCGCAAGCGAACCGTACGAATCGAGGTTCGCGAGTCCGGTGTGCACGGGCACGGTGTTTACGCCATGCAGTCTATTCCCAAAGGCACCCGCATTATCGAATACACGGGGCAACGCGTCTCCTGGGAAGCCGCTCCCAACGACGAGAACGATCCACACACATTCAATTTTGGCCTCGACAACGGCGAGGTGATCAATCCGGAGATTGGCGGCAACAACGCGCGCTGGATCAACCATAGCTGCGATGCAAACTGCGAAGCCGTCGAAGAAAAGGACCGCATCTTCATCGATGCGCTGCGCGATATCCAAGCCGGCGAGGAACTCTTTTACGACTACGCGCTGGAAATCGACGAACCGATCACGGAAGAATCAAAAAAGAGATTCGCTTGCTACTGCCACAGCCCAAATTGCCGCGGCACAATGCTCGACATTTCCTAATTGAAACTTGCTCCCCTCCCGGTTTGCTCGCTCCTACCTTGGTCACTTTATCTTGATCACTCGCACTGCCCCGTGCTTGCGCCAGCTACTATCCGCGCGATTCCCAATCGCGACGTGTTCCATGTCGCACTTCTCGCGCGCTCAATTCTTCCTTCCGCGTCCTGATTCGCC
>Ga0209267_1000132_pt1 | contig 53467 bp, 47 predicted proteins | sample GraSoiAngelo_137_FD_185894 | JGI IMG/M metagenome (GOLD analysis project Ga0209267, IMG submission 185894) | Grasslands soil microbial communities from the Angelo Coastal Reserve, California, USA - 14_0929_09_30cm (SPAdes) (version 2) | ecosystem: Environmental > Terrestrial > Soil > Grasslands ... | reverse complement strand
CGCGTTGCGGTCCGCCACTTCGCTCACCTTGTATTCCGCCGATGTGCCCAGCACCTGCGCCACCTCCGAGGGAGTCAATTTGTACTCATCCGCCAACCACTCTGCCATGTTCGCCGTCGCACCCCGGAACGCATCATCCAACGACCCGCTCAGCCCCATCGCCATGATGTGCGTCGGTGACTCCACACGCGGCCCCACGATGCGTTTCCCCGGAATCACGTCGACCGTGAACTCCACATCCATGGACGTTTCCAGCGCGTTTCCATTGAGCTCCCCATCGCCCTGCAGCGCGTGTCCATCGCCCACATACAGCAGCGCGCCAGGCACACTCACGGGCAGATAGACTGTCGCCCCCTCCACGATCTCATTGAAGTCCATGTTGCCGCCGTAACGCCCGGAGTCTCCCGTCCCCGGAGCCGCTTGCGCCACGTTGGGCGCCACTGCCACGCAACCGAGCATCGGCCGCAGCGGCACCGAGTATTTCGTCAAGTGTTCCGCAGGCTTTTCCGGCGTCGCCACTCCGTGTTCCGCGTCCAGATGCCAGCGCACCGCCTTCCCGGCGTCCTTCATCTTTTGGGCAAGGTCACTGTCCAGCGCGCGGCCCACGACAAAGTCATCGCTTTCCGCCCAGTCGCGATTCAGCCGCAGCCGCGTCAAGTGCACCACTAGCGTGTCTCCTGGCGCTGCCGTCTGCACATAAAAAGGCCCCGTCTCCGGATTGCCGCCAAGAACACGCGCCACGCCCTTTTCATCCATTCCGCCGGCATCCACAGTGGTCGTGTGCACGCTGTCGCCCGGTGCAATGGTCAGCACCGGCTTGTTGGCCGCCGAGAATTGACGGTAAAAAGTGGCGGGCACAAATTCATGCCGCTGCGGCGTTCCCGTGCGCCGCGCCGGAACGAGTTCTGCCGTAAACTTGTGCGTCTGCGGATGCGCAGCATCGTCTGCGTGGGTAAACACAATGGTCCCGGTGATGGTCGCGCGTTCAAGGGTACCCTTGCCTTCATCCGTCCCGCCCTGCTCGTCCTTGGCCAGGAGATAGATGGAGTTGCCTTTGAGTGTTCCCTCCAGCTTGTCCCCATCAAAATTTCCGCTCAGCTTTTCTCCCTCCTGCTTCAGCTCCATCCGAAAGTAAATCGTTGTGCCGTAAAAATCCGTATTCACCACCCATCGCCCGGAAACACTCGCGTTCGCAGGACGCGCCGGTTCTTGACCGCTGGAGGCCGGAAAAACCACCGGAACAAACAACAGCAAACACAAGACTCTGCGCATGGTTCTCTCCTCGCCGCCACATTCTAGACGACCCCACATGGCCCCAGTTAGCTTCTTCTTTCGAGAGCCTCCCTCCCCAACTTGCCCGCCGCTCATCCCGGTTTTTTGTGGCTGTGCGGCTGGGACCGAGAAGTGGAGAACGAGAAATGAGCACACCAGAAAAAATGGAACAAGAGTCCGCTACCCAGGTTGGCCACCCTTCTCTGCCAATCGGCGTCAGAGTTTCCAGTAGGATTTGATCTATGAGAGCCGTTTCTTCTCGAAGAAGGCTGTTTGCTATACTGCTGGCTGCTGGCTCCGCCCTCGCTCAATCACGGCAAATGGCCAGGCAAGAAACTCCCGCTGTCCGCACACAACCGCTAGCACCACCCGCCGCCCAACAGAGCGAAGTGCGAACCAAAATCAGCATCAATTCCGATCTGGTCGTGCTCCCGGTCATCGCTAAAGATCGTCAAGGCCATCTTGTGCCTGATTTGCGGAAAGACGAGTTCCGCATCTTCGACGATAACATCGAACAACAGACAGAAGTGTTCACTGCCGAAGCCTTTCCGCTCTCGCTGGTCGTGCTCATCGACGACGATCTGAAATCGAAGGACGCCGCGCAGATGGCTCCCACTCTGCGTGCCATCACCGGGGGAATCGGTCCGAGCGACGAGGCGCTCGTCTGCCGCTTTGACCTGTCGTTCTATCCAGGCGAGAGATTCTCTAGCGACCTCAACCAGCTATGGGCTGACCTGAAGGAAGCCCAGGACCACAGTGGCCCTTCGACCGCCGGCCCGGTTCCCTACGTTTCCTCGCCGTCGAGCCATTCACTCGGAGTGGGCGAACCGCCCCTGGCGGCTCCGACTGACCTTGGATCCAGCCCAACCAAAGCCCTTGACGATGCCGTGCACTCCGCCGCTGAGTTGCTTCATGATCCTGGAGCCAGTCGCCGCAAGGTCATCCTGCTGATCTCCGATGGTCTCAACGGACCCCAATTCAACCACCATACGTATGCCGACACTCTCGAGGCTCTGCTACACGACAACATATCCGTATACAGCTTGGCTGTCGGCCACTCCTTAAAGCGAAAGTTCTCTCGCCTACTCAACTACGCAAATGACTCCGGCGGCGATATTTTTTACGCCGTCCAAAGCGCAGCCATAGAAAGGCTCTATTCGCGGATAACCGAGGAAGCTCGCCACGAGTACACCCTGGCATACGTGCCTCACGGCAACAACCGCAACGCTGGCTATCACACGGTGGAAGTCCGTACCACGCGCGAAGGCGTCACCATCAAGACCCGGCAAGGCTACTACACAGGTCCTCGCGGCGTTCCTCATAAGCAGTAGTGGGTGGACTCAATACGGCATCGATCCATCCCACAGAGTTCCAACGCCCCAGGTCCAAGGTTCAACCTGGAAATCTTTCGACTGTCGCAACCCTGAACGATTGCACTCCTTGATCTTCTCCCGGCATTTCTCTGCCGGAGCTACGCCTCCGTCGCAGCCTGCTACAATCGGCTCGTGCCGGCTGGAGCCCAACCCGAGATTCATGAACTTCTGACCGGACTTACAGACGCCGGTACCCGGCTCGACCGGTTCGTGGCCGCCCATTGCCCGGAACTTTCGCGCTCGCGCGTGCAAGAACTCATCGACGGCGGTCTTGTCCTGGTCAATGGCAAACCCACGAAATCTTCCCAGAAACTTCGCGGTGGGATGCTCATCACCGTGCGTGCCCAGCCGCGGCCGGCGATCCGTGCCGAAGCCGAAACGATTCCGCTCGATGTGCTTTACGAGGACGACGATGTCATGGCCATCAACAAGGCTGCGGGGATGACTGTTCACGCCGGCGCGGGAAACGTCTCCGGGACGCTGGTCAACGCGCTTCTTGGGCGCGGGCAATTGCTTTCCCGGGCTGCCGATCAGCTGCGGCCGGGAATCGTCCACCGCCTGGACAAGGAAACGTCGGGCGTGATTCTCGTTGCCAAGAACGACGCAGCGCACGCGAAACTTGGCGAAGCCTTTCGCCAGCGAGCCATCAAGAAAACGTATATCGCGCTGGTGCAGGGCATTCTCGCGGAGCGAAGCGGCCGAATCGAGCTGGCCATTGGGCGCGACCCCATCCATCGCACGCGCATGACGACCGAAGGCAAGTCCTGGCACGGCGGGACAATCGCAAATCCGCGCGAAGCCCGCACGGATTGGAAGGCTCTGGCAAAGATCGACAGCACGACACTGGTGGAAGTCCAACTCCACACCGGGCGCACGCATCAAATTCGAGTGCACTTCTCCGCGCTGAAGCACCCGGTAGTTGGCGATACCCTTTACGGCGCCGCGCGGCAGTTGAACGTTGGCGTAGGCTCCCACCGCGTCGGAGCGGCAGGGGCGCTGCGGCTAGGCAAGACCGCCTTGGCGCCGCTTGGACGTAATTTTCTGCACGCGGCAAAGCTCGGCTTCGCGCAGCCGCGGACCGCTGCGTGGATCGAAGTTCGCGCTGCTTTGCCGGGTGAACTGCGCGATTTCTTGAGAAAACTTTGTGACGCTGCGGGGGAGCCGCAGAGCCGAATTGACGCTGCGCTGACCGGGTACCTATAATCGATGCAAATGCGACGGATCATCACTTCGATCTTTTTGGCGTTGGCGCTGTTGCTCCTTCCGCTGACTGACCAGGCGCAGCAATCTTCACCGGACAAGCCTCAAGCGCCCACACCGGCGCCGTCGTCGGCCCCCAAGCAAGAGCCTGCCCAGAAGAGCAATGAAACGATTATTTCGGTGGTCAACCTTGTCGATGTGCTCTTCACCGTGCTCAACCGTCGAAACAAGCTTGTTCCCGAGCTCGAAAAGGGTGACTTCAAGATTTGGGACGACAAGGCTCCGCAGGAGATCCGTTATTTCAGCAAGCAAACCGATCTGCCTCTGCGCATCGGCATGCTGCTGGACACATCGAACAGCATCCGTGACCGCATTAAGTTCGAGCAGGACGCTTCGACCAATTTTCTATTTAGCGTGCTGCGCCACAACAAGGATGAAGCTTTTGTGATGACCTTTGACGACGAGCCGCAAATCGTCCAGCCCTTCACCGGCGATGCGGGGGCGCTGCGGGACCAGATCACCAAGACGCGCGCGGGCGGCGGCACCGCAATTTACGATGCGATTTATGAAGCGTGCGTGAAAGAACTGAGCCATCCGCCGCGCCCGCCGGGTGATCAACCGGATGTGGTGCGCCGCGTCATGATTCTCATCAGCGACGGCGAGGACAACTTATCGACGCACACGCGCGGGGATGCCATCGAAATGGCCCAGCGCACTAGTGTAGTCATCTACGCCATCAGCACCAGCACACAATGGGTTTCCCTCTCGCAGACCGATCCGAACAAGATGGCCGACCGCAAATATCACTTGACGGACGGTGACAAGATTCTCCAGGAGCTTGCCGAGGAAACCGGTGGTCGCGCGTTTTTTCCCTACCACGTAGACGATCTGGACCAGTCATTCCAGGACATCGGCGACGAACTTCGCAATCAGTATTCCATCGCCTATCTTCCGACCAACTACGTTCTTGATGGCCGCTACCACAAGATCCGTATCGAAGTGCCTGAACACAAGGGCTACCAGGTGCGCGCGCGCCGCGGCTATTTCGCCCGCGCCAATGCGAATGTCCCCACGACACCCAATCCTGGAGGCGCGGGGATCAAGTAATTAACCTTTGATTTTTCTCTGCTGGCTTTGATTGTTTTCTACTGAGAGGCATCGCGAAGGAGCACCGCGTCGGACTCCATATGCCCGCGTTCGATGGCGACTTTCGCGCCGTCGGGAGAATACCGGAACGAATAAATCGATTCCGACGTGAAGTGCGTCAACGGGCGACTGGGCGAGCCATCCACGGGGCGGGTCCAAAGATTATCCACCGCTTTTTCCCGCACGACGTAGGCCACCGATTTTCCGTCCGGCAGGAACGCATATCCACCGAGAGCTCGCTGGTCATATTCGATATAGGATTTTTTCTTCTCCTCGATCGAATAAAGCGCCAGCATCAATTGGTGATCGGAATCGCGCACTTCGTCCTTCACGATGGTTTTCCCGTCCGGAGAGAGTGCGTAAAGACCAGTGGGGGCATAGATGACCGTTTCCGCAAGCCCCCCTTCGAGGAAAATGCGCTTCAAATACCGGTTATCACCGCGATCCACGTAGTAGACCCATTTCCCGTCGAGCGAACATTCCGGATCAGATTCGTTCAGTCCGAACGTGAGCTGCTTGAGGTTGGTCCCCGCCGCATCGATACGCCACAGATTGGTGGCCACCCCGCTCACACCACCGAATTGACGGAACACGATGTACTTCCCACCGCCGCAGGAAGCGGCCTGGTCCGGAGGATGTCGCATGTTTGAGGCCACCACGCTCTCGCTTCCGGTGGTGCTCACGATTCGAATGTCAGGCCCTTGGGGAATCACCAGACGTCCGTCGGGCATCCAATCCCATCGCCAGATGCTCAATCGAGACGACAACGGCACGCGTTCGACCGCGTCGGGCGAGGATGCCGGGGCCACGCCGAGTTCAAATTTGAGCTGCGCTTGACTGGCGGCGATCGTGCGGCCGTCGGACGCCAGGCTCGGGTGCAGATAGCGATTGGTATCCGTGGTGAGCAGGCGAAATTCTCCTTTCGGATACGAAACGATTCCGAGCTGAGTCCGTTCGAAACCGGTTTCCGCAAGAGACGCGGAAACCAGCACGCCGTTCCCGTCCGGCATCCACGAGGGATCGAAATAGCTCCGTTCCTTCGCCACGGCCACCAGCGTCTGCTCGCCGCTTGCAGTGTCGACGGCGACAAAGCCGCCGAAGTCATTTGGTGTGGGCTGCACCACGGGGATCAAAATCGTTTTTCCATCCGGCGACCATGCCAGCGTGAGGCTGTCCGTCGAAATTGGCTGGTGATTGAACAACGCGCGGTCCGGAGAGCCATCCTTGTGGACAAGATACAGATCCATCAGGGAAGAATCTTCATGTTGGTGGAGATAGGCGAAGCGCTGTCCATCTGGGGAAAATGCGATGGGGCTGTCCACATCCCTGATCAACAATCGCGGCGTTCCGCCCAGCACAGGCGCCTGATACAGAGAAGCGATGGACTGCTCCTCTTCATCGCGGCGCACGAAATAGATGTAATCACCGTCGGGTGAAAATGTCAGTCCCGTATAGCGGGTCGTAAATGGAGCGACCACCTGCGTATTGCTACCCGTGGGGATATGCCGCAGCCAGAGCGACTGCAGCCCGTTTTCTTCGCGGACATGCAACAAATATTTTCCGTCGGGAGAGAGCCTGGTCAGGAAGACATGTCCGCTGTTCGTCAGATTCTCGATCTTGACTTTTTCAAAAGGCAGGTGCCGCGTGCGCTGCACCAGCGAGTAGATGCCGAATGTGGCGGCGACAAGCAGCAGGAAAACAGTTCCCAGCACGAGGCCTGTGCCGAGCTTGTTCTTGCTGGCGGCGGCGATCAGCACGGAGCTGCTCGAAGGCGAACGCGCTGGCTCGGCAGGCTGGGCGGCCGCCGGGGACAATTGCGCCTGGATTCGACCCGAGGAAGACGAAACGGAAGCGACCTTGCCGGAATCGATCTCCCGCTGCAGGCGTGTAAGATCGGCGCGCAATTCCGCGGCGACTTGGTAGCGCACCTCGCGATCTTTTTCGAGGGCTTTGTTGAGAATGCGCGCGAGCTCGGCGGGGACGTCGGGATTCAAGGTGACCGGAGCCACCGGAGCGCTGTGCAGGATGTTGTCGAAGACCACCGCGCTGGTGGTGCCCGGGAACGCCTGCCTGCCGGTGACCAACTGATAGAGGACGCCGCCCAGAGAGAAGAGGTCGCTGCGAGGGTCGAGTTCCTCGCCACGGGCTTGTTCGGGAGACATGTAGGAGATGGTGCCGACGGCGGTGCCGGGGCTGGTGAGAAGCAGAGTCTCAGGATCGACGAGGGTCTCGCCGCCAAGGTGTCGATGGTGCTCCGGCAGGAGCTTGGCGAGGCCAAAATCGAGAATTTTGACGGCGCTACGCCCGGTGACGAAAATGTTGGCGGGTTTGATGTCGCGGTGGATGATGCCTTTTTTGTGGGCGGCGTCGAGGGCGTCGGCCAGCTGGATGCCGATGTCGATCGTGCGCGGAATCGGGAGGGAACCGAGGGGGATCAGTTTGTCGAGGGTCTGCCCTTCGAGCAGCTCCATGGCGATGAAGGACCGGCCAGCGTGTTCTTCGATGGCGTGAATGATGCAAATGCCGGGATGATTGAGCGCGGAGGCAGTGCGGGCTTCACGGAGGAAGCGTTCGAGAGCCTGAGGATCGCGGTGGGTGTCTTGCGGGAGGAATTTCAGGGCTACGCGGCGGCCGAGTTTGGTGTCTTCAGCTTCGTAGACAACGCCCATCCCGCCCTTACCAAGCTGGCGGAGGATGCGGTAGTGGGCGATGGTTTCGTTGAGCATGAGCGCGGAGCGAAATGAGGATGGTAGACGGTCGGGGGATCGCGGTCAATTCATTCGCAACGATGTGTCAGAGCAACAAAGTGTCAGAGAACAAATTGTCAGAGAACAAAGTGTCAGAGAACAAATTGTCGGAGAACAAAGGGCCACCGTTGAAAGTTAAAAGTTGAAATTGGAAATCGGACGGAAGGGGGTCGGGGCAGTTATGCGGCGGGCGTGCTCTCGGCTTGATTCGATGATAAATTCGGATGGACGGCAGCTAGGGACGGACATCTATACAACATGCGATACCTGGTGCGAGCGCGGGTGAAGGATGGTTGCCAGCGGGGGTTGCTGGAAGCGATCGAGCGCGGCACGTTGGGCGAAGGTTCGGTGGCCGAGGGCGAATACCTGCGCAACATGAATGAGGCGCGAGTTTGTGCGGACCACACGGTGCGGTGGATCGAGGTCTGCTACTGCCCCACGCCGCTCCAGGAAGAGCGTCCTTACTGGGAAGAGTATTTTGACCTCGTTAAAGTGCAGGACGCGCATGACCGCCGCAAATGCCGCGACGAGAACGGCTCCGAGCCCTGGGCCTGCGGCGATTGTGACTGCACGTCGCGGCTTGAAGAAAAGCTGAAGAATACCAACGAGCCGTTTCTCCCACTCTTGCGCAATTCTCTCGCTGACCCCACCCCATAGTGTGACAGGAACGGAAAAAAAAAGCTCGCCCGGCCAAAAAAAGCCGCGGTCTCAAACGCCAAGACGGAGTAGCGGCCCTGGCGGCAAGGCCGGGTCGGCCTTATGGGAGACGGATCTCCCGGGGAGGCGCATGGACGAGCGAGATTCTTCCGTCTTGGGGTGGCTCTTTCGACCTTGCGAATCCTCAACCAGGTTATACAATGCTCGAGCATTTCCCCTTCGAACTAACCAGAGAGGAGATTCCCGCCTGATGTTCTGCCATTACAGATTCTCGGATAGCCAACAGCGATTCAACCGAGTTGTTCGCGCCGTCCTATTCCTCACCCTGATGCTGGAGATGATGGCCGGTGTGCCTGGCGCTCGCGCGCAAGCGCCCGAGATCACCAGTAAGCTGAGCGACTTCGACGCCTACATGGTCCAAGTTCTGAAGGATTGGAATACACCCGGGATTGGCGTAGGAATTGTGGTCAATGACAAACTGGTTTTCGCCAAGGGCTATGGCTATCGAGACTACGAGAAGAAGCTGCCCTTCACGCCAGCGACGCTGTGCCAGATCGCCTCGAACTCCAAACTGTTCACCGCTGTGGCCGCAGGCATGCTGGTCGAAGAAGGAAAGCTGACTTGGGATAAGCCGGTACGTGAGTCCGTTCCGACAATCCAGTTTTACAACGATCAGCTGAACGACAACGTCACTCTGCGCGACATGTTGTCGCACCGTACCGGAGTGACGAGGCATGATTTGATCTGGTTCAAGTCGCCGTTTACGAGGAAGGAGTTGTTCGAAAAGCTGAAGTACCTCGAGCCGCAGGAGCCGATGCGGGAAACCTTCCTGTACAACAACCTGATGTACGCTGCCGCCGGTAACATCATCGAACTGAAATCGGGGAAAACCTGGGAGCAGTTCGTGCGCCAGAAGATCTTTCTGCCCCTGGACATGAATACGACCACCTACACGATTTCCGATATGACCCAGCATCCCGACCACGGCGTGCCTTTCCGGGAAAAGCGCGACTCGTTCGAGCTATACAAGATTCCCTATTATGAAGACACCGAGGGGGTCGCTCCGGCGGGCGCCATCATTTCGAATATCGATGAACTCTCCCACTGGCTAATTGCGCTCATGAACGACGGAAAGTACAACGGCCAACAAGTCCTGCCGGCAAATGTGCTGAAAGCCACGCTGCAACCGGCCATTGGTTTGCCAAACACGCTTGGGGAATCACAGGGATTTTGGGAGCTACTCAATCCGGCCTATGGCATGGGGCGCCAGACCGCAGCCTATCGCGGGCATCTGATTACTTATCATGGCGGCGATCTCCCTGGCTTTCACTCGCAGGTTTCTTTCCTGCCCAACGACAAGATCGGCGTGATCGTTCTGGTGATCAGCGATCACAGCGCCCCGCTGTACAACATCGTCAGTTACGATGTGTACGAGCGGCTTCTCGGGATGGACCAGACGCCGTGGAGCCAGCGCCGACTTCAACAGCGGCTGGCCGGCAAGAAAGCAGGCACGGAAGCACGGTCGAAAGCCGGCGCCGACCGCATTCCGAGCACCAAACCGTCCCACGCGCTGGCCGACTACGCCGGCGACTATGAGAATCCGGCTTACGGCATCCTCAAGATTGCGCTCAAGAGTGACACCTTGCAATTCGGTTTTCACGAATTCCAGTTTTCGATGAGCCATTTCCATTACGACCGTTTCGACACGCCGGATGACGAACAGTATGGGAAGTTCTCCGTTAATTTCCGGACAAACCCGCAAGGAGATATTGATAGCGCGGTGATCTCACTCGATCAGGCCGAAGTCGTCTTTACGCGCAAGCCTGATACCTTGGACCCGGCACTGTTCGAAAGACTCGCGGGTGGGTACGTAACTCCGACCAAAGTTAAATTTGAGGTGCTCTATCAGCCCGGAGCCGGACTCTCGCTGTCATTTCCGGGCGGACCTCCTCTGAAGTTGATTCCTATAAAGGGTCTCAAGTTCAGGACCCCGCAATTCGCCGACGTCATCTATGAGTTCGCCATGGAGAACGGCAAGGTCACCGCTTTGAAGCAGCGCGACCCGTCCGGCGAATTCACCTTCCCGCGACAGTGAGGGCGAACCGAGAAATACGTGCAGCCAATGGCCGCCACAGGCCAAACCAAGCGCCACTTTGATGGCACGTTCGGAAACGCCAGCAAAGAACAAACTCCAGGGCATTTCAGTTTGAGGGGCATGCGCGGCCGGTAGGAAACGGAAAGCGCGGCGGGGGCATCCGGAGAAGGGCAAAAAAAACTGCTTGACATATGCCCATATGGGAATGTAATGTCGAGCCCATGGCAAGAGCGGCGACAACTTCGGATGCTTTCAATGCGGTGGCGGAGCCGCGGCGGCGGGCCATCCTGAACTACATTGCGTTAGAGGAGCGGCCGGTGGGGGAGATTGTCGATTCGCTGGGGCTCGGGCAGCCATCGGTTTCGAAGCACCTGCGCGTCTTGCTCCGGGTCGGCCTCGTCAATGTACGCCGCGACGGCCGGCGCATGCTTTACCGCACCAACGCCCAGGCCATCCGGCCTCTTCACGAATGGACGAGCACTTTCGAGCGCTACTGGCGGCATCAATTGAGCCGGGTGAAGGAACGTGCCGAACGGAAGAACAATCCGTCAAACGACGGCGGGCCGGAGTTCACTTCAAGGAGGAAAAATGATCTCGACAGCAGCAAGAATTGAGGATTTGACGCTGAATATCACCGAGGAGATCCACGTGCGCGCGTCGCTGGATGCCACGTTTGCCGCGCTCCTGGAGCAGCTCGGACCCAGCAACGAAACGACGGAAGATAAGCCTATGCCCATGAAGATCGAGCCGTGGCCGGGCGGCCGGTGGTATCGCGACCTGGGCGACGGCAACGGCCATTTCTGGGGAAACGTGCAAGCCATCAAGCGGCCGACGTTACTGGAAATCAGCGGGCCGTTGTTCATGTCTTATCCGGTGGTCTCCAATGTGCAGTACCGCTTGAGTGAAGTAGATGACGGAACCCTGATTCAGTTTCGGCACTCCGCGCTGGGACTGATTCAGGAGGAGCACCGCAAAGGAGTTACCAAGGGCTGGGGGCATATTCATGAAGGCGTACGGAAGAGGGCGGAAACGGCGCGTTCGCGGTGAACGCGACTGCTACGGAAGGAGAAACCCTATGTGTCCCGCATGCCTGGCGAGTGCGGCGTTGATAATCGGCAGCGTGATGTCTACGGGCGGGCTGGCCGCGGTCGTGGTGAAGAAGCTTGGTGCGAAGAACGGCGCAAAGAAATTTTGCCTCAACCCAAATCCAAAGGAGGAAACATGGGTCAAGTAACGAGCGAACAGGTCAATTTGATGTTGCGGCTGTACGAAGAGCGGCGCGAGCCACGGTTGCGCGAGGCGCGGGAATGGTTCTCGGCCAATTTCCACGTCAAAAATGAGGCGGACGTGATGCGCGTCTGTCCTCCCGGCAGCAAGGAAAACGCGTACATGCGCATGGTGCTCAGTTATTGGGAAATGGTGGCGAGCATCGTAAACCGCGGATTGATCGAGGAAGACTTCTTCTTCGAAAACAGCGGGGAGCAATGGGCCGTTTGGGAACAGGTGAAGCCGATGATCGGTGCGTGGCGGGCGATGTTTAGCAGCCCGACGTTTCTCAGCAACCTCGAAGAACAGTCGCAACGCCTCGAGGCTTGGCGCGAGAAGCGCAACCCCGGGTCAAACGCAGCGATTCGCAAGTTGCTGGCACAAATGCAACAGGCATTGCAGATCCCCAAGGCGCATGCCGCGGGCGGCTAAATTCAGCCCGACGCCGGCTCTCGATTCGGTGAACGGCGAGTGAGTGCGGGAGTTGGTGTGAGCCGGACACTGTCCAGCTCCCGCCTTCACTCCAGCGTACCGCTGGCTTCGGAGTCGCTCCGATCCGGTGCGTTTCCCCGAGGGTGGACAAACTTGAAAGGAGAATCAAGCATGACAACGAGCGCGATGAAACCATCGAAAGTCGTGTCGCCGGCCGAATGGCTGGCCGCGCGCCAAGAGCTGTTGAAGAAAGAGAAGGAGTTCTCGCGGCTTCGCGACGAATTGAGCCAACAGCGTCGCCAACTGCCTTGGGAGCGGGTTGAGAAGGCCTATGTCTTCGATGGACCGAAGGGCAAGGAGTCGCTGGCCGATCTTTTCGGCGGCAAAAGCCAGCTGATTGTGTATCACTTCATGTTCGGTCCTGGGTGGGCGGAAGGGTGCCCGAGTTGCTCGTTCATTTCCGACCATATTGAAGGCAGTGTGGTGCACCTGGCGGCGCGTGATGTGCGGCTGGCGGTGGTTTCGCGGGCGCCGCTTGGGCAGATCGAGGCGTTCAAGAAGCGCATGGGCTGGCGGTTTCACTGGGTGTCGTCGCATGCCACCGACTTCAACTATGACTACCAGGCGTCGATGACCAAGGAGGAATTAGAGAAGGGCCAGGTGTACTACAACTATTCCATGCAGCCATTCCCGAGCGAGGAAATGCCCGGCACGAGCGTGTTCTACAAGGATCAGGCCGGGAACATTTTCCACACCTATTCGAGCTACGCTCGCGGGCTGGACATACTCATCGGGGCATACAACTGGCTGGACCTAACGCCAAGGGGGCGCGACGAGGCCGGGCTGAAGCATGGAATGGCCTGGGTGCGGCACCATGACAAGTATGACGAAGCCTACCGGGTGGACGCGAAGGCAGAGTACCGGCAGCCAGCTAAGGTCGCAGACCCTGCCGGCGGATGCTGCGAACATCATTGATGGTGATCGTTTTGCTTGCTTCGGTTCTTCAGAGGGGCTTGAGGGCATTTGCTGTGGGAGCCCGTGTTTTGTGTGGCCGCGTAGAGTTTACAGGCCTCATCCCTTGGGTGCGTAGTAGCCTTTGCGGGTGAGGACCTTCAAATCCTTCTCCGCGGTTTCGACTTTGACTCTACGGAATTTTCCGTCGTGCGTCGAGTTCGTCGGATAGTAGCCCAGCGTATATTGGCTGCGCAGCTCCTGGGAGATCTCATCAAAGGCTTCCATCAGCTTTTTTTCCGAACGAACGGAAATCATGCGCCCGCCAGTCTCCTCCGCCAGCTTGTGAGCCACGCCAGGGTTGCCGCCATATCGCGGATCCGCCACGAGCAAGATGTGAATCACGGTGTCCGTGCGCTGAGCTGCTTCAACGGCTTCTTCCAGTTTCACCTTGCTACCTTCGTCCTGGGCATCGGTGACGATGACAATTGCTTTGCGACCGGCTTCGGTAGCGAGTTTTTCACCGCACGCCAGGTAGATCGCATCGTAGAGAGCTGTGCCGGTGATTTGCCGCGATCCGATTGGTCCCGGATTTCCCACCCTGGCTCCCTGATCCGGTACGTTGATCCTGGTCTTATGAATGGCGCGTTCCAATTGGCTGCGTTCGTCCGTGAAATCCGATAGCAGATCGACATTGGCGTCGAAAGACATTACCAGGGCCTCGTCGCCTTTGCGGATGATGCGTGCGATGAACTGGCTCCCGGCGTCTTGAATGGAAGCCAGCATGTCCTGCTCGCTGCCGGAAGTGTCAAGCAGCATCGCGAGGGTGATCGGCAGGGCCACTTCTCTCGAAAAGAATGCGATTTTCTGGTCCTGATTGTCTTCGGAAATCCTGAAGTCTTCCTGCTTCAGTGTGGGCACGATCCTTTTGTTCTTGTCGCGCACCGTGGCAAACAGGTTCACCAGACTTACTTGCGACTTGATCACCCCGCCTTGTGCGGAAGGCTCCTGGGCGAGCACCGGCAGGGCCAGCGTGCAGACAACCAATGCTGCTGCGCACTGCGTCACAACCTTGTTTATGGAAGGCATGTATACTTTCCTTTGCGAGAGATGCCCGACCCGAAAATCCCCGCGGGGTCCTGCCGCCTTGTAGGATGCCGCGAAGTGGTGCGATGGATGCGTGGCCGAAATCACCCGCGCGGATAATTTCAATACGAAGTTTGGCTTGAGGACCATGAAAAGTCTACGAAAAACCTTCCTAATGGTTTGCGGACTCACCGTGCTACTCGCCCAGCTTGGTGCGCAAGCGCCCCAACCGCGCACTACCCCCGCTGCTCCGGGACAAAACCCTCCGGCGCTTGCGCAAGAGAACCGGCCAGGCAGAATTACTTTCTCGGTCAACCAAGTTGTGGTGCCCGTCACCGTGAAGGACGGGTCCGGGAGGTTGGTCGCCGACCTGCGGCGAGACGAATTTCGAATCTTCGAGGACGCCGTCGAACAGAAGGTCGTTTACTTCGGAGCGGAACCTGTTCCCATTTCCATGGTTCTGTTGATTGACAACGACTTGAAATCGAAGGATGCCAAGCAAGTTAGTGAAAGTCTGTGGTCCGTGGTTGCCGGCCTGGCCTTGACCGATGAGGCCTTGGTCTGCCGATTTGACCAGTTTTTCCACGTGGGGAAGGGCTTCATCAGCGACCAGGACAAACTCCTCACCGAGTTGAAGCGCACGCGTTTGGACGATGAGCCTTCCGCGGGGCCTTCGAGCCCGGCCATCAGCAACGGCCCGTCGATTAACGGGCACTCTGCCATTGGAGATGCGCCGAACATGACCGGCCCTACGTTGAACATCAAGGGCCAGCCGACCAAGGCACTGGATGATGCGGTGTACGCTGCGGCGCAGTTGCTCAAGGACCGTGATCCGGAGCGCCAGCGGCGGAAGATTATTTTTCTGATTTCCGATGGCGTGAACGGCCCAAAGTTTAATATGAATAACTATGACACCGTGCTGAAAGAGTTGCTGCGCTACAACATCGCGGTTTACGGAGTGGGCGTGGGCAGCGCTTTTTTCGAGCGACGTTTCGAGCGACTCTCCAAATACGCTCATGACACGGGCGGCGACGTCTACTATGGTATGAAGAGCCGGGCCATGGAGGAACTGTACGCCAGAGTCACGGAAGAGGCCCGCAATCAGTACACGCTAGCCTACACCCCCAGCGGAACGGACCGCGGCGCGGAATACCATTCCATCGAGGTCCGTGTAAGGCGCGAAGGGCTTACCATCCTGACCCGCGAGGGTTATTACCCCGGGGCCACACCGAGATAGCCTGTTTTTCATTTTCCTGCAATATTGTCTTGACTCTTGCCGAGACCGCTCGTATATGAGGTCAAGGACGAATGGCTGGCGGTGACGCCGGTCATGCGCCGAGCGTGAGGAGGAGATTCGAATGAAGAAAAAGGCCAAGAAGGACGAGAAAAAGGGCCCGAAAAAAGGGAAGTAGGACTTCGCCAACAGTTTTCGGCGGGACAGGCGCCCTGACGCGGGTTGGGGTGCCTTTTTTCCTTCTGTCAGGCAACTGCCGATAACTGATTCCATCAGGACTTGGCCGCCGGTACACCGCCAACTGCTTCTTGTGATCCTTCGAGCGCGCGTTCGCGAAGATCCAGCGACAGCGGCAAGCCGACAGACACGCCCACCGTGAGTAGCCCGACGATTGGCAGTCATAAGAGACGCATGCCTAGGCGTTTGTCTTCCACGCTGATGAACCTCAGCAGGACTATGGCCGAGACCAAAACGTCCAACCCGAAGAATGCGCTGACTCTGCTAGCAAAGAGTTGTCGGACGAGTCAGCCGAAGGACGGCACGTGAATCAAAAAAATGTACTTGTTTCTTGGAGACCGTGCTCCCCTACTCGCAATTCGTGCCGTGGATCATCGAACACGGACCGAACGCTCTTTTCCAGAAAAAATTAGAAGAACTCGGTTGCGTCCGCTGCAGCGCTCAGGGCTTCTTCATGTGCCGGGCAGATTGGCTGGTAGGCGCAATTGCGGCAGACGAAACCCGGCTTGGCGGGAAATGCTCCGGCTCGAATGTCCGCAGCTGCCTGCTGCACCATTTTCTGCGCCTCATCCAACTGCTGCGCTTCCCGGGTGGTCTCCTGCCGCTGATTGTTCTGCAAGTAATGAAACACCAGCCGCACCGGCTGCAGCTCCAAAATCTCCTTCACGGCCAGGGCGTACAAACTCAGTTGCAAATCCTTCTTGGCGTCCACATCCTTCTTCGGCCGCCCCGTCTTGTAGTCCACGATTTCCACCCCTCGATTGTTACCAAGCGAATTGATCTGGTCGATCCGCCCCTTGATGACGACATTGTTCTCCAGCGGCAATTCAAACGCCTTCTCCTGTTCCAACACCTGCGGCGCTTCCGCCATCATGCCCTCGTGAAACACCCGCAATTGCTCCAGCCCATCCCTCTGGTATTCTCCTTCCTGGTAATCGTCTTGAAACCCCTTCGAGTTCCATTCCGTCTCAAAAATCCTCCGCAGTTCGTCAAACGGCAGCTTCACGCCCTTGCGCAGTTGATCTACAAATCGTTTGATGGTCGTGTGCATCACGGCCCCAAAACTGATCGCTGCCTTCGGCCCTTCCCGCAGCGACCACAAATACCCGAACAAATACCGCTGCGGGCAGGTGCGGTAACCGTTCACCGCCGAAGGGCTGAGGGTCAGGGGCTCTGCGGCTGGTGGATGAAACTCCTCCGCCCAATCCGCAATGCGCGAAAAAATCCTTGCCGGCTCGGCCGTGGCGGGGAAGAGCCAGGCCTCTCCCGAACGGCTTTCCCGCGCCCGATCCTCTATTCCCGTGGGAAGCGGTTTCGGCATCATCTGACGCACGTCTTGCCGCTTTACCGCCGGTTCCATCAGGATGTCTTCGAGGAATACCGGCACTTTCCCCTTTTTCTCCGTCACTGTCGTGATGGTCAGCCGTTCTTCGGCGCGCGTCAGCGCCACGTAAAACAGCCGCCGCTCTTCCTGAATATGAAACTGCTCGGCGGGGCCACCCTCTTTCATAAGCTCCACTGGGAATTCGAACACCCGCGACCTCTCGGTGGCCGGGAAGGCGCGATTGTTCACGCGCAACAGAAACACGTGCGGAAACTCCAACCCCTTCGCTCCATGCACGGTCATCAACTGCACCGCGTCTCCCGGCCGGTCCTCTTCGAGGCTCACCGCTCCGCCGGCCTGAGTGTAGTAATCCAGATACTCTATAAACTCCGGCAGTCCGCGCGTTTCGCTCTTCGGTTCCCACTCCTTCATGAATTCTGCCAGTCGGGTCACGTATTTTCGGTCGTGTTCCTTCGCGCACTGCGCTACCTCCAGCCACTCCGTCAGGCTGCCCAGAATCTTCCGCGCGGTCGACCGCTTGAGTGTTTTTCTCTGCGACGAAACAAACTCCACCAGTTGCCCCAGCGCCACTTGCGACTGGTCGAAGGCCAATTGCCCCTGGGGCAGTTGCAAGATGTCGTAGATCGACCGTTTGTCTTTTCGCGCACGCTCCGCCAGGCGCACCAAATCCGCCGCCACTAGGTGCCACGCCGGCGCCCCCAACACCCGTGCGCAAGCAATGTCGTCGTACGGCGTGGCGATCAGCCGCAGGTACGCCAGCACGTCCTTCACCACGGGGTGTTCAAGAATGGAGAGTTTCGTGATCACAAAGGGAATCTTTCGCCGTGATAACTCTTCCACCAGATGATCGCGATGCGCGTGCTGGCGGTACAGCACTGCAAAATCCTTCCAGCGCCGCCCCGCTACATGAATGCGCTCGAGTTCGCCCGCCACCCATCGCGATTCTTGTTCTGCTGTTGCCAACTCGACGATGCGGATCTTTTCGCCCGCGGGCCTGTTAGGGGACAGGACTTTCTTTGGAAAGTCGGCGCTCACCGCATTCTGCGCGATCACTTGCATCGCAACGCGCAGAATATTCGGTGTCGAGCGATAGTTCTCCGTCAATGTCACGCGAAACGGTGTCGAGTCTTGGCCTTGCTTCCATCCCGCAAACCGCTCCAAGAATAATTTAAAACTCCCGAACGAAGCCCCGCGGAAGCGGTAAATCGCTTGGTCGTCGTCGCCGACCGCCACGATATTCTTCGTAGGCGCAGCCAGGAGCTCCAGCAACCGGAGCTGCGCGATGTTGGTATCCTGAAATTCATCCACCAAGATGTAGCGGTATCTTTTTTGCAGCGTCTCGCGCAGCTCGCGGTCCCGCTCCAGCAGCCCAACCGCCCCGGTGATGAGCGAGCCGAAGGAAACCCGCTTCTTCTCGCGCAGGAGCTCTTCGCTGGCCCGGTACGCCCGCGCAAGTTCCTGTTGTAATGCAACCGTTTCCAGGTGTTCCGCGAGTGTGTCTTGGTCGAGCGTTTCCCGCGCTGCTTCAAGCCGCCCCGCCAGTCCATCCGCATAGCGCTGATAGTCTTCGCAGGTCACCAGTTCGTCCTGGCATCGCGAAAAGAATTCCACGAAATCGTTCAGGAATTGGCCGGGATCCGCCAGTCTCCTGTATTTCGCCAGACCTAGCCGCCGCAGATTCCGACGAAGCAGAATCCAGTGGTCGAACTTGTCCAGCATCACGCGTTGCGGGTCAGCTTCCACCAGCAGCGTCTCGCAGAAGGAATGAAACGTCGCCAGGGTCACCGCTTTGCCGCGCTCACCGGTGGCCTTCACCACGCGAGCTTTCATCTCACCGGCGGCTTTCTTCGTGAACGTCAGGCCGAGAATATTTTCGCCGGAAAGTGTGTCATCCGATTGCAGAAGATGCCGGATGCGTTCGGTAATGACGCGTGTTTTTCCGGTGCCCGCCCCGGCAATAACCAGCAGTGGTCCTTGGCCGTGGGTGATGGCGCGCTCCTGCGCTTCGTTGAGCTTCAGGCCGCTCTCACCGAGCGGCTCCATCTCAAACAGCGTGGCCATTATTCAAGAAGGGTATCGGATTTTTCGTGGCAGGGGAAACGGGCGCTAGCGCTGCGAAAGCTCGCCGGAAGCTACCCTGCGGTTGAACTGGCCTGACTTTTTCTTCGGGATCGTAAGAGTTTGCCATTGGCGATCGGCAAAATGCTTCGCCAGGAAGACGATTTGCCCAACGTGGTAGGAATAGTGTGCCACCTGGCGATTGATCGCTTGCATCACCGAGTGCGGTTCCGTGCGGATGGTTATCTTTCGAACTGAGTCTTCATCACCGAGCGGGGCAAGCGCGCCGAAAACATGTTTCCAGCCGCGCTCCCACATTTCCATCAATTCCGCGCGCGTTCTGGGGGGATCTTCAAATTCGGTGTCGCGGTTGCGGTCGGGTTTTTCGCCGTCGGTAGTTAGAAAATCGGTCCAGCGGGAGCGCATGTTTCCGGCCATGTGTTTCACGATGATGGCGATGGAATTAGACTCGGCATCGAGTGTCGTCCAGAGAGCTTCGTCGGGACATTGAGCCATGGCCCGCTCGCCCAGTTTCTTGTAGTAGAAAAAAACATCCATGGAATCTTTCAAGTAAGAGGTGGTAAATTGGTGCGCCATACCGCCATTCTGTCCCTTCTCTGCGGGCTGTTCAAGCCCCCCGGGGAAGTCTCACTGCGGCGCGGCAAATCCGGACTGACCCCTTGCCGTGTTGGCGAGCCTCAGCAAGAACGGGCCAAAGAGCGGGGGAGCGGAGGAGTCGCAGTAAAAGCAAGAAGTACTTGACAATTCGCTTTTTGTTCGCCTAGGATCGGTGCGCCCGAATCTCGAATTCCGCAAGGGAGGAAGTCATGACCATTGGACAGATGATGCTTGGTGAGTTCGACCAAGAGATGCAGAACACCCGCAAGACCCTCGAACGATGTCCCGACGAGAAGTGGAATTGGAAACCGCATGAGAAATCCGGTACGGTTGGATGGCTCGCGGGCCACATCGCGACTATGCCCGGCTGGGTGGCGATGACTATCAACACCGAAGAATTGGATTACGCCCCGGTGGACGGCCCAAGCTACCAGCCGCCTAAGATTGAGAACAAGAGAGCGCTGCTCACTGAATTGGACAAGAACGTCGCGGAAGCACGTGCCGCGCTGGCGAGCGTGAGCGACGCGGAAATGATGAAAGGGTGGAAGCTGCTGGCCGGCGGCAAAGAGATTTTTACCATGCCGCGCGTGGCTTGCATTCGGGGGATGGTGATGAACCATATCATTCATCATCGCGCGCAGCTGACGGTGTATTACCGTTTGCTGGGTGTCCCGGTGCCGGGGCTCTACGGTCCGAGCGCGGACGAAGGGCAGCCGGGGGCAGCCGAAGCCGCCGCGAATTAAGATCGCCCGCCGGGGGCGGAGAGCTCCGCCCCCAGCGTTTTTCCCGCCGGAGCCTCCTTTCTTCGATCGCGGTATAATGAAGCACATGGCTCTTCCGGAGGCTTACCATGAGTACGGAAACTCCCGTCATTCTCTCCGCTGTGCGCACACCGATCGGAAAATTTCAAGGTGGTCTTGCTGGATTTTCGGCGCCCGAACTTGGCGGCAAAGCTGTTGCTGAAGCGATTCGCCGCGCTGGCCTCGAAGCTAAGCAAATTGATGAAGCCATTCTCGGCAACGTGGTGCAGGCGGGGCTGGGACAGAATCCTGCGCGGCAAGCGGCGCTGAAGGGCGGCTGTGATGCCCGCGTTGCGGCCATGACCATCAACAAAGTCTGCGGTTCCGGACTGAAAGCCGTAGCTCTCGCCGCGCAGGCGGTGCAACTTGGCGAATCGGAAATAGTCGTCGCTGGCGGGATGGAATCCATGTCCAACTGCCCTTATCTGCTGCCGCAAGCACGTACCGGCTACCGCATCGGCGATGGGAAGCTTGTCGATTCGATGATCGCCGATGGCTTGTGGGACGCTTACGAAAATTTCCATATGGGTATGACCGGGGAACTGGTCGCCGACAAATACGGCGTGACTCGCCAAGAGCAGGATAAGTTCGCCTTCGAAAGCCACCAGAAGGCGGTACGGGCGCGGAAATCGTGCTTTTTTGAAGCGCAGATTCTGCCGATCGAAGTTCCGCAGAAGAAGGGCGATCCGATGGTCATGCGGTACGACGAATCGCCGCGAGAAGACACAACCCTTGAAGCGCTCGCGAAATTGAAGCCGGCGTTCAAGAAAGACGGCACGGTGACAGCGGGCAACGCTCCCGGCACAAATGACGGGGCGGCGGCAGTCGTGGTTACCAGCGAGCGCCATGCGTCACGGCTGGGCAAGCAGCCGATTGCGCGGATTGTCGCACAAGCCGTGAGCGGCGTTGAGCCGAAGTGGGTGATGATGGCACCGGTCGAGGCGGTGGAAAAACTTCTCTCTAAGACCGGTTGGGACCGCGACAAGGATGTCGATCTCGTTGAACTCAATGAAGCCTTTGCGGTCGCTGCCATCGCCGTGACGCGGCAGCTCAAGCTCAATCCCGAGAAAGTCAACGTCAACGGCGGGGCGGTCGCGCTCGGCCATCCCATCGGGGCAAGTGGCGCGCGCATCCTGGTTACCCTCGTCTACGAATTGCAGCGCCGCAACTTGAAGCGCGGCGTTGCCGCCCTGTGCCTCGGCGGCGGGAATGCGGTGGCCCTGGCGGTCGAGCGGTATTAGCATTCCGGAGTGGGAAGAATTAGTGGATGAGGGTGCTCTGACTCGCAACGCATTTCCATGTGCCGCTCTGCCTGATCCAAGTGTCAGTGAAGCGCGCACGCCTGGTGTACGGTTTCCCTTTGGCGGTCCCCGTTTCCCGGTAGATCCCCGAGACGATGCCCGTACTGCCGTACACGTACGTTTTCATCCCCTCGTCGCGAATATGATCGGGTTTGGAAACGGGGTTAGCCACTGACCGCAGGTATTCCGCCTTGTTCATGAGTGAACCGTCGTAGTCCACATAAACGAGAGTGTCCTCGAACAGAGGAGCGAGGGCTGAGGGGTCGCCCCCGGTCTCGGCCTGGTTCCAGGCGCGCTCGAGCTGGATCAGCTGGGTTTCCTCGATGCTCGCATTTGAGCGTTCCTGGCCCAGCACGCCAAACGCCAGTCCCGTGATGGCCAGAGAGAGTGCGCCAATTTTTTTCATGAGAACTTTCCTTCGCGAGGGAAGGGCGGATTGGTCGGTCCACCGGGCGGTCGGGAACAAGAACGCGTAACTCATTTGCAGCTACGAACAGCAGACCGCGCCCGGTTCTCTTTCTCTATTCTCTCGCCTACCATATGGTGAGTGAGGATAACACCGTTCGAATTCCAGGGAGAACCGTTGGACCTCGCCGTGTTCGGTAGGTCACTAGAGTGAGCTTGGGGCTGAAACTTCAACGGTGCTCGGAGGTGTCTTCAGGTCATTTCCGCAGTAGGGGCAGAACTTGTCGGTTTCGGCGAGTTCGCGCTTGCATTGCGGGCATGAGGGATGCAGGTTGCATTTGCAGTTGGGGCAGAAGTTGAAACGGGCGCCAACGCTGTTTCCGCATTGCGGGCAGGGGTAGGGCATTGGTTCCCGCATCAGGAAGTAAATCACGAAGCCAATGAAGCCCCACGCGGGAAGAAGGATAATCACTAGAATTGTCCACAAAGCAGCGCTCATTCCGCGGCGCGAGGCATCGCGATTCACGTAGGCGACCATGAAAATCATCACCGCCATCATCAGAGAGACGGCGGTCACAATTCCGGCCATCGCCAAGGAAGCGAGCGCCGGGTTATCCCGCAACTCCCACGGAAACATGTTGTTTCCGTTGGGGTTGTGCGCCTGCGCCAGATTCACGGTAATGGCGATCACCAGAGCGATTACGTAAAGCACCGCCACCAGCGCCGTCAGCCAGCGGGGAATGATTCGAAACTCCTCCCAGAACCGGAGGTTTTCCTTTTTGCGGCGCAAGCGAATGAGCCGTTTCCGCTCATAAAAGGAATCACTTACGCGTTGTGGATAATCCGTCATACCGTTCCTCTCTCCATTGGTCCCACCTATCTGTCTTGCCGCATCCAAGCCGGTTCGTCGCCCTGGCGCACCCGCTCCATCAGCAAGACGGCCACAACGAACAGCGCCGGAAGGGTCCACCACAAGCCAAAAGCCAGTTCCCACACCAGCTTGGGCGCTCCCGTGTGCTGGCCAAACCATTCGAACAAGCTCCAGACATACGGCGCGCTGGCCACGCCGAAGATCCAGGAAACGGCGCAGGTCAGCCACAGCGCGCGGCGCTTGGGCTTACGCTCGCGCAGTTCCTGCGCGCGCAGGCGCACCCGGAATTGTGTGCGGCTGGCGAGCCCGCTGGGGAATGGAATTGCCGCTGCGCGCATCAAGCGCAACGCTTGATCTGTTTGGCGTGCCAGATCGGTACAGGGCGCGCACTCTTGCAAATGCGCGGCAAGCCATTCGCGTTCGGCTTGTGAGATGCCTTCGACGCGCTCCTCTGCGATCAACTGCTCGGCGCGGGCATGTCTTGCATGGTTCATGCGGGGCCCTGCTGGAGCGCTCCGCGAAGTGCCTGGAGGCCGCGGTACAGGCGCGACTTCACCGTGGAAAGCGGAATGCTGAGCACCCCGGCCATCTCATCGATCTGTAATTCTTCCTGGAAACGCAGGACCAGCACCTCGCGATAGATCGCCGGGATTTTCTGCAGAGATGTCTGAACGATTTCTTCGTTCTCCTGGCCGAGAACCTGGTGCAGCGGAGAAACTGCATTTTCGTTCACCAGTTGCAGCGGATGCTCCCGCTCGGGATCGGTCAGTGTGTCGAGGCTCTGAGGTTTCTTGGAGCGGTGCCAGTCGATCACCAAGTGGCGCGCGATGGCGAAGAGCCAGACTTCGAATTTCGACTTGCCATCGTACTGGTGGCCGCGCTCGAGAACGCGGATCCATGTCTCTTGAAAAAAATCCTCGGCGCGTTCTTTGTTCCCCGTGACGTAGAGCAGGTAGCGGAACAGGCGAAAGTGATACTGCTCGATCAGGCGGTCGAGCAGATCCGGGTCGCGCCTCCGTAAACCTCGCGCGATGCTTTTGGACTCATCGCTCATCAGCGTGGAGAAGAACAGGGTTGGCCCCGGCGTGGCCGGGGTGGTATAGACGCTGGACCGGTGTGGCGCGAAGCATGAAATCGTGGCGCTCATTCTAACTGGTATACGGACCACCGTGCGGAAAAGACGCATGCCAGAACGGCCCGACCAAGTTCAAGAAAGCCAACGACTTAGAGATGCACACGTTGTAGTAGACTAGGCGAGCGAGGCGGCTGATTTCGGCTGCCGGGTTAGAGGGATTTTTTGGCACTGCGGTTCGGCTGCGGCCGACGCGCCCCAGCCGAAGTACACCGTCGACGGGAGGGAAGTCATGTCATCGAAACCACTGCGGCAGGGTTCGTTAGTGATGCTGTGGGCTGGCGAGAATCCCGCGGTGCACGCAAATTTGCTTGAAGAACTCCAAGCGGCTGGGATTCCGTTTGCCGACAAGTCGCTCGGCGATGATGAGGTCGCTCCGACCGCTGATCCTCTCCCCATTGACTGGAAGCCGCGGTTCGGATTCGAAGTGACTGTGCTTTCGACTGATCTGGCGGCCGCCCGAGAGGTGTTGGAAAAGCTCTTGGATGAGGAGCCTGCCGATGTAGAAATTCCTGCGCGGGACGAGGTGGCCGCAGCGGAGCCGCCGCTCTTGGTGGCCACTGAAACGCATCCCGCGGTGGAAATTTGGAATGGCAAGGACGACCGGATGGCGCAATTTCTTACCTCCGCGATGCAGGAAAACGAAATCCCCATCCACCTTGAAAATCCAGGGGAGCAAACGCGAATTTTCGTTTCCGCGGCGAATGAAAAGCGGGCGCGGGAAATCGTGCGGGAAATTGTGGAAGGCGCCCCGCCGGAGTAGGTTAATCTCCGTGGCTCATTCGAAACAAGCAGCGCTCGGCTTTCGCGTGCATTCGGGCTGGGCAGCGCTGGTCGCGGTGCGCTTGGAAAAGGACGCGCCGGTTGTTCTGGCACGCCAGCGCGCGCACCTCGTGGAAACTTTCACCTATGAATTTCGCCAGCCGTTTCACACCGCGGGAAAAATGCTGATCAGTCAAGCCCGCGATTTCATCGAACGAGTGCGGGAAGAGGCGAAGCGACTGGCTCAAAGCGCTATTCACGAACTGCAAAGCGATTTGCAAAAACAGGGCATGGCCCTGAAGAGCTGCGGACTTCTGCTCGCGTCAGGAAAACCGCTTCCTAACCTGGAAAAAATCATTGCCTCTCACGCTTTGATTCACACCGCCGATGGCGAGCTTTTCCGCGAAGCTCTGCTCCACGCCAGCCGGCGCTGTGGCCTCCAAGCGACGGCCATCAAGGAGCGCGAGCTTGTGGAGCAAGCAGTGCAGGCATTCCATCTCAAACCTGCTGAACTCATGCGCCGTGTAACCGCACTTGGAGGCGCCCTCGGATCTCCGTGGTCCCAGGACGAAAAATTCGCCACGCTTGCCGCTTGGCTGGCCTTGCGCGCCTCGCTGAAAGGCGGCGGAACACACTCGCGAGGCGCCGCTTGACCCTGGTGGTTGCTGGAAGATCAGTGAGATTATTGAAACAGAAGGCACCAGGAGCGATGGAGAAAAGGGAGTGGGTCCGGTAGACCGGAGAGGCGCACTTTGGTCTTGGAGCCTGGCACTCAGCAATGGGCGCCCAGGGGCGCGCCCAATTCCTAAAATGCAAACAAGTCGTTATCAGCCGTCTAGCGGGCCGAGTGTTCCGTGGACCCAAGTCAAACCGACCCACGATCTGATTATTCGTCTGCTTGACCTTGTTTTGTGCGGCGTGCATCCTTGGCTTTCCTTACTTCCATGGAGTGGTCCGTTTCGGGGCCTTCATCCGTGTCCATCGACTCGATAAAAACGGTTGCGGTGCTGGGCGCGGGGACCATGGGGAACGGGATTGCGCATGTGTTTGCGCGCTCAGGATACCGGGTGATTTTGCGCGACGTGGAGCAGCGATTTCTTGACCGCGGGATGGAAACGATTGGTAAGAATCTCGACCGGGAGATCAAGAAGGGGAAGATTGCGGAGGCGGAGAAGGGAACGGTTCTTGGCCTGTTGCGGCCGGTGACGGAGATGGCTGCCATTGCGGCGGCGGATTTCGTGGTCGAGGCGGTCCCAGAAAAAATCGAGTCGAAGCGCGCTGTGCTTGGCGAAGCGGACAGGATTCTGCGGCCTGAAGCCATCATTGCCAGCAACACGTCGTCGATTTCCATGACCACGCTGGCAGCGTTGACGAAGCGGCCCGACCGTTTTGTGGGGATGCACTTCATGAATCCGGTGCCGGTGATGGTGCTGGTGGAAGTGATTCGGGCGCTCGAGACCAGCGATGCCACGTTCGAAACGACGATGAAGCTGGCGGTGAAGCTGGAGAAGAAGCCGGTGGCGGTGAACGACTCGCCGGGTTTCGTTTCGAATCGCGTGCTGATGCCGCTGATCAATGAAGCGGCTTATTGCGTGATGGAAGGCGTGGCGACTGCGGAAGCCGTGGACGCGGTCATGAAGCTGGGCATGAACCATCCCATGGGGCCGCTGGAACTTGCCGACTTCATAGGTCTCGATGTCTGCGTTGACATTATGAACGTACTGCTTGAGGGCCTGGGTGACCCAAAGTATCGCGTCTGCCCATTGCTGAAGAAATACGTGGCGGGGGGCTGGCTGGGGCGTAAGTCCGGGCGCGGCTTTTACAACTACCCCTCGTGAAGGGGGTATACCCAACGTGGGCGAATATAAGGCGAACAATAGTATTTGCTTTTTGTTCGCCTTAGTGGTACTTTGCTCCTCGCCGTTTTCAACAGGTGCACCATGCGCGGTTTTTCGAACCGTGTTCTAAGCTGTCTGGAACGTGAGAGACTCGCTAGAGGAACTCTCTAGCCTCTCCCGGTTGCGGCAACTGACCGACCGGGAACGGATGGCGTTGGACGAAGGCGAGCAGACGGCTCAGGCACGGCACGGAGCACGGTGGTCAACGGTCAAGTTGTTTTAGGCAGTTCGGGGTCGGCACATCTGGAGTTGACATCCTTGCGCCTTCATTATCGGATGGCCTCAGGATGACAAATCCCGGTGGCGGGTTATAAGAGGCGATGGCGAAGAGATGAATCGAGTGGTTGAGTCCACTCTTCGTTGCGTCCCTGCACATGGGCAAGGCGCTTTCCCGACGCAGAACCCAGGCCGTCGGCCCCGCAGGCCCAGTTTCCTACTTTCCTCCACCGAGGTGTGAAATGGCAGAAGACAAAGAAAAATTGCTGGCAGCGGCGATATCGCAGATTGAAAAGGACCACGGTAAAGGTGCGATCATGCGCCTAGGCAGCCGGGACGTCCTGGTGCCCGTGAGTGTAATCCCGAGCGGGTGCCTCTCGATTGACGCGGCGCTGGGTGTCGGCGGATTCCCCCGCGGGCGCGTGATCGAGATCTACGGCCCGGAATCAGGCGGCAAGACGACCATGACGTTGCATGTGATCGCCGAGGCGCAGAAGCTCGGCGGGCAAGCGGCGTTCATTGACGCGGAGCACGCGCTTGATCCGGTCTATGCGCGGAAGCTCGGCGTGGACGTGGATAACCTGCTGGTCTCGCAGCCCGACAACGGCGAGCAGGCGCTCGAAATCGCTGAAACGCTGATTCGCTCCGGCGGGGTGGACATCGTCGTCGTGGACTCCGTGGCGGCGCTGGTTCCGAAGGCCGAACTCGAAGGCGACATGGGCGACCCGCAAATGGGCCTCCAGGCGCGCCTGATGTCGCAAGCGCTGCGCAAACTCACCGGCATCGTTTCGAAATCGCGCACCTGCCTGATTTTCATCAACCAGATCCGCGAGAAAATCGGCGTCATGTTCGGCAACCCGGAGACCACCACGGGCGGCCGGGCGCTAAAATTTTACGCTTCCATGCGCGTGGATATCCGGCGCATTCAGGCCATCAAGGAAGGCGACAAAGTGGTCGGCTCGCGTACGCGCGCGAAAGTAGTGAAGAACAAAGTCGCCGCGCCCTTCCGCGAAGCGGAATTCGACATCGTCTACGGTGAAGGCATCTCGCGCGAAGGCGACTTGATCGATTTGGGCGTTGAAAAGGGCGTGCTCGAAAAGAGCGGCACGTGGATCAGCTTTGGCGGCGAGCGTATGGGCCAGGGCCGCGAGAACGCGCGTGTCTTCCTCAGAGAAAACAAGGATATTCGGGACAAACTGGAAAACGTTCTGCGCAAGAAGCTCGAAATCCCGGTGCCGGGCAATTCGCACGCGGCGGGGGCCGGAACGAACGGCCACGCGGCTCCGGCACAATCGGAGAAGCCGCCGGTGAAGGCCTCGGCCGCAACTGCGAGCGCAGACGCCTCCAAGGCCCGCCCCACACGCTAGCCGTGCAGCGCTATTGGGTTCGGCCTGCGGGCTTTAGTTCTAGGGGTAGGTCACGTCGTGCCCCGCCCCTGCTTTTTTTCACCGCGGGGCGTTGTACGGCGTGAAGCCCTCCCATTCGATCGGTGTATAGGTATTTTTCAGCAGAGTTTCCAGCAATTCCTTGTAAATGCCCTCGCCGTTGGAACTGTTCGTCATGATCACCATGCCGATCTTCGCGTCGTCGAAGCACACCGTGTAATTCCGCCAGCCGTCGTCGTGGCCTTCTTTGAAGAAGGCTTTGCCGTACGGTGTCCAATACAAACCCCATGCCAGGCCGTAACTCAGGCGGATGGGCTTGTTTTCATCTGTGGTTTCGGTTGAGAGCGGCGGGAATTCGTGCTTTGAGAGAATCTGGATCTGCGGACTCAGCATGAGCTCTCTGCTTTCCTTGCGGAGCCTTTGTCCCTCTAGGATGGCCTGCACGAACAACGCAAAGTCGGCCGGCGTCGTTAGCATCGAGCCCGCCGAGTCAGCCTTCCATCGCCGTTGCGGTCCGAGGGAATTCTCCTGCTCGTCGTATCCATTCGCGTGATCACCTTCGAAGCGCCAACTCCAGACCATGCTGGTTCGCGTCATAGCGAGCGGCTGGAAGACTCGTTCTCGCATTAGATCCGCAAGGGGTCTCTTCGTGACGGTCTCGACGATCAACTGAAGGAGAGCGATGCCTTCACCCGAATAGGCAAAGCGCGAGCCAGGCTCAAAATGGATATGCAGCTTCTTGTCGTCGTTGAATCTGCGCCAATTCGGAAATCCACTCGTGTGATCGAGCAACATCCGGGTCGTGATTTTCTTGTAGCGCGGATCGCCATCCAGGTCGCTATAGTGGCTATATTCGGGCAGAGGCTTCGGCAGGTATTGGTAAACGGGCTTGTCGAGAGCAAATATGCCCTCCTCGACGAGTTGCAAAACCAGATAAGCAAAGGCGACCTTGGTGAAGGACGCCGCACTCATCACCGAATCCGGTGTTAAAGGACTGCTCTTCCGTAGATCGCGAAAGCCATAGGTCTTTAGATAAACGATTTTTCCGCCATTGAGAATCGTAATGCCCGCCCCCGTGACTTTGGCGGCGTGCATCAGTCGTGACACGGTTTCATCAATTTCGCTCGGCGTGATGGCGCTGCCATCCAAGCGTTTGATGGAGGACGCATTCGGAAACGGCTTCGATTCCCGCGAATGGCAGCCGGCGGTCGCCACAATAATGAGTATGCCGATGATCCACTTTTTCATTCGAGCATCCACGATATGCGCCAAGTGTCTGCCACGATTGCATTTCTGTCCACTCTTTGGGAAAGTCGATCCATGGCACACCACAATGAGATAGTCCGTGAGTCATTTACGGCGCAGGCGAAAGCGTTCGCAGCTAATCCGTGGGTAACCGACAAACAGCGGATTCGCCGCCTGGTGGCCGCGGCGCGGTTGACGGGGAACGAACGCGTGCTCGATATCGCCACCGGGCCGGGTTATATCGCGGAAGTATTTGCGCGGGCCGCACGGGACGTGATTGGCGTTGATTTGACGGCCGCGATGCTGGCCATTGGCGAAGAGCGCACCAAGAAGCGCGGGGTACCAAACGTATCGTTTCGAATTGGGGATGTGCAAAACCTTCCCTTCGAAAAGGAAGAGTTTGACGTTGTAGTGACCCGTCTCGCGCTTCATCACATGCAGAATCCCGCGAAAGTTGTCCGAGAAATGGCGCGCGTGTGCCGTCTCGGCGGTACGGTTCTCGTTGAGGATATTTATGGAAGCGAACATTCCGAGCGAGCCGCCTATCAGGACCGTTGGGAGAAATTACGCGATCCTTCGCATGTTCGAACGCTTCCGATCAGCGAGCTATTGCATCTTTTCCGCGAGGCGGGACTGGAAACCGATAGCCTCTCGACGTTTGAAGATCTTTGCCCGGAACTGGAGCGATGGCTGGCTACCACCAGGGTACCCCCGGGCGACGCCGCTGAGGTGCGGCGCCTCCTGGAAGAAGATCGCCTGCACGACCTGAGTGGTACCCGGCCGTTTCTGGATGCTGCCGGACAACGGCACTTCCACGCGCGCACTGCCACCCTCGCTGGACGAAGGTTCAGGCTCCTGACCTGACGGTCAGCTATTCAAAACAAGGCACATACCCTCGTACTGGGGCTAGTGAGCTATTGCTTGAGGAGGGTGCAAACTCTAAAATGTGTCTCATCCTGAGAGAAATGGTTTCTCTCGGGTACAGAGACTCCCTGGCGGGCCGGCGCACGGTGGCATCAAACGCTCGGTATGGCGGATGGCCGGTGGGATGCAATCACTACTCTGTAGTCCTTGACCGGTAGCAAGCAGCTGGTAGCGCCAACGAACAGTCTTTGTGAATGTTTGTTGACCCTAGGGCCAGCGTAAGGTAAAACTCTGACCCCAGTAGTTTCTCAGTTAGGGGCAGGCCAGGGTGGATTGACCGGTAATGCGGTCACCCTCAAAAGGTGGAAACGGTGAAGCAGTTCGGAAAAGCCACTCTCGCAATACTACTGTCGGCGGTCTTCGCCTTACCTCTGCCTGCGGCGCCGCGTGCGGGAACGCCGGCAAAGCGCACTCGGAGATATGCTACCCGGTATCGCGGAGTCCCTACGTTTGCGGATTCTTCCAGCACCGACGATGGCGCCTACGATGATCCCATTGTTCGCGCAGCTGCGGTCTCCGCTCTCGGCCGTTACAATGGGGCGGTGGTCGCTGTAGATCCGAACACCGGACGCATCCTCACGGTTGTGAATCAAAAAATTGCCTTTGGCGAAGGCTACATTCCTTGCTCCACTATCAAGCCGACCATCGCACTTGCCGCCCTGGAAGAAAATGTCATCACCCGTGACACTATGCTCAAGGTTGGGCGCCGCAAGTACATGAACTTGACGGAAGCGATGGCGCACTCGAATAATGTTTTTTTTGAGCAGCTCGGGTCTCGCATGGGATTCGAGACGGTTTCCAAGTACGGCCGTCTTCTCGGCCTGGGAGAACTTGCGGGGTACAATCTGCCGGATGAACATCCGGGTTCGTTTCCGACCGTGCCGCCTGCCTATGGCGGAGTCGCGCGGATGTCCAGTTTTGGCGAAGGGATTCAGGTCACCCCGCTGCAACTCGCGGCGCTCTCTGCGGCGTTCGCCAATGGCGGGACTCTTTACTATTTGCAGTACCCCCACAGCCAGGATGAAGTTGAAAATTTCACGCCGCGCGTGAAGCGCGAACTGAACATCGGCCCGATTCTCCCGGAGATCCGCGAAGGCATGCTCGCCGCAGTCCTGTATGGCACCGGCAAGTCGAGTTTCGACCGCGGCGGTGACGAGATGCCCCTTGGCAAAACGGGAACTTGCGACGACCATACGACGCCTTCGAGAATCGGCTGGTTCATCACCTACGCCGACGATGCGCACGCGAAAATCGCATTCGTGGTTCTCCTGCGTGGAAACACGCGCAGCGTGAAGGGTCCTACTGCGGCCGTTGTTGCCGGCCGGATCTACCGAAAGCTCCGGGAACAGAATTATTTTGCGGACTCCGGACACGCCGTGGCCATCAACACAGGCAACTAACTCAACCTAAGTTCTTCCATTACTGTCTTTTCTTGAGCATCTCCGTGGCGTTTCTTTTGCCGTGCCGAGCATGCTTGATAGCCTGAAAGTGAAAGTCCTTTCCCCCATCTGATGGAGGTCAAGGGATGGCCCGCAGAGAGCTGACCGTCGAGGAGTTGCCAGGGTACCTAACTAACAGCGCGCCGTGCCTGGACCGAGATGGTTGGGGAATTCCGCCGCGATGGTCAGTAAATGATGGGCAGTTTTGAAAAGTCTGAGGCTGTCTCGTTCGTCACTCGCAGAACGACCAAGGTGCGGTCGTCATGCGGAGCAAGGCCTGCCCCGCTGTGGCCGTCCGTGGCTGCCAGGATTTGCTCGGTAATCGCCTGAGCCGAATCCCACTGAGAAATAGCGGAGAGAATTTCCTTCAATCGTTCCGGACCGAACTCTTCCTGAGCAGCATTCTCGGATTCCAGGATGCCATCCGAAGCGAAAAGAACGACGTCTCCCGGCTCCAAGTCGATGGTCGTCTCATCATATTGGGTATCGGGAATGAGGCCGAGCGGCACGCCTTCCAGGCGGATGGCCTGCACCTCACCTTTGCGGACCAGAAGGGGATACGGTCCGCCAGCGTTGGCCAGCGTAAGCTTCCGAGTCGATGCCTCGTAAACGGCGAACAGCATGGCGATGAATCGCGAATCAAGCCGCGCGGCAACTAGTCGCTGGTTCAGAAGAGCAAGCATGCCGGCCGGCTCGCAGGCGTGGTCGACGACGATTTCTCGAACGGTGCCGATCGCCAGGGAACCATACAGCGCTGCTGCCGTCCCCTTGCCGGAAACATCGCCGACCATGAAGCCCAGACGGCCCCGTCCATAGGGCAGAAAGTCGTAGAAGTCTCCTCCTAATTCGCGTGCAGGAACATAACCGGCTGCCAAGTCGAGGCCTGGTACTTCGCGCGCACCGGTGGGAAGGAGCTGCCGCTGGATCTCCCTCGCGGTGTCCAGCTCGCTGCGCATTCGCTGTTCGCTCTGGCGGGCCTCCTGGTAGAGGCGGGCGTTTTCGAGTGCGACCGCGATATACGAGCCAAGCGTGGAAAGCATGCGTTCGTGTTCCAGAGTGAACGCGTGAGGCTCCGAGCTTTCGAGATCGAGAACTCCGATGAGGCGGTCGCGCAATAGAAGCGGCACAACGAGTTCGGAACGGACCGTAACGCCGCTCTCGCAGCGAATGTACCGCGAATCGTCCGTTACGTCATTGATTCTCAGGACACGCCGCTCGCCCGCGGCAGTTCCAGTGAGCCCTATGTTCAGAGGGACGCGCATACGCAGCGGAAGGGAATCACCGCAGCACATGGCGAAAGCGGTTTCTAAGTGCTGGGTCTGCTCGTTCCAAAGCATGACGCTGAACACGTGATACTTTACGATCTTCTTGATGCGCTCGGCGACGCGGCGAAGGAGCTCTTCACGGTCAAGGATGGATGTGATTTCGCGGCTGACTTCGTAGAGTAGCGTGAGAGTATTGGCCTGTTCCGGGTGAGACAGAAACAGGCTCTGCGGGACGAGGTCAGCGTCACCCAACAATGCAAAAGATCCGATTTTTGAAAGGTCTTCCATGGGGGAGTGTTCCGCGCCTAGCCTTTATTGGATGTAACAAATCGTCGAAGGTTTCACAATTCAATTTTCAGGAAATGGACAGAATCCCGGAAAGGACATAGCCCGCGAGAGAATCTATGAAACAGCGCCGCGCTGCAGCTGGCCAATGGCAAAGGCTCCGTTTCATCCACTTCGAGGCGCCACATGGCTGCCTGGAAGCCCTCTCCCTTGATCGGGCCACGGCGCTTGGCTATGGTCCTGAGCGATCCTCCAAGAATAGAAGGACAGGCCGAAGTTCGAAGCCGCTACTGTCCACACTCCGGTGACGCAGGTCGTGTCGTCTCTGGGTTTTTAGGGTCATCCAGAAGTTGCGCTTGTGCATGCGGTCGTACAAGTACCTGAACATCGGGACGGGCCAGCCGAGCAGCGCAGAAAGCGCGAGCGCCTGGTACACCGGAGGCACGGCGAGCAGCGCCATCGCTGCCCCAGAAAAGAACAGTGTGATCGTCGCAGGTTGTTTCCTAGAGGGCTGAAAGTAAAGGACTTGCAGGATAGAACGGGACCTTCAGCGGCTTCTCGGGGAAGAAGAATCTAAAGCGCAGACGCCAGGCCGAGCGCTCACAAGCAATTGACCACGGTGACCGCCCGGATCGCGCCGCTTTTCGGTTTTTCGTGAGAAAGCTAGGTTTTCAGGAAAGCCAAGCCTACTTTACTTCCCAAGTGTCGCCCGCCCGAAGCAGCTTGGCGAGATCGCCGGGACCGCGCTTGGCAATGACGTCCTTGATCTGTTGGTTCATCACGTCTTCGTAGCGGGGGAGATCGTCCCAAGCGCGAAAAACTCCGATCGGCGTGGGGAAGCCCGGCCGGTGCTCCATGTGCGAGAGGAGAAAGGCGTAGGAGGCTCGCGGGTGGTGCGCGTCATGAATCACTAGATCGCTCTCCGTGATGCCGTTGCCGAGCTGGACGACCTCGATGTCGCCATCGGATTTCCTGCGGATGCCCTTGTCGTGGTTCTTGCCGAATACCAGAGGCTTGCCGTGCTCGAGCTGCATCACGTGCTCGCTACGCGCGTCGCGTTCGGTCAAGGAGAACCATGCCCCATCGTTGAAGATGTTGCAGTTCTGGAGAATCTCTACGAACGCGGAGCCCTTGTGGGTCGCGGCGTGTTTCAGCGTTTCTTTCAGGTGCCCCTGGAAAACATCGACGGAGCGCGCCACAAAGGTTGCTTCCGATCCGATTGCCAGCGACATTGGATTGAAGGGCCGGTCCACCGACCCGAACGGTGTTGATTTCGTCTTCTTGCTGAACTCGGAGGTCGGCGAGTACTGGCCTTTCGTCAATCCGTAGATTTTATTATTGAACAGCAGGACCTTGATCCCTACGTTGCGCCGCAGCATATGAATCGTATGATTCCCACCGATCGAAAGCGCGTCACCGTCGCCGGTAGCCACCCACACTTCCAGTTCGGGGCGGATCGCCTTGATGCCCGTGGCTACTGCGGGTGCGCGGCCGTGAATGGTGTGGAAGCCAAAGGTGTTCATATAATACGGGAAGCGGCTGGAACAGCCGATGCCGGAGACGATGACAAAATTCTCCTTCTTGATGCCTAGTTCCGGGAAAACGGACTGCACGGCGGAAAGGATCGCGTAGTCTCCGCAGCCAGGGCACCAGCGCACTTCCTGATCGGTTTGAAAATCCTTTTTTGTGAGAGTCGGTGGCAGTGTGGCTGTGCTCATCGTTCGGTTCTCCTAGAGTCCCAACATCTCTTCGATTTTCTGTTCCAGCTCAGCCTGCTTGAACGGCCGACCTTGAATCTTGTTCAGACCCACCGCATCCACTAGAAATTTTGCTCGCAGAACCCACAAAAGCTGACCCATGTTCAGTTCCGGCACAAGCACTCTTTTGTAGCGTTTGAGAATGTCACCGACATTCGATGGGAGCGGATTGAGGTGCCGCAGATGCAAATGGCCGATCCTGCGTCCTTTGGCGCGTTGCGCCTTTAAGGCCGCGGTAATTGATCCGCAGGTCGAGCCCCAAGCAACAATCAGCAGGTCGCCTTCGGGATCGCCGGCGGGGAGCACATTGGGAATGTCCTGCACGACCGCGGCGACTTTGGCTGCCCGGATGCGCACCATATTTTCGTGGTTCAGCGGCTCGTAGTTGATGTTTCCCGTGGGGTCCTGTTTCTCGAGGCCCCCGATGCGATGCTCGAGCCCGGGAGTTCCCGGAACAGCCCAGGGGCGCGCCAGGGTATGCGGATCACGTTTATAAGGCAGAAAGCCAATCGGATCGGTTGCGAATTTCACCGGGATTTCCGGAATATCGCTCAACTTCGGTATTCGCCAAGGCTCCGCGCCATTTGCAAGGTAACCGTCCGAAAGGATGATTACCGGCACCATATACTTAACGGCGATGCGGCAGGCCTCGATCGCCACCCAGAAGCAATCGGCCGGCGTTGACGCAGCCAGCACCGGAATCGGGGCTTCAGAGTTGCGGCCAAAAAGCGCCTGCAGCAGGTCGGCCTGCTCTGTCTTGGTCGGCAGGCCGGTTGACGGGCCACCGCGCTGGATGTCGCAAATGACCAGCGGGATCTCCACCGCGACAGCCAGGCCCAGCGCCTCCGTTTTCAGGGCCATGCCCGGGCCGGACGTCGTTGTGATGGCCAATGCGCCGGCGTAGGCTGCGCCGATCGCCGACGTGATGGCCGCGATCTCGTCTTCGGCCTGAAATGTCATCACCCCAAAATCCTTGTACTGGGAGAGCTCGTGCAAAATATCCGAAGCCGGGGTAATGGGGTAACTGCCTTGAAAGAGCGTAAGTCCGGACTTCTGCGCGGCAGTAACAAATCCCAGCGCCAGAGCCTGGTTGCCGCTCATGCTGCGGTAGAGTCCCGGGGTAAGCTGCGCCGGCGGAATCTCATAGCTGATCTGAAATGCCTCGGTCGCCTCGCAGTAGGAATACCCGCCCTTCAACGTGAGCTTGTTGGCCTCCACGAGCAGCGGTTTGTTCTTGAACTTGTCCTCAATCCACCGGACGGTCGGCTCCATCGAACGGTTATAGAGCCAGTAACACATGCCCAGCGCGAAGAAGTTTTTGCAGCGATCCATGGACTTGGCGTCGAGGCCCAAATGCTCCAGGGAACGCCGCGTCAGACGCTCCAGCTCCACAGAAAACAACCGGAATTTATCGAGGGAATGATCTTCCAGCGGATTCGAGGTCATCTGCGCTTTGCGCAGATCGTTCTCCTTGAAACTGTCGCTGTTGACAATCAGGATCCCATTGGCCTTTAGGTCAGCGACGTTTACCTTAAGCGCGGCCGGATTCATAGCGATTAGCACGTCGATGGCGTCGCCCGGTGTGTAGACCTCATTGGAGGAAAAGTGCAGCTGAAAGCCACTGACGCCAGGAATCGTCCCGGCAGGGGCGCGAATTTCTGCCGGATAGTCCGGAAACGTAGCAATGTCATTGCCGTAAAGCGCCGCGGTATTCGTAAACTGGTTACCGGTGATCTGCATGCCGTCGCCGGAGTCGCCCGCGAAACGGATGACCGCCTGATCAAGCACTTCGCGCTTATGCTTTACCGGTGGAACCTCTATAAGTGTAGACATTCTTGTCCCAGGCCTCCGCTAATCAATGAACTCCCCCCTACCCCGGGGGGAGTGCGGCTCAATCATAGGGATGAGGCGGCGCGCTGATAACGATGGCTTCTAAGGCAGCCCGCCAGGAGCCGTCTCTTAAGGATATCACACTGGATAGCGCACCGCAGGGCGAGAATCCCCTGCTAGCCCATGTGTCCTATCGGGAAAGACGCGCCGCGAACTACGAGTTTGATGCCCGAGTGAATTGAGATTCCCTTGTCCACAAAGCATTTCAGAAGAGAGCTATCAGGATAGAGACGCGGCCCTGGAGGCCGCTTCGAGGAAACGCGGCCGATAGTAAACCAGCAAGCCGAGAATTGCGCCGGCGAATGGGATTGCCAGAAATACAGTCCAGCCGTAATGATGGCTGAAGTTTGCGAGAGAGAATTGTGTTTCAGGCAGATGGAGCGTCGCCTGCATTTCCTTCATAAAAGAATCCATCGCTGAGTTGTAGTTTGGGCTTAGCACGGTTACCACCGTGCTCGCCAGCCAAAAGAGCTGGAGGCCGAGGGTCAGCGAGTAACTCCACGGCTTAAGCTTCAAGAGGCCGATGCCGGCGAGGAAAAAAGCCAGGCAACTCAGTATCAGAACTGTTGAACCCACGCTTCCGAGGAGAACGCGCCCGAACACGAAAATCGGCACGCGGAAGGGAAGAAAGGGAAGGAAGAGCAGGTTCAATATCGAAGTGATATAAAACCAGGCGAGCACGGAGATGGCCAGAGGGCATGCTGGCTTCTGAGGAAGATCTACGGCAACAGCAACGGTCGGGCCCCCAAACTGGGTCTTGACGGTCTGGCGGTTGAAGAGCACCAGCCACCAGATGCCAATCGGCAGCGGCATGCCGTAAACGATAAGCAAAATCCAGCGTACCGCTTGTATGCCCTCCGGGGACAAATCAAGAGCCGGCGGTGTGGGAGAAAGCGACATCAGAAATACAATGGAGATCCCCAGCAGACCGACGAAGACCGACATCCCTCCCCAAATCAGGATGGAGATACGCGCCCATTGGCGAAGATAGAACAGCCCAATGCCGGTAGCCATACCAAAGAGGGACAGACACATCATAAGTCCTTGGGTGGCCAGCAAGCCGTCTCTCATAAATGGGGGCACTTCGGGCGTGGTGCTGGGCAGCTTGACCAGCAGCATTCCGAAAAATACGACTGCACAGCACAGCAGAAGGAAGAGGCTGCCCAAGATGGCCAGGACCGCTGCGACAGTAACAGCGGCGGAGCGTTTCCGAGAGTCATCCATCGAATGTTTTTGACCTCCTCCCCGGCCTAAAGTCCGGGGATTCCTACGGGTTCCACGCCTAAGCGATGGATACCTTCGGTGGGTTCCTGCCACGACGCACTTACTGCATGCGAAGGTTGCGAACAGGCTAGCGAGGCGAGTCCCGCCTCTCGGATATTTACCGCACTGATGAAATCCGCATTGGCTGACAGCCCGCATTTCAGGCATACGAACTTCGCCTGGGTCTTGCGGTTATCTGCCGATACCTGACCGCATCCTCCCCATACTACCGGGCAGGTGCGGCTGGTATTCTGCGGCGGCACGGCGTAGAAAAGACCACCCCTCCACTCGGTCTTGTACTGCAGTTGACGGCGCAGCTCGAACGGACTCCCGTCCAGGATCGCGCGGTTGAGCCCAGACTTCTGGGCCACCTGCTTCCCCGGCTGGTCCTTCGTGCCTTTGCTGGACTTGCACATTTTCCTTACTTGCAGGTCCTCGACAAACACGACCGCGTGGTTTTTGCTGATCTCGTTCGAGGACCGATGTAGAAACTCTTTTCTGATGTTGGCAATGCGCTGGTGCAACCTAGCGATACCGGCTTTCGCTTTCTTCCAGTTGTGCGAAAACTTGATCTTCTGCGCCATACGGCGCTGTAACTTCGCCAACTTAGGCAAGCACCTCTTGAGCGGCTGGCACTGCTCTCGGTATTCGCCGTTCGACAGGGTATACAAGCGAACCACTCCCCAATCCAGTCCCACCGCCGAGGTTGACCGGTGCAACGGGGTTTCCACTTCACGCTCCGTTTGTACGGCTACGAACCACTTCCCGCAGGACTCGCTGATGGTGACATTCTTAGCCTCACCCAACACCTCCTGCGATTTGCGGTAGCCCAGCCAACCGATCTTCGGCAGTTTGATCCGCCCGTTACCGAAGCCTTGCGGAACCCGGAAACTCTCGCGCTGACCTTTCTTCTTGAACTTTGGGAACTCCGAGCGCTTCTCGAAGAAGTTGGTGTAGCCGCGCTCCAGGTTCTTTAAGGTTTGCTGCAAGGCTTGCGCGGGCACCTCGGACAGGAACGGATGCTCCTTCTTCCAGTTGGGCAACAGGGCGCACAGTCCGGCATAGCCCAAGCGTTTCTCTTTCTTGTTGTAGCGTGCGGTGTTGAGTGCTAAGGCCTTGTTGTAGACGAAACGGCAGGACCCCGCGAACTGCCGCAGGTTGCGGAGTTGCTGGCCGCTCGGCCGGAGTTCGAACCGGTAGGCTTGCCGTCTCAACATGGTCTTAATATATTTTGGTCCATGGGGATCAGTAAAGAACTCAATCGTGGCAGGCATTGTGTTTCTCGATGGCATGTTCATTTGGTCTTCATCACCAAGTATCGATAAGTGGGTCTTGGACAGAGACGCGGTCGACCGCCTGCGGCTGCTGTTTAGGAAGGTTTCGACCGACTTTGAATCCCCACTGACGGAGATGCATGGGGAAGACCATCATGTCCACCGAGTGGTCCGCTATCCACCGCTGGTGGCCATCTCGAAGCTGGTCAACTCGCTCAAGGGCGCTTCCAGTCGCATGCTCCAGCAGGAGCGACCTGACTTAGCGCGCCGCTATTGGCGAGGCGTGCTGTCGTCGCCTTCCAATTTCGCCGCCCGTTGCGGCGGCGCCCCCGGGCAACCTTCAAGTTATGTCGAGCAGCAGGAGAAGCCGCGCTGATATTTTAAGGGGCCTTATATCCCCGGCCTTAAGTCCGGGGCTTTACGGCCCCACGGGCCACGGGTAACGCGAAGAAAAAAAGAAGCTTGACGTTCGCTTTCCTTTCGCCTAAAGTGCCTGTGGAAAACAATTGCAAAGGGAGGCGCGCACATGGCTCTGACCAAACGGCAAAAGGAAGTCCTCGATTACCTGGTGGCATTTGAGACCAAGCACGGTTACGCGCCAAGCTTCGAAGAAATTGGCAAGGGCCTCAAGCTCACCTCTCTGGCTACCGTGCACAAGCACATCACTACGCTCGAGAAAAAAGGCTTCATTCGCCGTGGCTACAATCAAAGTCGCTCGATCGAGATTGTCCAATTGCCGAAGTCGGTCAAGGATCAGATAAGTGATCGCAAGATGCAGGAGCTTCCCCTGGTGGGAAGGATTGCGGCCGGGCGCCCTCTGGAAGCTGTTGAAGAACGCGAGACGATCTCACTGGGCGATTTTGCGCGTGGCGGCAATTCCTTTGTGTTGCAGGTCAAAGGCAGCTCCATGATCGAAGATCACATCCTGGACGGGGACTTCGTCGTGTGCGAGCAAACCCAGGTCGCCAATGCCGGTGACATCGTGGTGGCACTGATCGGAGGCGAAGAAGCGACGCTCAAGCGTTTCTATCGCGAAGGCGCCGGCAAGATCCGTCTGCAACCTGCAAATTCCGAAATGGCTCCCATCATGGTTGCCGCGAACGACGTCAAAATTCAGGGCCGTGTCATCGGCGTCCTTCGCAAGTACTAGCTCTTCATCATCTGATTGTTCGACCCCCGACGATAGGCAGTGTATCTCTAGCGGGTCTCCCTCTTTTTGTAGTGGGGCTTATCGGTCATATTTCCGCAGATAAATTGTTTGTGTCAGAATCCCGTGGCGCGCATCAGAACAGTGTCCACGATATCCTCGTGCAGCCCTGCGGCGCGCCGCGGCAGGGAAGACGAAGCCGAAGGAAGGCACGGGCGGGACATCCCAAGCCTCGGAGGTCGCGAACTTGCCCTCGAAACGCCAAAGCATTCTGGTTGTCGATCCCGATTCGGCCTCGCGCCGCCTGCTTGAGGAATTGGTGCGTTCGGCCGGCTATGACGTGGCCGTGTCGTCTTCTCATGCGGAAGGATTCAAGTTTGTCCAAGATGCCAGCATCGACCTTGTGCTTCTCTCCGCCGACCTTGCTGACATCCAGTGCTGCGATGCCCTGGCGGAAGTCAAAGGCAATGCCGCCACTGCGGGGACGCGTGTGATTCTCCTCACGCAGGGCGGTGGAGCGGAGCGAGCGCGTGGCCTCGATCTGGGCGCGGACGAAGTACTTACTTCGCCGTGGGAGGCAGCGGAATTACTTGCCCGCGTGCGAGTACAACTGAGAGAAAAACATGCCTTTGACGAGCTGCGGGAGAAGACTCGCATCGCCGATGAAGGCCGTGAAATGGCGCAGACCGCTTTCCAGGCGCTCGCCGTAACCGAGAAGATGACCCGCGATGCTTTTTCCCTGGGCCGGGCCTTGAAAATTGGCGTTTCAGTGCTCTTCGCCGTTGCCATGCTAATCGCCGGGATCTTTCTTCTCTATTCCCGGCGCGCCGACAAGGAAGCTAACCGCGCTTACTCGGTTATCGCCCAGCTCGAGCGTGGCGCTCACCGGCAAGAGCAATTGATGGCGGATGCGCGCAACGCGCGCGCCGATCTTCGGCAATCCGATGTTCTCGAGCAAAGGCAACAGCTCAAGCAGCAGTCGGATGAACTGCGCCAGAAAATCTCCGGCGCTGGGTCCGGCGACGTGTCCACACTTCAGAAGCAGCTCGACGAGACGACTATGCGGCTCAAACGCGTGGAGACCGAGGCGCAATCCGCGGAACAAGTGATCCGTGCCTATGCGCCAAGTGTGTGCCTCCTGCATGTATCCGTCTCTTTCGTCGACCAGGCTTCCGGCCGCCCTCTGCGTTATGGCGGGATCAATCCGGATGGCGAGCCACTCCACGACAGTGATGGTAACCCGGTTTATACGCTCGAAGGCCGTGCACCCGAGGTTCGCGCGGATTTCTTCGGCACCGGATTCATCGCCAGCGAAGGCCGTATTCTCACCAATCACCACGTGGCGCAACCCTGGTGGAAAAACGTCGAGCTGGCCTCAGTTGCTAGCCAGGGTCTTAATCCCGCCGTCGCGGAGCTGACCGCCTATTTCCCCGACGCGGCTGCCGGCGTTCCCGTCAGCATTTCCGAGATTTCCGAGGAGGCCGACCTCGCGGTGCTGAAAGGCGATTTATCTGGTTTGAAAAAACCGATCCTGAGAATGGATGCCAGCAAGGAAGCGGCCGTCAGTGGCCAGCCGCTGCTCTCCCTCGGTTACGCCACGGGAATCAGCGCCATTCTCGCGCGCGCGGGTGAAGATGCCGCGAACGACATCGCCAAGACCACGGGCGGAAAACCGAGAGAGGTTGTCGACGAACTTCTCCGCCGCAAACTCATTCGCCCTCTGGTTACACAGGGGCATATCGGCGACGTTCTTCCGGACAAAATTGTCTACGATGCGCAGACCACTGCCGGCAGCTCGGGAGGCCCGCTCATCAATCGTGAGGGGGAGGTGATTGGCGTGACATTCGCGGTCGTCAAAGGTTTTGGCGGTTCGAATTTTGGTGTTCCGATTCGTTTCGCCCAGCCACTGCTCAAGCCGTGAGGGCCCGTTTTGTTTTATTCTAATTCCTGGAGCCGAAACGAAGTCTTCCGTGGCCCACTAGAATCATGTCTCGCCTGCTTAGTCGCGTTCATCCGACCTTCGTTTGCCTGATCGTCATTCTGCTGGCGTTGCCAACACCCGTTCACGCCTACGCAGTCCTCGCCCATGAGGCCATCATCGATGCGGCTTGGGAGACGCACATCAGGCCGCTGCTGGTGAACAAATTCCCGCAGGCGACCGAGGAGGATTTGAGCAGGGCACAAGCCTACGCCTACGGCGGCGCCATCATTCAAGATATGGGCTACTACCCATACGGCAGCCCCTTTTTCAGCGACCTCACGCATTACATCCGCAGTGGTGACTTCATCCAGGCTCTGCTGCGAGACGCCAAAGATATAAACGAGTACGCTTTCGCCCTCGGTGCGCTCGCGCACTGCGCCGCGGACAACGACGGTCACCGCCTCGGCACCAACCGAGCCGTTCCCATTCTGTATCCCGGCCTGCGGAAGAGATTTGGCGACAGCGTTTCTTTTGAGGACAGTCGGTTGGCCCATGTGAAAACCGAATTTGGTTTTGACGTTCTCGAAATCGCGCGGGAACGCTACGCCCCGGACAGCTATCACGACTTCATCGGATTCGAGGTCTCTCGCCCGGTTCTCGAGCAAGCTTTTCTGGAGGTGTATGGCCTGGAGTTGAAAGATGTGCTGGTGAACGAAGACAAGGTTCTCAATTCTTACCGCCGCGATGTCAGCAAGCTCATTCCGAAAGCCACTCGAATCGCCTGGCACCTGAAGAAAGACGAGATTAAGGACGACATTCCGAACGCCACGAAGAGAAAGTTTCTGTTCAATCTGTCGCGATCAAATTATGAACGCGAATGGGGCAAGGACTATCGCAAGCCAAGTCCGGGCGAGCGTTTTCTTGCGTTTCTCTTTACCTTGATTCCGAAGTTCGGTCCGCTCAAGGTCTTGCAGTTCAAGACGCCTACGCCCCAGACCGAACAGATGTTTGAAGCCAGTTTCAATGCCACGCTCGACCGCTACCGCAAGTTGCTGACGGGTATCCGCGAGGGCCGCATCGATTTGCCGAACGATAATTTCGATGTTGGAGAGAGCACCGGTCCCGGGAAATACCGTTTGAACGATGAAGCGCACGCCAGATTGCTGGACAAACTCGCGGAAAAGAACTTTGTGGGTGCCACGCCCGGGGTGAAGGCGGAACTCTCGCACTTCTTCGCCGAACCGGATGCCCCTTATGCGACGAAGCGCAACGCCAAGGCCTGGGCCAAAGTCCAGACGCAACTGCAACAGCTGAAAGCGGTAGCAACCGCGCCAGGCATCACTGATTCTTCACTGGCCTCTCCATGTGCGGCAGTTCCTTAGCGCTACCCTGGAACGTACGTCCGCGCTCTTTTGGCTAATCTATCTAGTTTATAGCTTTGCTGTATCGGAAAAACTGTAACTGGGTCGCGTCATCACCATGAAACAATGTAGAATTTCGCGCGACCATTGATTGCTTCTACAGATGAGGAAGACCAGACCGATCCGCAAGCTGCTCGCTGCCAATCGCAGCGAAATCGCTATACGCATCTTCCGCGCCGCCAATGAGCTCGACTTGCGCACCGTGGCCATTTATTCGCAGGAGGACCGCCTCGCCCTGCACCGCTTCAAGGCTGATGAAGCGTATCAGGTTGGCGCTGGCAAGGGGCCTGTCGAAGCGTATTTGGACATTCCGGGAATCGTGGCGCTGGCAAAAGAGAGGGGCGTCGACGCCATCCACCCAGGTTACGGTTTTCTCTCCGAAAATCCTGCATTCGCCCGTGCCTGCGAAAAGGCCGGCCTCATCTTCGTCGGTCCGCCGCCGAGTCTCCTCGAGTTGCTTGGGGATAAAACCGCCGCCCGCAGACTGGCCGCTTCAACGGGCGTTGCGGTTCTGCCCGGAACGGAGAATGCGGTGAAGTCGGCTGCCGAGGCGCACAAAATTGCGCGAGAGATTGCCTTTCCCGTCATTGTGAAAGCGGCCATGGGCGGCGGCGGCCGCGGCATGCGCGTCGTTCATGACGCCACCCAGCTCGATGCCCTCCTGGAAGAAGCCCAGAGTGAAGCGCGCTCCGCCTTCGGAGATGCATCTGTTTTTCTGGAAAAATATTTGCCGCGTGCCCGGCACCTGGAAGTCCAGATTCTCGCCGATCATCATGGTAACTTGCTGCATCTTTACGAGCGCGACTGCTCCGTGCAGCGTCGCCACCAAAAAGTAGTCGAGGTCGCTCCCGCCGCGAATCTCCCCGGGAATATCCGCCGCGAAATATGCGACGCGGCGGTGCAGCTCGCGCGTATGGCAAACTATCGCAATGCTGGAACCGTCGAGTTTCTGTATGACGTGGATTCGCAGAAGTGGTATTTCATCGAGGTCAATCCCCGCATTCAGGTCGAGCACACCGTGACTGAAATGGTCACGGGAATCGATCTAGTGCGTTCGCAGATTCTCATCGCGCAAGGTCACAAACTATATGAGCCGCCGATGGCGCTGCCGCGTCAAGAGAGTATTCTCGTCAATGGCGCGGCTCTGCAGTGTCGCGTGACCACCGAGGACCCGGAGAAAAACTTCGCTCCGGACTACGGAAAAATCTCCACCTATCGTTCTCCCGCAGGGTTCGGCATTCGTCTCGATGGCGGCACCGCTTATGCCGGGGCGATGCTCGCAGCCTATTACGATTCGCTGCTCGTCAAAGTCACAGCCTGGGGCGCAAATCTTCCCGAAGCTTGCCAGCGAATGGACCGCGCCCTCCGCGAATTCCGCATTCGCGGAGTGAAAACAAATATCCCCTTCGTCGAAAATGTCGTGAACCACCCGAAGTTTCGCGCCGGCGAAGTCACCACCTCTTTCCTCGATGAAGCGCCTGAGCTTTTCCGTTTCCCCAGCCGCGGCGACCGCGCCACCAAGCTGCTTTCCTATCTCGGCGATGTCATCTTAAATGGCAATCCGGAAGTGAAGGGCAAGCAGATCCCCAAAGAAATAGAAGCACCGGTCGTTCCGACAAAGCCCGCCGGCAAACCGCCGGCCGGCACGCGACAGCTCCTGCAAAAACTCGGGCCCAAGGAATTCGCCGTCTGGGCCCGAAGAGAAAAACGCCTGCTCATTACCGACACGACTTTTCGCGATGCTCATCAGTCGCTCATGGCCACGCGCGTCCGCACGTTCGACTTGCTGGCCACGGCAAGCGCCGTCGCGCATCGAGTCCCCCATCTCTTCAGTCTCGAGATGTGGGGTGGTGCGACCTTTGACACGGCGATGCGCTTCCTTCACGAGGACCCCTGGCAGCGGTTGCGCGAATTGCGCGAGCATATTCCCAACATCTGTTTCCAGATGCTCCTCCGCGGCGCCAACGCCGTCGGTTACGCCTCCTATCCGGACAATGTCATCATCGAATTTATCCGCGAAGCGTACGCCCAGGGCATCGACATCTTCCGCATCTTCGATTCGCTCAATTCCATCGAGAACATGCGTGTTTCAATCGACGCTGCACTAGAAACCGGAGCCGTTTGCGAAGCCGCCATTTGCTACACCGGCGACATCCTGGACAAAGGTCGTCCGAAATACTCACTGAAATACTACGTTGCCATGGCCAAACAGTTGGAGAAACTGGGCACGCACTTCCTGGCGATCAAAGACATGGCCGGTCTGTGCAAACCTTACGCCGCATTCGAATTGGTGAAGGCGCTGCGTGAGGAAGTGGACGTTCCCATCCACTTTCATACGCACGACACTAGCGGCATCAACTCCGCCTCTGTTTTGAAAGCGGCCGACGCCGGAGTCGACGTTGCCGACGCGGCCATCGCCGCTATGAGCGGAGGCACCAGCCAGCCCAATCTCAACTCCATCGTCGAAGCGCTCTGCCACACGCCCCGCGACACGCGGCTCGATGTGGACACGCTAAACGAATGCTCCGACTATTGGGAAACTGTTCGCACTTACTATCTACCGTTCGACTCCGGCCCCAAGGCCGGCTCGGCGCGTCTGTACCAGCATGAAATTCCCGGCGGTCAGTACAGCAACCTGCGCGAGCAGGCTGCCGCCATGGGTCTCGGTCATCGCTGGCGCGAAGCCGAAAAAATGTACGCCCAGGTGAATGAGCTTTTCGGCGACATCGTCAAAGTCACGCCCTCCAGCAAAGTCGTCGGCGATATGACTCTTTTCCTGATGGCCAAGGAGATGCGGCCGGTTGATATTCTCAGGCTGGGCGAGAATCACGACGTGTCCTTCCCCAATTCTGTTGTCGAAATGTTTTCTGGAGTCCTGGGCACGCCTCCTGACGGCTGGCCGAAGAAGCTGCAAAAAATCATCCTGCGTGGCCAGGCGCCTCTTCGCGGACGCCCAGGTGCAAACCTCGAGGCTGCAAAGTTGGAAGATGAGCAGAAACTCCTTGAGAAAAGACTCGGTCATGCCGTCCGCCGCGACGATCTGCTGAGCTCTCTGCTTTATCCCGACGTTTTCGCGAAATACGACAAATTTCGCCAGACCTACTCGGATGTGGCCGTTTTGCCCACGCCCGCATTTTTCTATGGTTTGAAGTCCGGCGAAGAAATCAATGTCGAAATCGAATCCGGAAAGTCCCTGATCATCAAGTTTCTGACCATCAGCGAACCGCACGCTGATGGCACACGCACGCTCTTTTTCGAATTGAACGGACAGCCCCGCGAAGTCAACGTGCGCGACCGCGCGCTGCGGGTGGTTGAACGCGCTCATCCCAAGGCCGACCCCGCCGATCCCGGCCAGGTAGCCGCTCCCAGCGCGGGGGTCATCAGCGGTATCGCCGTCGAAGCCAATCACTTCGTGGAACGCGGGGCAAAACTTCTGACACTCGAAGCTATGAAAATGCAGTCCAATATCTATGCACCTATTTCGGGAAGCGTCGTGAAGCTGCTGGTGACCTCCGGGCAACACGTCGAAGCGAAAGATCTTCTGGTGACGATCGCACCGTGAGTTCGGGACAGCTCCGCAAACACGAACAATTCCGCTCGCGCTTTCTTCGCAATCAGCGCGACCTCATCGTTTACACGCCGCCCGGATATGCTGACCGGTCCCGGCGCCATTTTCCGGTCCTCTATCTTCATGATGGCCAGAATCTCTTCGATGGAGCCACTTCCTTTATCCCTGGCCAAGACTGGCACGTCGGGCAGACCGCGGATCAGTACATTCAAGCTGGCGTGGTCGCTCCTCTGATCATCGTCGGGATGTACAACACCAAAGCGCGAATTCGGGAATACACTCCCACCCAGGTCCCTAAACTGGGGGGCGGCCGCGCCGACCGCTATGCAAAATTCCTGATCGAAGAAGTGAAGCCGTTCGTCGACCGCGAATACTGCACGCTCTCCGGTTCGCAACACACCGGCATCGGCGGTTCATCTCTGGGCGGCTTGGTCTCCCTCTATTTGGGACTCCAGCATTCCTGCATTTTTGGAAAAATCGCCGCACTCTCGCCGTCGGTCTGGTGGAACCAGCTGGTCATTCACCGATTTGTCCGCACCGCGACCGCCGAGCCCCGCCCGCGGATCTGGCTGGATATTGGTACGAGAGAAGGACCGCGCATCGTGCAGGATGTCGAGAAGTTCCGTGACGTGCTTCTCGAAAAAGGCTGGAAGCTTGGGAATGACTTGCACTATGAGCGCGTCGAAGACGCGGAGCACAACGAGGTGGCTTGGGCGCGCCGCGTTGGACCGTTTCTGCAATTCCTGTATCCCGCGTACGAGGCCGCTGTATAATCCGCGCTCTGGTCACTTCGTTTCGAGGGGGCGTCGAATGCTGGAGGCCCAGCCTCTCGCTATCCTGTGTGTCAGTTCCTACGAAAAGGGTCAGGAGTTCATCCGCACTTGCAAAGCGGCCGGCTGCCGCGTTCTGCTCCTGACCGTCGAGAAACTTCGCCACGCCGACTGGCCATTCGAATCTATCGACGAAGTATTCACCATGCCGGAAGAGCTTCCCTTGCAAGATCTGATTTACGCCGTGAGCTATGCTGCAAGGTCGCAGTCCATCGATCGCATCGTAGCACTCGATGAGTTCGACATGGAGAACGTCTCCGCTCTCCGTGAGCATCTCCGCCTCCCCGGCATGGGACTCAGTGCCATTCGCCATTTTCGCGACAAGCTGACCATGCGCGCGCAGGCCAACCAGGCAGGTATCCTTGTCCCCGACTTCGTCCACGTTCTCAATTACGATAATCTTCGCGAATTCATGTCCCGGGTTCCTGGTCCCTGGCTGCTCAAGCCCCGCTCGCAGGCCTCTGGCATCGGCATGAAAAAGATTTATTCACAGCAAGAGCTCTGGCCATGGCTCGACCAACTCGGCGATCGGCAATCGTTTTACTTGCTTGAGAAATTCGTTCCGGGCGCGATTTATCACGTCGATAGCGTGGTTTCAGAGCGCCGCATTGTCTTCGCCGAAGCTCACGTCTACGGTACCCCGCCGCTTGATACCTCACATCACGGAGGCGTATTCACGACGCGCACGCTTCCTCGCGAAGGCCAAGAAACCAAAGCACTCCTGGAAATCAATCGCCATCTATTCGAGGGGCTGGGGCTCGTGCGCGGCGTGACCCATGCCGAGTTCCTGCAGGCCCACGCAGATGGCAGGTTTTACTTTATCGAAGTCGCCGCTCGCGTCGGCGGGGCCTATATCTCCAATGTCATCGAGGCCGCAACGGGGATCAACCTCTGGCGCGAGTGGGCGCGGCTCGAAGTTGGTGCAGGGAATCAGCCCTACCAGCTTCCCTCCGCTCGTGGCGACTACGCCGGAGTCATTCTCTCGCTGGCGCGCCAGGAGCACCCTGATACTTCCGCATATACCGACCCCGAAATCATTTACCGCGTCAGGAAGTATCACCACGCGGGTTTCATTCTGAAGTCCCACAGCCACGAGCGAATTCAGCAGCTGCTCGATTCTTACGCGCGTCGTTTTCAGGCAGATTTCGTTGCCACGCAGCCGGTTCCCGACAAACCGAGCTCTTAGGACCGTTTCTTGCGCCGCACCGCGCTTTACATTTGGCGCGAATTCCTTCAGTATTTTCGTGCACCGCCCTGCAGCCCCGGGCATGCCCTGTCCCAAAGCCCAGTTACTGTCTGGAACAGCGCTCTGACACTTTGTTTGCCGCGAGCCCTTCCGAGGAATAGAGTTTGCAGTACCCCCGGCTGGAAATCTGCGTGGGGTGGTGCTGTCCCTTGGGAGGTCCGATGTGGGGCAATAAGAAACCGGATGCACCGCAAGCAAGGCAACCGGATCCAAGAAACTTACCAACGAATCAGCCGCCGAAGCACGCTCCGTCGGCTTGGGAGGATAAACCCGCGATGAGTACAGATGCGATGCGTCCATTGGGTGCAACCGCGGACCGCGCCACGGCGCGGCTCGGGGTCAGCCTGCACGTGAAAGGTGAGATCTCCGGCAACGAAGATCTGTTGATCGATGGCTCGGTCGAAGGATTGATTCAGCTCGATGAGAGGAGGCTGACTGTCGGGGCCACCGCGAAAGTGACCGCCGACATCATTGCCCGCGAGGTGGTGGTGTATGGCAACGTGAAGGGAAATCTTCGCGCGAAGGATAGAATAGAAATCAAAAAGGATGGTTCGGTCAACGGTGACCTGACTACTTCCCGGATCATGATCGAAGACGGCGCCTACTTCAAAGGCTCCATCGAGATCGACAAGAGTCCAGAAAAGGAATCCGGCGGGAATGCATTTGCCCGGACCTCTTCGGCGTCTTCGGGCACACCGGCAACCAAGACCATCTAAGCTGCCTCGACATTCAACCTTCTTCTTGACGAACGACGCCCCGCTCGGGGCGTCATTTGTTATTTCGCTGCTACCGTATGTTATCCGGTGGTTAATAAAATTCAAAAATCAATAAGAAGCATTATCGCCGGTCCCGGCCCTCATTTGTCTTGCAGCAGTAGTCGTTTCCCCGGAAGGATTGCAAGGTCATCACCAGGGGCGAAATCCCGGCGGCGCAACAGTTTCGCTGGATGCGGCCTTGGCCGCCAACTGCGGGAGTTCTTGCCTCTTGACCCTGCGGATGCCCTCTCTAACCATTTCGCGGTATGCTCATCCAACGGGAGAGTCAAAAAACCGATTCGCCGCAAGGGAGTTTCACCCGGCGCGCAATTTATTGAGAGGTTTTGAATGGAAACGCGAAAACTGGGAAACTCAGATGTCAGAATTACCCCTGTAGGCTTTGGCGCTTGGGCCCTCGGTGGTTCCGGCTGGGAATTTGCCTGGGGCCCGCAGGACGACGCCGATTCCATTGCCGCAATTCATCGCGCGCTGGAGCTAGGCGTCAACTGGATCGACACCGCCGCCGTCTACGGCATTGGCCACTCCGAAGAGATCGTGGCGCGCGCGCTGAAGGAGTGGCGCGGCCCCCGCCCCTACGTTTTCACCAAGTGTGTCTTGCGCTGGAACGAGAAGGGGAAAATTTGGAAGGAATTCACTCCCGAATCCATTCGTCGGGAATGCCAAGACAGTCTACGCCGTCTGCAAGTTGAATCCATAGATCTCTATCAGATGCACTGGCCCCCGGACGACGGCAAACCCGGCCTGGAAGAAGCCTGGCAAACACTCGCTGCCCTAAAGACCGAAGGCAAGGTCCGCTGGATCGGCGTGTCCAACTTCCAGGCAGCCCAAATCATGCGCGCCGAGAAAATTGCTCCGGTCACATCTTTGCAGCCGCCCTACTCCATCATCCGCCGCCAGATTGAAGCGGAGACTCTCCCGTATTGCAAAAAGCAGGGCATCGGCGTGATCTCCTATGCACCCATGGCCTCCGGTCTGCTCACCGGGGCCATGACTCGCCAGCGCGCCGCCGCACTGCCGCCCGATGATTTTCGCAGCCGCAATCCGGAGTTCCGCGAGCCTCGCTTGTCGAAAAATCTGGAGCTCGTCGAAAGGCTACGGCAGGTCGGTGGCCGCCATGGGCGAACTCCCGGTGAAGTTGCCATTGCCTGGACGCTGCGCTTGCCGGCCATCACCGGCGCCATCGTGGGCGCCCGCAACGCCATGCAATCCGAAGGTGTCATGCGCGCCGCGGAGCTAAAGCTCAGCGCCGAAGAGATCAGGGAAATAGAAGGCGCAGCCGCCGCGGCCACCGCCCGCTGAATCTAATCAAGCAGGGCGGCACCGCCTGGTGCGGCTCACGTTTGCAGGCAGGAATTTAAGAGTGTTGCCTTGAGCTGTGATTTTCACCGGTGGGAACCTGGGCGTTGGCGTGCAGCGATCAGGAGCCGCCCGCCTTCATGCCATTGTTCGGGATAGGATAGAGAGGAACTACGCGCGCAGGTAGTCCGGCTTCCAACTCTTGATGAGTTGCTTGATGGCTTTGCGCTTCGTCAGTCTTTCGTCCAAGACTTTTCTCGCCAGGGCCGGCAATTCCGCATCGCTCGCAAACCGCAGCGACACGAATTGTCCCGTCGTGAATTCGCCGCTCCTTGCCTGCAGATCCGCAGGCAGCAGGCGCTCGTAGCGCAGGCGCTCTTCCAGACGGATGACCCGGTCCTGCACCGCTAGAGCAAATAGACGCGCCCGGAAGACTAGAACGACCAACGCCGCGGCCAAAATCACTCCAAAGATTCCCTCGAAGGAAATCCCTAGCTTCTTCAGCCGAAACAGCGACGATACAAAGTTGATCAGAAAAACTGGCACCGCAAAAAAATGAAATGAAGGTACAAACTTTGCATGATTCGCGAAATTCTGCTCGGCCATTGTTTCTCCTCCCTGGCTACTCGCGCGATTGTAGCACCCCACATCGGCCCACCCCCAGGAATCACTTTGCGCCGATTCCTCCGTTTCGATGCGCAAATGTATCTTCTGTTGTCGGCGGATTTCCGAAGCGATTCCGCCCCAGCTGCATCTCATCTCCTAGACATGTTCATCGGTGTGGCGATATCCTGATTTGAGCAATCCTTCTGCGCCGGGAGGCGTGCAAAATGGCCAAAGCATCTTGGGGTGGAAAAGTCATCGCGGAAAGCAACGCTACGGTGGTGGTGGAGGGCAACCAGTATTTCGCGCCCGACAGTGTCAAAAAGGAATTTCTCAAGCCCAGCAATCACACCACGGTCTGTCCTTGGAAGGGCACTGCGCAGTACTATCATGTCGAAGTGAATGGCATTCGCAATGACAATGCCGCCTGGTATTACCCCGAACCAAAGCCCGCAGCCGCCGAAATCAAGGACCGTATCGCCTTTTGGAAAGGCGTGCGCGTCGAGATCTAGCCTAACTTCCCTTTGCCCCAAGCGTAAGTCATTGAGTTGCAAGCCTCGCTCCTGACTTCACTTGCTACAAAACGCCTGGCGCCCAGGTGGGCGGCTGAGAAAACAGCGGCAGTAGCCCCAGCTTGTTCAGGATGTCATTCAAGTCCTTGGGTACCTGGGTGACCATCGTTTTGAGGGGCTTGCCATGCACATGCAACTGCCCCAGCCGGATGGCCTGTAGCTGACGCAGCAGATTGTGGACCTCGATGGTCTGGTCCTTCTGCCGCCACTGCCGTTCCAGTTTGGCGCTCAACCAGTAAGCCAGGAAACAAATGCGCA